>ERZ650309.1563-NODE-1563-length-10739-cov-4.862973_pt1 | contig 10739 bp, 10 predicted proteins | sample MGYA00376245_ERZ650309 | MGnify/ENA primary metagenome ERZ650309 (study PRJEB26733, sample SAMN07839294) | wastewater metagenome | biome: urban; feature: wastewater treatment plant; material: waste water | place: USA: North Carolina | collected 2016-04-26 ...
GTTCCCCGTCGCGACTGCCGGCCTTGTGCTGGTGTCTGGCGTTCCGTATAGCGGCAGAATCGCCTTCCTGCTGGTTGGCGGGACTGCCATCGGGTTTGCTGCGCAGCAATATCTCAAGAGCGGCCCATCCATATCTGACGGTAAGAAGCTGCTAGGCGACCCGGAAGAGTCCAAGAAGCAGGCTGACATGGACATACAGCGCACAATGAAGGAGCAGGACGAGAAAGACACGAAGCAGATCGAAGAGGAAGCACGGAAGGACTTGAGGAAGCGGCACTATGAGGGCTCACCGGAGCAGCAGAAAGCGGAGCGGTACTTCCCGTCCTTCTTCCCTGTCCCTGGCAATCCGTCACAACGGCGCTTTGGCTACTACAAGGACGGCCAATTCGTAGTTGTGCCCTTCGACACCCCGACGACCTTCCAAGGAAAGGCAGGCCAATGGCACAGCGACGGGAGATTTTACCCGACTCAGTAGCGCTGGGGTTTGGCTCCCTGGCCGCCGCTTTGGGTCTTGGCCTCGCTGCCTACGCCTATCTTCACTGGCGGCAGAAGCTGTCAGAAGCCATCGCCACAGGAGACTCAGATGAGGAGGACGATGAGGATTATTCCTTTCCCGAAGCGCCTGGCCCTCTATCGGAATCCGATTGGAAGCCTGTTCCTGTCGAGCCAGCACAGAAACGTCGAGCGGACGGCAGGATCGGAGATCTGACGCCGGCCAAGCAGTCCGATCTCGTCACCATCCAAGGGCATGCGCTGGAGACCCGCACAGCAGACGCCTACCAGCGCCTCCTGCTTGCAGCTCGGGGAGATGGGATCGAAACACCCTACCTCAACCTCGTCTCGGGGTATCGATCCCCTCAGTCTCAGATGCTCCTCTACAACCGCGCGCTCACGAAGTACCGTATCAAGCTCCAGAAGTCTCTCGGCCGGGAGCCGACCGATGAGGAGGTAGAGAAGGAAGCGCGGCGCTGGGTGGCCGCGCCGGGTAGTTCCCCTCACCAGACGGGCCGCGCGCTCGATCTCAACCTTGGCGTTTCTACCAGCTCAGAGAACGTCGAGAAGGCCAGGAACACGCCCGCCTACAAGTGGCTCCGAGAGCATGCCGTAGAGTTCGGATTCTATCCGTACTCTCCCGAGCCGTGGCATTGGGAATACAATCCATGAGGGGTTCGTAACCATGCAAGAGCAGACCCTTGCGGACCTTCGGACTGCTGCATCCACATTGCTACGCTGCGCCATCCAAGAGAACGACGCTTCGCTCCTGATGCTGGCGACCGCGGGGCTTGCTTATGCGCTGTCCGAAGGGATCGACGAAGAGACGATGCGAGCCATGCTGCGCGATGCCGGCCTACCTGACGCGCTGGGGAAGATACTGCGAGCCGTTCAGCGGCTCATCCGCCCCAAGCGCAAGCCCGCCACCGAGGAGCAGCGCCAGGAGGCCGAGGCGCTTGCTCGAAGGTGCATTGATGTCGAGTTCAGCGAGTTCGACCTCAACGTCATCATCGAAAGAGAAGGCGATGCGTTTCAAGCCTGGCTGGTCGAGGACCCGCGCCAGGTCGGACGAGGCGCAACCTTCTCCGAGGCCCGCGCCGACTTGCTGTCCGGCCTGCAGCGCCGTTTCCGAGAGCATCAGCGGCAGCATCCTCCGCCCGCCGGCGTGCGCTCGTATGCGCTCCGCTTTCACATGACTTGGCGGGTTGGTTCGTAACCTGATCTCCTTCTGACGCGGGCCATTTACTCATAAACCATTGCATCCCATCAGAGCTTGCGGGAAGCTGCCGCGGTGCCGCCCGTTCCCGTCCCCGGCAAAATTTCCAGTGATCTTATCCCCCAGGCTGATCAACCTAAGTTGGTGGTCAAAGTGCTCGAGTTTATTCAGGAGCACCATCGTAAGCCAACGCCTGAAGAAGTCGGTATCCCGTATGATCAGCGGTATGTTCGCTATTGCTGCCAAGCAGCAACCATTCTCGGCTTCCTTTCAACGGAAGATTCGGAAAGCGTCACAGAGAGCGGTCGATTGCTATTAAGCCTTGAACCACAACTACAACAGCTACGATTAATATGCGCTTTTGAGGCAAGCCAAGTAGGCCAAGCATGGATTGCCTGGGCAGGCAAAAAGGAGCTAAACGAGGTAGATCCTGATACCGCCAAAGATTTCATGAAAGCCGTGGGCGACCCGGACACGAGCACTACTGAGCGGAGAGCAGGGACGCTAGCAAGCTGGGCTAGGAAATTTTCTAATCTACGCGAGGAAGCCAAGCCACCACACCAACGCAAGAAACTCGAACTATGCTTCGAGCCACAGCAGCAAAGGCGCGAAGATGCACTGAGCGAACTCAGGGTTTTCGACTCCGGCGGTTCTGGTCGAGTTCTTGCAAGGCTAATTCCAGGCACATATCGTCTGCGGATTGCCACTGGCTTCTTTACTATTCAAGGATATCAGCTTCTTGCTCAACACATAAATACAGCAGACGTTTATCTCTTGATTGGTTTTGAAGAAAGAAACCCTTATGCTCGCCAATCTCGCCATGCCGCCCAAACGCTACTTCGTTGGTTTGAAGAGAGCATTGAGCGCGGTGTGCCATCGGAAGAGAAGCGCGCAACTATTAGAAAACTGCACAGTGAGGTGCTAAAGAGCCTAGTCGGTGTACGATACTATGAGCCCAAGTCGATTGAAGGATTGCACGCCAAGGCTTACATCTTCGATGAATATGCAGCCTATGTCACATCAGCCAATCTAACCAAGACGGGCCTTGAAAAAAACATCGAAGTGGGCCATGTCGTAACAGTCAAGCAAGATGTACGCTTTTATCGGGAGGCGTTTGAGCGGCATTTTGATGATGCTATCCCGATCACACTACCGATTCTTCAGGTTTTGGAAAGAAGCTGGGTATTTCAAGAGCCTGTAACTCCATTCATGCTCTTCCTCAAGGTGATGTATGAACTCTATGAGCGGTTGCCCGAACTTCGCACGAAGAGTTCCTATAAATTGGCAGATTTTCAACGCAGAATTGTTCGGCCAGTTATTGCGAAAATTCTTGCTTATCGGGGAGCAATGTTAATTTCCCCAACCGGGACGGGAAAGACGGTCATGGCGGGCTATATCGCAGCGTATCTTGCCCAGCATCATGTCCAAAGAATTATAGTTGTCTGTCCAAATAAGTCGCTAGAGCAGGAATGGCGCGCGACGATGCGACGTTATGGCCGGTCTATTGACGTTGTCCGGCATGGTATTCTACAAAACAAGGGAGCCCCGACTTCAGAGAAACAACGTCGGCTTCTTGAAGTGATCAGTAATCCTCGCGAAAACGACCTTGTTATTGTAGATGAATGCCATCATTTCCGTACACTCAACACTCAAGGTCGCACGAACCTATACAAGCTACTCAAGCCGGACAATGAGGGGCAGCGTCCATACTGCCTGCTTTTGACTGCCACACCCATCAGCACCGGGCCGGAAAACATAGATGTCCTATTGGGCCTGCTCAGACTTGAGCAGACACCTGCTTTTCGCTCAGTCCAACAGCTCAACAGCATTCCGAACATTGTGAATGTTACACTGCCTTTTATCCTTACCAATTTCGGTGTCACAGTCAAGGGACATGGCAAATTAGCTCTCCGCTATGGAGAAGAACTTCTGTATTTTCCTGCTATCAAATTTCACACAGTGAGTTATCATAGTTCCATAGACCAACTGATTGATATCATTGCCAGCCTTCCGATGAGATTCGAGTTTGACAATGGCGCAGCTCAAGCGGCTCAGCTAATTCTTGGAGGGGCTTCGTGGGAAGGTGCGGCGCCGGCTCGCCGCTCCGCTCGCGAACTTTGGCTCTTGAGAACGCTGCTAGCTCGTCGGGCTGAAAGTAGCCCGAAGGCTTTGAGCGGCAGCATTGATCGACTGTTAGCAGCGATTGAATGCGGTGCCTTGAAACCAGTTCAGCGCGAATCGCTTTGCGCAGGGCTCATTTCTCTTAAAGAGAAGTTATGTTTGCCGAGCGAAGACACTAAGCTACAAGATCTGATGTCTCTGCTTCGTAAGTATCCTGCTAAGACCAAGATACTCATCTTTTCAGAATCCACGGACACCGCCGATTATCTCTTCACCCATCTTTCTCATGGTTTGCCTCAGCGACGTATGCAGCTCCTTACTGGCGAAACAAAAAATCGTAAGACGCTACTAAGGAGGTTCGCACCGATTGGACAAAGAGTGCCCCGTGAAGAACAAGGGAGCCCTATCTTCGTTCTTATCGCCAGCGATGCTATCGCCGAAGGCGAGAATCTTCAAGATGCTACGGTGGTCGTTAACTATGACCTAACCTGGACGCCATTGCGACTGATTCAACGCATCGGGCGAGTTGACCGGCCCACGACGAAACCTCGCAAAGTGCATGTACATAATTTTTATCCCGACAGTAAACGATACGAAGAACTCGTGCGCCTGTGGCAGCGATTAGAGAATCGCTCTCAAGATGTCGAGGTGCTAACCAAGGCTCGCGTCCTTGGCGACCATGAGCGCATCCCCGAGGAAATGGAGGCAGAAGATGTCGGTCCCATTGAAGCGCTCAAGCAGAACGGCGATTACTACCAGTTTCTAGACAATATTTTGCCGACGACAAGGTTTATGCAGGTTTGGGCTTCTGCAACGGAGGAAGAACAGAAGAGAGCGCGTGAACTGTCGAATAACGTCCATGCAGGGCGTCAGGGCCGCGAGCCCGGTTACTATGTTCTAGTCAGGCATGAAGATACTAACTACTCGCTCTTTCTGCCTCATGGTCATCCGCAACCCATCACTGGCCCAAAGGAGCAGCCCCATGAATTTTTTATTGATCAATATGTTTGCGCTGAGCGCGATATTCCGTCCATTTCCATCCCAAGAGGATTTGACCAGGATTTACAGCAGCTCGTATCGAATTGGGCTAGCCAGTCTGGATTCGAGCCCGAGAGCATTATCGTGATAGCCGCTGAGTACATTTCGGATGAAGGGCACTAGCTCTTGAGTTGACAGACAAGTACGGCCATTTGCCCTTCATCTTAGTGATAGCTGTTCCCGAAGTTCCAGTGCTGTTCTCACATGGCTCCCCAGCCAGCGATACAACTCCGTCTTGTTATGTATCGTTGTGGGTGTACTTGTCTATTTGCCTGAAAAAATGGCTAGTGCATGGGGTAGATAGTACCCAGGTCCTATCTTAGACACGCCATCGACGATTAGTCCCGTGCTGGTGCCACCGTCTAACTGTATGCGCTGGGTGGCTCCGAACGCCTGAAGTATCTCATCTGCGCCGAGATTCGGACCTACTTTGGTGAGAAGCGAATTTGCGCTAGAGAAAATGAACATTGTCTCCGCTACGCCATCGATATCATCGTCTCGCAACACAACCATCGTTCTTGGCCGGTAGACGGTCGGAGTTTTGCAGCAAGTTGGCGATAACCCTCCAATAACATCAGGAGCGGAGCCTGTGAAAGTAGACTTTGAGTAGGGCTCAATCGATGCCCCTCCGGTTGATAAGTTGAAGCTAAACGTATTGATTGATCCCGTATACTCCGCACCAGTTATGCACATACTGCCTGACACTGCATAACCGTAGGAGCAAATGCTGCCAGAATTCTTAAGTCCAAATGCAATCGGAGCTTTTGTGATGGTTGAGAAGAACGCTCCATTGATTAGTAATCGTGCGGTCCTGGTAGCCGAGTTTAGCGAGGTAGCATCTGCCCACAAAGAGCCGCTGCCAGGGCCGAATGGTTTTCGAGTTAGTGTGCAACAAGGCGCGCTGGCCGAGCTTCCAGTCACACTCATCAACGTCGCGTAGCGCAAATCAATAACGGCCACGTAATCAGGTGTTCCGCCCGAATAATCCTTTTTATATAGGCGAATAGCCGTATGGCTAGAACCTCCAGAGGTATAGCTCCAGGTGTTGATAAGATTGAAGCCAGATGGCGGAGGTGGCAGCGTTGCTGCCTGCAAACCCTCTTCGTTTGCAGAATCGCGATTGCTGCTGGTATCCAGCCCTGCTCCGCACGCAGCCAGGAAGAGCGACAAAGCGGCGATCTGTGACTTGAGCAGGCTATTGAATTTAGAGTTGAGCATCGTCTACCCCGCTTTCTTACGAACGGTTTCCCTTTTGCTACTGTTCGGTTCGTACATCGGCTTCTTTCGCAGGTCAAGCGTCGTCTTGCTCTTGCCGAGACGGTGGGCGCACGGAGGCCGTCGCGGACGTGTGAATGGCCGTCAAGTTGGAGTGTCCTTGTACTGGCAGACAAGGACCGCCGCATGGCCCTCGTCGTAGGGATAGCTGCCTACCACGTTCCAGCGCTTGCTCTTCAAGTAGCTCTGCAAGCTCGCAATGCTGTATCGGGTGACAACTGCCAACGACTGCCGACGCGCCTCGGTGCCGGCGTTATATCTCCCGTAAAGATTGATGATGTAGCTGCCGGAGATCCGCCCACTCTCAAGCGCCGGCTCTACCGTCACCGCGCTTGATGAGCCGATCAGGCTGTGTATTGGCGCGGACAGGAAGCCATACATGAGGTTCAAAAATTCACTGCTCCGCTGACCTACCAGAACAGGCTCATCCTCTGGCTTCGGGAGCGCCAGCGTCACATCGAGGAGCAGCAGATCGCCATTGCGGACAGCAGCTCCGGCCAGACACTTGACAAACAGGTCATCCTCTTGGCGGAGGTTCCCGAAGGTGTAGCCGAACAGGCAGTAGACCCGTAGCCGCTCGACAGAGGCAGCGAGGAGCCGATCCGCGTAGCTCGGAAGCTCGTAGATGTCTGCGATGAGGGCAGCCAGATCTACGGGCGTGTCCTTGATGGTCCGGCGTGCCTGCTGATAGGCCAGGATCAACAGGTACACCGATATATCCACCAGGCAGAGCCGGAGGGGGATCGCCAGCGAGTTCAGCAGGGTGGTAAGCCGCAGCTCTTGATGCGCAGTGCCACAGCCCAGCCCAACGAGATCGACAGGCATCCCGTCACTGATTGTGACAAGTTCCCGCGCTATTTCCGGCAGAGGCATCTTTGAAACGAAAGCCTCGTGGTTCTGCGAACGCAGGAGGTCAAGCCAGCGCCGGACGCCTCGCTGGTCCAGGTACTTCGCGAGCTGATCGATGGGCCGGCTGCTCTCGACCTCGGCCGCGATCCTGTCAAGGTAGGCCGACGGGTCGAAGCCCTCGGCTACATCCAGAGTCAGCGCCTGCGCATCGCCTTCGGCGCCAAAGCCGAGCCAGGCCGGAGACACCTTCAGCGCCTGAGCAAGCGCCTCGACGGTCTTTATTGAAGGTGAACCATCGCCGCTTTCAAGCGACTGGATCGTTGCGTGGCCGATTCCGGCTGAGGTGCCGAGCGCACGCTGACTCATTTCCAGTGTTCGGCGCCGCCACTTCAGCCGGGCCTTGAAGCTGTCGGTCCTGCTCCTCATGCGGCGCTATCGTTCCGATCTGCTCCTCACGCTGCAAGCCCTAACCGCACGTCGTGGCATGAAACGTGCGAGGCCGCCAAGCTCAACAAGTTCATTTTGACTTTTATTTCGGTCGTATGACCGAAATAGTGGTCAAGAGCGGGCTGAGCTGCTAGTAAGTCTGGGTAAACGGGTGCCTTTCCCATCCGTCAAGTCGGTTTTTTTCGGCCCGTCGCTGAGCCGTAAATTACAGGGTCGGAAGTTGTGACACAGTGAAGGCTAAGTTCGTGACTTCGGTTACCTATTACGATAGGGACGCACAGCAGGGTCGCACACCGCGAGCAGCAGCAAGGTGGGCGAGATACGCAGCGTGCGCCGGGCGCTCCCGGCCAAACAGGTGCCTCGTGCTCGACACACTCATACATGGAGTCTCAGCCTGTAATGGTCAGACCGGATTCGGGCGCGTTTGAAGGCTCTTTGACTGACGTTTGAAATCACCGACGGAAAGCCGCCGTAACTGACCTCCGGTCAGGGTCATCGGGCCGCTCGAACGAGTACGACCTGTCGTACTCCCTGTGCCGATGCATCGAGCGACCGAGCATGGCGCCGCTCGGGCTGAATCGGCCTCCGCGGAGTTCAGCCCGTCCATGCCCAGCCGGGCCCTCGAAGGGCAGAGCCGTCGCACGCCAAGCGAAAGCATCCGTTCCCATGCAGCCCGGCTCCTGTCAACCGCGACCGGCCTGGAGCCGTTCCATGCAGATGTCACGGCTCCCGTCGCTGACAAAGCGATGTTACCCGTCCCGAGGGCAGCGCTCCGTCCCCGGGTGAGTACGCTACCGGATCCGTCGGCCCGAGCCGTTCCATTCGTGACAGAACCCTGGTTGCGAAGTTGCGCGGCAGCTTCCCGGACACGCATCCCGAGGATTTAGAGAGCCGGGACCCCCTGACGCTCTGCAAGAACTCAGGCGACCTCGGTATTTAGTAAATGGCTCGTAAATCAGAGCTAAATCGTCAAATTCATTTCCGAGTGATATCGAATGTTTCCTTCGGATTAAGAAGCGGCCTGCTCAACGCGCAGCCTTCTCTAGGGCCTTAAATCAAATAAATTAAAACGTAAGCATTTTGCGCTCTTAGCTATTTAGAAAATGATTAGAGAAAAACGCCAAGTCCTGGTTTGGGACAAGACGCCTGCCTACAGGGCCCGACAGAGGACTGCTCGCAAAGCGGCCTGACCGGCCGGTCTTGCAGGCCGCTCGGTAAGGGATGCGGGCTGCTTCTACGGCTGGTTGGGAGCGGCGCCCAGCGCGTCATCGGGCTGCGCGCTGGCCGGCGCTTGCCGAGTTGCGCCGAGCGGGTGCGGGCGCTGGCACAGCAGCAGCGCGCCGCTCTGCGGCCTGCCGTAAGCCTGCTCAGCCAGCACAGACCATCCCGCCGCCTCGAGCCGGGCCTTGAGTGCGGCGAGTTCATAGCGGCGCAGCTGGTAGCAGCACCAGCGGCGCGGGCGCGTCTCGGTGGGCACTTCGGCGATCACTTCGCGCTCGAGGGCTGCCCACCGGCCGCGGTGCGGGTCGGACAGCTCCAATGACACCAGGGCATGCCCGGCGCGCTCGAACGGGCCGCGCAGCCACGTGAAGAGGCGCTCGCTCAGCGCGTGCGACACGGGCCAACGTGCGCCCGACAGGCCCACTTCGAGCACGAGCAGATCGCCTGGCTCGGCCAGCGCGCCGAGGGTGTCGCGCAGTAGGCGATCCTCGTTCTCAAGTTCGGCCAGGGTGCCGCCGAGCAGCGTAAAGAGACGCTGGCGACCGCGGCGCGTGATGAGGTCGCGCTCGAGGGCGAGCTGCTCGAGATCCGCAGCGCAGGCCCATACGTCGACCCAGCGGAAGCCCTGCAGCGCTTCCACGGCGTGACGGTAGCCTGCGGCGAGCAGCGACGTGCTCAGGTCCACAAGCCCGAGGGACAAGCGGGTCAGCCGCTCCTGTTGCGCGAGCCAGAGCGTAAGGTCCACCTCGGCGACGCTGAGGCCGCAGCCGAGCGCCACGACATCCAGCGGGCTGCCGTCGAGCGCTCGCACGATGCGCGGCAAGAGGTGCTCGAGCGCGGCGCGGGCCTCGGCGCGCTCCGGGCTCAGCATCGCGAAGCGGCGGTAGTCGTCGGCGCTGGCCGGGTCCAGGTAGGCCCAGCACGTGCGCAGCGAGACGCCCGAGCCGTGAAGCATCGCGCGATGCTTCTGATAGTGGGCCAGCGGCTCGGCCGAGCTGCACAGCTCGACGTGCAGCAGCCGCGGCGCGTCGTTGGCGCGGGCGCGCAGGCCAGGCGTCGGAGGCTCGACGGCGCGGCCCGGGATGAGGGGCGCAATGTCGTCCTCGGTCAGCTCGAGCTCGCGCACGCTCAGCAGGGCGTAGAGCGTGCCGCGGCTCGGGACTCTCAAGCTGTGCTCGACCAGTTTGATCGTCACATCGGAGAGCTGCGCTTGCTTGGCCAGCACGGTGCGCGACCAATTGAGCCGCTCTCGGCGGTCGCGAAGTAGGAGTCCAAACAGTCGATGAGCCTCGGTAACGCGGGGGTCCGGCATGGGCGCACCTCGAGCGGAACGCCTGCCCAGGCAGACGGGCAGCGCGCACCCCGGGCAGGCCGAGCCTGGATCTGCAGGCCGGCTTGTGGGATGTTCCGCGGGCTGTGGAGTGCCGTCGGTGAAACGGCAAGTTCAAGGAATCTTTGAAAAGCCTACGGATTCGTTCCAGGCGAAGTCAAGAAATAAATGAAGCTACTGCCTGAGCACGTCAGAGGAGCGCGCGGGATGCTGCGCCTCTCGCTCGAGGACCTGGCCGCGGAAGCCGGCGTGAGCGCAGCGACGATTCAGAACTTCGAGGTAGGCCGCCACGAGCCGCGCGAAGACACGCTCATGCGCATCCAGGCGGCCGGTGACGACCACGGGATCTTCAACGGCGTGTGCGGGGCCGAGTCGGGTTGGGTGCCCGTGAGCGCGACGAGCCCGTCGCTCTTCCTCGGTCAGATCGAGACGGCGCTCAAGGACAAGGGCAACGAGAAGCCGCCCGTCCTCGACGCCCCTCGCTTCGACGCGTTCCCCGACGACCGGTCACCAGTCGTCGCCCGCGGAGATTCCGCTCTCGAGGAGAGTGCCCGATGAAGACGATCCGCTCCACCGTCCTGGTCGCTCTCGTAACCGCGCTCGCCCTCCCCGCCGAGGCTGCTCCTCCTCCCCCCGCAACGCCGACCTTCGCCCCCAAGGTCGATGACGCCAGCGTTCGACGGGCGCTCGACGACGAGATGGCGCGGACGCTATCCGAGCTGAAGCTCGGCGCGGAGGCCCCTCCTTATT
>ERZ650309.1564-NODE-1564-length-10738-cov-5.374333_pt1 | contig 10738 bp, 11 predicted proteins | sample MGYA00376245_ERZ650309 | MGnify/ENA primary metagenome ERZ650309 (study PRJEB26733, sample SAMN07839294) | wastewater metagenome | biome: urban; feature: wastewater treatment plant; material: waste water | place: USA: North Carolina | collected 2016-04-26 ...
GCGAAGACACTCTTCCCCTACACGACGCTCTTCCGATCTTTGACGATGCTCTGGATGCTGTCACGCCCGCGCACATCAGCGACATCACGCAGCGCCGGTGCCAGCAGCTTCAGTGCTGCGTCGACACCGAAGCCGACACTGCGGGTGACACCGCGTACGCTGCTGTAGACGAGTGCGGCAATGCCACCAGCGCCCACAGCCGTGTCGGCGTTGCGGCCAAGCGGCCACTTGATGCCACGATGCATGGCCTCGACGAGGCTGGTGATCGCGGTGGTCGCGTCGGTGGCGAGCTTGCCAACGCCGCGCAGATCATTGCCCAGATTGCCGGTTGTCGAGTTGTCGCCAGACGGCTGTTTGCCGCCGGTGCCTGCTGTCACTGTATCGTCTCCTGGCGAGCGTCAGATGCGCGCCCGCAGGAGACAACTTACTCACTTGCCGTAGAGCGACCTAGCTAATTGCGCGCCTTGCGCCAACGCATTGAGCTTGGCCCGTGCAATGCCACGGTCCATCGGCGCCATGCCGCAGTTGGTGCACGGGATCAGCTTGTCGCGTGGCACGAATTCGAGCGCCTTGCCGATGGTGTCAGCAACCTCCTGCGGCGTTTCAATCGCATCGCTTGCGACATCGATCACGCCGACCATGACCGTCTTGCCTTTCAGCAGTGCCATCAGATGCATCGGCACTTTCGCATGCATGCATTCGAGCGAGATCTGGTCAATGCGGCTGGCGGCGAGCGCCGGGAAGATTTCTTCGTATTGCCGCCACTCGCTGCCAAGTGTTTCCTTCCAGTCGAGATTGGCCTTGATGCCGTAGCCATAGCAGATATGCACTGCCGTCGTGCAGGTCAGCCCTTCGATGCAGCGATGCAGCGCATCAATGCCCCAGCGCTTGACGTCGTCCATGTACACATTGAACGCTGGTTCGTCGAACTGAACCACGTCCACGCCATCGGCCTGCAACGCTCGCGCTTCCTGGTTGAGCAGTTCGGCGAAGGCCATCGCCAGCTTCACCTTGTCGCCGTAGTAGTTGTCCGACAGCGTATCGATGATGGTCATCGGGCCGGGCATGGTGATCTTGATCTTGTGCCTGCTGTGGGCGCGCATCAATTGCGCCTCATGTTGATGCACGCGGCCCTTGAGTTTGAGCGGGCCAACCACCACCGGCACCATCGCGTCATAGCGGTTGTTACGGATGCCCATCTTCACCTTGTGCTCGAAGTCGATGCCTTCGACGTATTCGAGAAAGCCGTGCACGAAGTGCTGCCGGGACTGTTCGCCGTCAGTGATGATGTCAACGCCGGCGTCCTCCTGCTCCTTGATCCAGAGCAGGGTGGCGTCGCGCTTGGCAGCGTCGAGCTCGTCGCCCTGTGCCCGCCATTGCGGCCACAGCTTGTTGGTCTCGGACAGCCAGGCCGGCTTTGGCAGGCTGCCTGCGATGGAGGTGGGGAAGAGGGCGTGGGTCATGGTGAATCCTGGCTGGTCGTGCTGGTTACGGTTGATGCAAGTTGAATGTTTGCTTGGGAATTTTCAGTGGTGCGCGGGCGCTGGCGTCGCGAGTCGTGCTTTCAGAAAGCCACCCGTGCCGTAGCGGGTGACGCGGCTGTAGTAACGGGCGGTGAGGCGGTTCACCATCGCGGCATAGGGGTCGACCAACTCTGGCGCGATGCTGAAGTGATCGTAGTTGACCACGGCGGCGACGCGGGCTTGCTGACCGCCGAGCCTTGCTTCAACACTACGCTCAATGGCATCGATCTGCGCCGGTGCGTTGATCGAAAGTCCGCTGAAGTCGATATACAGCGTGTTGTGCGCCGTGTCGAGGTCGAAGCGGTCGGCCAGCGGCGTGGCGAGAATGCGCTCGCGCAGACCGAGCGATGCCTCGTTGAACAGCGCCGCCTCCATCGTTGCCACGTTGGCAGCATGCCGCGGCTGGAACGCCATCCTGGCGAGAACGTCGCGTTCGAGTTCGATACCCGGTGCCAGTTCGACCAGTTCAAGTCCCGGCTTGCCGCCGCCCGTGTCGATCAGCCGGAATACGGCGCGTTCGGTAACGTAAAGCACGGGTTGCCCACGACGCAGCGCCTCGGCGCCGCTGAAGTAGCCGATGGTCTTGCAGTGCAGGTACGCGTCGCGCACGAAGTCGATGGCCTGCGGGATCTGGCGCAGCGCCGACAGCGCGCGCTGGCCGCCCGCGAGCACGACGGCGTCATACAGGAGCGACGGCGAGGTGCGCAGCGTGTGATCGACCTTCAGCTCCTCGTCGCGGGCGGTGCGCGTGCCGAGCCGCGGCGCCACCAGCTTGACCACCGCGCCCTGGGCCGTGAGCGCCTCGCGCACCGCGCTCAGGCCCTCGACCTCGACGCCGTCGGCGAGCAGGACGGCGATGCGGCGCCCCTTGATGCCCATCTCGCCCGGGCGGCTGAACAGGCTGAGCGCCGGCGACGCGCTCGGCACCGCGCCCGCGCCCTGCTGCTGCGCGGCGGCCTGGCCCGCCGACTGCCCGAGCGTCTGAGCGGGGGACTGCGCGGGCGACTGCGCGGGCGACTGGCCGGTCTCCTGCTCGGGCGGGGCCAGGCCGAGCGCCTGCGCGACGCGGCCGGCGAGCTCGGCGTCGACGTTGCTGAGCTGGCGCACGACGCGCTCGCGGATCTCGGGGGTCTCGACCTTGGCCAGCTCGAACTGGAAGGCGCCGACGATGTGGGCCTTCTCGATCTCGCTCTGGCTGCGCCAGAACAGCCGCGCCTGGGCGTAGTGCTCGGCGAAGCGCTGGGGGTCGGCGCGCAGCTTGCTACCCTCGGGCGACGACGGGAAGGTGACGAAGCCCTTCATCCCCATCGGGACCGGGCTGCCGTTCTCTAGCCCGCTCGGCTCGTAGGCGACGCGGCCGGTGTCGATGCGCTGCTGCATGAAGCCGCCGCGCTGGTTGTTGTGCACGGGGCAGCCGCGGCTGCGGTTGATCGGCACCTGGTGGAAGTTCGGGCTGCTGAAGCGGTTGATCTGCGTATCGAGGTACGAGAACAGCCGCCCCTGCAGCAGCGGGTCGTTGGTGAAGTCGATGCCGGGCACGATGTTGGCGGGGCAGAACGCCACCTGCTCGGTCTCGGCGAAGAAGTTGTCGGGGTTCTTGTTCAGCACCAGCCGCCCGATCCAGCGCACCGGCACCAGCTCCTCGGGGACGAGCTTCGTCGGATCGAGCACGTCGAACGGCCAGGACGCGGCCTCCTCCTCGCTGAAGACCTGGACGCCGAAGCGGTACTCGGGGTAGACGCCGGACTCGATCGATTCCCACAGGTCGCGGCGGTGGAAGTCGGGATCGGCGCCGTTGATCTTGACCGCCTCGTCCCACAGCACGCTGTGCGTGCCAGCGAGCGGGCTCAGATGAAACTTCACGAGCTTGGCCTCGCCCTGCGCGTTGACCATGCGGAAGGTGTGCACGCCGAAGCCCTGCATCATGCGGAAGCTGCGCGGCAGCGCGCGATCCGACATGACCCACATCAGCATGTGCGTGGACTCGGTCTTCTGCGAGACGAAGTCCCAGAAGGTGTCGTGCGCCGAGGCGGCCTGCGGGATGTCGTTGTGCGGCTCGGGCTTCACCGAGTGGACGAGGTCCGGGAACTTGATCGCGTCCTGGATGAAGAAGACCGGGATGTTGTTGCCGACCAGATCGAAGATGCCCTGGTCGGTGTAGAACTTGATCGCGAAGCCGCGCACGTCGCGCGCCAGATCGGGCGAGCCGAGGCTGCCGGCCACCGTCGAGAAGCGGACGAAGACGTCGGTGCGCGCGCCCGGCTTCTGCAAGAACGACGCGCAGGTCAGATCCGCGGCCGACTCGATCACCTCGAAGTAGCCGTGCGCGCCGGCGCCGCGGGCGTGGACCACGCGCTCGGGGATGCGCTCGTGATCGAAGTGGGTGATCTTCTCGCGCAGGATGAAGTCCTCGAGCAGCGTCGGTCCGCGCGCACCCTGCTTGAGCGAGTGCTGGTTGTCGCTGACGCCGATGCCCTGGTTGGTGGTCAGGTCCTTTCCGGCGTTGTCGACCTTGAACGGGGCGAGCGGATCAGCGGCGGTGGTGTGCTTCGGCCCGGAGGACGGAGACGGCTGGGCGGGGCTCGACGGCTTCGACGGGGACTGGCTCATTACGGATCCTCCCTCTCGACGTGGGGTGCCGGCGCGACGGGCCGGCGGGCGGTGCGCTGGTTGCCTGATCGTTCTGGGATCGGGTTGCCTGACTCGGGTGGTCTGACTCGGGTCGTCTGCTTGGCAGCTGCGATCGGGCCGCTGCCGGCCGCGGGATAAGGGCCCTCCCGAGGGCGTCAGCGACGGAAAATTAAGGAGCAACATGAAGCTATCAGCGGTCTCGTGGCGTGCACGTGCGATGTGCACGGTCGCGGGCGGTCGCGCGAAGTCCCGAGCGGCCGCGTGCGGTCCCTACTTAGGGGGGAGCCGCGGGCGGCGCGCGCGCTCCGGAATCTCCCGATACGCCGCGGCCGACGAGCGGCTGGGCTCTGCGCGATCCCGGCCGCCGCAAGCGCGCGCAGACACGGCAGAGCCGGGCGGCGGCGGCCGCGAGCCCGCTGACACCGGCCGCACCGTGACTAGGATGTTCTTATCGGGCACACTCAGGCCCTCACAACGAAGCAACAAGCCGAAGGCGACAGAAGGAAGACCATGGCGCTCAGCGAACAGACCCGGGCTCACATCCAGCAGATCCTCGACCTGCTCGGCGATGTCTATGCCAAGGAGGGTCGCAGCGCCGATGCCGAACCGCTCGCGCTGCCTCGCGTCAGCCTGAGCGGCCATGCGGCATTCGCCGCCCCGGACCACGTGGCGCCGCTGCGCATGGCCTATCTCGAACGATTGCCCAGCGCCGCTCCGCTGGCGGATTTCCCTGATTTCCATTGGGTGATGATCCGCGTGGACCGCGCGCGACATGTGCAGGGCTTTGGCGCCGCGCGCAACGTCGAAGGCGACGTGCTGCAGGCGGTACTCAACGGCGCAGCAAAGACCTCAGCGACATCCCAGCGGCCGCGAGCGCGGCGAAGTAGATGACGATGGCCGCGCCAATGACCGCCAGCAGCAGACCGATGCGCTGCACGGCTTGTCCCGGCATGTTCAGCCACGGGACGGCGTTGCCGGCCCACATGAGAAACACCACCACCAAGGCAGTTGCCGCCACCACCTGGAGCAGGAGCTTCCACCAGCCCGCGCCGGGACGGTAGCGTCCGCGCTGCAGCAGCCGCTGCAGCCGCGCCAGCGCCCACCGGCGCGCCAGGTCACCGGTGTCGGCGACATCACGCACCGTCAGCCGCAGCGTCTGCACGAACGGCTCGCCATCGCGCAGGCCGCGCTGCCCAAGGGCGTGACACTCAAGCCGATCTACGACCGCACCGAGATTGTCGAGAAGGCGCTGAAGACCGCAGAGAGCTCCCTGGTCGAGGGGGCGATCCTGGTGGCGGTGATCCTGTTCCTCTTCCTGGGGGAGTTCCGGTCCGCTATTGTCGTGATCGTCACGCTGCCCCTGTCGATGCTGATCGCCTTCATCCTGATGCAGCGGTTCGGACTGTCGGCCAACCTCATGTCGCTTGCCGGGCTGGCGATCGGCACCGGGATGATGGTGGACGGCGCCGTGGTCATGGTCGAGAACGCGTTCCGGCTGCTCTCGCATGCTCGCGAGTCCGGCAAGCCGATCAACAAAACGCACGTGATGCTGGAAGCCGCTCGCGAGGTGGTCAACCCGATCGCGTTTGCGATCCTGATCATCATCGTCGTGTTCCTGCCGCTCTTTTCCCTGACCGGCCTCGAGGGCAAGCTCTTCAAGCCGATGGCCCTGACCATCACGTTCGCCATGGCCGGCTCGCTGGTCCTGTCGCTCACGTTGGTGCCGGTGCTGGCCGCCCTCATCCTCAAGCCCAAGGAAGAGAAGGACACGTTCCTCGTGCGGTGGGCCAAGAAGGCTTACGTGCCGCTGCTGGACTGGGCGCTGGAGCGCAAGAAGCGCGTGATCGGCACGGCACTCGTGCTGCTCGTGGGCACGCTGGCCCTGTTCCCGCTGCTCGGCAAGGAGTTCATGCCGCAGTTGCAGGAGGGCGCCATCATGTTCCGCGTCACCGGCATCCCGTCGACCTCGCTGGACGAATCGCTGCAGGTGTCTCAGGCGGTCGATACCACCCTGCGCACGAAGTACCCGCAGGTTCGCTCCGTGCTCGCCACGATCGGCCGCGCCGAGAAGGGCGAGACCGCGGACGTGAACTACATGGAAGTGCTGGTGGACATGAAACCGCAGGCCGAGTGGCCCGAAAAGGCCTCCTACTCGGCGCTGGCATCGCAGATGCAGGAGGACCTGGAGAAGGTCGTCCCGACTTCCGTCTTCGGTGCCACGCAGCCCATCCAGATGCGGGTGGAAGAGCTCATCTCGGGGGTGCGCGCCACGCTGGCGCTGAAGTTGTATGGCGAGGATCTGGAGACGCTGGACCGCCTGACGGCGCAAGCCAAGAGCGTTCTGGAGAAGGTGCCAGGCGTCACCGACCTGTCGGCGGAGGCGAACAAGGGCAAGCCCCAGCTTGTCATCAAGGTCAACCGCGAAGCGGCCTCGCGCTATGGCATCAACGCCGACGAGATCCTGGAGGTCGTGCAGGCCGGCATTGGCGGCAGCGCCGTGTCGACGCTGATCGATGGCACCAAGCGCTTCGACATCGCCGTACGCCTGGCCGACGGCTTCCGGGCGGATCCGGAGGCGATCGGCTCCATCCCGATCCGCACCGCCGAAGGAGCGCTCGTGCCCTTCTCGCAGGTGGCCACGCTGGAGCTCGACGAGGGGTATTCGTTCGTGCGTCGCGAGGCCCTGCAGCGGTATGCCGTGCTGCAGATGGACGTCAAGGGCCGCGACGTCGACAGCTTCGTGAAGGAGGCTGACGCGAAGCTCAAGGAGGCGGTGCAGATGCCGGCCGGCTACTGGGTCGAGTGGGGCGGCGCCTTCGAGAACCAGCAGCGCGCGCTGGCCCGGCTGGCCCTGATCGTGCCGCTGACCATCGGTCTGATCTTCCTCTTGCTGTACACCGCGTTCAATTCGCTGCGGCACGCGACGATCATCATCGCCAACGTGCCCTTCGCAATCATCGGCGGCATCATCGGCTTGTTCGTCACGGGGCAGTACGTCTCGGTCCCGTCGGCGATCGGATTCATCGCGGTCTTCGGGGTCGCGATGCTCAACGGCATCGTGCTGGTCTCGTTCCTCAACGATCAGCGACGACACGGGCTGTCGGTGAGAGAGGCGGTCCGGCAAGGGGCGGCGCTGCGGCTGCGACCCGTGCTGATGACGGCTTCGGTGGCCATCCTCGGCTTGATCCCCATGCTGCTGTCCACGGGCGTCGGCGCCGAGACCCAGCGGCCATTGGCGACCGTCGTTGTCGGCGGGCTGATCACCTCGACGGCACTGACGCTGCTGCTGCTGCCCCTGATTTACGAGTGGGCTGAACTGCGTGCCGAGCGCCGCCGACAGCCCCAGCCGGTTCCCGCCATCGAAGGAGCGACACCATGAAGGAAATCAAGGCCTACGTCCACGCCAGCCGCATCGCCGACGTCATCGCCGGGCTGAAGGGCTCGACGGTCTGGGGCGATCCGAATCACGACGAACACAACCTGGCGGTCTACGTCGTGAAGGGGTCGCTCGTGCCCCTGGACGATGCCGAGCGCCACTACTCCCTGGAACTCGGCGAAGAGATCATCAACGAGTACAAGGTCGAGCTGCATTGCCACGACGACGATGTGCCCGCGCTGGTGGACGTCATCCGGCGCACGGCAAGGACCGGGTCGGCCGTGGCCGGCTGGATCTACGTGATGGACATCGCTTCGGCCGAGCCGATCCGATGACTCGACAGCAGGCCTGCCCGGCTCGGCCGCGCGCGAAGGTCGGGCGATGAGCGCGGGGCACGGCCACGCCTTGCCGGCGACGACCAAGGAGCGCTCGCTGGGCTGGGCATTGGTCCTGACGTCGGCCTTCCTCATTGCCGAGGTCGTCGGGGGCGTCGTTCTGAACAGCCTTGCGCTGCTGTCCGATGCCGCGCACATGTTCACCGACGTGGCCGCGCTCGCGATCGCATTGGCGGCCATCAGGATCGCCCGCCGGCCGGCGGACCAGCGCCGAACCTTTGGCTATCACCGCTTCGAGATCCTGGCAGCGGCCTTCAATGCGCTGCTGTTGTTCGGCGTCGCCGGCTACATCCTCTTCGAAGCGTGGCAGCGCTGGCGCCAGCCCGAGGAGGTGCAGACGACCGGGGTGCTGGTGGTGGCGGCGCTCGGGCTGGTGGTGAACCTCGCGAGCATGTGGATGCTGCGTTCGGGCAAGGACGCCAGCCTGAACGTCAAGGGTGCCTATCTCGAGGTGTGGAGCGACATGCTGGGATCGATCGGCGTGATTGCTGGCGCTCTCGTCATTCGCGTCACCGGGTGGAACTGGGTCGACTCGGTGATCGCGGTGGCCATCGGACTGTGGGTGCTGCCGCGGACCTGGGTGCTCTTGAAGGACACCCTGAACATCCTGCTGGAAGGGGTTCCCGAAGGCATCGACATGGCGGCGGTCAGGCAGTCCCTGCTGGGCCTGCCGGGCGTGCTGGGTGTGCACGATCTTCACGTGTGGGCCGTCACCAGCGGCCGGACCAGTCTCACGGTTCACCTGGTGCATGCCCCCGACGTCGCGGCGCCGGCAGATCTTCTCGCGCGGGCACGCGAAGTCCTCGCGGCGGACCATCACATCACCCACACGACGGTTCAGCTCGAGACCCAGCCCTGCGCACAGGCCGACATGGCCGTTGGCCCCGGGGGCAGTGGCGAACCGGCGTCGCGTGAGGATGCCCATGCCTAGACCCGCAGCGTGGACAGCCAGACCGGCGTGCGCCAAGGAGTCTGGTTGCACGAGGAGCCACGGCGCCCACGCTCCCAACCACCCGCCTGTCCGGTTGTCGCCGCGGCGAACACACGCCATTTCCGCCAACTGAAGGAGAACTGAATGAGCTCTGATCGACGCAAATTCCTCACCGTGGCGCTGGGTGGCACAGCGCTGCTGACCACCGGTTGCATGACCAAACCCTTGCGCCCGGCCAACGCCGATGGGACGTACTGCTACCGCATCGGCAAGAGCTACCGCCCCAAACTCACCTGCACGCCAGGTCCCGTTCCCTCCGCGCAAGTCGAGTCGCAGGCTCGCGATTTCGGTGCATCGGCCGATCGCCTCACGGTCTACCTCGTGCGCAAGCGTTGGGGTGATACGGAGCACGTGATCTCGGTGTCGACCCCAGGGGCGGCCCCAGCGCAAACCGTGCCCGAGAGCTTCGCGCGCCTGCGGCTGGCGCCCGGGCAGCACTTGCTGACCGCCACGTGGCCCGAAGGAACGGCGGGCCTGGAAATCTCAGGCAAGGCTGGCGAAGTGCTGGTGGTGGAGGTGATCGGCCAAGTCTGGGCCTGGGGCAGCAAGTACCGCCTCGAGCCAGGAACGATCGACGACGCCCGCGAACGCACGCGCAACCTCCGACTGGTTGCGGACGTTGGTTGAAGGCGCTTGCGGCCTCGTGACACGAGCGCCCGCCGGTACCCGGTCAGCACGGGCCAGCGAATTCCAGCATGAGACCCCGACTGGCCGATCCCGAGCTCTCGCTGGCGATGACCTGGATCTGGATCGGCGTGCTGCTGGCCGCGCTGGTGGCGTATGGCATCTTCCGCTGGTGGCGCCGTGGACATCCGCGCAAGCAGCCACCAGCACCGCTGAGCTACTCCGCCGAACTGAGCCAGCGATTGCAGAAGAACATGAACAAGGGCACGAAGCGCAGGCGGCGCGGCAAGACCGCGAGGAAGAAGCCGCCGCGCCGCCCGTGAAAGGTGTGCCGAGATCAGCCGCCCGTCAGCAGTTCGAGGCGCGTGCGGCGGGCATCGGGCGACTCGGCGCGCATCTCGTCGATGACCTGCTGCCGCGTCTTCGGCGGCTCGGAACTCTTGACCGGCAGCGGCGCTCCACGCTGCAACAGCGCCAGCGTGCCGTCCTTGCGCGCTGCGTCGACCTCGGCCATCACCTGGGCACGGGTCTTGGCGCTCTTGAAGTGCTCGGGGTGGTAAGTCACACCGGCTTCGCCGCCCGCGGTGTGCCAGACCGAGTTGGCCTGCGCCGCCAGCGGCAGCGTGAACGCGAAGGCGACGGCAGGGACCAGAGCGAGACGGAAGACATTCATGTCGAGATCCTTTCAGGGGGAAGAGCAGGAGACCTGCGATGGCATGCCCGAAGGCATGCGCCCACTGTAGGAATCGGCGCCCCACACGAAGGAAACGAGCAGATGACAGTTTGGACAGGCTGCGTGCGGCAACAGGCGGGGGCACGGCCATGAAGCTCCTGATCGTGGAGGACGAGGCCAAGCTGGCCGACTACCTGCGCAAGGGTCTCGCGGAAGAAGGCTACGTCGTCGAGGTGGCCAGCAATGGCGTCGACGGGCTGCACATGGCGACCGAAGGCAGCCACGACCTCATCGTGCTCGACACCATGCTTCCCGGCATCGACGGGCTCGGCCTGCTCGCAGCGCTGCGCCAGAGCAGGCAGACGCCGGTGATCATGCTGACCGCCCGGCACCGTGTGGAAGACCGGGTGCGCGGCCTGAAAGCCGGCGCAGACGACTATCTCGTCAAGCCGTTCGCCTTCTCCGAACTGGTGGCCCGCATCGAGGTGCTGCTGCGGCGCTCGGCGGGCAGCGCACCCGCACCCG
>ERZ650309.1565-NODE-1565-length-10738-cov-4.362632_pt1 | contig 10738 bp, 12 predicted proteins | sample MGYA00376245_ERZ650309 | MGnify/ENA primary metagenome ERZ650309 (study PRJEB26733, sample SAMN07839294) | wastewater metagenome | biome: urban; feature: wastewater treatment plant; material: waste water | place: USA: North Carolina | collected 2016-04-26 ...
ATATGCCTAAGTGACTGGAGTTCAGACGTGTGCTCTTCCGATCTAAACAGATCCAATAATTAACATCGAAAAATATTTGGATTTACATTGAGATTTGATTCACTTAACATTGTAAGAACAAAAAGGACACAAATAGTTTAGAACGCCTTAGCTTCCGGTTTACTTAAGTAATCATCATACAGGAGGTGAATGATACCATCAGACAAACCTACCTGAGGAACCATGATGCCTTCAATGCCGGCAGATTTCATCACAGCGATAAAAACCCTGAAGGCAGGAACGATGACATCTGCTCTGTCGGGGTTCAGTTTCAGCTGAAGAATGCGCTGATCAAGTGTAAAAGATGAAACATACTCATAACATTCGCGGAGCTTCGAAAAAGAGAGTATCTGATTTTCTTTCTTATTGGCAAGTTTAAATATCTTATTGATGTTGCCTCCTGAGCCAATAGCAATCAGTGACGGATAATTTTCGGAAAGCCGTTTCACATCTTCCTTGAATTCTTTCCATTGCTCACGCGTTACCTTATCATGGAGCATGCGGATAGTTCCAATGTTGTAGGAATTACTTGACACGAGTCTACCTTTTGAAAAAAGAGTGAGCTCAGTGCTACCTCCACCCACATCAATATACAGATAATTGTGACTTGCTTCCAGATGTTCTGCAATATGATTGGAATAAATAATGGCGGCTTCGGTTCTTCCGTCTATCACTTCAATAAGTACCCCTGCTTCCTTATAAACTCTGTCGACTACAGTCTTTCTGTTAGCTGCTTCCCTCATGGCAGCAGTTGCACATACTCTGAATCCTATAACTTCATAAGCTTCAATCAGTGACTTAAATGCACTCATCACTTTCACCAGTGTGGCAATGGTGGGATCTGAAATATAGCCTTTCAGAAAAGCATCTTCACCGAGCCTCAAAGGAAATCGCATTAATTCCGCTTTCTTAAAAACCGGCTCCCCCTCCCCTTCATAAACATTACATAGCAACAACCTGATGGCATTGGAACCAATATCAACAGCTGCAAAACGTAAAATTCCTGAACGGTTCACTGATTAGTTTTAAGTGATAAAGTTAAGAGTTTCATTTCAGTTTTCTGGCAAGCATGCGGTAAATTTCTTCCTGCGCCCTGTGAAGAGTACCTTTTGATGCCTTAACGTAAGTGTTATCTACCCCACTGTTAAGCATTCTGGCTTTGCAATTGTCACGGAACTGAATCATCATAAATTCTTTCAGCTGTTTCTGCAAGGCAGGATCATAAACCGGAACGGCAACCTCTGAGCGATGATCAAGGTTACGACTCATCCAGTCGGCTGATGCAAGATAATATCTTTCATCGCCGCCGTTGGCAAAAATCAGCACTCTGCTATGCTCGAGATATTTGTCAACAATACTAATCACTTCAATATTCTCACTCATTTCCTTTATTCCGGGAATCAGTGAGCAGATGCCGCGAACAATCATTTTTATTTTTACTCCTTCCTGACTGGCCTGGTATAGTCTGGAGATCATTTCTTCGTCAACCACACTGTTGAGCTTGAGCCATATATAAGCCGGTTTACCTTCTTTTGCATTAGCGATTTCTTTGTTAATGAGAGAAAGGTACCTTTTGCGCATATCCCAGGGAGCTACCAGAAGGTGTTTGTAGCTACCAATTTTGTAATTGTTTGCATAAAAATTAAAGAGCTTCACCACTTCCTCGGTAATTCTGGGATCAACAGTAAGGATGCTGATATCGGAATACAAAGAAGCAGTTGCTTCATTGAAATTGCCTGTACCAATGTGTGCATATCGTGTAATTTCCTTTCCTTCCTTTCGGGAAATCAAAAAAAGCTTTGAATGCACTTTGAGTCCCGGTACACCAAAAATGACTGTGGCACCTTCATCCTGAAGTTGGCTGGCCCAATAAATATTGGATTCTTCATCAAATCGTGCCTGAAGCTCAACCACTACCGTCACCTGCTTACCGTTTTTCAAGGCATTGATGAGGGCATTTGCAATGATAGAATTGTTTGCTAAACGGTAGAGCGTAATTTTTATGCTTTCAACTTTTGGATCTATGGAAGCTTCGCGAAGGAGGTCAAGGATGTAATGATAAGAATGATAAGGGAAAAACAACATGATATCCTTTGACCGAATTACCGGAAACAGCGAAGGTGCACCTTTGAAATCGGGGTGCTCCAGTGGTTTGTTTTTCCGGTAACGAAGTACCGGCGAGCCGATGTCCGGGAAACGGATGAAATCTTTAAAATTATGAATACGGCCTCCGGGAATAAGGTTATCAGACTTTCTGAATTTCATCCTGCTCACCAGCATTTCCATGAGATCGGGAGTAATGGCGCCGTCATAGGCAAGCCTTACCGGTAAACCCTTTTTGCGATTCTTAAGTGATTTGCTGATTTTCTCGAGCAGGCTCTTCGAGAGATCATTGTCGAGATCAAGTTCAGCATCACGGGTGATTTTGATAATGAAGGATTCAATTTTGTCGAATTCAAATACCGAAAAAATATCATCAAGATTGTACCGGATCACATCTTCGAGCAAAATCAGGTAGTTTTGATTTTTTGCAGAAGGCAACAGCAGGAACCTCGATAATAATTTTGTTGGGATTTCAATCAAAGCATGATTCACCAGTGGCTGTTTGCCACTCTTCTCGAGGCGAATCATCAGGTAAATGGACTTATCCTTGAGATATGGAAAATCTGTTGTGGGTCCAAGCATCACCGGAAACAAAACCGGCTGAACATGTGCTTTGAAATAGTTTCTGACAAACCTGCCCTGCACGGGGTTCAGCTGACTTTCATTTACGATGTGTATGTTACGCCGTCCGAGTTCTTTCCTGATTTCCTGAAAAATGGACTCAAACCTGATTTGCTGATTTAAAATGGTTTTTTGAATTTTCTCCATCAGCTCTACAGGTTTCTCGCCCTGCAGAACACTCAGTTTCTTGTCAAGTTTGGTGAGCCGCTTCACAGTGGCCACACGCACCCTGAAAAACTCATCCCTGTTGTTGGAGTAAATTCCCAGAAATCTTAATCGCTCCAGCAGTGGTACATGGTGATCGGCTGCCTCCTGCAAGACGCGTTCGTTGAAAGAAAGCCAGCTGAGATCACGGTTAATAAGTACTTTTTGCTCCTTCATAAGTCCTTTAATTCACTTCTGGCCGGCCAATGGTTATTTTCAAATCAAAAAGGTCACTTTTTCGCTTTGGCAGCACGCTTTTTAACTGCAGTTTTCTTCTTAGCCGGGGTTTTAGCAGCACTTTTCGGCTTCTTTTTATCAGCCGATGCTGTGGTTGTTTTGGGTTTTGAAGGTGTTTCAGGCAAATGCTTCACAAACTTTCTGGCTACATGGCGTGCAGCATCTTTGATATGCCGGGCAATTTCATCAGCTGACTTTTTATTCCTTTTATTCAGGCAATCGGTGATCAAAAGATTCAGTTCTGCCTCAATCGATTTTTTAAGTTCCTTGTTCATAGTTTGATAGTTAACTTTATGTGTGATTCCGGTAAATATTGCCAATTTAACATTTCAAACGCAATGAAGCCTGAAATTTAATATATACTTAACATCAGGGGGCCATAAATATCTTTTGTTCGGCGTTGATATAGCTGCTGTGTCGCCATTTCTCGACTTCAAAATCGAACCTTATCACCCCGGCAGTGGGCACATGCATTACGGCAGCATCCATTTTGGCAGAAAATAACGAAATAGAAGGGTTATGCCCTATGATCATCACCGAATGGTAACGATCATCGAGATCGGCCACAAATTCGTAAAGATCATTGACATCCATTTCGTACAAAGCTTCAGTGACTTTGAATCGCTCAAAAGGTACTTGCAATACGCGCTGAAAAATGAGTGCTGTACTGGCTGCCCTTGTTGCAGAACTGGTAATGATCAGTTGTGGAATTTCTTTCATATCGAACAGCCTTTCAGCCATTTCATACGCTTCGGCAACTCCTGTTTCGTTAAGTGTCCGGTCGATGTCCGAAATTTCAATAGTGCCCTTACCCGATTTTGCGTGGCGCACCAAATAAAGTATTCTCTTATCTGCTTTCATAATTATCTGCTTTTCCTTAGGGTAAATGTGAATGTTGTTCCTTCTCCGGGAGTACTTTCAACAACAATTTTCTGACCGTGTGCTTCCACAATGTGTTTCACGATGGCAAGTCCAAGTCCTGTACCACCCTGCTCTCTCGACCTGCTTTTATCGACACGGTAAAATCTTTCAAAGAGTCTACCCAGATGATGTTTCTCAATGCCGATTCCGTTGTCCTGTATCATGATGCCAACTTCGTCCTGTTGATCAATAAGTGTCACTGTGGTTTGTCCGTTTTTCTTTCCATACTTAATGGAATTCACCAGCAGATTTACGAGTACCTGACGGATGCGGTCCTTGTCGGCATAAACATAAGTTTTCTGTTCATTATCGCCGGAAAGTCTCAATTCAATTCTGAGCTCACGTGCACGCAGCTCCAGCGACTCAATAACATCTTCTATGAGTTCCCTGATGTCGAAGGTGCGCAATTCAAGAATCATTTCACCGGCCTCCAGCCTGCTTATCGATTCCAGATCATCAACAATAGAAATGAGGCGATCGATACTCTTGGATGCCTTCTGCAAGTAAAGCATGTTGATATCCTGATCTTCGATACCTCCATCGATGAGCGTATGAATATACCCCTGAATGGTGAAAATGGGGGTTTTTAATTCGTGAGAAACATTTCCCAAAAATTCTTTCCGGTATGTTTCCAGCTCTTTGAGGTGTACAATTTCCTCCTTATTTCCCTTTTCCCAATCTATTAAAATTTTGTTGACTTCAACCAGTACATTTTCATCAGATACAGGTTTTACCATCGCTGTGGATGGAATTCCCTTGAGCTGAAGAATATTCTTGTAGATGACGTGTATGTTGCGATAGAAGTAGGTGTTCAGTGCATAACGGATGAACAACAAACTGCACAGAAATACTACCGGTAACAACGCAAGTGAAATCCACAAAAAGGCAGTCACCTGAAACAGCCACAACAATACCATGCAGATGGCTGTCACCACTCCTGAAATCAAAAATGCAGTATACAGGGAGATATTTCCCGGCTTAAGGGTTTTCAATGATAAGGCAAGTAATTAAGGAATTCAAAGTTAAGAAAAATCAAAACCTGAAGTCAGTTTCAGGTATCAAACTTATAGCCAACACCTTTGATGGTTTTGATGCTGTCGTCGCCCAGTTTTTCGCGTATTTTCCGGATATGAACATCTATGGTTCTGTCGCCCACAATGATATCGTCGCCCCAAACCCTGGTCATGATTTCTTCCCGGGTGAAAACCTTGCCCGGTTTTGATATCAGAAGCGATAGCAATTCAAATTCCTTGCGGGGAAAAGTGAGTTCCTGCCCCATGCTGCTCACCCTGTATTTCTCACGATCAATTTCAAGTGTCCCAATTTTAACGGTATCGTCTTGTGATGAACCGTTCACACGGCGTAAAAGTGCTTTTATTCTGCTGATAAGCACCCTTGGTTTGATGGGTTTGTTGATGTAATCATCGGCACCTACATCAAAACCGGCAATCTGAGAATAATCTTCGTTTCGTGCAGTCAGAAAGGCAATAAGTGTGTGGTTCAGTTCAGGTTCTGAACGAATGATCCGGCAGGCTTCAATGCCATCCATCACCGGCATCATAATATCCAGAATGATCAGGTTGGGGTGTTCGATTTTGGCAATGTCAACAGCTTCCTGGCCATTTTTAGCAGTAAAAGTCTGATAGCCCTCCCTTTTCAAATTGTAAACCATGAATTCCAGAATATCCGGCTCATCGTCTACCAGTAATATTTTAATTTTTTCGGGGCTCATGATTGTTTTTATTCTTGTGCAAAGGTAGTCATGAAGCAAGGGTATTTTGTTAAGCTAATGTTAACAAATCAGCTCTAAATCTTTAATCCTTCTAAACCCCCAAAAAGAGCTAACGATTTGAAATAAAGGTACTTACTTTTTTATTTTTTTCTTTCTTCGGGCCGGATCGGAATGAAAAAAATACCTGAGGTCAGCGGTCAGGTAATTCCCTTTCAGCTGCATTTTCCCCTGAGAAGTGGGATTTCTGCTATCGGGATACACCACAAATGAATAGTAAGTGTCTTCGAAAGGGCGATGAAAAGAGGCTCCTAAATAAAAATAACCACTCTTTTCAGTCCGGTATTCCCAACCTACATTGGCCAGCACTGCCGGAGAAAACCATGAATTCCGGGCAGAATAATGATCGAAATAATCGCGTCTGGTGCGAACATCAGTCGGATAAAAATCGAGCGACAACCCCATGGAAACGTCCATATAAATGTAATCCGAAAGCTGAATGAATACCATTCCGGTGACGGGAATTTCATAACCTACAATGGTGAATGATGTTGTGCGCTCAGAAGCAGAATCAGCTATTGATAGATTGTAATTGCGCTTTACATAATTGATTCCGCTTTCAATTGAAACAGTATTACTGATGCCTTTGCGGATGATCATCCCCATACAGTACCCTCCTGTTGGCTTGATCGCAAAATTTACATTGTTGCTTTCATCCCGTTGCGTTTCCATATTGAAGAGTTTACTTGAAAAAATTGGCTTGAACTGGAATCCTGCCGTGATTACATTTTCCTGAGAAAATGAAGGAGTGTTAAAAAACAAGAAACAAATTAACAGTGTCATGTAAAAGCGACTGCCTGCATTGAACTTTTTGATCATGTTGCAAAAATAAGGTTTAGATAGATACGAACGCATTTATCATTCCTGAATTGTCCCATTTTTGTCATTTATTATCCTCACAACTAACTACTTACAATCAACCGACCTACTGTAGCTTGAATTGCAAGCCATGCTTTGTCAGGTACGCAGAATATTGCTTAAATTTGAAGAATCGGCTCTTCCCTGACAGGGATCATATTTGGAAGCAGCTGTTCACATTACTTTTGAACCCTAACAGCCTACGCATGAATTCGGATCTTCATTTTGCCATTGCCATCGCCACAGCAAGAATATTTGCCGGTATCCTGTTTTTCTTTCAGGGGTACGACAAAGTTTTCAAAGTTGGAATGCCGGAATTGAGACAGACCATGAATGCCAGCCTCGAAAACTATAAACTGCCCCGGAGCTTCATTGGTTTTGTGGCTGTTTTTTCAAGTTATACAGAACTGATTTGTGGTTTTCTGCTGATCATAGGCTTCTTTAAGTTCTTTGCTATTTATTTGCTATGTATCAATTTGCTCATGATGGCAACCGGTTTCAGCATGGCTAAACCCATGTGGGAAACAACTCATGTATTTGTACGCTTTGCATTACTCATGCTTTTGCTGCTGACTCCGGCAGAATGGGACCGCATCGCATTTGATTACTTATTCACCTTGTCAAAACTTCAGGCTTAAAAACCATCACACCATGAAAAAAATAGCAGTAGCCACCGATTTCTCAGAAGGATCAAAGAATGCAGTTAATTACGCAGCCGATATGGCCGCTCATTTTAATGCAACACTGACTGTCATGCATGTTTATGAAAGTCCCCTCTTTTACACTGCAGAAATGCCATACACCGCCATTGAAGCAGCAGAAAACCTGGCGAAGACTGAAGCCGATTCTAAAATGAATAAGCTGATGGATGAACTTGGAAAGACGCATAGCAGCGTGACGACAAATGCTTTTGTGAAACGAGGTATTTCTGCCGACACTATTACGGAAGAAGCCGACAGCATTGGTGTCGATTTACTGATTACCGGTTCTACAGGTGCCGGTGTGGTAGAACGTACTCTGGTTGGAAGTACCACAACTGCTATTATCAACAAGGCAAAGTGTCAGGTATTGATTGTTCCTGAAAAGGCACGATTCAAAGCAGTAGATAAGTTGGTTTACTCAACCGATTTGCACGATGATAACATCCGTCATGCCAATGAAATTGTGCCCCTTGCAAAAGCTTTAAATGCTGAAATTGTTTTCCTTTTTGTGGATAATAAAATTCATACCGATAGTGAGAAAATTTCAGAAGAGATGGCTGCCAGAATACGCTCTCAGGTACACTACCCCAAAACATCAGGCTACATCTGCACCGACCCCGATGTTATGAATGGAATTTCCATATTTGTACATAAACAAAAAGCTGATATGGTAGTGATGCTCACTCACCCAAGAACTTTTCCAAGAATGCTTTGGGATAAAAGTATCACCAAAAAATTCTCATATCATCCCGAAGTTCCGCTGTTGGTGCTGCATGCCGCACACTAACATACCATAGCATTTGCTCACTTACCAAATTTTGCGAATTGAATTTATTCAGTCTTCAGCACATATCTGAAAACGATCGTCAGAAAATAAAGATCATCAGACTGGTACTGATGATCAGCATTCTCTTGCTGATCATTAAATTCGTGGCATGGTGGCTCACCCGATCCAATGCTATTCTGACCGATGCACTGGAATCGATAGTGAACGTGGTTGCCGGACTGTTTGCCTTGTTCAGCATTTATTATGCATCACAGCCCCGCGATGAAAATCATCCTTATGGTCATGGTAAAATGGAGTTTCTTTCGGCCGGATTTGAAGGAGGGCTCATTTTTATTGCAGGGATAACTATTATTGGAAATGCTGTTTACGCCTTGTTTCATCCGGTGAAAATGCATGCTGCAGAAACCGGTGCTCTGTTGTCGGCTTTTACAGGAGTGATCAATTTCATTATGGGAAAAATGCTCATTTCAAGAGGAAAAAAAACCAGTTCCATGTTGATGATCGCTAACGGCAAACATTTGCTTTCCGACACCATCAGCAGTGTGGGACTGGTTGCAGGGCTGCTCATCATCTGGTTCACAAATATGGTATGGCTCGATCAGGTGATGGCCATTTTGTTTGGAGCAGTTATTCTATATACGGGACTCGGACTTCTTAAAAAGTCGGTGAATAGTTTACTCGATGAGGCCGATTACGAAAAACTGGAGTTGCTCATTTCACAACTTGAAAAAAACCGTAATATTAAATGGATCGACATACACAATCTGCGAGTCATTAAATATGGTGCTAATCTGCATGTCGACTGTCATATAACCTTGCCCTGGTACGATTCTCTTGAAGCGTCACATGAAGAAGTGTCAGGCGTCGAGAAACTGATCAAAAGTAATCTTGGCAATGAGGTCGAGTTTTTTATTCATGCCGATCCATGTATCATGCCGGCATCTTGTACCATCTGTCAGATCGCAGATTGCAAACACAGAGCCGCTCCGTTTCAAAGGCGAATCGAATGGAACATGCAAAACATGCTTCCAAATAAAAAACACGGATTAATTTGAAGCGGCAATTTTCAGTTGGCTGACCAACATTGGAGCCTGCACCACTCCTGACTGCTTCCACCTGATGTGCCCTTTGTGAAAAATGATAAGAGTAGGAACGCCCCTCACATCGTATGCTGCTGCTGCCTGCGGGTTCTTATCCACATCTACCTTTATAACTTTAGCCCTATCTCCCATCTGAGCAGCCACTTCATCCAATATGGGAGCCATCATGCGGCACGGACCACACCATACAGCATAAAAATCAACCAGGACAGGAACGTCGCCGTTTATCAGTTCATTGAAAGTGCTCATCGGTTAATCGTAGTCAAAATCAATATTCGATTCTTCTTTGAAGGTTATACTGTGTTCTTTTCCCATCTCGTTTTGTTGCTCTAACGATAGATGGTCAGTTGTGACCGTTTCAAGCCAGACTTTACCCGATTGTCTGAAAACCTGAACATGCAGTCCGAACTGATTCAGAAATGCCGACTCCAACTCCTCCACCGTAATTTGCTGATCGAATTCCAGATACCCTTCACTGCGGGATTCACGAATTGAATTGATTTCAACATCCTCAGTAATGAGGTCTTTACGTGAACCGGTTTGATTGAAATTGGTCCCTTGTCTGAAAAACTCCAGCTTCAGATAAGGATATCGCTTTGAAAATGAACTCCTGAGCGTACCCGTGAGTGTTGTACCTACTATCTTAAGAATCATGGCGTTGGTGATTGATTAGTTCAAAATTAATCAACTCCAATGCCATTTAAAATGACTATTGTCACTTAACCTAAAATTGCCAGTTTGAACGCATCTATTTCTCTATCAATCTCTTACAATTATTAACATTAATTTAACATATGGTTAATGTTTTTCCAATGTTAAGAGAACAATTTTGCATCACTCAAAAGAGGCTGATCCGGTACAGTGGAGCAGCGGAAAAGATGAAAAACAAACTAAAAACACAAAATACAAAGATGAAGATGAAAACATGGATGAGTGCAACTGTAATTGCAGCAGTTTTGTTTGCGGCATGCGGATCACCAAAATCAGACAAAGCTGAAGAAACAGGCAATAAGCTTAAGGGAGAAGTAAAAATCGACGGAAGCAGCACTGTGTATCCGATTTCAGAAGCAGTAGCTGAAGAATTCAGAACTGCTCAGCCCGATGTAAAAGTAACAGTTGGTTTATCGGGTACCGGAGGCGGATTTAAGAAATTCGGCCGTGGTGAAACCGATATTAACGATGCCTCAAGAACCATAAAAGAAGAAGAAGCAAAAAACTGCGAAGCCAACAACATTCACTTTCTTGAACTTGAAGTTGCGTATGATGGTTTATCAATTGTAGTAAATCCACAGAACGATTGGGTAAAAGATATCACTGTTGCAGAACTCAAGAAGATGTGGGAGCCTGCTGCACAGGGAAAAATTACTAAATGGAATCA
>ERZ650309.1566-NODE-1566-length-10736-cov-3.989514_pt1 | contig 10736 bp, 8 predicted proteins | sample MGYA00376245_ERZ650309 | MGnify/ENA primary metagenome ERZ650309 (study PRJEB26733, sample SAMN07839294) | wastewater metagenome | biome: urban; feature: wastewater treatment plant; material: waste water | place: USA: North Carolina | collected 2016-04-26 ...
CTCTTCCGATCTCCACGCGCCTGGCCGATGGCGAAGGCCGCGAGCGCTGGGTGGCGCAGGTGCTGCGCTGGGTCAGCGCCGACGACGGTGCGCCGTTGCTGCTGGCGCTGCTGAACGACGTGACGGCTGTGCAAGAGAGCCAGCGCCAGCGCGATGCGCAGGCCGAGCGCGGCAACGGGGAGCTCGACCACTGGTTCGACCTGAGCCCGGTCGGCATGCTCGTCTACGACGCCAGCGGCCTCGTCGTGCGCAGCAATGCGGCATTCGCCGGCCTGGTCGGCTGCGCACCGGTGCTGCTGCACGACGCGCCGGCCGACGTCTGCCGCCTGCTGGCCTGGGAGGGCAGTGCGCCCCACCCGGACCTGCGCGCCGACGGACCGGGCGTCGAGGTCCACACCACGGTGGTGCTGGCGGATGGCCGGCGCCAGCGGCTGCTCGCACGGCTGCGCGCCTTCCTGCCGCCACCCCCGCCGCTGCCGGTGATGCGCGGCAAGCCTGCGCCGCCACCGCCGCCGCCGCAGTTGCGGGTGATGGCCGTCGTCGAGGACCGCAGCCTGGAGGACGAGCACGACCTGGCGCAGCTCGAGATCGCCACGCTGATGGACACCGCGGGCATGGGCGTGGCCACCTACGAGGCCTCGCGCGGCTGGACCAAGAGCCGCCCTCAACGGGCCACCGCGGCCACCGCGGCCGGCGCACCGCCGCCACCCGAACCGCGCTCGGGCCTGCCCGGTGCACTGCAGGCCATCCACCGCGACCAGGTCGACCCGGGCTCGCGCGAGGAGTTCGAACGCCTGCAGCGCGCGCTGCGCGACGGCCAGCGGGCGCAGGTGCGCTATGCCGTCAACGTGGCCGAGCTGGGCCGGCGCTGGCTGCTCACCCGGGTCGAACCGGGCGAGCTGACCGGCGGCCGCGCCGCGCTGTCGGTGGTCACGCTCGACGTGACCGAGCAGGAGGAGGCGCACCGCCGCAACGAGCAGCTGCTGCGCGAGCTGTCGACCATCCTCGACGCCACCAGCGCCGGCATCGGCTACCTGCGCGGCGAGCGCCTGGTGCGCTGCAATGGACGCTTCGAATCCATGTTGGGACTGTTGCCCGGCCTGGCCGCCGGTGCCACGCTCAGCGAGCTGCTGGTGGCGCACGACAGCGCGCTGCAGGTGGCGCGCCGCGCGCTGTCGGAGGACGGCCGCTTCGAGACCGAACTGCGCGTGGGCGAGCACTGGTACTCGCTGTCGGTGCGGCGCACCGGCGCCAATGGCGAGCCCGAGGCAGTGGCCGTGCTCACCGACGTCTCGCGCCTGAAGGCCCAGCAGGGCGAGCTGGAGGCGCTGGTGCGCGAGACGCTGGCCGACGCGACGCGGGGCGAGCCGCGGGCGCCATGAAGGAGCCCAGGGACTTCAAGGAGCCCAAGGACCTGGCCGAGCCGAGCGCCGCCACCGTCGCGAACAGGCCCAGCGCCGGCAGGCCGTAGCGCAGGCCCTGGCCGATCCAGGTCGTGATCTGCCAGCCGTGCGAGCCGTTGTCGCCGCTGAACGGCGTCGCCGCGTACAGCGCCGTACAGGCGAGGCAGAGCAGCGCCACCGCCGCCACCCGCCGCGTCCACGCGGCCAGCGAACATATCAACATAACACTCAGCAATAAAAACGGTATCTCTAAATGGAAAGCGACGACCTTGATTAGCACCTTGATATGCTCCAGGTCGGTCGGGTGGAGCAGGTGCAAGAGCGAGGTCTGCTTGACGCGGGCCATGAACGCGGCGTCGCCCGCGAGCAGGACCCGGCGGCCGAGCTGCAGGTGCACGAAGCCCAGCGGGTTGCCGGTGCGGGCGGCGTTGGCGGCGTAGAAGAACAGCCCGACTCCGAGCGCGCACAGCCCGACGGCGAGGCGGGCGAGCGCGGGGAGGCCGGGCGCGGGCGGCGCGGGCTCGGGCCGGGGCCGGCCGAGCAGGCGCTGCCCGAGCGCCGCCGCCGCGAGCAGGCCGACGTAGCCGAGCGCCGACAGCTTCGTCGAGGCGAGCAGCGCGATCGCGGCCAGCGCCCACAGCCGATCGTCACGGCCGGCGTGGTCGTCAGCGCTGGCGCGGTCGTCAGCGCTGACGCGGTCGTCAGCGCTGGCGCGGCCTGGGCGGGCGCGCAGGGCGTAGTACAGAGCCGCGACGAAGAAGGCGGCGAACGGCAGGTCGATGTGCAGGGACGTGACCTGCTCCAGGACCAGCGGCTGGCCGAGCAGCAGCAGCGAGGCGGCGAGGCCGCCGGCCCGCGAGGCGCCGAGCGAGCGCGCCAGGCGGTGGGTCGACAGGCCGAAGATCAGCCAGCAGAACAGATTGGGCCATAGCGCGGCGTCGTCGCGCTGCAATATCATCATAAAAAATCCGCATATCGCTTCCCAGGTATAGGGATAAAAGGTCTGCTGCGGGCCGCCGAACGGGGACGGCGGGGCGAAGCCGCCGCGCTGGATCCACTCGGTGACGATGGGCAGGTGGTAGGCCAGCGAGTCGAAGTCGGTGATGGGCCGGCTCGCGCACACGTATAACAAGAACAAGAAGAGCGCGGCGTGGGCGGCGACGAGCAGGCGCTCGGTCGCCGAGAGCGTCGGCGCGGGCCAGGACGGCGCGGGCGCGGGCGCGGCGCGGCGGGCGAGCAGGCCGACGCCGAGCGCCGCGAGCACGGCCTCGGCCCCGAGCACCGAAGCGGCGTCGTAGCGCTGCGCGGCGAGCAGCAAGAGCGCCAGGCCGCTCTGCAGGAGCGCCCAGACCAAGAGGCAGGTCAGCAGGCGGTGGCTGCGCGGCTCCGGCGCCGCGGTGCGCTGCGGCGGCGAGGCCAGCGCCCAGGCCACCGGCAGCGGCGCGCAGAGCGCCAGCGAGCCGGCACACAGCCGCGCGACCAGGGACAGGAGCGCCATGCGCGGACTCTAGCGCGTCCTGCCCGTGAGGCGACGGCGTTGTGCGACCGCAGCGGCCGCGGATCTTGGCGGGGCTCTGGCGGGGACCGGGGATGTGGACGCGGACGGCGTCGGCGCGCGCGACGGCCGCTGCGCGCTCGTCGCCGTCGCGGCTGGGGACGCGGTCGGTTCAGCCGTGCTTGCGTGCGAACTCGGCCATGAAGCCGGCCAGCGCGCGCGCGCCCTCGATCGGGAAGGCGTTGTACACCGACGCGCGCAGGCCGCCGACCGAGCGGTGCCCCTTGAGCCCGTCCATGCCCTGCGCCTTGGCCTCCTTGACGAAGCGGTCGGTCAGCTCCTCGGAGGGCAGGCGGAAGGTGAGGTTCATGCGCGAGCGGCAGTCGGCGGCGGCGTGGCCGCGGTAGAAGCCGGGCGCGGCGTCGATGGCGTCGTAGATGAGGCGCGCCTTGTCCTCGTTGTGGCGCTGCATCGCGACCAGGCCGCCCTGCTTCTTCAGCCAGCGCAGCACCAGGTGCACGACGTAGATCGCGAACACCGGCGGCGTGTTGTACAGCGACCGGTTCTCGAGGTGCGTGCGGTAGTTCATAAGGATCGGCAGCTTCGCCTGCGCCGCCTTGTCCAGGACGAGGACGTCCTCGCGCAGGAGCACCACCGTCACGCCGGCCGGGCCCGCATTCTTCTGCGCGCCGGCGTAGATCAGCGAGTAGCGCTCGGTGTCGACGGGGCGGGACAGGAAGTCGCTCGACATGTCGCAGACCAGCGGGCGGCCCTTGACCTCGGGCTCCTCCTGCCACTGCGTGCCCCAGATGGTGTTGTTGCTGGTCGTGTGCACGTAGGCCGGCGACTCCGACAGGTGCAGCTCGTCGGCGCGCGGGATGCGCCGGAACTGCTCGCCCTCGGTCGATGCGGCGACGTGCGTCTGGCCGACGCGCTGCGCCTCGATCAGCGCCTTCTTCGACCACTCACCGGTGATCACGTAGTCCGCGGTCCGCCCCGCGGCCAACAGGTTCATCGGCACCATCGAGAACTGCAGCGTCGCGCCGCCCGACAGGAACAGGATCTTGAAGGCGTCCGGCAGGCCGAGCAGCGAGCGCAGATCCGCCTCGGTCTCGCCCAAGATGGCCTCGAACTCCTTGGAGCGGTGCGAGATCTCGAGGATGCCGATGCCGGTGCTCCCGAGCGAGAGCAGGTTCTCGCGGGCCTCGAGCAGGACCTCCTCGGGCAGGACCGCGGGTCCGGCCGAGAAGTTGTAGATGCGGTGCGTGGTGGTGGCCATTTCGTGCCTCGCAGAAGGGGGTGAGCAGGCATCGGGCGGCGGCGCCGACCCAAGCGGTCCGCCCGCGGCAGGACAGAGGCTACACGCAGCGGCGGGGTCAGGAAAGGCTCGCCTGCGCGCAGCCCGCGTCGCAGTCGCCGCCGTCCGGGCGCACGAGCTCGTAGGTGACGGGGCGGGTGGTGTCGACGAGCGGCGCCTGGCCCGGCACGCGCACCCGCACGACATAGACGTCGCCGTCGCTGAGCGCCGAGGCCGTGCCGGTCAGCGTGATGCGGAGCTGGCGCGGATCCGCGGCGCCGGCGAGCTCGATGCGGCCGCCGAGCGGGCCGATCAGGGTCGCCTGCCACAGCGCCGCGTCGCGCTGCACCAGCGAGGTCGTCGCGCACACCGTGTTGCGGCAGACCGTGATCTCGAGCGCCGCGGGATCGATGCCGCCGAGCGAAAGGCCGGTCGTGTACGTGACGCCGCTCTCACAGTCGCTGCGGGTGCAGCTGCGGCCCTGCGGGCTGGCGACACTGCCGCCGCCGATGCAGCCTCCCAGAGCTACGGTCACCGAGGCGACGACGGCAGCGACGAGCGCGCCGGCAGGCCCGTACTCCCACGATCGCTGTGTTGCGCATCTCATTAAGGTCTTCCCTGACTCACATCGTGCAGTCTGTGCGTCGGATCTCACTGCGGCGCGGGCGAGTCTGCCGCCGCGGCGCTTCGGCTAGGATAGTACCTGCTGCAGCCGGTCCGGGGCGCTCGTCCGATGCAGGGCGCGGGGCCCGGTCGACTCGCCCGGTCACACCTTCCCGACGACGCCATGCGACGAAGCCCTCTCGACGACCCGCGGCTCCAGGCCTTTGAGCTGCTCGGCCACGCGGTGTGGATCACGGATCCCGACGCGCCGCAGGTCATCTGGGCCAACCGCGCCGCGCTGTCGCTGTGGCTCGCCGACGATCTGGACGAGCTGCTCAACCGCGACTTCAGCACCGCCTCCGAGACCGCGCGCATCACGCTGCGCAACCTGCGCGACCGCGTCGCGGCGGGCCAGCGCGTGCGCTCGGAGCGCACGATCTATCCGCGCGACACGCCGGTGTTCGTGGAGATGAGCATCGGCGCCTACCCGCTGCCCGACGGCCGGGTCGGGCTGCTCGTCGAGGGGCAGCCGGCGCGCGGGCCGCGCCCGGATCCGGAGATCATCCGCGGCGCCGAGGCCGCGCGCTACGCGCCGCTGGCCCTGTCCACGCACAGCCGCGACGGCGAGACCCTGACGCGCAACGCCTGCGCCAGCCGCATGTTCGGCAGCGACATGCGCTTCGACACGCTGTTCGAGCGCCCCGAGGACGCGGCGCGCTGCTGGCAGGCGCTGCTCCGCGACGGCGAGCTGCGGACCGACGCGCTCTTGTGCACGACCGCGGGGCCGCGCTGGCACACGCTCGATGCGCGCACCATGCCGGACCCGGTGACCGGGCAGCAGATGGTGGTGCTGAGCCTGCACGACATCACCAAGCGCGTCGAGGCGGAGAGCGCCAAGGACGACTTCATCGCCGTCATCAACCACGAGCTGCGCACGCCGCTGACCTCGATCCGCGGCGCGCTCGGGCTGCTCGTGGCGGGCGCGGTCGACGAGCGGCCCGACGAGCAGCAGCAGCTCATGCAGATCGCCGACGACAACTGCCGGCGGCTGGGCGAGCTGATCGATGATCTGCTCGACGTCCAGCGCATCCTGGCGTACGAGGCCGACGGCGGCGCCAGCGGGCAGGGCTTGTCGCTGCGGCGGCGCGCGTTCGATCTGCGGCCGCTCATCGAGCAGGCGGTGCAGCTGGTGACGGCGCCGCGGCACGGCCGGCGCGCGCAGATCCGCTGCGAGCTGCCCGATCGGCCGGCGCGGATCGAGGGCGACGAGCGGCGGCTGCTGCAGGTGATCTCACACCTTCTGGTCAACGCCACCAAGTACGGGCCCGAGGGCGGCACCATCACGGTCGCGCTGACCTGCGACGAAGAGGGAGCACGCTGCGAGGTGCGCGACGAGGGGCGGGGCGTGCCCGCGGCGTTCCGCTCGCGCCTGTTCCAGCGCTTCAGCCAGGCCGACAGCTCGACCCAGCGCAGCAGCCAGGGCACCGGCCTGGGCCTGTTCCTGTCGCGCCACATCGTCGAGGCGCACGGCGGCCGCATCGGCTACGACGCCGGCAAGTCCGGCGGCAGCCGCTTCTTCTTCACGCTGCCCCTGGCGCCCGAAACGGAAAAAGCCGCGCCCCGGTCCGAGATCTCGGACCCAGGCGCGGCTCCCTGAGCCGGCTCACACGGACCGCGCGCGGGCTGACACCGGACAGGGTCCGGTGCCCGTGCACCCGAGCTACGGACGGATGGTGGCCGGCGGATCCGCGGTGTTGGCCGAGCCGTAGTCCTTGATGTAGCGGTACGAGATCCAGCCGTAGCCCGCGCCCTTCGGGTTGTTGATGCCGAAGCTGGCGGTGCCCCACGAGTTCTTGAACAGGTAGAAGCCCTTCTCCTTGACCGGCTTGCCGGCCGAGTCGACCGTCGGCTTGCCGTCCTTGTCCATGACCTGGACCTCCATGTTGTCATCCCAGCCCACGAGCTGGATGGAGTGACCGGCCGGCGCCTTGGCGCTCTCGGTCTTGTCGTTGGTGTTGGGGTACTGGACGACGCCCTGACCGAAGCGCGTCGACGACACGGGCAGCGTCGAGCGGCGGTGGTTCCAGGCCTGGTAGAAGAAGTCGAGGCCGACCAGCACGCCGGTCTTCTTCTCGAAGATCACGTTCTTGATCGAGCTGGTGCTGACGTAGCGCGACGCCGGCAGCTTGTACTTCATCGCCATCGTGGCGGCGCTCGGCGGGTTGCCGTTCGTGTAGCAGATCGTGGGGTGCCCGGACTCCTGATCGGTGCACGCCGGATCGTTCAGCGTGGTCCACGGCTGCGTCTCGTACGGCCACGCCGTCTCGACGGGGATGCCGTAGCTGACGATCGCCTTCAGGTTGTAGCTGTCGGAAGAGCCCGAGGTGCTGGTGAACGCCTTGACCTGGTTCTTCACGGACCACTGCAGGTACTGCTCCGAGAAGTCCGGGTTCGCCATCCCCGCCTTCTTGTACAGCGACTCCATCAGGCCCGTGGTCGAGAAGATCGAGCACACGCCGCGCGAGCCCTGGCTCTTCACCGGCGTCTGCAGGTTGACGATGTCGAACGCGGTCGGCAGCGTCACGTCGGCCTTGCCCTCGAACGCGATGCTCTCGTCGCTGGGAGCGTCCTTCTTCAGCGCCTCGATGGGCGCCAGCGGCGCGTCGTTGTCCTGGATCATGTTGGCCGGCACCGTGCCCAGATCCTCTTCGGGCTCGGCGTTGCCACAGCCGATCAGCAGCCCGCCCGCCAGCGCCGGGACGAGCAGGCCAGAGACCAGGCCAGAAATGACAGAGATGCGATCGAGGGTCCGCTTCGAGGTCTTCATCAAGTTCTCCGAATTCTTTTAGAGAGAGAGTGCGGGAAGGAGTCTGCGAGGCGCTGCTCTGCGCTCGCAAAACCGGGCGAAGGTAATGAACTCGCCTTCCCAGCGCAAGCCCGGCAAGGGGAGTACCTTGCCGGCCTGACAGCCAGGCAGACAGCCAGACGGACAGGCACGGAGACAGCCGCGCGGGAGACAGCCCGGCCCGCGCGAGCACCGCCCTCGGTATCAACTTTTCCGACGGCAGAAGCGCACTCCGGAGCGGAGTCTGGGAGGAGCCATTCCGGACTCTGTTCCGGACTCCGCAGAGAGTCCGCTCAGGAGTCCGGACCATCGGACTACAGAGCTACGGAGCGCGTGATGCGGGGCGGGGCAGAGGCGAGGCAGAGGCGCCGCCAGTCAGCAGCGCGTGCGTGACCGCGTCGATGAGCTGCTGCCTGGCCAGCAGCACGCGCGCCGCCTTGTCGCCGGCATCGAGCACCGTCCCCGGCGGCGGGTCTGCGCCAGGCGGGTCCGGCGGGTCCGGCGGGTCCGGCGGGTTCGGCGGATCGGCGGGCGCCGCAGGGCCGAGCGGGATCGTGCAGCCCGCGGCGTTCTTGTGGCCGCCGCCGCCGAAGCGCTGCGCGACCTCGCCCAGGTGCACCGCGCCCTTGCCGCGCAGGCTGACGTAGATGCGCTCGTCGCTGACGGTGATCAGCGCGCCGACCTCGACGCCGCGCACCGCGCGCGCGTAGTTCACCAGCTTGCCGACGTCGTCCGGCGTAGCGTCGGCGTCGCGCATCATCTGATCGGTCAGCGTCAGGATCGCCAGGCGGCCGCCGGCGTAGCGCTCCAGCGACGGCAGCACCTGACACAAGAGGCGCAGGCTGGCCTCGCTCAGCGACTCGTCGAGCAGGAGCGCGATCTCCCAGGTCGACACGCCGGCGCGCACGCACGCGCTCGCGAGCTGCAGCGCCTCGGGGTTGGTGCCGGGGTAGCGGAACCAGCCCGTGTCCTCGACCAGCGACACGAACAGCGCCGTCGCCAGGTCACGCGGCAGCGCCGCCTCGTCGAGCCCGAGCGCCGCCAGCAGCCGCCACGCGATCACCCCGGCGCTCGCCGCCTGCGCATCGCGCAGGATCAGGTCGCCCAGGTCGCTGACCACCTCGTGGTGGTCGAGCACGACCAGCGGCCCGGTCACCGCGGCGTCGGGGAAGTGCTCGCCGAGCAGGTGCCGCGCGCCGCAGTCGTGGACCAGCGCCGCGTCGCAGCGCAGCGCCGCCGGCAGCTTGCGCCGGATCTCGCCCGCGCCGGGCAGGAACTGGAACCGCCGCGGCACCGGGTCCGCGTTGTAGAGGTACACGTCCTTGCCCAGCCGGCGCAGCCCGTGCGCGGTCACCAGCATGGCGCCGATGGCGTCGCCGTCGAGGCGGGCGTGGGCGGTCACCACGAAGCGCTGGCCGCGGCGCACCAGGTCCGCCGCCGCGGAAAGCGCCGCTGCAAAGTCGGCGGCCGGGGCCCGGTCCGGGTCGGGCACGTAGACAGCGGGACGGTTCGGTTGCGGGCTCTCCCTCTCCATGCCTCGAAGCTACCACCGCTTCGGGCCCCGGCGCGAAGTGCCTGGAGCCGCGCGAAGCGGTTGACAGCGATGCGCGGGCGGCTTCTCATCGTCTCTATGCTGCTCCAGGCGATGCTGCTTCAGGTGGAGGCCGCGCCCGGCCCCGGCGAGCTCGGGCTGGGGGCGCTGTGGCCGACGCTGCTCGTGGTGGGGCTGCTCGCCGCGGCGCTGCTGCTCGTGCGGCTGCGCGGCCCTGGCGCGCGGGCGCGGGCGGCGATCGGCCAGCTCGAGGTGCAGGCGCAGCTGGCGCTGGCGCCGGGCCACACGCTGTACCTGGTGCGGGCCGGCGAGCGGCGGCTGCTCCTCGGCGGCGCGGCGGGCGGGCTGACCCTGCTCACCGAGCTCGGGGCCGAGCCGCACGCGCCAGAGGCCACGACAGACCCCGCGGCCTCCGCGGCCCCGGCGGCGAGCCCCGATCCGACCCCCGACTGGCTCGCCGCGGTGCGCGGACCGCACCCGCTGGCCGACGACGACCGCGCCGCGGGTGCGCGCGGCGAGAAGGGCCTGCGATGAGCGCCGAGCCGGGCCACGGCCTCGTGCCGCTCGCGCTGCTCGCGGGCACGCTGCTGCTCGCCTACGTGAAGATCAGCGTCGCGCTGGCGGTGCTGCGGCGCGGGCTCGGTGGCGACGTGCTGCCGCGGTCCCTCGGGGCGCTGCTGGCGCTGCTCCTGTCGGGCCTGGCCATGGCGCCTCTGGCCGAGCGCTGCCACCGCGCGATGCAGGCCGTGCCCGCGGCCCCGACGGAGGCCGTGCTCGAGGCCGGCGCCGCGCCGCTGGCCGACTACCTGCGCACCCGCACCCCGGCGGGCGAGAAGGCGGCGATCCAGGAGCTGCGCCAGCGCCTGGCCGCGCGCACGCCGCCCCGGCCCGCGTCCCCGGCGACGACAGCACCGACAGCGCCGACCCCGACGGCGCCGGCCGGGCCCGCGGTCTTCTCCGAGCTGGCGGTGCTCCTGCCGGCGTTCGTCCTGGCCGAGCTGCGGGTCGCGTTCCAGCTCGGGTTCCTGCTGCTCCTGCCGTTCCTGCTGATCGACCTCTTGTGCGCCAGCCTGCTCTCGGGGCTGCTGCTGCCGGGCCTGTCCGGTGGCCCCGACGACGCGCAAAATTTCTGCCTTCTTACCGTTTTTCTTTCCGGCACGCCGTGCTGTGGGAACAGAAATTTCTCGTTTTCCGGTCATATAGTCGGCTGTGATACTGTTGGAGGTCGCAAAGACCTGCTCTGGTGTTCCCATGGCCACAATTTCACCGCCATGAACCCCCGCCCCCGGTCCCATATCGACCAGATAATCGGCGGCACGAATGGCATCTTCGTCATGTTCAACGACCAGCACAGTGTTGCCGATATCCCGTAGGTGGTTCAGTGTTTCCAACAGGCGATGATTATCGCGTTGGTGCAATCCGATCGAGGGTTCGTCCAGAACATACAACACGCCGGTAAGTCCGGATCCGATTTGGGAGGCAAGACGAATACGTTGACTTTCGCCGCCGGACAACGTGCCAGAGGCACGATCCAGTGACAG
>ERZ650309.1567-NODE-1567-length-10732-cov-5.191814_pt1 | contig 10732 bp, 11 predicted proteins | sample MGYA00376245_ERZ650309 | MGnify/ENA primary metagenome ERZ650309 (study PRJEB26733, sample SAMN07839294) | wastewater metagenome | biome: urban; feature: wastewater treatment plant; material: waste water | place: USA: North Carolina | collected 2016-04-26 ...
CGGGCCTGGTTGGTTGCGACGAACGCTTGCTCAGCCTTCACACCGCGCGGCACTTCGCCGGCGGGTGTCGCGTGGATAACGTGCACGCCGGCATCCCGGCCAGCAGCGCAAGGACGATCCTGATACGAGATCGTGCCGTCCGCGTTGCGACATTTCTGCACAGCCTGCGCCGATGTGCCGTGCGAATCGAACAGCAGCAACAACGCGGCAGCGCACGCAAGTGGTGTGAGCTCGAAATGAACCGCCATCGAATACCCCCCGTGTCCTCCAACGAAGTGTAGCGCTCCGAGCGCAGCCTGCCCGCAATCCGCCCGAATTCGCCGGCAATCGCGCCGCGCGCCGACGCGATCCGCGCCCTGCGCGCGCATCAAATGCGTCCACGGGTCGCGCGGGGGATACCGGCAGCGGCTCGACCCAAACACACTCACAGGAGATCGAAGCCGTGTCCGAGAGGGCCGAGTGGCTGGCGCAGCATGCGCGCCGCATCGCGAACCCGCGCCTGCTGGCGCTCGCCGCCATCGCCGTGGCGGGCTGGTTCGTCGTCACGCATCCGCCGACGCAGACCGTTGCGCACGGCGAGTCGGGCATCCGCGTCAACCGCCTGACCGGCAGCTTCTCGCAGGTCGGCGAGGGCGTCGTCGTGATGGTTCCCGGCGTGCACGAGTTGCGCAGCTATCCGCTGCGCGACCAGGTGTACAAGCCGGTGCGCAGCGCGAAGGCGAACGGCGAGGCGCCGTTCCAGTCGTCCGAAGGCCTCTCGATCGGCGTCGAGCTGCAGATCCGCTATGCGCTCGACCCGAACCGCCTCATCGCGCTGCAGGGCACGCTGCCCACCGACATCGGCACCGAGCGCGTCGAGCCGGCCGCGCAGGGCACGCTCTACAAGGTGTTCACGAAGTACACCGTGCGCGAGATCTTCTCGAACAAGCGCCAGCAGATCCAGGAGGAGATCGAGAAGGAGCTGCGGCCGAAGTTGCTGGCCGACGGCATCGTCCTGAAGTCCGTGATGATGGGCAACGTGGACCTGCCGGCCGATTACCGCGCCGGCATGGACCAGCTGCTCGCGGTCGAGCTGGAGTCCGAGCGCATGAAGTACACGCTCGAGCTGAAGGAGAAGCAGCTCAAGGAAGCGGAGATGCAGGCCGACTCCGAGAAGATGGTGCGCGAGAAGGCCGCGGAAGCCGCGGGCCAGGAACAGATCATCGCCGCGAAGGCGCAGGCCGAGGCGATGAAGCACGTGATCCCGTTCAAGCAGAAGCAGATCGAGCAGCGCCAGTTCGAGGCCGAGGCCGAGAAGGTGGCGCGCATCAAGCAGGCCGAGGCGGCCGCGCAGGCGCGCCGCATCGAGGCCGCCGGCGAGGCCGATCGCGACGAGATGCGTCTGCGACAGGGCGAACACGTCCTCGCCGCTGGTGCCGACCAACGTCGCGCCGGTCAGCGGGGCGGCCACCTTTCCGCCGGCCAGTTTCGTCTGTTCGCCGTATCTCACCACCAATCCCGCCGCCCCCGCGCATCTCAGCACCACCTGGCTGATTCGCTCCGCGACCGGCAGTTACACGGCCCCGATCGTCCGGACGACGAGCACCACCAGTCTGACGAACCTGCCGGTTCCGTTTGACCAGCTCACCTTTGGCGAGAAGGTCGACAGCGCCACCGCGACCAAGCTGCCGGTGCTGCTCGCCGTGTTCTCTGTCGATTCGATGCCACAACCTTGGGAGTGGATTGCCCGGGTCGGCGTCGGTGTGTTCGTTGTCGTTTGGGTCGGAGCAATGGTGCGGGCAATCGTCAAACGCTGATGACCGACGTTCACCCGAGCGGCCCATCGCTGCGGTTCAGCTCTTCGGTGATTGTAATCGGAGTATGTCCGAACGTAGTTCCAGATGCCGTGAAAAGTATTTCTGCACATACAGTTCCACGGTTCCCGGCACGGCACTCATGGACTGCACGAATCACCTGAAGCCGCACGTCACCGGACCTACGTTGGGCCACAACACTTCCGGATTCGAAGAGGTCGCATCATGGGCACCGGGCGCGCGCGTCACGAGGCGATGAATCAGATCGGCGCCCCGATGTTCGAGGTCCTCGACGTCGGAGACCTCACTGCCGCAAGGCTTCTCGAGCCCCTGGCGTTGCTGTGGATCCATCTGGCACTGCGCGGTAGCCTCGGTACCGGATGGGCGTGGGGAGTACTGAGGACCGCAGACTGACCGCTCGGCGGTTGTCGAGGTTCAGTCGCCGTGGTGCTTGTTCTTGGGGCCTTTGCCTCGCCCGTTCCCGGGGCCGTTGGTCGGCGCAGGGGTCTCGACCGTCGGGGTCGAGGTGAGCGGCGGCGCCGACGTGGCGCTCGGGGTCGATTCTGGCGTGCTCGTCCCCACGGGCGCCGGCGTCTCCGGACGGGAAGCGGCGTCAATGATCACTGCGGCAATCGTCACCACAGCAACAAGGGCCGCGACTGCCCACACCCACGCCCGCGACCGGCGCCGCGGGCCGCGGGTCCACACCGGCGTCGTCACCGGATCAGGTAGCGGCTGACCGAGTTTCAGGGTCGGAGGACGGCCGGCGGCCACGGCTCCGGAGAGCACAGCGCGCATCTCGTCGGCACTCGTGAAGCGCGCCCTTGGGTCACGGGACATCGCCCGTTCGACGACGGCCGCCAGTGCCGGTTCGACGTCGGGCCGCAGCGCGTGCAGCGGCACCGGGTACTCCTCGGCGACGGCGCGGGCCAGCGCAACCACATTGTCCTGCGGAAAGGGGCGGCGACCCGTGAGCGACTCATACCCGACGACGCCGACCGCGTAGATGTCGTCCGCCACCGTCGCCGGCCGTCCCGAGAGCCGCTCAGCACTGAGATAGCCCATCGTCCCGACGATCTGCCCAGCCATCGTCTGGCCGGAATCGGGACTCTTGGCGATGCCGAAGTCGGCGAGCTTCGCCGCCCCTGAATCAGCCAGGAGGATGTTCCCGGGCTTGATGTCGCGATGGAGGATGCCGGCCGCGTGGGCCGCTGCCAATGCCGAGAGCACGTCGTCGAGGACCGACCGGACCTGAGCCTGCGGCAAGGGACCTGCTGCGATCGCATCTGCCAAACTGCGCCCCGGCAACCGCTCCATGACGATGTACGGCATGCCGTCCTGCTCGCCGTAGTCGTGTACCGCCACCACGTGGGGATGGTTCAAGCCAGCGGCGGCACGGGCCTCGACTTCAAATCGATGACGGAAATCCACCTGCGCGCCGAGTTGCGCGTAGAGCAGCTTGATCGCCACCGGACGCTGCAATTTGGTGTCCCAAGCGTCCCGTACCTCGGCCATGCCCCCGCGGCCCAGCGCGCCACGCAACTGGTACCGATCGGCAAATAGCCCCGGGACTGGCATGGCCCCACGCTAGCCCCAACCCCGGGAGGGTTGTCAGCGCGTGGTCACCGGGCAGTAGAACTGCGGCTGACCGCGGAACTCGACCGGCGGCAGGTTCCGGGCGGGTGTCTCGACCAGCGGGGAGTCGATCGGCAACCGGCCCGTCGCACGATCCATCGCAGATCGCTTGCGCGGGTGCATCAATCGGCGCTTCGGACCATGTTTGGCGACGAACGTGATCACCCCACACAGCCGGTCGTGCCACCACTGCTGGCGCGGCGACCAGGTGTAGCCCATCAACTCACGCACCGGCGGGTCGTACAGGGCCACGGTCATGAACGTCAGGAAGCGCTGCGCCGCCTTGAGGTTCAACGCCCACAACGGATCCGGAATCCATTCCAGCGAAGGATGTTTGGTCATGGTCGACAGATCCATGACTTCCCGTGCGGCCCAATTGTTCTCCAGGACGTCGGTGCACATGTGGTCCCAGTACTCCTCGAACTCCTCCCAGGAGTTCGGCACCGGCCGCATGCTCATGCCGTACATGCGGTACCACTGCACGTGTTCGTCGAACAGCTGACGCTTGTCGGCTTCGGAGATACCACCGCCGAACTTCTCCGCGGCCAGCAACGTCGACTTGAAGAACGTCGCATGCGCCCAGTAGAAGACGTCGGGGTTCAGCGCGCTGTAGCGACGCCCTTGCTCGTCGACACCTTTGATGCCGACGTGGTAATCGCGGACCTCGGCGCCGGTCTGCGGCGCGCGGTAACCGTCGAAGACCACGCCACCGATCGGGTAGATCGACCGCATCAGGCGCGGGATGCGCTCCATGAAGAAGATCGAATGATCCTTGACCGCCGCACCGAGCTGCGGGTGCATGTTCTGCATCGAGCCCGCCCAGGTGCCCTGGAACAGTCCCGTCCACTGCCCGAAGTACTTCCAGGTGAGCGAGTCGGGCCCGAGTGGCACCGCCTCGTAGCCACCGGCGGATACCGGGCAGCCGGCGTTCGCGGGTTCAGAATCGCTGGTCGACGGGCATTGCGCAGAAGTATCTTGAGTCACCGGCATTCTTTCGTGGACATCAGCGAGTATCGTGACTACGAGCGTTGTCATTATTCACCCTAGGAGTCAAGTGGCATCTGGTCAACGACAGGGCCGGTGGTCCGGCGTCCCCCTGCCCGACCGCCAGGCCCTACGCCGCAGTGAGCTGATCGCCGCCGGCGTGGCCATCTTGGGTGACCCCGAGGCCCCGGCCCTCACCGTGCGTGCCGTGTGCCGGTCGACCGGCCTGACCGAGCGCTACTTCTACGAAAGCTTCACCGACCGCGACGATTTCGTCCGATCCGTCTACGACGACGTGTGCGCCGGGGCAATGGCTGCGCTGCGGACCTCAGAGAATGCGCGCGAAGCGGTGGAACGGTTCGTCACCCTGATGGTCGATGACCGCACCCGTGGCCGGGTGCTGCTGATCGCACCGGCGCGCGAACCCATCTTGACCCAATCGGGGGCCGAGTGGCTGCCGAGCTTCATCGAACTGTTGCAGCACACCATGTTTCGCGATGGCGACCCGACGCGGCAAGCCATGGAAGCCACGGGACTGATCGGTGCGCTCACCGCACTGTTCACCGCATATCTGGGCGGCAAACTGACCGCGTCGCGCGAGGAATTCGTCGACTACTGCGTCGACATCCTGCTGCGTCGGCTACCGACGCATCACTGACCGGCGTCCTCGGCCAGCTGCTGCTGAGCCGCCAACTCCTGCTGGGCCGCCCACTCCTGCTCCGCAGCTGCCTGCGCGGCGGCAAGGCGCTCAGCCTTTTCCAGCTGCGCCTGATGCAGGATGCGGCCCTCCACGCTGCCGAGCGAATAACCGGGATGCGTGCCGTCATAGCCCGAATCGCAGTTCAGGGCCAGCATCATCTTCTTGTCGCCGGTCGACTTGCCACTCGAATCACGACTGGACGCCTTGCGGGCGGAGGTGACGATGCAATTCTCGAGGTTCTGCCGATCCCCGACCGTCGACTGCACGGCGACGGTGCCACCGCGGCTGGCGATTGCCGCCTTCGCGTCACTGAAGGTCTGACCGACGACATCATCGGCAGAGGCCACCGGAGTGCCGGCGAGCAGCACTGCGCCAGCGACGCCGAGACCGCTCATTCCACGAACGAGAATCTTGATTGCGCCGGGCTTATGCATATCAGTCGACACCTTTCAACAGATCACAGCAAACCGTACACATACTAGCGAAGGATTGTCAGCCACGTCACAAGTCGGTGACGCGCAGCCTGGGTAGCTTGAATGTCACCGGCCGACACAGATACTCTTGAGTGCAACCGTCAGGTACAGATAACTCTCGGATGACCTAGGAGGCGCCATGACAGCCGACTACACCGACCTTCGGCTCCTACACGAGCTCGAGCCGGTCGTTGAGACGCTGATCGACCGCCACATGACCATGCGCAAGGACTGGAACCCCCACGACTACATCCCGTGGAAAGAGGGCAAGAACTACTACGCCCTCGGCGGCCAGGACTGGGATCCGGAGCAGGCCAAGCTCTCCGAGGTCGCCCAGACCGCCATGGTCCAGAACCTGCTGACCGAGGACAACCTGCCGTCGTACCACCGCGAGATCGCGATGAACATGGGCATGGACGGCGCCTGGGGCTACTGGGTCAACCGCTGGACCGTCGAGGAGAACCGGCACGGCATCGCGCTGCGCGACTACCTCGTCGTCACCCGCAACTGCGACCCGGTTCAGCTTGAGGAACTGCGCGTCGAGCAGGTCACCCGCGGCTTCTCGCCGGGCCAGAACCTGCAGGGCGACCTGTTCGCCGAGAGCCTGTTCGACTCGGTCATCTACGTCTCGTTCCAGGAGCTCGCGACCCGCGTCTCGCACCGCAACACCGGCAAGGCCTGCAACGAGCCGGTCGCCGACCAGCTGCTGCAGCGCATCTCCGGTGACGAGAACCTGCACATGATCTTCTACCGCGACGTCTCGGCCGCCGGCCTGGACATCAACCCGAACCAGGCCATGGCCTCGCTGCACCGGGTGCTCGACAACTTCCGGATGCCCGGCTACACGGTGCCCGACTTCCGGCGTAAGGCTGTCGTCATCGCGGTCGGTGGCGTCTACGACCCGCGGATCCACCTCGATGACGTGGTCATGCCGATCCTCAAGAAGTGGCGGATCTTCGAGCGCGACGACTTCACCGGCGAGGGCGCACGCCTGCGTGACGACCTGGGCCGTCTAGTCAAGGAGCTCGAAGACGCCTGCGACAAGTTCGAGGTGGCCAAGGAACGTCGTCTGGAACGCGAGCGCAAGGTCGCCGAGAAGAAGGCGATGAAGAACCTCCTGGTGTCGTCATCAACGTCGTAAGCGAAGCGGCAGTACCAACCGAGACGGCCCGATCCCTGCGGATCGGGCCGACTCCGTCTTTGAAGATCGGCCCGATCGAGCTGCGTTCGCCCGTCGTCCTGGCCCCGATGGCCGGCGTCACCAACGTCGCCTTCCGCACCTTGTGTCGCGAGCAGGAGCTGGCCCGGGTCGGCACGGTGAGCGGCCTGTACGTCTGTGAGATGGTCACCGCGCGTGCGCTGGTCGAGCGCAATGCCGCGACCCTGCACATGACGGCGTTCGCACCCGACGAATCACCGCGGTCGCTGCAGCTCTACACCGTCGACCCGGCCACCACCTATGCGGCCGCGAAGATGATCGTCGACGAGAACATGGCCGACCACATCGACATGAATTTCGGCTGCCCGGTACCCAAGGTCACCCGGCGCGGCGGTGGTTCGGCGCTGCCCTACAAGCGAAAGCTGTTCGGCCAGATCGTCGCGGCGGCCGTGCGCGCCACCGAGGGCACCGACATTCCCGTCACCGTGAAGTTCCGGATCGGCATCGACGACGCTCACCACACGCACCTCGATGCGGGCCGGATTGCCGCCGAAGAGGGCGCCGCTGCCGTCGCCCTGCATGCCCGCACCGCGTCGCAGCGGTATTCGGGCACCGCCGACTGGGACCAGATCGCCGCATTGAAAGCCCACGTCACGGGCATTCCGGTGCTGGGCAACGGCGACATTTTCTACGCCGACGACGCACTGCGCATGATGGCCGAGACCGGGTGCGACGGCGTCGTCATCGGCCGCGGCTGCCTGGGCCGGCCGTGGTTGTTCGCCGAACTGTCGGCGGCCTTCAACGGACAATCGCGCCCCACCCCGCCGACCCTGGGCGAGATCGCGGGGATGATCCGGCGGCACGGCGAACTGCTGTCCGAGCATTTCGGCGAGGACAAGGGCATGCGCGACATTCGCAAGCACATCGCCTGGTACCTGCACGGCCTGCCCGCGGGCGCCGAGCTGCGCCGGGCATTGGCCCTGGTCAAGACCCGATCCGAGCTCGATCAGCTGCTCACCCAGCTGGATTCGGACGCGCCGTTCCCCGACTGCGCCGAGGGACCGCGCGGCAGGCAGGGGTCGCCGGGTTCGGTGGTCCTGCCCGAAGGCTGGCTCGACGATCCCGACGACTGCACGGTGCCGTTCGGCGCTGACGTCGTGAATTCAGGTGGCTGACGCCTGTGACCTGCGGGCATTCACCCGGCGTTCACTGCAGAGTTACGGCACGCGCAATTCGTAGAAAGTAGGCTGGCCCCCATGCGTACCGCGTACCACGAACAGCTTGAGTCACTGACCAACCGCCTCGGCGAGATGTGCGGCCTGGCCGGCGTGGCGATGGAACGCGCGACACAAGCCCTGCTGCAGGCCGATCTGGTGCTGGCCGAACAGGTGATAGGCGACCACGAGCAGATCGCCGTCATGAGTGCGAACGCCGAAGAACAGGCCTTTGTGCTGCTGGCCCTGCAGTCGCCGGTCGCCGGAGACCTGCGTTCGGTGGTCGGCTCCATCCAGAACGTCGCCGACGTCGACCGGATGGGTGCGCTGGCCCTGCATGTCGCCAAGATCGCGCGTCGCCGCCACCCACAGCACGCCCTGCCCGAAGAGGTGAACGGCTACTTCGCCGAAATGGGCCGTCTGGCAGTCGAATTGGGTAACAGCGCCCAAGAGGTGCTGCTCACCCAGGACCCGGAGAAGGCCTCCCGCATCCACGAAGAAGACGATGCGATGGACGACCTGCATCGCCACCTGTTCAGCATCATGATGGACCGCGAATGGAAGCACGGCGTCACCGCAGCGGTTGACGTGACGCTGCTGAGCCGGTTCTACGAGCGCTTCGCCGACCACGCCGTCGAGGTCGCCCGCCGCGTGGTCTTCCAGGTCACCGGGCATTTCCCCGACGAGGAAGACATCAAAGCCGCGCACTGAGCGCTAGTTTCCCGGGACCATCCGCACGCCGTCCTTCGTCGTCGCGAGCAGGTCCTGCAACACCCGTGTCAGCACCGTCAGCTCCGCATTGCTGTAGCGCACCAGGAACTCACGCAGACCGGCGTTCATCTCGTCGTGCATGCGGGCATGCACGACGATCAGCGTCGCGCCGTCGGGGGTCGGCGCGAGCTGTAACTCCTTGCGGTTACCGGGGATTGGCGTCCGAAGTACCAGACCGGCATCCACCAGGCGCTGAACATGTTTGGACACAGTGCCTTTGAGCTGCCCCGTCGCCGAGGCCAGGCCCACCACGCTGAGCGGACCGTCAGCCAGCGCGGCCAGTAGGTGCAGACTCAATGTCGGCAACTCACGCACCGTCTTTTCCAGCCGTGACGGGCAGTGCAACGCGAGGTAGTCGCGTTCGGCATCCCCCTCTTCGGCGTCGAGCTTGTCCCCGACCGCGCGCACCAACGCACCGATCTCGTCGGCCAACACCGTCTTGGTTTTCACGGAAACCATATTGCCATCACCCCGCACCTCTGTATATAGTTTCCATAGAAACCAAATATGAGGAGGGGACATGAAAGCAGCAGTTGTCCACGAATGGGGCCAGACCCCCACGTACACCGACTTCCCCGACCCCCAGCCGCGCGACGGCCTGGTGGTGGCAACCGTCGAAGCATCCGCACTGACCAACCTCAGCCGCGCGGTCATCATGGGAAAGCACTACAGCAGCAAGGAAATTGCCCTTCCGGCCATCGCCGGCGTCGACGGCGTCGCCAGGCTGGACGACGGCTCCCGGGTCTATACCGGGTCCATCGCACCTTACGGACTGATGGCGCAACGCACACTGGTCCCCGCGGCCGGCGCCGTGGCGATCCCTGACAACGTCGACTCCGTCACCGCCGCAGCCATACCCAATCCCGGCGCATCCGCCTGGGCGACACTGGACTACGCCGCGCAGACCAAACCCGGCGACCACGTCCTGATCCTGGGCGCCACCGGGGTCACCGGATCGGTCGCCGTGCAATTGGCCAAGAAGGTGTTCAAGGCGGAACGGGTCGTCGTCGCGGGGCGAAACACCGAGCGACTGAATTGGTTACGCACCGTCGGCGCCGACGACGTCATCGCACTGGGCACCGACGATCTCGCGGAAACCGTTGCGGCACAACATACAGAGCGCCCCTACGACGCAGTGATCGACTATCTGTGGGGCATGCCGGCGCAACAGACGCTGGGCGCGCTGGCCGCCGCCCACTCATCGGCGCACTTCCATGCCACGCGGTTCATCCAGGTCGGCGCGATGGCCGGTGAGACCATCAGCGTCGACGCGCAGACGTTGCGCAGCACCGGAATCACGTTGCAGGGCTTGGGCATCGGCAGCGTCCCACCGGAAGCCTTGATGCGGGCCCGCAGCGAAGGGTTACCGGCGATGTTCGCCATGCTCGACTCCGGAGAACTTCAACTGACCACCGTCGCCAAACCCTTGGCCGACATCGAGAACATCTGGGCCACCACGGAACCGTCCGGCACCCGCGTGGTCATCACGCCATAGGGTCAGCCGAAGCGGCCGGAGATGTAATCCTCGGTCGCGCGCTGGCTCGGGTTCGAGAAGATCTTTTCGGTGTCGTCGATCTCGATGAGCCGGCCCGGCTTTCCGGTCGCCTCCAAGTTGAAGAACGCAGTCTGATCACTCACGCGCGCCGCCTGCTGCATGTTGTGCGTGACGATCACAATGGTGAAGTCCTGCTTGAGTTCTGAGATCAGATCCTCGATGGCCAGCGTCGAGATCGGGTCCAGAGCCGAGCAGGGCTCATCCATCAGCAGCACATCGGGTTGCACGGCGATCGCACGTGCGATGCACAGGCGCTGCTGCTGACCACCGGAGAGGCCACCGCCCGGCTTGTCGAGCCGGTCCTTGACCTCGTTCCAGAGGTTCGCGCCCTTGAGCGAGCGCTCGGCAACCTCGTCGAGCGTCTTGCTGCTGCGCACGCCCTGAAGCTTCAGGCCGGCCACCACGTTGTCGCGAATCGACATGGTGGGGAACGGGTTCGGCCGCTGGA
>ERZ650309.1568-NODE-1568-length-10732-cov-3.367987_pt1 | contig 10732 bp, 12 predicted proteins | sample MGYA00376245_ERZ650309 | MGnify/ENA primary metagenome ERZ650309 (study PRJEB26733, sample SAMN07839294) | wastewater metagenome | biome: urban; feature: wastewater treatment plant; material: waste water | place: USA: North Carolina | collected 2016-04-26 ...
TGCCGGACGTGCCGCTGTACATGGAGAACAAGGCCTGGGAGCGCGCCGAGCGCGCCTACGCAGCGACGTTGCAGGCCCGTGACGCGGACCTCGAGCGCAAGCCGATGGTGGTGATGGCCGCGCTGATCTACGCGAAACGCGAGCATCTCTACCAGGTCGACTCGCTGTCGATGACGCTGGTGTCGGACCAGTGGATCCCGCTCGAGGGCCTGCACGAGCTTCCGCTGATCGAGGAACTGCAGCGGCAGGGACGGGCCTTCCTGAAGCCGCTTCGGTTCGATGCAAAGAGCGGTGCCTGCTTTCCGAATGCGCTGCTGCTGGACACCGAGGGTGGGCCGTTCCCTCTGCATGTCGTGAGCGCCTTCCTCGATCCCAAGGAGCAGGGTGCCAAAGAGAAGGCGGTGCTGGCGGCTGGTGGGGGTGCGTGGGTCTGGCGGACGGATCAAGACCTGCCCGAGTTGCCGCCACGCGCGTCGCCGCGAGGAGCCCGCCCGGGAAGTGAACGTAGAGCGGCAGCGAAAGCAGCGGCTCCGACAGCGGCAGCTGCAGCGTGGTCCCCAGCGAGACCCAGGGCCCCTACCCCGGTGACGGCACCAACAGCAGCAGCAACGGCGTGGCCAATGCGCTGGCGCTGAGCGGCATCGTGCGCAGCGACATCCGCTCGAGCTTCGGCACGATGAGCGGCACCGCAGACGGCGTGCCGCTGACGGTCACGCCGCCGAATTTCATCATCGCCCGCATCGTCGAAACCGATCCGGGCCTGAAGGGCGACACCTCGGGCGGCGGCGGCAAGCCGGCGACGCTCGAAACCGGTGCGGTCGTGCGCGTGCCGCTGTTCCTCAACGAGGGCGAGGTGATCCGCGTCGACACCCGCACTGGCGAGTACGTCTCGCGCGCCAAGTAAGGCGCATCCCGACCCTCCGCTTCATCGCCGTGATAGCCGCATCCCGGCCGATTCCGCCAGTCCGGGATCGCAGCTTCCGCGCGCTTGCACACAGGATTTATCTGACTTATGTCAGGAATAATATCTGACCAAGGCCCGGCATCATGCTCGACGCCATCGACCGGCGCAATGCGCGGGTCATCGCCGCCGCCGAGCGCATCGAGGGGACCTCCTGGTTCCTGGTATCCAAGGTCGATGTGGACGAGGCAGAAAGCTCGCTTTTGGACCTCAAGTTCATCATCCTGGTGCTGGTGTTTGTCGCGCTCCTGCTGGCCGTTGCAGGCATTGGGGTGATCGCGACCCATGCTGAAGGGAGTGCGACCGCACTGGGGCTTATCCTGGTGATTGGTGCAGCGATGAGTTGGGCGGGCGCAAATATCGTTTCGCGCGCTGCGGGGCAGGTGAACATGCTGTCTTACGTCGTCTGGGCGAGTATTTTCGCCGTGCCGCCGTTGTTCCTGCTGTCGTTCGTGTTCGAAGGTTGGCCTGCAATGGCTGCTGGAGTCCGTAACGCCGACATGATGACCTGGGCTGCTGTGCTCTGGCAATCCGTCGGGAATACCATGTTCGGTTATGCTGCCTGGGGCTGGCTGCTGTCGCGACATCCCGCAGCGACAATCACGCCAATGGCGCTGCTCGTGCCGGTTTTCGGGATGGGTGCGTCGGCCTTGCTGCTGAACGAGCCTTTGCCGGCATGGAAGCTTGTGGCAGCTACACTGGTTATGTCTGGCCTGGCAGTCGGTTTGCTCTGGCCGCGCTATGCAGCAATGAGGCGATTTCGATGACACTTTCTGTTCGCGCAGCCACGAAAGACGATCTCAACCTGATCTTTCGATTCATCTGTGATCTGGCCGAGTATGAGCGGCTTCGGCACGAGGTCTATGCCGATGTCGCAACGCTTGGCCAATATCTTTTCGGACAGCGCCCTATGGCGGAAGTCATCATCGGTGAGATCAATGGCGAGCCAAAGGGCTTTGCGCTCTTCTTCCATAATTTTTCCACGTTCGAGGGCAAACCCGGACTGTATCTTGAAGACTTGTTCGTGGATCCCGAGGCGCGCGGATCGGGGCTCGGCAAGGCTCTCCTCTCCCGCCTTGCCCGGATTGCGCTCGACCGGGGCTGCGCGCGCTTCGAGTGGGCGGTGCTCGACTGGAATGAACCCGCGATTGCATTCTATAGGTCAATCGGGGCAAGGCCAATGGATGAATGGACAGTGCAGCGCCTTGATGGCGAAGCGCTGAGGCAGTTGGCGGAACAATGATCAAAGACCCTGAAGAGTGCATGACAATGGCGGAGGTCAGGGCTGGCGTCGACAAGGTTGACGAGGCTCTCATCTCTCTTCTGGCCCGGCGCTTTGGCTATATGGCCGCGGCCGCGCGCATAAAGTCCGATCGCACACAGGTGCGTGATGAAACGCGCAAGGCTCAAGTCATCGCCAATGCGCAGCGGAACGCGCGCGATGCGGGCGTCCCCGAACCCCTTGTCGCGGCTTTGTGGGAGACGTTGGTCGAAAGCTCAATCAGTTATGAAACAGTGTTGTTCGACCAAAAGTCGACGACTTCAACCTGAAGCCGCTTCAGCCAGCAGCGCAACGGTTTCGTCCAGCGCTGTGATCATGGCCATATGGCCGGTCTCGATGCGGCGGGCCGTCCATTGCGGCCCATAGGCACCTGCCACCACTTCCCTATGGTGTGCCACAAATGGCGTGCCCGGCATCGGCGGACTGTCACAGACAATATAGGTCGAAGGAATCTGCGGTCGACCGTTTGCAAGAGGCAGGGGTTCGACAAAACTTGAAAGCGGCTGCTCTGTCATGTTGCGCAAGTCCCACTCGCGCAATTCCGGGGTCGCCAGATGAAGTCCGACCAGTTCGGCCGGCGGCGGGGCAATCCATTCTCCGTCCTTGGTCTGGGATTCGAGTGCACGACGCAGTCGGTCCGTGGCTTCCGCACTGGCACCCGGCGCGCAGGTGGCGACTGACTGGCCATCACTGGGTGCAAAGGCATCGAGATAGACCAGCCGCTTGATGCGGTCTGGCATCCGGTCTGCCACACCTGTGATGACCATTCCGCCAAAGCTGTGACCCACCAGCACAACATCTTGCAATTCTTCGGTTTCGATGACGGCGGCAACATCGGCGATGAAGGTTTGCAGCCCTTGATATGCAGCGCGGAGATGTTTCTTGGCGCCGAGCCCGGTCAGCGTTGGAGTATGGACCAGGGCACCGCGAGCGCGCAGCCGCGCCGCGACATCACGCCAGCACCAACCACCGTGCCATGCCCCGTGGACCAGAACGAATGCCTGGCCGGTCAGATCTGTCATGCGCTTTCCCTTTGGGCCCGTTCAATGCACTCGACGATGATGCGCTTGGCGGTTTCTGCGTCGCCCCAGCCCTTGAGTTTCGCCCATTTCCCGGGCTCGAGATCCTTGTAGTGCTGGAAGAAATGCTCGATCTGCTGTGTCACGATGGGCGGCAGGTCATCATGCCCGCCAATTTCCGAATAATAGGGGAAGGTCGTATCAACAGGGACAGTGATCAGCTTTTCATCGCCGCCCTTGTCATCTTCCATGAGAAGGACGCCAACCGGGCGCACGCGGATCACGGCACCGGGCACGATTGGTGATCGGGCGATCACCAGGGCATCCAGCGGATCGCCATCTTCACCCAGTGTATGCGGAACAAAGCCGTAATTCGCCGGATAGCGCATCGATGTGTGCAGGATGCGGTCGACGAACAAAGCCCCTGACGCCTTGTCGATCTCATATTTCACCGGCTCCCCACCGATGGGCACTTCGATCAGGACGTTGATACTTTCTGGAGGGTTGTCGCCCGCCGGGATTAGTTCGATTCTCATGGGCGGCTCCCTAGCGGGAATTATCAAACAATTGCAGCGAATATTGTTTCCAAAGGATCAACTCACGAATTCGCGGGCGCTCCGGATCAATCGTAATACCAGCTCAAGCTGCGTCTGCGCCGAGCACGGCGGCGCGCGCGCATGACTAACGCAAATGTAGAAATCATCGCAATGACTGCACCAACGAATATTGCAGCCAAGATGATCAACGAGTCCGCAGACATGTACTTTTCCCTAACGGCGCAATGCGAGTCCTATTTCGCCCAGCCATATCTAACTGTAAAGTGTTGCAGTGCAACCAGTGCACGTCGCTTCCGTCCCAATTTGAATAAATTTGGATCTACTGACACAATCGGTACCCGACACCCGGTTCATTCCGGATAAATTGGGGGCGGCTTGGCACTGGTTCCAACTTGAGCCGCAGTGCGCGTGCCGTGACTCGCAAATATTCTATATCCTCAACATGTGCAGGCCCCCAAATTGCCTTTAGGAGGTTGGAATGTGTTATGACGCGGCCAGGGCGTGCGGCCAGCGCGGATAGAAGTGCATATTCTTTCGGGGTGAGATGCACCTCAAGCCCGGACTTCTTCACCAGCCGAGAGGAAAGGTCGACCTCGACATCTGCAAACATGACACGCGTAAGCTCCTGCTCGGCGTTTTGTGTTCGGCGGAGCGCGGAACGAAGGCGAGCGAGCAGCTCTTCGGTGTCGAATGGTTTGGTCACATAATCTGTTGCGCCAAGGTCCAGTGCGGCAACCTTTTCGCTTGTCCCATCTCGCGCTGAAATGACGATGACTGCGCAGGATGATCCCTTTGTGAGCAACGAAACCAGCTCTAGTCCGTCGCGATCGGGAAGGCCAAGGTCTACAAGTGCAGCGACCGGGTGATGAAGGGCGTTCAAATGTGCAGCTTCGCGGGCCGTTGCTGCTTCAAGCGGCTGATAACCGGAACGTCGCAACGCCGCACAAAGCAGGCGCCTAATCTGCATTTCGTCGTCGACAACAAGGACTTGGGCCACTTCATTCACAACCCGGCCTCCTTCAATTCACTCACAAGGTTGGCGGTTGGAAAGCGGATCATGAATTCGGCACCATTTCCTTCACTCCTGTTGCCGCACTGAACGTCGATTCCCAGTGCCTTTGCATATCCCGCCACGATAGCCAGTCCAAGGCCAGTGCCGGGCACTGAAGACGTATGGATTCCCCTGTTGAATGGCAAAAAAACGTCTCTCACTTTGGCGTTGCCCAGCCCCGGGCCAGAGTCGCGCACTAGCAATGAAAGGCCATCATCACTCATTTGCAGAACGATTTCGATTGGCCCACCGGGTGGCGAAAATTTACAGGCGTTGTCGATAAGATTCACTAGAATGTGATGGAGCAGGCGCTCGTCAGAGCGAACCAATGGCACTGACGCAGGTATGTCATAGATAATTTCATGATTCGCAGTCTGACGCTTCAGCGCGTCAAGCGCAGACGCTATGGCATCGGCGATTTCTACCGGTTCAAGGCGCAGCGATATCGCTCCGGCTCGAATGCGTGCCAGATCGACCAGGTTTGAAAAAAGCCGTTCAAGTCGGTCAGCGCCCTCGCTCGCGGCTTGAAGCGCCGTCAAATTTCCCGGCTCATCCTTCAGTGCCGCAAGTCCCGATTTTATGGTTGTAAGGGGTGTTCGCATGTCATGACCAAATGACGCGAGCAAAGCTTCGCGCATCGCATCCTGTTCGGCGCGCGCTTCCAACGTGCGACGAGCCATTGAAATCCCAAATCTTGCAATGGCCTCGCTGCAGCGATCTGCCATTGCTTGGATGAACGGCAGTCTCGCAAGTGAGACCGGGACCAACGTATCCGCTCGCCAAAGTTGGACAAGAAGGGCGCGTTCGCCATCAATCCTGGATGCGAAGAAAAGATTGTCGGCGCTGGACATTATCGGTGTGCCCCGGCCGGCAGCGTCACCATGAGCCAGGGCCCAACGCGCAGCGGCCAGATCAATCGGGCTCGTTGCTACCAGCTCTCCCAATGCCTCATCGGCTTCGGAGACGGTGATAGTGCATTGTGTTTCCGACGCCAGGGCGTCCACGAGGCATTGGCGCATCGCGCTTTCACTCGTCTGTTTGCCGAGGTTCGCAGTGAGATTCGACAGCGCCTCACTTTCGGCGGCCTTTTGGCGTGCAATCCCTGCTTGGGCTTGGAGGCGCGCTGCGAAATTGCTGACAGCAAATGCAACGACGAGAAGGATTACAAGTGTGACGACATTATCCGTGTCAGCGATATGGAGCGTGTAACGGGGTGGCACGAGGAAGAAATTGAAGGCCAAAGTGGACAATGCCGCTGTGATGAAACCCTGGGACATCCCGTACCGGCCGGAAACCGCAATAACAGGCAGAAGAAACAGAAAGGCCAAATTGGCGAGGCTCAATTGATCCGAGAGTAACGCGCTAATGCAGGTCACGACGGCGATGGTGGCCGTACTCACCAGCAGCCAGCGGATTGACCTCAACCCAGTCTGCAATTGCGACTCACTCGCCCTCATGATGGCAATATTCCCACCAAAGGTCGTCGCCGTCGATGAGGCAGGTTCAAACTTCTACCCTGGAGCCCATTTCAATCACACGATTGATTGGAATGTTATAATAAACGGTCGGGTCGGACGCGTTCTTGTGCAAGAAGATGAAGATCAGATCCTGCCAGAATGGCAGGCCGACATCACGGCTTGGGGATAGCATGTTGCGCCCGACAAAGAAGGATGTGCCGCCGCGATCAGACAGAACCTTTCCGGTTCGATAAAGATCGCTCGGGACGTCCGCGACTTCCATATAACCATAGGTGATTTCCACCTGGCTGAAATTTTCGTCGATGGGCGTGACGGACACCCTTTCGCTTTCGTCCACGCGCGGCCTGGTGACAGTACGGACAGTGAGGATGATGTTCTGATTGTGGAGAATCCGGTTATGCTTGAGGTTGTGGAGGAGCGCGACTGGAGCAACCTCCGGCTCAGACGTCAAGAACACTGCTGTCCCCTCGACGCGTCTGGGTGGACGGGCAGAGAGCGCCTTGGCCAGGTCTATCATCCCAACGCTGTTCCAATGGGTTTCTCTCGAAAGGAAGATCTTTCCCTTCACCCAGATATGAATCAACAGCCCGATGATTGATGCGATAACAAGCGGGACCCATCCGCCTTCGACGACGCGCAGGATGTTTGCCCCAAAAAAGAAGAGATCTAGCAACAGGAAGGGAGCGATAAATGCCAGAGCAGAGGCAAGGCGCCAATTCCAAAGCTTCCAAAGAACAATGAAGGCTAGGCAGGTGGTGGCAACCATCGTCCCGGTCACAGCTATGCCATAAGCCGCCGCCATGGATGTCGAGGTGCGGAACTGGATGATCAGGACGGCAACACCAGCCAAAAGCAGCCAGTTTATGACAGGCACGTAGATTTGGCCAAAATGCTCTTCGCTTGTTTGCAGGATCTTCAGCCGCGGCAGCAAGCCTAGCGAAATCGCTTGTTGGGTAAGAGAATAGGCCCCGGTGATCACGGCCTGGCTGGCAATGATCGTTGCTAGAGTGGCGATAACGACGACCCAAGGCCGGACTGGCTCGGGCGCCATCAAGAAGAACCAGTCTGCATTGGCAAATGCCTTGCCGGCGGCGGTTGCTTCTCCCAACTGCGCAAGCGCAAATGCCCCCTGGCCGAGGTAATTCAGCACAAGCGAAGGGAAGACAAGCAGAAACCAGCCGAGTTTGATCGGCAAACGGCCGAAATGGCCCATGTCAGCCGTCAAGGCCTCCGCTCCTGTGACAGTCAGAAACACCGCCCCGAGGACGAACAGGCCGGTCATGCCATGCTGAAGGAGGAAGCTCACCCCCAAGGACGGATTGAACGCCAAGAGGATTGATGGCGCATCATAGAGATGCAGCAAACCGAGCGCGCCAATTGTGAGGAACCAGATCGCGCAAACAGGGCCGAAAAGTCGAGATACATTGGCCGTTCCGCGCGATTGGATCGCGAACAGCCCGACAAGAATGGCAAGCGCAATATCCATGATGCTGCGCTCGCTCAGCGCCGAATCCAGTCCTGGCAAGGTCCGGAGTCCCTCGACCGCCGACAGCACCGAGAGTGCCGGCGTGATGATGGCATCGCCGTAAAAGAGCGCCGCGCCAACTGCGCCAAGGGCAATGACACTCTTCCACCCTCCGGTTGCGCGCTTTGCGAGCGCCATCAACGAGAGCACGCCGCCTTCACCGTTATTGTCGGCACGCATGAGAAAGGAGACATATTTGACGGTCACCACAAGGATCAGAGCCCAGATCATGAGGCTGAGGACGCCGAGAATTTCAGCCGCATCGATGCCGCCGCCTGCCGTCTGGCCAAGTGCCTCGCGAAAGGCATAGAGCGGGCTTGTTCCGATATCTCCGAACACGACACCTACCGCGCCGATTGTCAGTGCGGCCAAGGGCGCCATTTTCGCCTTGCTTGAATCCTGATGGTCGATCATCGAGCTTCCACAAATCATTTCAGGTGGCGGCAACAGCCACACATTGGCATAAGAAATCCATGTGAGATGCGGGGAGGCGGCGTAAGAATTCCGTAAAATTGCTTTGAAAGTGGAGCCAAGATGACATCCGCCAAAATCGCGATCCGATCGGCCTCGGTTGGGGACGCGCCCGCTATCGCGTCCATTTATGCACATCATGTGCTGAATGGCACGGCCAGCTTCGATACTGTGCCGCGCACAGAGGCTGAAACGGCTGAACGGATAAGCTGGATTACCGGACAGGGCTGGCCATTTGTTGTCGCGGAACTGGATGGAAAAGTGCTCGGCTATGCCTATGCGACCCAGTTTCGTGATCGACCGGCCTATGCTGCAACATGCGAAAACTCGATCTATCTCCATCCCGAATGGATCGGTCAGGGCATTGGTCGCTTGCTGCTCACCGAGCTGATCGATCGCGCACGTGAATGCGGCTTCAAACAGATGATTGCCGTTGTGGGTGGTGGCGAACCAGCGTCAGTCGGGCTTCACGAGAAACTTGGATTTGAGCATGCCGGGCGGATGAAATCCGTGGGCCACAAGTTCGGTCGCTGGCTCGATACGGTCTATATGCAATTGCCGCTCGGTGGCGTGTCCTGATCAGGCCATATTGAACGGCAGCATTTTTCTGTAAGTGGCAAGCGGCGGCTTCCCCTCCAAATGGATACCGTTCCGGAGCAGGAAGGCATGGCGGACGATCTCGGCCTGCTGCTCGATCCCATATCGCTGGAGTGCCCATCCCGGGCGCAAGGTATAGCCGTAACGGCAGAACGGGTGCCTTCTGACAATCAGGTTCACGCCCTGTTGATGTTGCCAGATGTGGGTCATTTCGTGAATGAAAAGCCCTTGGCGCTCTATCGGGCCCTGGCAGAAGTCGTCGCAATAGAGTGAGCCCTTGGGGCTGAGCCAGAGGTTCCCATCTGGAGCCATGGCAACCTGTCGCGGCTGGAACGGCCACCATTTGCGCGCAAAAACCTTGACCCTTGAATAGTCGATCGCTTCGCCAAAGACGCTTCGGGCAAGCACCGTTTCCGCCGCTGTCAGGGAGCGGCCATTCATCAGAGTGCTTTCGGCTCCTCATCGCCTGCGGCAACGACGGCGGCCTCCGTCTCAAGCTTCTGCCCGCTTGCCATTGTGAATGTCAGCGTCATCTTGCCGCCCGGCAGCGCCTGAGGCGAGATATCGAAAAGCATGACATGCTTGCCACCGCTGGTGAAAGCGACGTCGCCCTTGGCCGGAACGGCAAGCCCCCCTTCGATCGCCGCCATCTTCATGACGCCGCCATCCATCGACATGTCGTGCATTTCAGCCCGGATGGCCTGGGGCGAACCGACGGACATCAGCCGATCTTCGACCGCGCCACCGTGGATTGTGAAATAGGCGGCACCCGGTCGTCCGGCGACGGCCGGGAGGCGCACCCAGGCGCTATCCACGCTTGCCGCCTTTGGTGTGGACTGCTGACAGGCTGCAAGCACAAGCATTACTGACATCGCTGCAAAAGGGCGCATTGCACATCTCCTTGAAATTGAATCGCTCAACTAATCGTCCCGAAACCTTGCGACAAGCAAATCGACACCTATATCGCACATCGAACCACGGGTCTTGCCGTGCCTTGCGGGCGGTACCGGGCCTAGTCTGCTTGAATGGAATGAGGGATTGAAATGGGAAAAGTGATCGGGATCGATCTGGGCACCACGAACAGCTGCGTTGCAGTCATGGAAGGCGGCAAGCCCAAGGTTATTGAAAATGCCGAAGGTGCACGCACGACTCCGTCGATCGTGGCCTTTGCCAAGGATGGTGAGCGCCTGATCGGCCAGCCTGCGAAGCGCCAGGCCGTCACCAACCCGGAAAACACGATTTTTGCGGTGAAGCGCCTGATTGGCCGTCGCTTTGATGATCCGATGACGAAGAAGGATATGGGCCTTGTCCCGTATTCGATCGTCAAGGGGAAGACCGGCGATGCCTGGGTCAAGGCTGGCGGAGAAGATTATTCGCCGTCGCAGATCTCGGCCTTCACGCTTCAGAAGATGAAGGAAACCGCCGAAGCCTATCTGGGCGAGAAGGTCACCCGCGCCGTCATCACCGTGCCCGCCTACTTCAACGACGCGCAGCGCCAGGCCACCAAGGACGCCGGCCGCATCGCCGGGCTGGACGTCAAGCGCATCATCAACGAGCCCACCGCGGCTGCCCTGGCCTTCGGCCTGGACAAGCAGGAAAAGGGCGACCGCAAGATTGCCGTGTACGACCTGGGCGGTGGAACCTTCGACGTGTCGATCATCGAGATCGCGGATGTCGATGGCGAAAAGCAGTTTGAAGTGCTGTCCACCAATGGTGACACCTTCCTTGGCGGCGAAGACTTCGACCAGCGCATCATCGACTTCATCATTGGTGAATTCAAGAAGGAACAAG
>ERZ650309.1569-NODE-1569-length-10731-cov-4.808262_pt1 | contig 10731 bp, 10 predicted proteins | sample MGYA00376245_ERZ650309 | MGnify/ENA primary metagenome ERZ650309 (study PRJEB26733, sample SAMN07839294) | wastewater metagenome | biome: urban; feature: wastewater treatment plant; material: waste water | place: USA: North Carolina | collected 2016-04-26 ...
ATTCTTTTAGTTTTAAAGCAACAAGTTCTGACTGCTGCTTAATTGCATAAGCTCGACCTTGTTTAGATGAGGCATCAAGCCCTGGAGGTAAGGTGGGGTTTGCTAACTTGGAAAGGATCCCTTTGTCTAGTTTGGGGATAGCAACATTAGCTGATCCAGCGGCGGTAGCCCGAGCTTGGACTTGAGCGAGGTAGGTTTCAAAAGATTTAATCTTCTGTTGAATCGGCGTTAGATTGCCATCAACCGTAATCATAATATCAGCCATTTACCTCACCACCCTTCTTACTACCTAATACAGATATCGACAGTTATCCGCCTCTTAGTTCTTTTTCCCAATCATCAAAAAGGCTGTTTTCTTCCCACTCTGGTTCTACCTCTTCTGTAGAGGTATTTCCATATTTAGCATCTCTTTTTCTTTTAACTGTATTAAACCAATCTTCAATCTCCCAATCAAGATGCCACATCCAATATGGAGGCATTTCATCTGATGGAAGATTCTCTTGCCAAGAGATAATTGTCAAGGCATGATTCAGGACGTTAGTGAATTCAGCTGGCACATCTTCAATACTAAGACCTTTCGGCCAGAGCAGATGTCCTGATCCTGTACTCTTAGCGGCGGCGACCGTACGCAGGAACAGTGGGTCGCCCGCTATTCTTTTCCCTCAATACTGTCCAATGATAGAAGCATATACTCTTCAAGTAGACGAGGATAAAGACTAGCACCATAGCCGTCAATATCTTCACGAGTACCGAAGAAGTGAATATCATGATCTTCTACAAGTCTAGTAGCAAAATAGATAGCCCAAGCGTGAAACTCGTTAAGCTGTGCCTGACCGGCAGCGTGCTCAATCAGCATCTTCACAACCTTGTCTTCGATCTCAGTTTCAGACTTGATATCCATGCGCTCGAAAAGATCAATACGATCAACCTCGACAGCTTTAGTGACCTGTTCGGTGTAACGCTTCAATTCTTTGAATACACGAGAAGCCTCTTCGTCATCAGGATTTAAAGCGAGCTTCTCATCTAGACCATCGTTCCATGCTGACTGCAAAGTAATCAGATAGTCGTTCTCAGACCATTCTTTCTGACTAGCGATCTTCGATTCTTGACTCGCCTGTGCTTTCTGCACATCAGGGGTAATCAGGAAATTAACCTGAGCTTCCTTAGTGTCGAGTCCCCAGCGCTCTAGGGTGTCCTTAAATTCTAGTAGCCCAGGTTCATCAGGGTCAGCCTTCAATAAGCTTAGAATGCCAGCACGAGGCTTATACGAATGCTCTAGTGCTTCTTTCTCTTCTGCCGGGGTGAGCTTCTGCAGCCAGAGAGTAAGATCTTCGCCGAGTGGTACTTCTTTCCCTACCTCGTAGATTCTCTTGATCTGTGCTCGTGTCTTGGCAAGGATGTCTTCAATCTTGATATCCATAATATCTCCTGTTTCCATTGAACCTGGGCGTAGCTCCTAATGCTACGACCTCATGTTGGGGAGGTTGCCCTCCCCAACGAGTTAATCCTAAATTATGCTAGTCTAGTCAGCGACGGCTTCCGTTGTATACTAGCATCTGACCTGAATCAGATGTCCAGTTAAGAGTGTTCTCTAGACGAGTGTCAACCTGACCATTGAATCCTGGAAGATCGAAACGAGCATCTGGGATGTAGATAGTCTTCAAACGAAGACCAGTATCGGGGTGACGAACGTGCATCTCGATCGGAATCGGTACAGAACTGTTGGGGCCGATAACCTGGTTAGAAGGCACACCAGTAATCTGAGAAAGCTTGTTAGCTAGGTCTGCAGTGCTGATAGCCTTGATACCGATAGAACCTGATACGTCAGGAACATCATACTCTGAGTAAGTGTAGTGCTTGTTACCAAGTTCCTCACCATTTTCTAGAGTTACGGACCAGTTAGCTTCAACGTTCTGAACTGAGTTCATGCGGCTCCATGTAGGGGTCGCAGCATAAGTACCGATGTAAACGTCTAGGTGCTCTGAACGAACAGCAGCAGGTACAACGGAAACCGTCTGGTGAACCTTTTCACCATTGGGGTTGTTGCCCGTCTGAGTGTAAGGTGTTTTGTCCTGTGAAGAATAAGTTACCTTAACGGTGTCATATGTAGCTGATGTATCTTCTGGTAGGGTGAAAGTTGTAGTTGTGTTAGTGTAGCCAGCATCACCGGTAGAATCGTAGAACACTCGTTCGTAGAGTCCTGAAGTTGAGCTGCTGAGCTGAACACTGAGGACACGAATACTATCTACGCCATCAGCATAAAGATCAGCCGCATGTGCGATAGTATAAGGACCCACGCCTATGTTAGTAAACTCTTCGTAGTAAGGCTGACCGGGAACAAGAAGTTCTGTGTCGCCATTCATGGTGAAAGTCTGAGTAGCAGAATCACCTACGCCAAAGCGGTAAGTAACCGCACTTAGCGAGAGATAGGGTGAGATAACACCAGAAGCGATAGTGCTTGATGTCTTAGTTGTTTTGAAAAGACTGAGCATGTCCATAGGAACAGCATTTTTAAAGTCAATTTCATTAGAACCGGGGGTTGAGGGGAATGTATTCGGATTTTTACCGACAAGACGAGCTTCAAACTCGACAGATGTGTCAAATGACTCAACATTATAAGTTACTTCAGCTTTATCAGCAACAGAACCGATTGAAAGCTCATTACCAAGCTCTTTTATCTTTGTGCGAGAGACACTTAAATCACCAGGACCAGCAGATTGAACTCTATCTAAAACACTTTTACCTGCTTGCGTTAACACCTGGGAACCGTTAATTCCTGCCATTAGTTACTCCTTTTCTTCCACGGAAAGTGGATATCTTTTACCAGTTTTAATCATTGATATTAGAGAATTATTTACATTAAATTTATCAGCTATAATTTGTTGATAAATTCCCTTTGATAACATCTCTCTAATTTCGATGATATCTTTGGGTGTTAATTTTACCTTTTTCCGTGGTACAAAAGGTTCTTCAGCTACGTGTACCCATGATTTTCCAGTTCCAGCCGCATGTACGGCAGTCTTAGTGTTTTCAGGATATTGTTTAGCTACCTCTTGTAAACTTTTTCCTAGTTTTAATTCTTTACGAATTTTAATAACATCTTGTTCTGTAAGCTTTGCAAATGTACACTCATCACCTTTAGGATGAATTAAAGTTTGATTGGAGATCCTAAGATTTTCAATCCTAGCTTGAGTAAGTTCTGGATTTTCTCTAGCAATTCTTTTTGCAGTTTGACTCATTTTAAGTTTAGTCTCGTCACTGGCCTTGCGACCCATGGCAACTTTTGAGAGATTCTTTTTATGAGCTTCTGTTATCTCAGTGGTTCTATTTCCGCCTCGATCACCATTAGTTAAATCAAATCCACAATCTAGTAACTCTGCGATAATTCTGATTTCTTCGTCATTAATTTTTTCTCTTGTGTCAGCTTCCATCAAGGGAATCATATCTGGTTTGACACCTCTACTATTCAGAGACATCAGCCACGCATTCTTGCGATTCACTCGGCCACCCTTGCGGATTGCTGAACGCATCTCTGTCATGTGTGAATCTAACCGCTTCTTCAGGTTATTGGTTTGGCCGACATACCGGATAATTTTCGTATCTGGATCGGCTAGACCGTAGATGAAGAACTGATTCATATAATATACACCCTAGTTAGATGGTTGCTCCTACAGTATACATCGTCATAATTACGATGATGTTTACTTCATAGATTTGCGAGCTGTATCTTCCCAGCGGCGAATCATCGCAGTTAGTAGACGTGGATAGTTTTCATTAATGGATCTAGCACCAGCATCAAGGAAACGCTTACCCTCAATACCACGAGTCGGTACACCACGTAGAAATTTAGGTGGGACCTTTCCAGTGAACTTCTGTCCTCGGGTACGAATATAGATAGCTCCCCGACTCTTCCCCCTCGACACAGTAAATTCGCCACGACTAGTAGCCGAAAATGTCGAGCTGGCGAATGCCGGTGTAGCTCCTTGCGGGAGACGAAATCCCTTAGAAGGAGGAAACCCTACCAGTTCTGCTCGCTGAGAACTAGCCTTGCCAAAGAATCGCATAGAACCTACGGAAGGATTTTTCGACCCTCTCGGGGCGGCACCGAAGTTAAGGCGATACCATTGTTTAGCTTCACGATCCATAAGATCCTGATCGACGAATCGAATACTTCTAGAGTCACCCACAATGAAACTTTTGTTTCTCATGGCTCGTTCCATAGCCCCACCCGAGTATCGACGTAGTTTACCTGTGTCTCGCTGACGATAGGAGGGAAACTCAGTGCCGATACCTGAAGCCTGATATGCACTAAGCACAGCTTCTTGGGCAAGCAGGGCAGTTTCCTTGTGGATACGCTTCAGATCTTTCTCACGAGCAGTAGTAACCTGTTTATCCATCGTCTTAGCCCAACGTCCCATCGCAGCGGAAAGCTGAGTATTCGTCGTAGCTGCGACTTCACTCATGATAAGACGTACATCAAAAAAGTTGCTTACAGGATAAATAGGCCCCGCCATAGTTACTCTTTCTTCACTAGAACTTCATGAATATCTTCAAGCATATCTAACATATCCAGAAATTCTTGATTGATATTGTCATTCATCACGTCAATCACTAAACTATAAAATTCATTAATCTCATCTAGAATCACCTTACGAAAGGCATTAGCTTGTTCCTCAGTGATATAGCGATCAATTTCTTTTTCCTTTGCAGAGAGAATCGTTGCAATACAACGCTTCACCCGACGCTCTAGCAATCCTTGTTCACTCATCCTTTTTCCTTTGTTAGCTTATATGAAATTTTATACTTAGCTTATCTTATAACGTAATATCACTATACCCGAACCGCCAGCACCGGCTGTAGAACCGCCAGTACCACCCCACGTACCACCACCACCACCACCAGTATTAGCACCACCTGAATCAGCAACTGGTTTCGTTGATCTGGCACCAGCACCTCCACCACCTGAACCACCGACATTTGTAGCTGTAGCATCAGTGTATACGTTACCACCACCACCTCCGCCTCCGTAGGTTGTGCCCCACACAGCTAATCCAGCACCACCAACACCACCAACTGTTCCACCATTACCACCAACAGCGCCTGCACCACCACCACCGCCATTGATATAGTTCGTGGTTATCGAAGAGTTGCCACCATTATTACCTTGACCTGGATATCCTAGAGCGCCAAGAATTGGAATAGATGTAGGAGTTCCTCCTGCGCCGCCACCAGACGCACCGACCTTAGGCGCAACAGTATTATAGTAACCTCCGCCACCTCCGCCATAAGCTTTAAGACGAATGATATTTGTTCCAGTAATTGACGAATCACCGCCATTAGCACTTCCAGCACCAGCAGCGCCGCCAGCGCCTACGGTAACAGTATAAGTACCTACGGCAGCTAAAAAACCAATGTCACAAAGAACACCACCGCCGCCGCCTCCACCACCGGCACCGCCAGTTCCACCACCAGAACCACCACCACCAACTAGAAGACATTCAACATATGGATTGCCTAACGCCGCTGAGACAACGAAGGAACCACTGGACTGAAAGATATGATACTTGTAATCACCTACAGGTACCTCAATGCCACCAGTTGCTGTGATCGGGGCGTTGTTAGCTAGCTCAATCCAAGCAGAACCATTATAGTATTTGCGACTCACGGAACCACTTCCCAAAGATCACCGGCAACAGGTGTCATAGCTGCGACAGCAGCGCTAGCAGACTCTGGCGCAATGAAAACTCTGGCGGCAGGCTTCACATCGAAACTGGTGCCGTTCCAGTAATAGACAAGGCAGATGCCATCATCACCATCATCGCCTTTTTGCCCAACAAGGGCGTCTCTTGAAATTGCTGAACTCATTTTTACTCCTTTACATAAAGAACGGCAGGAAAGCGCCAGAAGGTGTGGATCTAAATATCGTCATACGACCAACAGCACGAGTGCCAGCAGTAGTCCAAGTCAGGGTGCTTTTATTTGCTACTAAGCTCGACAACGGTTTGATAGCCACACGTACAGCGGTTTGTTCCGTGATAGCAGCACGACCTTGCAAGAACGAATCTGAGTAGCTAACAGAAGCGCCTAATGCACCGTTAGACATCCATGATGCTACAGCAAAGGCTGGAACATCTGTATTAGTCACACCAGACCCAGACCCAGTAGCAAGAGAAGTCACACTTGAGCCGCCAATAGTGTTAGAATCAGATACGTCTAGCTGTGGTGCTCCCGTTAGACCACGCATAACAAGAAACTGTGCTTGGACGTTGCCAGAGGCAGAATAGAGAAGAGTAACAGAAGTTTCCCCACCAGAGGCGGCTTTCCAAAGTATGTCGCCTGAAACTACAGAGTCAGCCACCTTCGACCCTGCCGCTGAGTACCCTGAAGCAGAGGCAACCGATGTGATGCTGTTGATACGACTCATAACAATATTGACATCATTAGCTAACACAGCTTGTCCAGGCGGTATTACTAGGGGAATAGTATGAGATGTGCCTGTTGCTGCTATTTCTGCAACAAACGCAGGGTAAGGTGTACTGGTCACATAGTTAGAGAACAACACATTGGTATTGCCACTTACATTGACAGAGTTAGTACCAGCATAGAACTTGTATGGAAGGAGGGAAACTACATCCTGTACTGCCAAGTAGTCGAAGGATTGAATCTCCCCAGCAAGCATCAAATACGTTGGCGAAGAGGCTGTAAGCGACGCCAGAGTTACACGCCCATCGCCAACAAGTGCTGTACCAGCTAGAGTGACAGTAGCGGCATTAACGGATGATTCGGTGAAGGTGTTAGCCCCGAACGCTTTGGCAGAAAAGTTCATGTCGACCACGATGCCAGTGCCGTCATCCAGGATGTTGTTACGAATCTGCGCTCGATAGAACTTGGCGGGGTTTGCGCTGCTGCCGCCTGCTGAACCGACAGAGACAAGCGCCGACTGGTTTCGCATCGAAGTAGTAAATGCACCAGCCGAAAGAGTCGATCCCAATTGAGTCCATACCGGAGTACCAGCAGGACTGGTCCAGAACTTAAGGGCATGTCCTCCGCTTCCGTTGTCAACATCAAGAGTTACACGAATCCATCCACGAGTATTACCAGTGAATGATACGGCTGTCGAGGCTGAAAAAGTCCCTCGGAGAGCACCACCACTATCCCACCAAGTAAAGGTTGGAACCCCGTTCGCCGTCAAGCCCATCTGCCATACACGCCCAGCGCCGCCAACACTATCTTTACCTATAACCGCACCCGAAGTTCCAGCGGTCCATGAATTCGGAGCCATATCGACTCGGATATCAATATCGCCGGTAATTTGATTTTGTGTTGCATCTGGCGTGCCCGCATAATCGCTACTACTTCCACCAATGTAGAGGTATCCATTATTTTGACCCGCCGTATTCAATGAACCAACCGTAGTAACACCATTGGCAACCATAGCGAAAGTTCTACCAGGACCGATATTTAAGGTACCGAATGTGTTCGACCCGGTGATAGCAAGGGTGCCAGGTGAGTTAGCTACAGTATAATTAAGGGTGCCATAGGTCAATCCACCGCCACCGAACGTACGAGAAGCAGTTGATGCGTTAGCGATTACGATTGTTGACGAACTCGCATTCAACGTCACACCGCTCGCAGCCCACGTTGAGACTGTGACTATGGACGTGCCGAGGTTCACCGTACGGGCCTTGGCCCCTTGATTGGCGAGAAATGAGGGAATTGTGATCGAGTAATTGTTGGTATTAAGCGTTCCGGCTTGAACATTCAACGTACCAGAAGAGCCACTAAATGCATCTTGCATCGAGTAGGACCCACTAGGGGTAATAATGCTGACAAGGCCGGACGACGAAGTATTAGAGAACGACGCGCCATTCATCTGGATGGTCTGCGCCCCCCGTCCACTCAACTGCCAGACGCCCGCTGATGAATTCCCTAGTCCGGTCATGTTTGCCCCGAACACAACATCACCATAGATAGTAGTTGCCGTTGAGTTTGTTGCAGTAAGTGAGCGGACAAAACCTGAAGTAACCGTCAGATTGCGACAGAACCTAGTCTGATTCAGTCGATTATTTGTTGCTCCACTATTAGCATCGAATACCACGTCGTCATGACAGAGTGGAACTGATGCTCCCGGTGTTCCTCCCGATGTCGTTGCCCACATTGTCGTTGAATCAAGATCAACAGCGCCCCCGGTAGAAACACAATACCGAGTAACAGGTGTCGTAAATGTGATATTGCTATTCCCGAGGGCGTTACCGATCGATGTACCGGACCATGTTGCTGCTCCAGCCCCGGTGATATCTGCGAAATCAACGTTGGTAAGTGATACTACTGCCGCACTTATTGTTCTAGTTGTGCCTATGACATCTGAAAAAACCAATAGACGATTAGTAGCCGAATCTCCTGTCAAAGTCAACGTCCCAGTCACAACAGGATTACCAGAGACGCTGAGAGTGTCAGTTTTAACAGCAGTGCTTACACGAGTAAAATTAGCAGCAGTCCAAGAGCCTGATGTGGCGGCAGCACCAGCCCCATTCATCGTAAATGAAGTGCCATTAAAATTAACATTACTACCAGCAAACTGAGCCGCCGTGCCAGTAAAGGACACAGTGGCAGTATTTGATGTTACCGTCAGACCAGTGCTTGTGGTAGACCATCCCGCACTGTTGCTTACCACAGTTACAGTAGAAGATCCGAGAGTTAAAGTACGAGCCGTTGTTCCAATTGAGGCAAAAGTACCAACCGAGAGATTTTTGTTATCGGTACTGAACGTCCCCGCTCCCAAATTGAAGGCTGCAACGAATGTCGAGTTAGAACCAAGCTTCCAACTGCCACCTACACCGCTCAGCGTCATAGCATTCAGTGATTTGCCGCCGAGTTCTATGATCCAGGGAGAACCGCCATTGTCAGTTGTAGCATTCATAAGTACAGTAGAACCAGTCGCTACTAGTGTCATGCCCGATACCAATGTGATGCCACCGGCACATGTTGCTGTACCACCGAACTGCAACGAGCCGGTAAATCCAGTACAGTCCAAGCTCTTGAAGTTCTGTGTATTGCTAACAGTAGTGACAGTTGATGCTCCAGAAGCAGCATTAAAGAAGACGTCATCTGCTGTTGTTGGAACAGCCGCACCACCAGCACCACCCGACGTAGTTGACCATTTAGTTCCAGCGGTAGCATCCCATACAGCCGATCCGCCTACCCAATATCTGTTAGCCATTATTCCTCCACAGGAGGATCTTCAGCCTCTGGCTCAAGAATTGGTGCAAGCCTCATCGTTTCAAGAACTGCAAGATGCTGAGCGTAGCGCTCGTTCATCATAACCTTGCGTTCAAACAAAGATGCATTACGAAGTTCTACAATATTTTTGAAGGTGATAGCGTCACGAAAAATAACATTACCGTCTTCATCTGTAATCACAAAAGGCACAGACGGACGCTCTTCTTGAATTTCAAAACTAGCCATTAGAATCCCCTCACAAATGCAACCACCGTAAATTTATCCGTAGCACTGTTATATACAACGCCAAGAAAGTCTCTTTTGTTAGCACCAGTAGAAAGAGTGATCGAGGCCATATCTGTTCCAAGTTGGAATTTGGAATCAAGTGTCAAAGTGTGACTACCAACACCGTTCTGGATGATCTCAAACATGATCTTCTGTCCGTCTAACGCCCCAGTTGGATTACCGAGAGTTCTATTAGCTGTAAGCGTTACTCTGAAATGGTTTCCTAGGGTTGCATCAGTAGCAATCGTTGCAGCATCAGTCAGCGTAACAGGGTCGCTGGCAAAACCGCCAGTGAATGTACCAGCGCCAACATCGCTAGCAGTAATACCTGTATCGATTACGTATCCAACATAGTTCACAAAATGACAAGAAGTTGTAGTATCAGCTACAGCTACAGCCTTGCTTACCTGACCTATAGTCACCGGGGCAGTAGCCGTTAAAGTGCCAGCGGTAGAAGGACTTAGATAGTAGACTGTGCCAGCAGTAAGACCTGATAGACCTGACACATGACCGTTCGTAGATAGGTTAAAGTTGTTAGCGTCTGTAACAGTGCGAACCATGCCGACAACTTCAGCGTTAACAGCACTATCAGCCTGAGCTTTGACATACGTTGTTGAAGAAAGTCGTAACACATCTCCAACAACGAAACCATGCGAAGATTGTGTAACGTCAAAACCAGCAGCCCCACCGGCACCTGTTGCACCTGCGGGACCGGTCGCACCTGTAGAACCATTGGTCCCATTCGAACCTGTTGCACCTGCGGGACCGGAAGGGCCCGTAAATCCTTGGATACCCGTGGCACCCACGCTACCAGTAGAACCAGTAGCGCCTGTTGAACCGTCAGAGCCGTTAGCACCCGTAGCTCCCGTTGCTCCGTCAGTTCCAACAGGACCAGTTGCTCCGGTAGAACCACCAGAACCAGAAGCACCGGTGCCGCCAATTGGCCCAGTAGCACCTGTTGAACCCTGACTACCAGCTGGACCAGTAGAACCGGTAAAACCTAAAGCACCCGTAGCTCCTGTGGTGCCCTCTGCTCCATCAGTACCCTTTAAATTAGTGTAGTACTCGTAGTTCCCAGCGGTATACACATACAATACATCATTAATTTCATCATAGAACATGTCACCTTCAAGATTACCTGTTGAAGGTGAAGAAGTACCTACGAACCAACGAGAACCACGGACACCAGTACTGCCAGTAGGTCCATCAATTCCGCTCGCCCCAGTT
>ERZ650309.1571-NODE-1571-length-10709-cov-6.623146_pt1 | contig 10709 bp, 11 predicted proteins | sample MGYA00376245_ERZ650309 | MGnify/ENA primary metagenome ERZ650309 (study PRJEB26733, sample SAMN07839294) | wastewater metagenome | biome: urban; feature: wastewater treatment plant; material: waste water | place: USA: North Carolina | collected 2016-04-26 ...
AAGCGGTAAAAATATAATTATTACTTGGTAAAACTTGTATATGATTTGCCATACTTAATTTACCGCTTTGGTAATAATTATTAAACGTGTTTTGCCCTTTACATATAGTAAAGAGCAAAACGCTAAAAAACAGTAACAAATATTTATGGTTAATTTTCAATAATTAATTTTTGAGTTTTAATTAGTTGTTGGCTTTGGTTACTTAAAGTTATAAAATATATACCACTTAACCAATTTTGGCTGCTTATATTTTGGTTTTGCTCTGCCGGTATGTTTTGGCTTAATATTAACTGCCCGTTGCAATTATAAACTTGTACATGGAGTAACTACCTTTAGGTGGACACAAAAGTTAAGATTATCTGCGCTAACTTTAGAAGATGAAAAGAGTAAACAGCCATTACAGCTTGGAATTTAAATTACACGCTGTAGAATTAAGTAAACAAAAAACACTACAAGAAGTAGCTAATGAATTAAACATTAGTAGGGAAACGCTAAGAAATTGGACTAGAGGTAAATATTTAGGGCAGTTAGATGCGAAGCATTCTGTTATAAGCAAGCCTAAAAGCAAAGAAGAGGAAGAAAACATTAAACTAAGAAAAGAGCTTTATGAAATAAAATTAGAACGAGATATATTAAAAAAGGCTCTTGGCATCTTCTCCAAGAACGACAAGTGAGATTTAACTTTATTGTAAAACATAAAGATGAATTTCCTGTTGAGAAGATGTGTAAAGTGTTAAAGGTAAGTTCAAGCGCTTATTATAAATGGCTACATAAAACACCAAGCAAACGAGCGTTAAGAAGAACAATGCTAAAGCAAGAAATAAATAAGATATATAGAGCTAGTAAAAGTAGGTACGGTAGCCCAAGAATAACAAAAGAATTGAACATGCAAGGGATAAAAGTATCACAAGTACTAGTAGCAAAAATAATGCATCAAGAACATTTAAGAAGTATTGTTAAAAAGAAATATAAAGTAACGACAGATTTGTCACATAAATATCCAGTAGTGGAAAATGTATTAGATAGAATGTTTATTGTAAAAGAGGAAAATAAAGCTTGGGTATCTGATATTACATATATTGGAACAAAACAAGGCTGGTTGTATTTAACTACTGTTATAGATTTGTTTGACAGAAAAGTAATTGGTTGGGCATTAAGCGATACAATGAAAGCAAATGCAACAGTAATACCAGCCTTTAATATGGCTAAAGGTAATCGTCCCATACAAAACAATCAATCTTTAATTTTTCATTCAGATAGAGGAATACAATATGCTTGCGAAGAGTTTACAAACCATTTATCTAAGCATAAATCTATTATTAGAAGCATGAGTAGAAAAGGAAATTGTTGGGATAACGCTGTAGCAGAAAGTTTTTTTAAAACACTAAAAGCAGAATTAATTTATCATAACAAATACCAAACTAAACAAGAAGCAGCATTATCTATTTTTGAATATATAGAAACATTTTATAACACAAAACGAAGGCATAAACATTTAAATAATTTAACTATATTAGAGTATCAAAAATCAATTAATAATAACTTAAAAAATGCAGCTTAATGTTAATAAATTTTTGTCCACTTTTTGTTTGGAATTCCAGTTTTGTTTTACTACTTCACTTTCCAGTACAAATTGTTAAGTGAAAATGTAAAGCCTTATAAATAAAGGGTTTCAGGGGTTGCGTATTTATTTGGGCAACAACTGGGCAACAAAACCCACTAAAACAAGTGCAAGTACAGCACAAAGAAAAGAAAAAATGTTGTTTAGTGTAGAGTGTGTTTGTCCTTATCATAAGCAATAAGCGAAGATAAGTTTTTACACTATCTTAATTGACTAACAACTGCTTCCAATTGTAAGCCCATATACTGGCAGAACTCTTCAACGGTAACAACTTGGTGTTGCTCTTTGTTGAAGTACTCTTTAATCCTCTTAATAAGGTATCTACCATATCTGTCGCTTTTGCCTGTGATTATCTGAATGTCTTTCGGATAAATACACAGTCTATTCATTTTTAAATTACTCTTTTCATACTCTATCCATACATCAGGTATAAAGTAAACATTGCAAAGATAATATGTTTTTGTGAGTGGTAAAAGTGTGTTTGTTGGAATAATGTGGCAATAACGGAAATGTCGGAAGTGGTTATTTGCAGAGGCTTATAAAGCATTATAGTTTTGTATCGTGATGAAGAAAATAATTGTATCGGTTTTGTTTTTAATGGCTTTTACAGCCGCTTTTTCGCAAGAAGAAGCAAGGGTGATGAAAGTTAAGGATGGCGATACATACGTTCTTAAAACAACTGCAAAGGAGCATACAATAAGGTTATTAAATGTTGATGCTCCCGAACTAAATCAACACTGGGGTTTTAACTCTTGGCTCAATGTAAAAGCCTTGATACTTGGTAAAGTGGTAAAGTTTGAAGTATTGAAAACTGATGTGTACGGTAGAGAATTGGCAATGGTATATGTGGATGGGCAAAGACTGGATGAAATACTTATTGCAAATGGTTGGGCTTGGCACTACATCAATTTTGATACTGATGCAAGGCTTGAAGATTTGATGCGTAAAGCATCAAGCGAAAGAAAAGGACTTTGGGAATGTGGGGCTGAAAAAGTTTGTCCGCCCTGGCTATTCAGAAAGTATAATGCAAGAAACAGATACAGGTTTTGTAAAGGCTGTATCGCAACAAAAAAGTAATTACTAACAATTTAAATAAATAACAAAATGGCAAGATTAAAAGGCTTACTAAAAATAGAAGGTACATTGGATAACCTTACCTTCTACAAAACACAGGATGGACATCTTGTGAAAACAAAAAGTGGTGTATCTGGTGACAGAATAGCCAATGATCCTAACTTTCAGCGTACCCGTGAAAACGGTAGCGAATTTGGAAGCTCTGCAAGTGCTGGAAAATTACTCCGCAATGCTGTTCGTAATTTGATGATGAACGCAAGTGACAACCGTGTTACCAGTCGTTTAACGCAAATAATGACACAGATTAAAAACTACGATGCCACTTCTCCAAGAGGTGAAAGAAATGTAGGTATCGGAATTGCGGACCCGATGGCAAAAGCCTTGTTGAAAGGTTTTGATTTCAATGATAGTGCAACTTTGGGTAGTGTTGTATTTGCTCCGTTCACTGTAAACACTGGTACTGGTGATATTGCTTTCCCTGCATTCACTCCTATCAATGATATTTACTACCCTACTGGAGCAACCCACGTTAGTTTTAAATCTGCGTTTGCTGATGTGGATTTTGTAAACAACGTGAGTGCAATTGAATACAGCCCTGTGCAAAATATTGTAATTGATGGCACAAACACACCATTCAATTTACTTCCTGCCGGTGTTCCAGCAGGTGCAGGCACAAAACTTTATTTCTTGACGATTGAATTTTTCCAAGAGGTAAACGGTATTCAATACTCGTTAAAAAATGGTGCTTACAACGTGTTAAACATTGTTGAATTAGCCTAATAGCTTTCTTTCTTATCGGTTAAATAGAAGCCCTGCCCTTGTGGTGGGGCTTCTTGTTTTAAAGCAATAGCAAAGCCCTAAAAGGGCAATGCTGAAAGCTCACGAACACCTGATGGATAACACCAAACGAAACAACCACAAGGAAGCTGATAAACCTTGATGCCAAAAACTGGCTGATGGGCTAACCGAGACCTGCGGATGTAACGCTGATAAGCAAAAGGTGAAAGCTGCAAGTGCTGATGGAGAACCTGCGGAGTAAAAGGACAAATGCCTAACTGGCTGCCTGCTGAAATACGTGGATGATTTTGCATAATGAAATAATTTATATGCTTCTCACAGCAAGGGGGATAAAAAAACCAAAAGGAAACGGAATAAATGATAGCCTTGTGCGGTGGGTCTGTGTTTATGCCGTAGTCTTTTGGTTTTTTTAGTGTTGGCTTTGTGCGTCTGCCCCCCTTGCTACTTTTGCATATAAATTTTTTATGGTGCAAAAGCATTTCCCCAGGTTATGGCAGCCACTACGGCTACCTTTTAAAGTGCCTGTACATCATTGCTTTTTTTACATCGGCTAAGAGTGCCAATGTTTCGTACATCTGTTTTTCTTTTCGTTCTATCAGCTTTACTTTATGGACATCTTGCACAAAGGCATATTTATCTTTGCTGACTGCTTCGGCTTGTGCCTTAATGGTGCTTTTAAAATCGCTGATGCGGATAAATGGAATAACTGAACCAGTAAGGAATTGATGAAAATGCTTTGCCTTCCACAAGCCGAAAGAAAGGGTTTTGTAAAAATCCATATCATCTGAATTTTTGCAGGAAATTACAAAGCAATTGGGGCAAGGCTTTTCAAGTGGTTTGCCACTATTTAAACCTTTGCATAAAATGTAAACATCAAAATCGCTTGTTTGATTTTTTGGATTGAATGTGTGAATTTTTGGACTGTGCATAATACTTGCTTTAAAGTTTGTATCTGCTTTTGCCCTTGCCTGTGCTGTGCTTCGCTTACGCTCCGCAACACATATATAATTTGACAAAGAAAAAAAACAGAAAAAAAAAGAAAGCATTCTGATAGGTGGCGTGGCTAAAAAACCAAAAGGAAACGGAATAAGTCCCGAAGGGTGAAAGGCAAATACCAATAAAAAAATAAACAGATTATTTGCCTTTCATTATGCCGTAGTCTTTTGGTTTTTTTCAAGCGTTGGCCTGTGCCAGCCACCTACCTTTGCTGCACTTTTTATTTTTATTTTTTTCAGGATCATCTTTTCTATTTCTATTCTTCTTTAGAAAAAAGAAATCCGAATTGTATTTCTACAATGCTTATCAATCGCTATTAAATTTCAATTGGAACCGGAATGTCTTTCGTGGGTCGGCTGGGGTAAACACTTCGCAGGAAAAAATAAAGCATACCGCTTTCAATCGTGCGGTGGGTCAAGAGCAAATGCAATGACTGAACGGAATGGAGCAAACCGGGTTGGTGGCTTGGAGTGGCATGAGCAGTTTGCTTAGAAGCGTTGGCGGCTTTTGTAACTTTTCAAAAAACAAAAGCCATTGTAGCGTGGGATAAGCAAATGCCATGACACGGAAAGCCTGTGTGATGGCTTTGCGGAATGCAGAGAAGGAATTGCTTTTGCTGTGCGGTGCTGAGGTTGGTGAAATGAACGTAGGCGGAATGTAGTGAAGGATAGTGTAGAGAATGAAGCGAAGCGGAAAGAACGGAACGCCTGAACGGAATGGAGATGAAGTGAATGAACCTACCGCAAGCACATGGCCATAAAACAAATCATGCTTTATTTTTTACTGCACCATTGAAAGGGTGGAGGGGTGTGTGGCTCTTGGGGGGTGCGGTGGCAAAAAGCACGGCTTCATCCCGTTTTTCACGGGATGCTATGGTGTTGGCTACTTAACATAATGGCGACTTATGTGACAGCCACTGCGGTGGGATGCTTGCATAAGCGATGGGTGGCTGTGCGAAGCGAACACATAAGACCGCATTATGTTTAAGTATGCTTCCGCCAATTTTTATACTGGCATAAGCGAAACGGTGGTGGTGGTTGGAGTGCAGCGTCTTTTTGTTGCTATGCTTGTGTTGGCTTGGCTCTTTGGCTGTGTAGCGAAGCGGAACAGGCAATGTGCCAAAAGCGTGGGGAGCATAGCCACAAAAAGTATGACAGTTAAAAATGGCGGCAACACCATAGATGCAGTGGAAGGGTTGGCTTTGTGGGTTAGCCACTGCATAAGCCGTGCTTGTGGGCTGGCTGGGGGGCTTCAAAAGATTCGTGAGGAACGAACACTACGATATTCAATATTTCTAAAATGGCAAGGCCGATTTATCGATTTCAATGCGGTTGTTTTTTGAAACTATTTGATTAAAGCATTTGAATAAACTACATTCATAAATATCCTGAACTACGCCTTCTTTAATATCTATAATTAAGTCAAAATAGTTGCCGGAATTATTACCGATAAAGGAGAAACCTTTGCATTTAAAATTGCAGATTTCTGAATTGCATTGACCAGGGAAACTATTCAAATATGTATCACCCGATTGTATGAACTCATCTAATGCATAACCAAGTTTCTGAACAAAGGTGTTCTTTTCAAAATCCTGATAAGTACGATTTGGCTCCAATACAGAATCAACCATTTCAATATCCAAGTGTTGCAAAAAATGTAACACCGCATCAGACTGCGTTTTTATATCCTTATATGTTTGAATATTTGATTCCATACTTTTCGCCACTAAAACAGTTTCCAGCCCCACTGTTTTTTTTCTTGATTATATGATTTAATAGCTTTTCCTGTGAATGACATACCATCAGTAAGTTTGTATTTTGTTACTAAGGATGGGTGGATGAAAACATCATCAATAAAGCCGAATGGTTTACCGGCAGGTATTCTTACAACACCTTGTAATTCTTTCATAAATTGCTTTTTGAAAGTATCATCATTAACTTTAATTGCTGTATAAAGTTGATGCATACCTTCATTGCTTCCTCCCTGAAATCTCACCTTCAGCGTATCTCCCACTTTTACATCTGAGAAAAATCGATCGTATTTTAAAAAACCAAACTTAGTTTCAGATGCAATGAAATTAAGTATCTTCTTATCAGCGTTTACAAATTCAACAATTACAGATTCCTCTGGCACATCACTGAACAAAAGTGCTTCGGCAATTGGTAAATAGGCTTTATAGAAACCAAAATTTGATTTAGACTGTACCGCTGTTTTATACCAATCCATAGCTTGCCAATTTGTAACCTCAGCAGGTATTTTAAAACCGTGTTCTGTTCTTGCATGAACTAACAAATCTATTTCTGTCCTTGCCTCGTTATATAGTTTTCTGGCAATTAATAGCCTTGCCATTTTTTGTCTAAGACTGACCAACATTTCATCAGGACTTTTACAAGATAAAGCCTTACAATAGCAAGCGAATACTTTTTCCGGATCGCTTGAAAAAGCTTCTGCAAGAATTTCCCATACCCAAAAATCATTGCGTTTCTTCTTGGCAAAGGGCAACAATGATTCGAGCATATTATCCTTGTCTCCTAATGCCAATAACAGTTTTGCATTAAAATATGCCGGGTATTGAAACTGAGGGTAATCTTCTACTATTTGAGATAATACCGGTAGGAAAGCTTCAGCTTTATCTTTATTAAAAATAATTTCACCGTGCTGGGTTTGCTTCGGCAATAAATGTTTTGCATAGGCAATATAAGCCTGCTCAGCAATCGCCATTACTTCTTTGCCATTGGGCATTTTTTCCTTTTGGAAATCTTCCGGTCTAAAATTTTTGAAATCCCACCAGTCAGCAAATTCAATATATCTATTGGACTCTTTCATTCCTTTATGCATTGCATTAAAAAGGACACTAAACCATTTGGAATTTCTTTTTAATGACAACTCCTTAATAGAATCAAACAAACGATGTATTTTGTTAATATCCAGAATAGCTTCATGAGTAATAACCCTTGCTGCTTTGGATATAACAATTGAAATGTTCTCGAAAAACATTTCTTCAGATGCTGGTAAATCCAATTCTTTTACCTCTTTTATTTTCTCTATAAAAGCATCCAAATTTGAAGCAAGTTCATCAAGTTGAGCATATAACACCCAACTCAAATTTCGCTTACCCCAAATATTTGACAAATCAGCCTCCAATTCTGCTTTTGCCATAGCATAAGCTTCCTCTAACTTACCCGCCTGACGAAGTTCTTTTATTTCTTTAGCTGGCATATTCTTCTTGTTTAAAAGTTTGCAATGCCGTTTGAATGTTGGATAGCAACGACTGACTGTTGGTCATATTTTGAATAGGAACAACCCTACCAAAGAAACCATTCTTTTTATATTCAAAATCTATAACGGCTGTATCATTATTTTGCTTAAATGTATAGCGTTCTTTGTATTGCTGATGTTCAATACCGTCAATCGTAATATCTGTTTCTTTAAACAACAATACTAAGTCATCAAACAAACTTCTTGTAAAAGGGAACTCTTCTTCTAACTCGAAGTCAAATTCAATTTGGCTAATAATCGTTTCGGCTGTATTTCGCTTTATGGAAACATTTGGCAAATGATTTAATATTTCAGCAAGTGCAATATTGAATGAACTGTTTGGAGAAAGATTTGGCATTGACGCAAATGGTTTTCTAAATTCATTTTCTCCATTTACATAAGTTCTGAAAACTGCCTTGTCTTGCTCCCTCATCAAAGAGTATCTAATCTCATAGCCAATTTTCTCCCACCCAACAATTTCAATGTATTGCTTCCTTACTGCCTGGCGAACTTTGATAAAATGATCCTGCAATGGAACAGGTTGTTCTAAAAGGTTCAGCATTGAAAGCTGTTGCAGTAATTCGTTATCCAGACTGATTTCTTCTGTTTGAACCTGATTGCCAGTTAATTCATTTAATGCATTCAAGACTGTTACATCAAGAAATGCCATAGCTGAATAGGAATTGAAAAACGGTGGGTTTAATGCATACAAAGTTTTTGATGCCCTGGTAATTGCTGTGTATGCCCAGCGATAAAAATCCTGATTTGTTTTACCTGCTCTCCTTTGTTTATCAGTAAAGCAGTCGAAGCCTTCCATATTATCATTATCCCAAACGGTAAATACATTATCCCATTCGCCACCTTGAGCCTTGTGGCAAGTAACGGCATAACCATACTTCATCAACAAGCAATTAAAATATTCGTCCTGCATGATGGCTTCCTTAAACTCTTCTGTTTTGGGCTTTAAACCCTTGTGCCGGGAAGTAAAGTCTACATACAAAGCTTGGGTTTCTTCCGGCTTCAAATAATTATCTCCGTAAAGGAAGTTTTCAAGCATCTTACCCTTTACAATCTTATTATTGCTTTCTGCATCAGGAAAAACCAACTCCACATCACGCCAATAAAGTGTTACCGGATTTTTACCTTTTAACGCAATTGTTCTCTGTGTGACTATATCGCTTACTTCATTGATAACGGCAAACTCACCATTGAAAACGCCTTTTCTATAATTGTTACCACCCATGATAACAATATCACTTTTCTGAACAGGTAAATCAGCATTGCCAAATCTCCGTTCTCTTATTTGCAAATTGAGGTCAAGACAGGTTTTGTTTTTACTTGCAATGATAATTTTTGGACTTGCTGCTTCTTGCCAGGTGTCAAGGAAAGTTTCATAAGTAGGATTTAAAATATCCTTTCCATTGGAACGCAAATTGAAGTCGTTAAAGAAACGGGCTGAAATACTCTTGCGTATTTTTGCAGCTGCTCTTAATATGCCACTATCACCACCTTGCCTTTTCACTTCCTTCATTTCGGTTTCTTCAGAAGAAATATTGAAATGCTCTTTTAGATAACTGGCTTCAAAAGCTTTTGAACTATTATCACCCACCGGAGGTAACTGACAAGGGTCTCCAACGAAGATGATTTTAGAATTTACATTAGGCTGTACAACTCTTGTGTAGGTAATCAAATCAGACAATAAGTGGCTTGAACCAAAACGGAAAAACTCTCCTTCGCTTTTGGCATCAGATAGCATGGAGGCTTCATCCACTATGAATATCTTGCCAGCCACATCCACATTATTCCGGATTTTATAATAGTAATAGAAAGAATCACCTTCTTCAATCTCTACCATATCCTCATAGCTGTAAATAGACTTATGAATAGTAAAAGCCTCTTGCCCGGTTTTTTCTCTAATTACTTTGGCTGCTCTTCCTGTTGGAGCCATCAAGGCAAAATCCTTTTCAACTGCATTGAGATATTCAACTAACCCTTTCAGGATGGTTGTTTTACCACTACCAGCATATCCTTTCAGCATAAACACCTGCACCGGACTGGCTAAAAAAGCCTCCAGCTTAGTTAGAGCAGTTTCCTGGCCCTGACTTAGGTTTAAATGCTTAAAATGATTGAATATGCTCATGTCTTTTAATTTCTATGCAAATGTTGTATTCAACTGTGCGGTGTAACTGCACAGTTGAATATTTTTAAAAAGGCAATATATCGTCTTCACCATTTGGAATAAAATCATCCGTATTAGTGGCATTGTTGGGTGTATTTTGAGAGCTTGTACCTGCTACCTCTATTTTCCATGCTTTAATATCGGTATACCATTTACTGTTGTATTCCCTGCTTTCGATGTCAAAATCAATTTGCAATAAGTTACCTATTTGCAATTGCCCTTCATTGATCTTATCACCCCAAATTGAGATGCATACTTTTTTAGGATATTGACCATCTGTTTCAACAATGATGTCTTGTTTTTTCCATTCTCCATTTTTACCTGTACCGGTTTGGATTGGAAGTAGCTGTGTGAGTTTGGCGGTGAGTTGCATTTTATATAAATATTGTTTTAACGAAGTTTCATTTCAAGTTTTGAAAAAATAAGATCAAGAGACTTGATTAGCTTAGTATAGCCTTCATAAGTAAAAATCATTTTATTTTCACCTAACTGAATAGGCGTTAAAGTTCCGCTTTCATCTGGGTGAATAAATTTATTTCGTCTTTGTACATTATGATATAAATCAAGTACATCAACATTTGTAAAACCTAAAACTTGAGATGTAATACCTGCTATTTTCTCAAAAGTTGATGGCAGATTATTAGTAAATGAAATGGGTGTGACGCTAGCAGCAGTGTTATTGCCTTTGTTATAACGGAATTGTTTTAAAGGGCCGTCACTTGTTATTCGCCAATTAGTTGGTGAGTCTTCGGTTATATAATTATCATTAATTAATTCAATGCA
>ERZ650309.1572-NODE-1572-length-10700-cov-3.233349_pt1 | contig 10700 bp, 10 predicted proteins | sample MGYA00376245_ERZ650309 | MGnify/ENA primary metagenome ERZ650309 (study PRJEB26733, sample SAMN07839294) | wastewater metagenome | biome: urban; feature: wastewater treatment plant; material: waste water | place: USA: North Carolina | collected 2016-04-26 ...
CGACTCGTGCGCAGGGGTTCATCCTCGCTGGATCCGGCCCCACTCCGGCGGTGCTGACGGGTCGCGCTGCAGGTCCCTTCGCCTCGGTGGCTGACGTCGCCCAGCGCACGCGAATCCCCAGGCACGACGCAGTCAATTCGGATCGGTTCGGCGGTAACGGTATCTGGCAAGCGGGTACCGGTGAGTCTCGGGTTGTCCGAACGTCTTCGGCATGTACATGTTCTGGGCCGCACCGGTACCGGAAAGTCGTCGTTTCTGGCCGGCTTGGCGAATCACGTCGCAGAGACCGGTGATGGCATGTTGGTCCTCGATCCGCATGGCCACCTGGTGGACCGCATCGTCGCAGAACTCCCTGCCTCGGCGGTCGACAGAACCTGGATAATCCGTTGTGGTGATGTGGACAATCCGGTTCCGGTCAATCCTCTTGCGGTACCTGACCGTCGGCGCCTGGAGATCGCCATCGACGAACTCGCCGAAAGACTCGGCCTCGACCCGGTGGAGCTGCGCATCCGCAACGACACGCAGGTCGATCCGGCGCATCCGCAGCGACGCTTTTCGTCGCGTCGCCTCGTTGAGTGCCTGCTCACCGGCGCCGAGCGTTTCGGCTGGACGCAGCGCAACCCGCAACCGGGCCGGCGCCGCGACGGCGGCTGGCTGATCGGCCACGGCGTCGCCGCTGCGTTTCGCAACAACCTGCTGATGAAATCCGCGGCGCGCGTGCGCCTCGGGCGCGATGCCCGCGTGACGGTCGAGACCGACATGACCGACATCGGCACCGGCAGCTACACGATCCTCGCGCAGACCGCCGCCGAGATGCTCGGCGTGGCACTCGCGCAGGTCGACGTGCGCCTCGGCGATTCGGAGTTTCCGGTGTCGGCCGGCTCGGGCGGGCAGTGGGGCGGCAACTGTTCGACGGCCGGCGTCTACGCGGCCTGCCTGCGCCTGCGCGAGCAGATCGCGCAGCGCCTCGGCTTCGACGAGACCGCAGCACTGGACTTCACCGACAACGAGGTGCGCGGCGCCGGGCGCGTCGTGCGACTCGCCGAGGCGGTACGCGACGGCGAGCTGCTCGCCGAGGACGCGATCGAATTCGGCGGGCTCGACCACACCTACCAGCAATCGACCTTCGGTGCGCACTTCGTCGAGGTCGGCGTCGATGCCGCGACCGGCGAGACGCGCGTGCGCCGGATGCTGGCCGTATGCGCGGCCGGACGCATCCTGAACCCGAAGACGGCGCGCAGCCAGGTAATCGGCGCGATGACGATGGGCGTCGGGGCCGCGCTCAGCGAGGCCCTGCACGTCGACCCGCGGCTCGGCTGCTTCGTGAACCACGACCTTGCCGGCTACGAGGTGCCGGTGCATGCCGACATTCCGCACCAGGAGGTCATCTTCCTCGATGACGCCGATCCGCTGTCCTCACCGATGAAGGCCAAGGGCGTCGGCGAACTCGGTCTCTGCGGCGTCGCCGCTGCCATCGCCAACGCCGTCTACAACGCCACCGGCGTGCGCGTGCGCGACTACCCGATGACGCTCGACAAGCTGCTCGGGCAGATGCCGGCCATGACGTAAGCCAAGCGGTCCGCCGTTCGATGGACGAGATCCTGCCCGCCGCTGGCCTCGATCACCCGCACAACGATGAACGGCGCGGCCGGCGGGCTGCCGGATCGAGGGGGACGGGGTACGTTTCAGGCATGTCGGCCGGCGCATGCGGATCCGTTCGAGGCGAAAGTGCACGGATGCCTCATGCCGCCCGCGCCCGTTCCCGCACCGCATCCCGCCCCGGTCCGTACGCGCCATAACCGGCCCGCAGCCCCAGCCGCTGCGCGTACCACGCCAAGCAGCGTTCGCGCGGCACCTGCACGAGTCCGCCATCCGCGACGTGCGCGACCCCCTCGTCCATCTGGTCCAGGCAAGTGACGATCAGCTCCGCCGTCACCGCCAGCGCGCCGGCCTCGGCGAGGTCGGCCCGGATGTCGGTGGCGAGGCGGTTGAGATCCAGCCAGCCGAAGCGCAGCCGGCCCTGCCAGTCGTTCGGGCGGTTGGTCGCATCGCGCACCGCTGCGGCCGGCGGTGTCGGCAGTTCGTGCGCGAGCGGGCCGGCGCCGTGGCGGGTGGCGTAGGCGCGGGTGACGTACTGCACCTGCAGCGCATCGAGACCGGCCGCGCGAGTCAGGGCCACGGCGTTGCGGATGCCGGTGTGCGAGCGCGTGACGTGCGGGAAGGCGCCGCGGTCCATGTCGAGGCCGAGCCCCTGTGCCCCCTCGAAGATCAGCGACCGGCCACGCAGCACGCCGGCATCGCAGACTTCGACGACACGCCGGAAACGTACGCAGTCGTCGACGAAGCGCGCCAGCAGCGCGTCCTCGCCGGCAAGCGGCGGCAGGCCGGACAGACCGAGGGCAGCAAGACGCTGTGCCAGCCAGTCGCTGCGGATCGCCTGCAGGCGATCGGCGAGCCGCCGCCGGTCGGCGAGGTCGGCCACGGTCAGCGCGTATCCGGCGTGGCCGTGGCGTTCGAGCGTCTCGCCGAAGCCAACGCCGCAGGAGCCGTGCCGGCCGGCGCCACGCGCCGCCTCGACCGCCTGGTTTAGCCGCATGTCGTATGGCGTCGTCACCGGGCAGGCGGCATCGACGTACAGCGTCGGGCGCACGCCGAGCCTCTCCAGCGCCGCGAGTTCGCGCAGGCACAGGATCGGATTGGCGACGAAATACGCGCTCAGGTAGGTCGGCACGCCGGCGAAGCTGCCGCTGCCGACGTGGCCGAACACGTGCCGGCGACCGTCCGGCGCGACGACGGTGTGGCCGGCCTGCGCGCCGCCGTTGTGGCGCACGACCAGCGCCCGCGGGCCGGGCTGCGCGGCCAGCCGGTCGGTGGCCGCGCCTTTGCCTTCGTCGCCGTAGCCGGCACCGATCACCGCGACGGCGCGCATCAGCGGCTGCTCCGGCCGAAGTAGCCGAGCAACCCGCGGCGGGAGGCCGGGGCCGGCAGCCGGCGCAGGGCCTTGGCGACCGTGCCGGCAGCGGCGTCCCAGCTCGCGACCACGGCATCGGGGTCGCGACCCTCGTTGACCTCGATCGCCGAAACGATGACTTCGGCGAGCTGGCGGTAATCGGCGAGATACAGCACGCGCTGGCCGAGCAGCCGCGCCCAGCCCTGATCGACTTCGTCCGGGAAGCTGCGGTAGTGACTGCCCTGCTCGACGATGACGTGGAAGATTTCGTACATGCGCCCGGCGGCGCGCAGCAGCTCGGCGTTGTCGAGATCGCGGCGCAGGTCATCGCCGAGGAAGGCGCGCACGTGCGCGGCGAGCAGCTTCGGCGGCGGCGGCTCGTCGCCGACCGTGAACAGATAGCCCTTCCTGCCGCGCTTCTCGAAGCAGTCGATCGACGTGCGCCGCGCGGCGAAGTACCACGGCAGGTTGTAGCTCTCGAAGCGGTTGCCGCCACCGCCGCCTTCGAGCCAGAGGCGCGCGAGCTGGTCGGCGATGCGCAGGTCGGCCTCGAACTGCGTGACCTGCAGCGGCGCGCGGTCGCACCAGGCGTCGCCGACGCCCATGACCATCACGTGCGGATCGCTGACCGGGCGGCGGTCGAGCAGGGCCTGCACCATCGTGCCGAGGCCCTCGCGCACGAAGGCATCGGGAATGCTGCCCATCGAGCCGGTTTCGTCGAAGGCGACGATGATCGCGTTCGATTCGGGGTTCTGGGCCGAGTCGCGCGATTCGCGCCGGCGGACGTGCAGCGGATCGAACTCGGGATCGAGGCTGCGGCGCGAGAAGACTTCGTCGCGGCTGCGGCCGCTCTGGCCGGCGGCGTAATCGGACCAGTCGTCGGCATCCCAGCGTGCATAACCCATGGCGGCGTACCTCTGTGCTTCGGTGGTGGGGACGGCGGTCAGACTGGTCCACATAAATGTAATTTGCAAGTTGCAATTTGCAAAAAACCAGAATGTTCACCACGCTGCACGGCGATCGGCGGTACCGGAATTCGCGGCCGCGCAAAAAACGCGCTACAGGCGATTCCGCCGCCTGACCCATGCCACGGTCAGGGTATGCGACAGATCGTCGATCCTGAGCGATTCCAGGCCGTTTCCGCCCACTTCCTCGTTGCCGATTCCGGTGCCATCCGCCAATGAGCGAACATCCCCGCCCGATCGCGACCGTCGACGTCGTGCTGTTCACGCTCGCCGAAGCCGACGGCGATGCCGGCCTGCGCGTGCTGCTCGTCGAGCGCCGGCGCGAACCGTTCCGCGGCCGGCCGGCGCTGCCCGGCGGCTACGTACACGTCGACGAGGATGCCGACACCGCCGACACCGCGCGGCGCGTGCTCGCCGGCAAGCTCGGTGTGCATGTGCCGTACCTTGAACAGCTCTACAGCTTCGGCAGCCGCAACCGCGATCCGCGCGGCTGGTCGATCAGCGTCGCCTATTTCGCGATGCTGCCGGCGACGGCGGGTGCCGCACTGCCGGCCGGTGTGCACTGGCAGCCCGTCGAGACGCTGCCGGTACTGGCCTTCGATCACGCCGGCATCGTGGAACGGGCACTGGTGCGGGTGCGCGACAAGGCGACGTATTCGTCGCTGCCGGCTTTTCTGCTCGGCGAGACCTTCACGCTGCCGCAGCTGCACGCCGTGTACTGCCGAGTGCTCGGTGCCCGCCTCGATCCGGCTTCGTTCCGGCGCAAGATCGAAGCGCAGGGCTTCATCGTGCCGGTGCCCGGTGCGTTCTCGCAGGACCGCTCCAGCCGTCCGGCGCAGCTCTACCGTCTGGCGGATGCGCAGCTGCGGGCTTTCGACCGGACGATCTGAATGACTGGGTTCGGGTTATGAGTTGCCGTACGCGGGCTCGAACGCGACGGCTGTCGTGCGGAGCGACAAACCGCCGGTGCGATGTCGTCGATGACCGCGTTCGGGTTTTGAGTTGCCGTCGACGGTAGGGATTGCTCGTTGCGGATGCGCAGAAAGTGCCGCTGATCCGTGAATCGGCGTGGACACACGCGTTTGCAGGCTTTTGGCCATGCCGGCATCAGGCGTTATCCATGCTCGCGATGATGCGGAAATCCGGTTTGCGGAGACATCCCTCGCACGCGCGGGTACGCACGCGTGTACATGCGCGCATTTTTTTATTTAAAAAACGGTTAAAGAAGGTTAGCTTCAAAAAAAAGTGCCTTTTTTATTTTTGAATACAAAGACTTGGAGATATCCACAGCAACTCAAAACCCGAACTTTTGAAACTCAAAACCCGAACTTCGGCAACTCAAAACCCGAACCGGCCTTTTTTAGGCAACTCAAAACCCGAGCTAAAAACAGGCTTTTCAACAATCCATAAACAGGTCATCAACAGCTTTATCCACAGATTTTCCGGCTGTGCACCGCGTATTCATTCGGGTTTTGAGTTGCCATTTCCGGCCTCGGGGATGCCGGCAGCGGTGGCTGTTTCGTCCACTGCGTCACCGTCCTCTGCTTCGGCCTGCGCCGTCAGCAGCGCGCGGGTTTCCTCGGGCGGATCGGTGCGCACGACGTGTACGAGGTCGGTGCGGTCGATGTGCCACTGGCTCAGGAAACCGACCGCGCAGAGCTCGTCGAGCGAGCGGCGCAGCCGGTAGCGGAAGTTCTTCAGGTCGCGTGCCGCCGAGCCGCAGCCGTCCTTCAGCGTCGCGACCTTCATCGGGAACGGCTGCGTGTGACTCGAAAACAGCCCGTGCAGCCAGCAGGCCAGCGTGCCGAGGCGCATGCGCTGCTCCCATTCGAGCTGCGTGTAGTACAGGCCGCCGAACAGGATGCGCATCTCGGGTTCGATGTAGACGCGCCAGCGCACGAGCTTCTGGCCGGCCTCGTCGGCGAACTCCACGTCGGCGGGCTGGGCGTCGGTCGTGGCTACCTCGGCCGTCCCGAACTCACGGCCGAGCGGTTCCTGGCCGACCCGTTTGCGGCCGACGGCATCAGCCAGACCGCCGAAGCCATGAATGCGCTGGCGGCCACCTCGGCCAAGGGCGTGACGCTGTACGGCGGCAAGACCACCATGCAGCAGACCGACCTCACCGTGACCGGCCCGCTGTTCAAGCTGCCGGCCGGCACCGTGATGGCGGCCGTGGGCCTGGACATGCGCACCGAGAAGTACAAGTTCAATGGCTCGGCCACCGACCTGGCGGTGCAGACCACGATCTTCAACGCACCGTTTGACAACGTGAACACGCTGGACACCGTCAAGCGCGACATCAAGGCCGAGTTCGCCGAACTGCTGGTGCCTGTGATGAAGGGCCTGGAGCTGACCCTGGCCGCGCGCCACGACAACTACAGTGGCTTTGGCGGCACCACCAACCCCAAGGCCTCGTTGCGCTTTGAAGCCAGCAAGAACGTGATGCTGCGTGGCTCGTACAGCACCGGCTTCCGCGTGCCCACCTTCAACCAGCTGTACAACGGCCTGACCGAGTCCACCTACGCGGGCAAGGACCTGGTCGATCCCAAGAACTGCCCCAGCGGCAAGGTCGATTCCACCAACCCCAACTGCGCCGCCATCACCCCGGTGATCTACACCGGCGGCAAGCCCAACCTGGGCCCCGAGGAAAGCAAGCAGTGGACGGCTGGCTTCGTGGTCGATGCCGGCAACGGCGCCAGCGTGAGCGTGGACTGGTGGAGCATCCGCAAGAGCGGCACCATCCAGAGCCTGTCGCTGTCCGACATGGTCAACAACTACGGCCTGTTCGCCGACCGCTTCATCCGCAATGAGGCAGGCGCCGTCGTCATCCTGGACGACCGCTGGATCAACGCCGGTGAAACCGTCACCAAGGGCGTGGACATCAATGCGCGCATCAGCGGCAAACTGGGCGAGGGCCGCTGGTCGGCCATGCTGGACGGCAGCTACCTGCTGGACAAGCGCTCGCGCCTGATCTCCAGCGCCCCGATGGGCGCCAGCGAAATCGGCGTGTTCACCCGCGCCGGCGATCTGGGGCTGCGCTGGAAGCATTCGCTGACCGGCACCTACTCGCGCGGCCCCTGGACCGGCACGCTGGTACAGCAGTACCGCGCCGGCTACAAGGACGCGGTGCTGCCCGGTGTGGCCAACGGCAGCGTGGTGCCCGCCGAGCGCGCCGACGCGAAGAAGCGGATCTCGGTCACCGGGAACTTCCGTTCCGCGAGGATCTCGCGCATGACCGAACCGACCTGACCTGTTGCACCGACGACACCGATCTTCATGGCTGCCAGGCTAACCGTGACCCGACACGGGTCCGCTGTGGGTTTCGCCGTCAGGGAACGGTGGCGAGCAGCCACCAGTGGCTCCGGTGCACGCCCACGTAGGTCTCCTCGGGCACGATCTTGATCGACAGCCGCTCGTACTTCACCGGGCCCGGGTTCTTGTACATCGGCGTGGGGCCCCACTTGTAGGCGTCGTGGCGCTTGAGCTGCAGCTCGGTGCGCGGCTGCCAGCTCACCCAGCACCAGGGGCCGGTGCCGTCGATGCCCTTGATGCCGTAGTCCTTGCCCAGCGCGTCCACGCTCTCCTTGTTGTGGATGGTGTTGTTGAACATCGTCAGCTGCACCAGCAGGTCGGAGTACGGCTCGCTCAGCTCGTACTCCACCGTGTACGGGTCAGGTGCGCGCAGGTCCTTGATCTTGCCGGCCCGCCAGGCATAGGGCGCGCGGGTGGCCGGGTCCTTCTGGCGGTTGAAGCTGTAGAGCACGTCGGCGGCGGTGAACTTCTTGCCGCTGCAGAACTGCACGTCGTCGCGCAGCTTGAAGGTGTAGAGCTTGCCGTCGGGGCTGATGGTCCAGCTCTTGGCCAGCAGCGGCACGGCGGTCTTGCCGTCCCAGTCCAGCGCCACCAGGGTGTCCTGGATCATGTGCTTCACGTCGGACGTGGGGCTCCAGGTGGTGCGCTGGCTGTCGTAGTGCGGGCTGTCCAGCGCCTTGGCCATGTTCAGGGTCTGGGCCTGGGCCAGGCCCAGCCCAGCCAGCAGGGCGGTGGCGGCGACGATCCGGGTGAGGGTCATGCGTGTTTCTCCATGGCGTGTTGTCGGAACGAAGCAATCGCGAAGTTGGCGCCCGCCATGCCGGCCTGCTATTGCTGCAGGCGCGGGTCGAGCACGTCGCGCACCGCATCGCCCAGCAGGTTGGCGGTGAGCACGATGGCGAAGATGGCAAGCAGGACCATGACGCTGCCGATGAGGACCTGCTTGTCGTTGGTCCCGAAGTTCTCGATGGCGAACGTCTTCAACCACGGTGGTGCTGCGTCGATGACGCGGTTTCCGACCTGGGTGATCGGCGATGCAAACCGCCGATCGATGCCCGACGTCAGTTCGGCGACGCCCAGGGCGGCGACTGCGGTCCCCATGCCGACGACCGAGCCACGGCCCCAGCGGGTGGTTCGAGCGACGTCGACAGGCGTCGCGTCCCCGCTGGTCGTCACGTGGTCATCGGTGGTGCTCACGTCGCGTCGTTCGGACCCGGGGGCTAATCGGATTGGACCGCCTCGGCGCCCCCGAAGGCCAGAAGGGCGCCGCTGCTAGGGTTTCCGCTCGGAGGGATGGCAGAGCGGACGATTGCGACGGTCTTGAAAACCGTTGAGGTGCAAGCCTCCGGGGGTTCGAATCCCCCTCCCTCCGCTGCGGTCGACGGTGGTCGCGATCGGTTCACCATTTCGATGGCGACGCCCAGCAGGACTCCCGATACACTGTCCTCCGCCTGGAGAGGTGCCGGAGTCCGGTCGATCGGGCCTCCCTGCTAAGGAGGTGACTTGAGCAATCGAGTCCGTGGGTTCGAATCCCACCCTCTCCGCTGAATGGAAGCAACGCCCGACCGTCAGGTCCGGGCGTTGTTCATGTCGGGGCAGAACGTGCGGAACCCGCACCAGCCCGGCCGGCGTCTCGGGTTGCCGAACGAATTTCATGGCCTGTCAGATTCCTGTGGCTCATGTCACCCGATTGATTGTTGCATTCCTATGACGAAGTTCGTCATAGTGACACAACCAAACACATAGCAGGCGGTCTGCTGTCGCGTCCCCCTCCCCCGTGAGCTTGCTTCCTCCGGGGTTGGTTCCCTGGGACGCCCCTGACCAATTTCCCTCACACGACGATGGCCCAACCCGGGGCCGGTCCGACAGGAGAACCTTCCAATGCAACCCAAGTCCGTCCTCTCGCGCGTCCTCACCGGTGGCGCACTCGCCGTCCTCGCCGTCGCCGCAGGGTGCTCGCCCGAGCAGCAAGCGGCTTTTTCTGTTCACATCGACAACCAGAACGCAGTGCTGGCCTCGGTGCGAAGTCAGAGCGGGCTGTCCGACGACCAGCTGGCCGACAGCCGCTTCGAGGCGGTTTTCGGTGACCTGATGACCAGCGACCTGCCCGAGCTGGCCGGGGCCGACGGCTGGCCGCGCGTGCGCCTGATGGGCGCGCACCTGGCCATCGTGACCTTTAACAGCGCGCGCCCCAATCCGTCGGTGCGCTTCTCGAGCGGGCGCGTCCCCGACGAGCAGTTGGTGGCGCTGTCGGCCGCGCTCGCGCACCCGCGCGTGGCAGGGCGCTTCGTGCTGCTGGGCACCCACTACGCGCCGCGCTTGGCCAACGGGAAGCCCGACTCCCTGCGTCACGGCCTCAACAACGCCGACGAGCTATTGGAGCGCTGCAAGGTCATCGAGCGCGGCACGCTCTGCCACGGTCACATCCACGACCTGTACCACGTGCGGGTGCCCGGCCTGCGCATGGACCTCAGCTGCTCGGGCAGCGCCACCTACCGGGGCCACGAGGGCATCTGGGTCTACGACATCGGCAAGGACGAGGCGTTCGGGACGCCAGGCATCTGGACGGGGACGCGCTACGAGCTGGACCCCAGCCGCAAGGTCCGGCTCAGCGCGCCGGGGTGAACACGGGGCCGGTCGCCAAGCCTTATCGGGCGGGTCAGTAGGTGGCTGTGACGAAAAGTGTGTGGATGTAGGACATAGTCGTACGCTGGCCGGGACCCCATCCACGAGGTGCATCCGTGATCCAGACCGTCGAAGTCCTGTCCACTCGCTCCGAAGTTCGTCGCCACGTCGATATCGCGTGCGACGTCGTCTCCGACTACTGGGACGTGCCCATCGAGCACCAGGAACTTCTCTCGTCGTCGGCCGTGAACATGCAGATGTTCGAGCAGCCGCAGCGGGTCGCGCAGCCGGTCGAGCGCGGCGCGGCGTACGCCCGGATCGCTGTCACCGGCCAGTTCGAACAGCGCCGGATCGCCGTCGGCGAGGCTTTGCAGCGCGCGCAGGCGCTCGCGGGGATCACGATGGCGCCACGACGGCGCACGGCGGAACAGGCGGGTGAAGATCATCGGTGACTCGGCAGGTCTCGGGCGGGGGCGATTGAAGCACAAAGCGGCGGGCGCGTCCGGAGCCGGCCGGTTACGGGACGTGGCGGGGCGCAGCGCGGTCAGCGCAGGCTCAGCCGTCGCGGCGCAGCGGCTGCAGCAGCAGCGCGCCGAGGCGCTGGGCGGGCGGGGCGCGGAAGCCGTCGAGGCCGATCGTCATCGTCGCGTGCCCGTCACGCGGTGCCGAGCGCCAGGTGCCGAACAGGCGGTCCCACCAGACGACGCTGAAGCCGAAGTTGCTGTCGGTCTCGTCGCGGTGGATCGAATGGTGGATGCGATGCACATCCGGCGTGATCAGCAGGCGGCGCAGCCACGCATCGACCGGCGCCGGCAGCGCGAGGTTGGCGTGGTTGAACAGCGCGCAGG
>ERZ650309.1573-NODE-1573-length-10694-cov-3.594699_pt1 | contig 10694 bp, 9 predicted proteins | sample MGYA00376245_ERZ650309 | MGnify/ENA primary metagenome ERZ650309 (study PRJEB26733, sample SAMN07839294) | wastewater metagenome | biome: urban; feature: wastewater treatment plant; material: waste water | place: USA: North Carolina | collected 2016-04-26 ...
GGGCCGAGGTCTATACTGCATTCGATTTTCCCGCGCGCTTTGCCCACGCGGTGGCGCTGTCTCGACGATATCTCGATGCGCTCGGTGCGTATCTGGCCGACGGGGTGTTTGATGACTCTGCGCGACGCGCACTCTCTGCGATCCTTCCCGAAGGCAGCATTGATCCCGAGCCATGCTCGTAGCACAGTCCGCTGCACGCTCGCCGGGCCGAATCCTGGGGGCGAAGATCCGATGCCGGTCGAGAATCGGCGATAATGGCATCTCACGTCTTGTGAAAGCCGTAGGGCCAAGCTAAAACCGCGCCTTCGCACCGCTCGGTGCGGGCCAGCCACGAGGCCAACCAAGTCCAACATGTCCTTCTTCGATCCCAAACTGACCCGCCGCATCATCGGGCTCTCCTCGCCGGTGATGATGGCTATGCTGACGCAAACCCTTATCAATCAAGTCGACCATGTCCTCGTCGGACACTTGCCGCAAGCAGAGTCGACCCCCGGCCAGACCGCGCTGCAAATCAGCGTGATTTTGCTGTGGGCTTTTGGCGGCATGCTGGCGGCGATCAGCGTCGGTACGCAAGCGCTGACGGCGCGACGAATCGGCGCAGGCGACCACGAAGGAGCAGGCGCTGTCTCGACGAACTCACAGCTTCTGGCCGTGCTCGCATCGATCGTCGTGACGGCATTTACCTACGCGGCGGCTCCGTATCTGTTCCGACTGATGAACAAGGATCCGGCGGTGATTGCGCTCGGCGTGCCGTTTCTGCGCTGGCGCTTTTTGCAGATCACCAGCATGGTCTGGACCGCCAGCTTGAAGGCGTTCTTCGACGGACTGGGCAAGACCCGCGTCCACATGGGCGTCGCGATCGTGATGAACGTTGCGAACTTCCTGATGTGCGTCGCTTTCATCTACGGACCGGATCTTCCCGGCATCCCGGTGGTCGACGGAATTCATCACATTCTCGTCTCGATGTTCGGTGACAAGCTGGTTCACATGGGCGTGCCCGGAGCCGGTCTGGCGTCGATGCTCAGCTCCTATGTGGGACTGGTTCTGATGCTTGTCTGGTCGCTGCGAGGCGAATACCACAAGTTCAATGTTCGTCGTCTGAGCAACGCATCAGCGAGCACGATTTGGCAGATCGCCAAGCTGTCGGTTCCGTCGGGCGTTGCCACGATGTTCGCGATGGGCGGCTTCGGCTTTGTGCTGTTTGTCGTCGCCAAGCTCGATAGCCTCGCGGGTCACGGCGTCGGTCGCACGATCTTTGCGACGGCGACTTCCAACATCATCAACGTCCTGCAGATTGTCTTTATCTCGTGCTTGGCCTACGGAACAGCGACGGCAACGCTGGTTAGCCAGAGCATGGGCGCCAAAGAGTTCGATCTCGCCGAGCAGTACGCCTATCAAGCGGCGCGCATTGGCTCGGTGCTGTTCTTGGTGCTCGGTCTCATCCTGGCGGCTTGGGCGGAGCCGATCCTGCACTTCTGGAACCCCGATCCCGATGTCATTCGCGTCGCTGCGCCGATCCTGCGCGTGCTTGGCTTCTTCTGTCCGATGATCAGCGTCGCGCTGGTCTTTACCCAAGCACTCTACGGCGCGGGCAACACCGTGTTCGTCATGGTCGCCGAGGGAATCCTGCACTTTGTCTGCTTGATTCCCCTGTCGTGGCTGGCCGGCATCACCTTCGGGCTTGGCATGTGGGGCGTCTGGGGCTCGATGATTTTCTACATCGGCATGCTGGCGACGGTGACGTTTGCAGAGTTCCGTCGCGGCGCTTGGAAGCACATCCGGATCTGACGAAAGAGCCTTCCCTGATGCACGTTCGCGTCCTGTACCACGACAACTGTTTCGACGGTGCGACTTCAGCCGCGCTGTTTTCCGAGTTCTACCGTCAGCGCATCGATCCACGCGCGACCTTTGGCTTCGTCGGGATGAATCACGGTCCCGGCGATGTCTTCGCGGGCGCGTTCATCGATGGTCCCGACCTGGAACATGTCTGCGTCGACTTTCGCTATTCGGCGGACCCTCGTCTGGGCTGGTGGTTTGATCACCACCAGAGCGCGTTCATGAGCGACGCCGACGCTGCGCACTTTCGCTCCGTCCAGCACTCGCATCACTTCTACGATCCGGCGGCGCAGTCGTGCAGCAAGTTCCTCGCCGATCGCTGCCGTAGTGAGTTCGGCTTCGACGACAGCGCGTTTTCCAACCTGATCGCGTGGGCCGATCTCATCGACGGAGCGCGCTTCGCAAGTCCCGAGCAAGCGGTGATGTGCGAAGAGTCCGCGCTCCAGCTGATGCTGTGGGTCGAACAGAACCGCGATCCGTCCCTGAAGGTCCGCTTTATTGCCGACCTTCAAACGCGAACGCTCGACGAGATTGCCGCGCAGTCCTATGTCCAAATCGGTATTGCGCCGCTGCTGGTTCAGCGCGACGAAGTGCTGACGATGCTCAAGGATCGCGCAGTGCTGACCGACGGTGTTGTGACCTATGATGCCGTCGACAAAGCGCATCTACAGATCAGCAAGTTCGCTCCGTACTATCTGTTTCCCGACGCGCACTACGTCGTCGGCTTGTCAGCGCTGCCCGGACGAACCAAGATCAGCGTAGGCAGCAATCCCTGGCGTTCCGAGCGACGCACCGCCAACATTGCGACGCTGTGTGGTCGTTACGGCGGCGGCGGACATCCTGCGGTTGGGGCGGTGTCGCTCAAGACGGGCGAAGTCGAGACAGCCAGACAGTATGCAGCCGAGATCGCCAGCTTCCTTCGCGAGGCGGCTCGACAAGAAGGGTAAGACCATGGCCCACGACGAGAATCTTCCAGCGACGACGCAGCACTTTATTGACCTCGAAGAGCAGTTTGGCGCGCACAACTACAAGCCGCTGCCGGTGGTCATTCGGGAAGCACGCGGAGCCTGGATGACCGACGTCGAGGGCAAGCGCTATCTCGACTGTCTCGGGGCCTATTCGGCGGTCAACCAAGGCCACTGTCACCCTCGCATCGTCGCTGCGCTCGTCGAACAAGCCCAGCGTGTGACCTTGACCTCGCGCGCGTTTCGCAACGATCAGCTTCCGCTGTTTGAACAGGAGCTGTGCTCGCTGCTCGGCTATCAGCGAATGCTGCCAATGAACAGCGGTGCCGAGGCGGTCGAAACTGCCATCAAGCTTGCTCGTCGCTGGGGATATCAGAAGCGTGGAATTCCCGACGGACAAGCTGAGATCATCGTCTGCGACAACAACTTCCACGGTCGCACCACGACGATCATCAGCTTTTCCTCGGACCCGCTGTATCGCGACGGCTTCGGACCGTATACGCCGGGCTTTGTCAGCATTCCGTTTGGCGATGTGGCCGCGCTAGAGGCTGCGATTACCCCTCGGACCTGCGCATTTCTCGTCGAGCCCATCCAAGCGGAAGCGGGAATTTTGATGCCTCCCGACGGATATCTTGCGGCGGCGGCCAAGCTGTGCAAAGAGCGCGGTGTTCTGCTGATTGCCGACGAGATTCAGACGGGACTGGGTCGTACTGGCTACCTGCTCGCATCGCAGCATGAGCGTGTTTTGCCTGATGTTGTCGTGCTCGGCAAGGCGCTGTCCGGCGGTGCGTATCCGGTATCGGCGGTCCTGTCGTCGAGCGAAGTGATGTCGGTCTTTGCGCCGGGCAGCCACGGGAGCACGTTCGGTGGCAATCCGCTGGCTTGTGCCGTGTCGCGCGCCGCGCTTGCGGTTCTACGTGACGAAGAGCTGTGTCAGAAGTCTGCTACGCTCGGCGGTCCGCTGCTGGCTCGTCTGCGTGCCATCCAGAGCCCGTACGTGCGCGAGGTCCGAGGTCGTGGTCTGCTGATTGGCATCGAGCTGGATCGCCCAGCGCGTCCTTTCTGTGAGTCGCTGGCTCGTCGCGGCGTCCTGTGCAAAGAAACCCACGACATGGTGCTGCGGATTGCGCCGCCGCTCGTCGTAAGCTCCGCTGATCTGGACTGGGCCGTCGAGCAGTTTGCCGCAGTCCTCGCTGGTTCGTGAAGCTCGGACGCTGCTCATCCCGACGCTGCAGCCTCGCGCTGCAAAAGATTCGCGAAAAACGACATTTTTTGCTTGTAGGGAAACAGGGCCCTACGTAGACTGCCCCTCGCTTCTGGTGAGTGTAGCTCAGCTGGTAGAGCACCGGACTGTGACTCCGGTCGTCGAGGGTTCGAACCCCTTCACTCACCCTCTGTTTCCCGTCGGGAACGCCCTTTCTGGCTTTCCCTTGCCGCGTAAGCGGCTCCCCTGCGCAGCGACTTTTCACTGCGCGCACCGACTGGTTCCTCGCTTGGCGCTGACTTTCCCTTAGAACGGCTGGCGATGGAACAGACGCTCCCACGGACTTGTGTTCGATGATGTGGGTGGATGCGTACGTCCAAATCGCTGCCTGAAGATATCAATCTAGTATGGGCAAGCTTGGTGAGATCTCTGCTGCATAATTTCTGGGCAGAGATGCAGTGCCGTGGGAACAATGGTTTCCAGTGGATGGGCAGATAGCAAGAATCTCAGTGCCTCTTTTTCGCCACTATAATCTTCTAACATTGCGCTATAGAGATCGAGTCCTTTCAAATTTTGTAGGCTAACTAGCTGATGGATGTCTCGCTGTTTGATCGGTCGACCCCAGAAGGTGCTGAGGCGTAAGAACTCCAAAGAGGAATTTTTTACAAGCTCGAAGTCGTCATGATCGTCCAAAGATATCTCTAACTCGCGTAGGCTCGATAGTGAGAGCACTTGATTGATCCGCTCTGGGCTTAGCGGGGCATCGATGCGCAAATGTGTAAGATGCTTCAATCGACGCAGTGAGGTGATGGTTGCATCTTTTTGTAAATCAACATAACCAATTGACAGTGCGTAAAGATTGGGAAGCTGTACGAGAACATCGAGTGTTCCTTTTGTCAAAGCCGGAGCGGGTGGCGGCTGACCGCAAGGTTCGTTACGAGAGCATTCGATACCAGTTGGTCCTTGCCCGATGTTAAGCATCCGAAGCTGCTTCATTTGTTTAAGCAGTGTCAAGCCACGCTCGGATACGTAAGTATTGGAAATTGTGAGCGCGCTTAGCGACGATGCCCGAGTCAGCGCCTGCATGTCTTCGTCATCAAATCGTGAGCCATACACATTTAATGCCATGAGATGCGGCGAAGAGATGAGCGTTCTTAGGTTGGTTTTGTTGTACTCTTCGTTTGGTGATACATTTAATATCAGTCCACGAATCGTTGGCATCTCTAGAAGATGGCGCAGCTCTTTGTCTTGAGCAAAACTACAGTCAATGTACTGAATTTCTTTGTGCTTGATTGGTAGATCGCAGTTGACAGATACATAGACTTGGTGATCATTTGCCCATTTGATCTGCTCTTGGGTTGGCTCGTATTCGGAGATTTTGAACAGTACATTGTTTGGATGCCATCGTGGAAGCTTTCGAGCGGAATCCCAGAGCGTATAAAATGTAATGGCTGCTGGCGTATACTGATGCAGCATCGGTTGAAGCGTCTTGATACCAGCTGGAAGACTGCCAAGCATGCTTTCCATCGGACGAATTGAGTGTGTATTTGTAGATGCACATCCAATGGTTGTGAGCGCCGCCGCGAGCGCGATTCGTGAAATCAAAGAAAGCATTGCTGCTGAGTAATACGAATGGTTGGACCTGGCAATCGAAATGCAGCCGAGCTGCGCGTGGCACTGAAGGCACTCGCGCAGTGTAGAGCTGCTGCGTCGAGAGGATCGAGGTACGTCTCCGTAGACAAACATGTCAATTGACAACCGGGTCTTTTGGTCGCGTAATCAGCCGCGAAATGCTGAGTCAGACGGTGGGATACGCGATTGCCGCGCTCGGACACTTGAGCCGCTATCAGCAGCGGCTCGGGGCGCAGTTCGTTCGCGACATTGCGAAAGCGACGGGAATCCCGCCCGCGTACTTGGCCAAGATTGTTCACACGCTGGCGCGAAAGGGGTTTTTGACGACGCAGCGCGGAACCAGTGGCGGTGTTTCGTTGGCTCGTCCAGCGGAGCAAGTAACCCTGCTGGAGATCTGCGAGGTCTTCGACGATCCCATCGTGCAAAAGCGCTGTATGCTCGGCACAGCAGCGTGTTCCGAAGAGCGTAACTGTCCGGCCCACTGTTTCTGGACTGAGGAGCGCGAGCGAGTTTCGGAGTTTCTCCGACGGACTACGCTAAAAAGCATCGCTCAGTTTGAAGAAGCCAAGGTGGCGCCTATCCCTGAAAACCCAAAGAGGTAACACCATGTCGTCTAAGATCCTGTTTGCTGGCTTTGCTCTCGTTTCTATCGTCGCTGTCTCGGGCTGTAACAAGAACAGTGGCAGCTCGGCGCCGCCGATTTCCCCCGCTGCGAAGCAGGAAGCCGCCGAGATCTTTTCCAGCCGCTGTACGGTTTGCCACGGTGCCACGGGCGCTGGCGACGGTCCTGGCTCGGCTGGCCTGAGCCCCAAGCCGCGCAACTTCCAGGACAAGGCCTGGCAGGACAGCGTCAAGGATGACTACGTCGCGAACATCATCAAGAACGGTGGCGGCGCCGTCGGCAAGAGCGCTGCGATGCCGCCGAACCCGGATCTCGTCGAAAAGACCGAAGTCGTCAATGCCTTGGTGGCACACGTTCGCGGCTTGGCCAAGTAGTTATCCGCGCGTCGCGACTCACATCGGCTTCGTCGGTGTGAGCGCTCCTGCCTCGCTTCCTTCCTCTCTCGATTTTCATCCGACAGCTGCTGTGCCGCGTCCGTTTCGCGCGTTGCCAGATGCGTGCGCTGCGGCAGCGGACCGCACCAAGACGATGTGCTGCTACGTGGGCAGTGGCTGCGTGTTCTGACGGGCCGTGGTGACTTCGAAGTGGAACGGCAAGCTTTTTTGATACCCTAGAACGTATGTCGGTAGGTCAATTTGTCGCGTCCGCTCTCCTTAGCATCGTTGTGAGCGCGTCCACGGTGGTGGTGATGCACCTGTATGTGACGCCCAAACTGCCGGTGGTGACCGTCGAGGTTCCGCAGGTCTCGGGACTGACCACGGAGCAGGCTCGCGCCATCACCGAGCCACTCGGGCTGCTGCTGGTGCTCGATGGCGAAAAGATTCCCGATGGAGACAAGGTGCAGACGAGCACGCTGTTTGAGCAGCGACCGCTCAAAGGTTCGCGTCTGACGCACGGTGGGGAAGTGCATGCCTTCGTCGCGATTCCTCCGCAGCTTGCGACCGTTCCGGCGCTGGTGGGTCAAGTGGTGACCGCCGCAGAGCAGCAGCTTCAGGTGGCGGGTCTGCGGCTCGGGTCTGTGACGGAAGAGATCTCGGCAACGATTCCGCCTGGACAGGTGATCTCGACGCGGCCAGCGGCGGGCGAAAAGCTGCGCAAGAGCGAGCCGGTGAGCCTGGTGGTTTCCAAGGCGCAAGATCAGATCGATGTTCCGTCGCTGCGTGGTCGTAGCTTGGGCAGTGCGCGACAAGCGCTGGAACAGCTAGGACTCGTGCTGGGCGACATCCGCAAGAGCACCGATGACAATGCGGCGGACGGTGCGGTACTTCGTCAGAGCCCAGCGCCTGGAACCAAGGTGGCGAAGGGCCAAAAGGTCGATCTCGTCGTAAACGACTAGCGGCACGCGTGATCTGCCTTCCGAGGACGCTTCGGTGTCCATCTGCTGTTTTTCAAAAGGAGTACGAAGGTCATGTCGACGGACATCCCTCAGCCGGTTGCAGCCCAGTCGAAGCCGCCCAAGCGCGTGCTCAAGATCGTGGCACTTTCTCTCGGTGGACTGGTTCTGACGCTGCTCGCGGCGGTTGTGATTGTGGGCTTTGCGGTCGATCTCGGATCGATGGTTCGCAAGCAGGTGGTCGCGGCGCTGCCCGACGTGCAAAAGAAGATCGGTCGCGAAGTCACCATCGGAACGGTCAGCCTGAAGCTGCTTCCGAGAGTGCGCGTCAAGATCTCCGACGTGAAGGTGCTGGGTCAGCCGGGCAAGACGGGCGTGTTGGCCGAGCCGTTGCTTCAAATTGGCAGCATCGACGCAGAAGTGAAGGTCTTCCCGGCGCTTTTGTCGTTTGGCCGTCGAATTGTGATCTCCAAAGCGGAAATCAGCGACGCGAAAGTGCAAGTTGCGCGGCTGTCGGGCGGACGGCTGTCGTATGAAGATGTGCTCGATCAGCTGGCGACGCAGCCCAAAGATGACAAGCCGCTGACGCAAGCGCAGATCGATCAGATGGCGGGAATTCTCGTCGAGCATGCCGCGCTCAAGCAGTCGGAAGTGCTGTTTCACGATCTGTCGGGCCCTCGGCCGGCTGCGCCGCTGAAGATTGGCTCGATCGAGCTGGCGATTACCGACGGACAGCTGTTTGGACCGACATCGCTGTCGCTGGATATGGCGATTTTGACGATGGCTCCGAACTTTCACCTGGGACTGGTGGTGGGGCCGCTGCCGCGTGATCTGAAGCTCGACGCGCCGTGGACGGTGCTGCGCAAGCTAGAGCTGAAGCTGTCGCCGCTGCAGATCGATCCGCTGCTGGCGTTTCTGCCTTCTTCGACGGGAACCACGATTGAGCGAGCGCTCGTCGAGGCAGATCTGAACATTGTGTCGCCGGAAGCGAGTGCGAAGTTCCAGATTGCGGCCAAGGGTGGTCTGCGCGGGCTGACGCTGCGCGAGCAAGGTGTTCCGGCGCGGCTGTACAGCATGTCGAAGGGCGCACCGACGGATGTGATCGTAAGCCTGAACCTTGACCTGAGCATGCTGGCGGGCGACGTCAAGGTCGATCGCGCGCGGCTCGATGTGGCCGATATGAGCGTGACAGCGACGGCAGATCTTCGGAACTTGTGGAAGAGTCCGGCGGTTCACGCGCTGAATGTGGCGTCGCGTGGGCTGAAGCTGGAGCGACTGCTGGCGCTGCTGCCCAAGACCTCGATTCCCGAAAAGACGAACCTGAGTGGTCCGCTGTCGCTGAGCGGCTCGGCTTCGGGAACCCCGACGGCGGCGGATGTGAAGAGCGCGCCGTAGATGGGCACGCCCACGATCAGCAGGATCGCGGCGATGCCGAACAGCCCGGTCTGCAGCCGTTGCACCGCCTGCGCGCGCAGTTCCCGCGCGCTGGGCGGCATGAAGTGCTGCGGCGCGGAAAGCGGTTCAAGGACCCTGCGTGGCGGTTGGCTTGCCATCTTGGGGGAGAGTATAGGGATTAATTCAGCCAGGGGAAGACCGGCAGGCCCTTCGATTCCAGCCACTGCGCATTGTAGAGGCTGGAGAGATAGCGGAAGCCGGTATCGCACAGGATCGTCGCCACCCGCGCATCCTCGCGCCCCTCGGCCACGAGTTGCCGCCCCAGTTCGACCGCGCCGGCCACGTTGATGCCCGATGACAGCCCCAGGCACAGCCCTTCCTCGCGCAGAAGCCGCGCAACCCATTCGAGCCCTTGCTCGTCCGAGATCCGGAACTGGGTATCGATCGGCGCGCCTTCGAGATTGGCGGTGATCCGCCCCTGCCCGATCCCTTCGGCGACCGAGCTGCCTTCGGCCTTCAATTCGCCGTGGGCGTAATAGTTGTAGAGCGCCGCGCCGTGCGGGTCGGTCAGCGCGATGCGGATGTTCTCGTCGCATGCCTTGAGGCCAAGCCCGACCCCGGCGATGGTCCCGCCGGTGCCCGCCGCGCAGGTAAACCCATCGATCCGTCCGCCCAGCTGCTCCCAGATCTCGGGCGCGGTGCTTTCGATATGCGCCTTGCGGTTGGCGATATTGTCAAACTGGTTGGCCCACACCGCGCCTTCGGTCTCCTCGGCCAGACGGCGTGAAGTGTGGACGAAGTGGCCCGGGTTGGAGAACGGCGCAGCAGGCACCAGCACCAGCTCTGCCCCCAGCGCGCGCAGCGTGTCCATCTTCTCGCGGCTCTGGGTTTCGGGCATGACGATCACCGTCTGATAACCCAGCGCATTGGCGACCAGCGCCAACCCGATCCCGGTATTGCCTGCGGTGCCTTCGACAATCGTTCCGCCGGGCTTGAGCGCGCCGCGCGCCTCGGCATCGCGCACGATCCACAGCGCGGCACGGTCCTTTACCGAAGCGCCGGGGTTGGCGAATTCGCACTTCCCCCAGATTTCGCACCCCGCCGCTTCGCTGGGCCCTTCGAGCAGAACGAGCGGAGTGTTGCCGATCAGGTCGAGCGTGACCGGATGTCCCCAGTAGCGGTTGCGGCTGATATTCCAGTCGCGGGCACCCTCGAGCCACTTGCCGAACTGGCCGTCGCGGATGTGCTCGGGCGTCCAGTTGATCTCCTGGTTGAGCTCGACCATCCGGTCGCGGATCTTGGTGACGGCGACGAACCAACTCGGCACCGCCATGTAGATCAGCGGCTGTCCCGATCGCCATGAATGCGGGTAGGAGTGCTCGATCGTCTCGTGCCGGAGCACCCGGCCCACCTTTTTCAGGTCCTTGATGATCGGCGCATTGGCGTCGAAAACCATCTGTCCCTCGTACGGGGGCACCTCGGCGGTGAAGCGGCCGCCCTCGTCGAGCGGGCGCACGACCTCGATGCCGTTGGCCGTCGCGACGTCCATGTCCTCCTCACCGAACGCGGGGGCGAGGTGGACGACGCCGGTACCAGAATCGGTGGTCACATAATCGGCCAACAACACCACGTGCGAGTTCATATGGCCGGCAAAGAAGTCGAAGGGAGGCGTGTACGACAACCCCGCCAACCGCTTGCCGGCGTAGG
>ERZ650309.1574-NODE-1574-length-10690-cov-5.015609_pt1 | contig 10690 bp, 10 predicted proteins | sample MGYA00376245_ERZ650309 | MGnify/ENA primary metagenome ERZ650309 (study PRJEB26733, sample SAMN07839294) | wastewater metagenome | biome: urban; feature: wastewater treatment plant; material: waste water | place: USA: North Carolina | collected 2016-04-26 ...
CAGCGCTGGCATGGTCTTTTGCATTCCGGTCTTCCCGATGGGCTGGCACCGGCTGCTCGATGCGCGTGCCAGCCGCTACGCGAATACCATACGTCCACTGTCGGACATATTGGGCAGTGATGGGTCGCGGCTGTTCGACGCAGTAATGTCGGCGGACAACCTTGAAGGGCGCGTTGCGGCAGCCGACGCCTTCTTTCTGGAACGATTGTCCCGCACGAAAAGAGGGCCGGTTTCCGAGCGGATCGAGGCCGTCTCGCTTGCGATTGCCGACCCGGATTGTGCCACAGTGGCAGAACTTTCGGCCCGCACCGGCCTGTCCCAGCCGCAACTTGCCCGGTTGACGCGACAGCATTTCGGATTTTCGCCCAAAAGATTGATGCGCCGCGAGCGCTTCTTGCGGATGCTGCATTCGATGCAGGGAATGTCAGTCGGCGAATGGCCGCATTTCCTCGATCCGCAATATACTGACCAGAGCCACATGATTCGGGATTTCAAGCATTTCATCGGGATGGCGCCGACCCGATACTTCGCAATGGAACGGCCGTTGCTCTCCGCTGTCTTCAAGACACTGATGCGGCTGATTGCCGAGGGCAGTGCCGAAGGATTGACCATCGAGGATGGCCGCCAAACGCTTGCATTCCGGCCAGACTCCGGCTAGGGGCGCCCACTTCCGCACGATTGCTATGCGATCCGCCTGGCTGAAAGGGCTGCCACGGGGGATGCGAATCGTCGATTTTTGAAAGGACGAAAATGCCCAAACTGAAGACCAAGAGCGGGGTGAAGAAGCGCTTCACCGTGACCGCGACCGGCAAGCTGAAGCACGGCGTTGCCGGCAAGCGTCACCGGCTCATCAGCCACAATGGCAAGTATATCCGCCAGAATCGCGGTACCTCTGTCCTGTCCGATGCCGATACGGCTACGGTCAAGGCGTGGGCGCCCTACGGCCTGAAATAAGGAGGCCGGACAATGGCTCGCATCAAACGCGGCACGACAACCCGTGCCAAGCACAAGAATATTCTCGAGCAGGCCAAGGGCTATCGCGGCCGGCGCAAGAACACGATTCGCGTTGCCCGCCAGGCCGTCGAAAAGGCCGGGCAATACGCCTATCGCGATCGCAAGGCCAAGAAGCGGACCTTCCGCGGCCTCTGGATCCAGCGCATCAACGCGGCTGTCCGCATGGAGGGCCTGACCTACAGCGAATTCATGCACGGGCTGAAGCTCGCCGGTGTCGAACTCGACCGCAAGGTCCTGGCCGATATTGCGATGCACGAAGGCGCGGTGTTTAGCACCATCATTGCGCAAGCGAAGGCAGCGCTGCCGCAGGCAGCTTAACCGCTTCCCTTTCGTAAATGCGCAAATGGGCGTGGGCGGCGTTGCCGTTCGCGCCCATTTGCTTATTGGGCGAACACGATGACTGATCTGGCAAAACTCGAATCCGAAACCCTTGCTGCCATTGCAGCAGCCGATACACTTGACGCGCTTGAGACGGTGCGCATTGCGGCGCTCGGCAAGCAGGGCAGCGTTTCTGCACTCCTCAAGACGCTTGGCGCCATGTCTCCCGAAGAGAGGCAGCAGAAGGGCCCGCTGATCAATGGCCTGCGGGAATCCGTTTCGGGTGCAATTGCATCGCGCAAGGCCGGGCTTGAATCCGCACTGCTGAACGAGCGCCTCGCCGCCGAGCGCATCGACATGAGCCTGCCGGCACCTGAGGCACCACAGGGTTCAGTGCATCCTGTCTCCCAGGTCATGGACGAATTGGCCGAAGTTTTTGCAGATATGGGCTTTGCCGTGGCAACAGGCCCCGAGATCGAGGACGATTGGCACAATTTTACGGCCCTCAATATTCCGGAAACCCATCCCGCGCGGGCGATGCATGACACGTTCTATTTTCCGGCCCAGATGACAACGGATGGCAAGGCAATGCTGCTCCGGACGCACACCTCGCCCGTCCAGATCCGCACGATGATGACGCAGGCGCCGCCGATTCGGATCATTGCACCCGGCCGTGTCTACCGATCCGATTCGGATGCCACGCACACGCCGATGTTCCACCAGATCGAAGGATTGGTCATCGACAGGGGCATCCATCTCGGCCATCTCAAATGGACGCTGGAGACGTTCCTCAAGGGCTTTTTCGAGCGGGACGACGTCGTGCTGCGGCTTCGACCAAGCTATTTTCCGTTTACCGAACCGTCAGTCGAAGTCGACGTCGGCTATTCCGAGGTGAATGGCAAACGCGTGATCGGCGGGAGCGAGAAGTGGATGGAAGTGCTGGGTTCGGGCATGGTTCACCCGCGCGTCATCGCAAATTGCGGACTTGATCCGAACATCTATCAGGGCTTTGCCTTTGGCACAGGCGTCGATCGTCTCGCGATGCTCAAGTACGGCATGGACGATTTGCGGGCCTTCTTCGACGGCGATCTGCGCTGGTTGAGGCACTATGGCTTTTCCGCCCTCGACGTGCCCACTTTGAGTGGAGGGGTCGGCGCATGAAATTCTCGCTGAGCTGGCTCAAGGAGCATCTCGAAACGAGCGCCACCATTCAGGACGTAGCCGACGCGTGCAATCGGATCGGTCTCGAGGTGGAAGCCATCGAAAACCCGGCGGAACGGCTGCGCGGTTTTACCGTCGCGAAAGTCCTGACTGCAGACCGTCACCCCCAAGCTGACAAGCTGCAGGTGCTCACCGTCGATGCAGGCCAGGGGCCGGTGCAGGTCGTCTGCGGCGCCCCAAATGCGCGGGCCGGTCTGATCGGCGTGTTCGGACTTGAAGGCGCGGTTGTGCCGGCAAATGGCATGACGCTGAAGAAAACGGCGATCAGGGGCGTCGAATCGAATGGCATGATGTGTTCAAGTCGCGAACTCGAATTGGGCGATGATCATGACGGGATTATCGAACTTCCGGCAGATGCGCCCGTCGGCACTGCGTTCAGCGACTTTGCAGACTTGAACGATCCTGTGCTCGATGTCGCGATCACGCCGAACCGGCAGGACTGCATGGGCGTGCGCGGTATTGCGCGCGACCTCGCAGCGGCTGGACTGGGGACGCTCAAGCCGCTGGCGACGATCTACAGATTGCCCGCACAGGCACAGGCGGGCAATGGCCCCGGGCCTGATGTCGGCACTGACGATCCCGAAGGCTGTCCTGCCTTCTACGGAATCGAAGTCCGCGGCGTGAAGAATGGCACGTCGCCCGACTGGATGATCCGGCACCTCAAGGCGGCTGGGCAAAAGCCTATTTCGACGCTGGTCGATATCACCAATTTCGTGATGCTCGACCTTGGCCGACCGCTCCACGTCTATGACAAGGCGAAACTGCAAGGCGGGCTCAGGGCGCGACTGGCGAAGCCGGGTGAACAGGTCGTGGCGCTCAATGGCAAGACCTACACGCTGTCCGGGTCGATGACTGTCATCGCTGACGACGTTCAGGTCCACGATATCGGCGGCATCATGGGCGGCGAGGATTCAGGGGTGAGCGACGACACGACCGATGTCATCATCGAGTGCGCCTATTTCACCCCCGAACATATCGCACGCACCGGCCAGGCCCTGGGCCTGACGAGCGACGCACGCCAACGCTTCGAACGCGGCGTCGATCCTGCATTCCTCGACGCAGGGATCGACATTGCGACCTGGCTCGTGACCGAGCATTGCGGCGGCACTCCAACCGGCGTGACACGCGCGGGCACACCGCCCGTCGCGGTGCGAACCATAGCCTATGACCCGGAGCATTGTGCGCGTCTGGGAGGGATCAGCGTGCCTGCAGGTCGCCAGAAGCAGATTCTCGAATCGCTCGGCTTTTCTGTAGCGGATGACTGGGTAGTCGGCATTCCCACATGGCGGCGCGACATTGATGGCGCGGCGGATCTGGTCGAAGAAGTGGTTCGGATGGTCGGGCTCGACAACGTGCCTTCGACGCCCCTGCCGCGTGCCGATGGCGTTGCAAAGCCGACTGCAACCCCCGCGCAGAAGATTGAGCGCAAAGTCAGGCGGACGGCGGCGGCGCGCGGGCTGAACGAAGCAATCACCTGGTCCTTCCTTTCGGAAAAGGAAGCGGCAATCCTCGGCGGGGGACTCTGGAGCCTAGAAAACCCGATCAGCGAAGACATGAAGGTGATGCGCCCCTCAATGCTTCCGGGGCTTCTGTCTGCTGCGCAGCGCAACATGAATCGCGGCGCAACAAGCGTGCGCCTGTTCGAGGTTGGCCGCCGCTACCTGGCAGATGCCGAACGGCCAACAGTCGGCCTCGTTCTGGCAGGCGACAAGATCCCGCGTGGCTGGGCAAGCGGCAAGGCTCAGAAGTTCGACGCCTTCGATGCGAAGGCGGAGGCTCTGGCGCTGCTCGAAGCAGCAGGCGCGCAGGTTTCAAACCTGCAGGTGATGGGCGAGGCGGGCGATCATTATCACCCTGGCCAGTCGGGCACGTTGCGGCTCGGGCCCAAGACAGTCCTTGCAAGTTTCGGCAGCCTTCATCCCGACACGGCCCGGGCGTTCGATCTCGACGGCCCTGTCATGGTTGCCGAAGTCTTTCTCGACGCGATTCCGGCAAAACGGGCTTCCAAGGATGGCAATGCCTTCATGCGCACGGATTATACACCGCCCGCGCTGCAGGCAGTGACCCGTGATTTTGCCTTCCTTGTTCCAGCTGACTTGCCCTCGGACACGCTCGTCCGTGCGGTGAGGGGAGCAGACAAGGCCCACATCACAGCCGTGCGGCTCTTTGATCGCTTCGCGGGGCAAGGTGTTCCAGATGGGCAGGTTTCGCTTGCGATCGAGGTCACATTGCAGCCGCAGGACAAGAGCTTCGCGGAGCCCGACCTGACGGCAATCAGCGATGCCGTAGTGGCAGCAGCCGCAAAACTGGGGGCTGTGCTGCGCGGCTAACGTGCCAGAAGGAACACGGCGTGCTCGGCGCGGAAATTTGCCGCTGCATCGCTCGTCAGCCGATCCCCGCTCAGGAACCAGGCGCCTTCGACGCGGATGCCGCGCTCGTCCACCAGGGCACGAAAATCGTCGATCGTGACGTGATGAATGTTGGGCGTTTCATACCATGCGACCGGCAAGAGGCGCGTCACCGGCATCCGCCCGCCCCAGAGAAGCGAGAGCCGAACCCGCCAGTGCGCGAAATTGGGGAAAGACACAAAAGCATGTTTCCCGATCCGCAAGAGCTGTTCGAGCACCAGGTCGGGCCGCATCGTTGTCTGTAAGGTCTGGCTGAGGATTGCATAGTCGAACGCGGCATCCGGATAATCTGCAAGATCGGTGTCTGCATTACCCTGAATCACGGAAAGCCCGCGCGCGACACATTCGGTCACATTGCCGCGATCCAGTTCCATGCCCCGTGCATCAACCTGCTTGCCGTCGCGCAGGGCCGCCATCAGCGCGCCATCGCCGCATCCAACATCAAGCACGCGACTGCCGGGGGCCACTTCGCGCGCGATAATAGCCAGATCGGGGCGAAGCGCGCTCACAGGCCGCCTGCTTTCAGGAAGCCGTTGATCACACGGTCGAGCTCCGGGAGTTCCAGGAAAAAGCTGTCATGTCCAAAGGGAGACGACAGTTCGACAAAGCTGACAGGCGCGCCCGACGCATTGAGAGCATGCACGATGTTGCGCGATTCGCTTGTCGGATAAAGCCAGTCACTGTCGAAGCTGATGACACAGAAACGGGAGCCACAACCCCGGAAGGCATTTGCAAGATGGCCGCCATGTTCTTCGGCAAGATCGAAATAGTCCGTCGCCCGCGTAATATAGAGATAGGAGTTCGCATCGAACCGATCGGTGAAGCTAAGCCCCTGGTGCCGCAAATAGCTTTCAACCTGGAAATCCGCGTCGAATCCGAACGTCTTGACGTCACGATTCTGGAGCCTCCGACCGAACTTTTCAGTCAGGCCCTGCTCAGAAAGATAAGTGATGTGCGCGGCCATCCGTGCAACAGCGAGGCCGTTATCGGGCGATTTTCCATCGGCATAGTAATTGCCATCTCGCCAGTTCGGATCGGCCATGATCGCCTGTCGGCCCACCTCGTGAAAGGCAATGTTCTGCGCAGAGTGACGCGCAGTTGAGGCAATGACCATGGCCGAGGCTACGCGTGCAGGAAAGTTCGCCGCCCAGGCAAGTGCCTGCATGCCGCCCATTGACCCGCCGATGACCGAATAAAGCTGACTGATGCCCAAATGATCCAGCAGAAGTGCCTGGGCACGCACCATGTCACTGATCGTGATCACGGGAAAGTTCATGCCATAGGGCTTGCCGTCAGGGCCGATACTTTGCGGACCCGACGATCCCATGCATCCCCCGATCACATTCGAACTGACAACACAGAAGCGATCCGTGTCGATCGGCTTGCCCGCGCCAACCATACGCGTCCACCAACCGGGCTTGCCGGTGATCGAATGATTGCTCGCGACATGCTGGTCCCCGGTCAGCGCATGGCAGATGAGGATCGCATTGGACCTGTCAGCGTTGAGAGTCCCATAGGTTTCATAGGCAATCTCGACGGGCGCCAGCTCGCTTCCGCCATCAAGCTTCAGGGGCCCGGGCACTGTGGCATGACGGTTGAGGCCAAAGAATTCTGACATGACGGCGGGGCTAAGGCGCACGACCCCGCCTTGTCAATGAAGCCAACCATCCCTAGAGCCGCGCGCATCATGACAGGACCATCCCCAAAAGACTGGATCAACGCGATCCACCCCTATGTGCCGGGCAAGTCAACGACCGGCAGTGGCGCCCGAGCAGCCAAGCTTTCGTCTAACGAGAATCCATTGGGCACGAGCGAGAAGGCACGCGCGGCCTTTGCGGCGCAGGCGGCCGGTCTTGAGCGCTACCCCGACGGCGGCGCGACAGCATTGCGCGAAGCCATTGCAAACCGCCACGGCCTCGACCCCGCCCGCATCATTTATGGAACGGGTTCGGATGAAGTGCTGCACCAGGCTGCAGGTGCCTTTTCCGGCCCGGGCGATGAGGTCATCTATGTCCGCTATGGTTTTGCGGTCTATGACATCGCAATCCGGCGGGTCGGCGCAACGCCGGTCATTGTGCCCGACAAGGATTATGCGACCGATGTTGACGCGGTCCTTGCCGCCGTGACCGATCGGACGCGGATTGTTTTCATTGCCAACCCGAACAATCCGACAAGCACGTTTACGCCGCGCGACGAGATTGCGCGTCTGCACGCCGGGCTGCCGGAGCATGTCCTCCTTGTGCTCGACCAGGCTTATGCCGAATATCTCGAGGCGGATGAGGATGATGGCGGGCTCGCGCTGGCCATGTCAGCCCCCAACGTATTGGTGACACGGACGTTTTCCAAGATTTTCGGCTTGGCGGCAGAGCGGATCGGCTGGGGCTATGCCGCGGCTCCGATCATTGACGCGATGCACCGGATCCGGCTGCCGTTCAACGTGACGATTGCCGGGCAGCACGCAGCGATCGCGGCGCTCGGCGACGAAGATTTTGTCAGCAGAAGCCGGGCGCACAATGCGAAATGGCGTGCATGGCTGACCGCTGAAATCGACAAGATGGGCAATGCAGGGCTTCGCGCGATCAAGAGCAAAGCCAATTTCCTGCTTGTTCTTTTCAACGGCACCATAACGGCGGAACAGGCTTACAACGAATTGATGGCGCGCGGCTATATTGTCCGCTGGCTGCCCGGGCAGGGGCTGGCCAACGGCCTCAGGGTCTCGATCGGGACCGAAGAGGAAACGCGGGGATTCGCTGCTGCGCTGCGGGACATTGTCGGAGAAGGCGCCTGATGCTGCCGTTTGCGCGGGTCTCGATCATCGGCCTTGGCTTGATTGGTTCATCCATAGCCCGTGCCGTGCGCGCCCGGATGCCAGGCGTTGTTCTCACGGGCCATGATGCCAGCGCCGAAGCGCGGGAAACCGTGCGCGCCATGAATCTGCTCGATGATGTGACCGACACACCGGGAGCCGCGGTGACCGACGCCGAACTCGTGATCCTGTGTGTTCCGGTCGGCACGATGGGCGATGTCGCGGCCGCAATTGCCGATGACCTGCCGTCCGAGGCGATTGTTACCGATGTGGGTTCATCAAAAGCCAGCGTGGCAGCAGCGCTCGCTCAGGCCCTGCCCGATCATGTCATCATTCCGGCCCACCCCGTGGCCGGTACGGAACGAAGCGGTCCTGAAGCCGGCTTTGCCGGGCTTTTCCACAATCGCTGGTGCATCCTGACCCCCCCGGACGGCTGCGATCCTGCAAAGGTCGCCCAGCTTCAGGCTTTTTGGGAGAGACTTGGCGCCAATGTGGAGCTCATGGCCGCCGAGCATCACGATCTTGTTCTCGCCATTACAAGCCATTTGCCGCACCTTATCGCCTATACCATCGTCGGTACGGCCTCGGATCTCGAAGAAGTGACCCGATCGGAAGTGATCAAATATTCAGCAGGCGGCTTTCGCGACTTCACCCGCATTGCGGCGTCGGATCCCACAATGTGGCGCGACGTTTTCCTGTCCAACAAGGACGCCGTTCTTGAAATGCTCCAGCGCTTTTCAGAAGATTTGACGGCCTTGCAGCGCGCCATCCGTTGGGGCGATGGCGATGCCCTGTTCGACTTGTTCAGCCGGACGCGAACAGTCCGGCGGTCGATTATCGAGCAGGGGCAGGACGATGACCGCCCCGATTTCGGCCGCGCCGACCATTGATGGCTGGTCAATCGTTCAATGCATTGATGGCCTGATACACACGTGCTTCCGCTTCTTCCCGGGGCAATCCTGGTGGAATTGTCTCCCCCACCTTGAATGTCACGACCCCCGGTCGCTTCACGAAGCCCTTCGGCCAGATTTTCCCTGAATCGAGAGCGATCGGCACAACGGGCAAGCCCAGAACCTTGTAGAGGCCGGCAAAGCCGGCACGAAGTTCAGGCTTTTCACCATGCGGAACACGTGTGCCTTCCGGAAAGAGGACGACAGGGCGATTGCTCGCCTTGGCAATCTTGGCCGCCGCAATCATGTGCCGCATGGCGGCCGCTCCTGCTTCCCGATCGACCGGGATAACGCCCATCCGCCGCGCCACATAACCCCAGCCGAACAGGTCCGCCAATTCCTTCTTCATCACCACCACCGGCCGATGAAAGACGACAAGCGTTTCAATCGTTTCATACATGGCTTCGTGCTTGATCGCATAAAGAACGCCGTGCCTTGGAAGGTCTCCGATCACTCGCGTGCGAATGCCCAGAATCCAGCGTGCGCACCAGCGATGCCAGATTGCCCAGCGCCGGGAACTGGCAATGATCGCCTCCTGGCCGAATGGAATCGATGCAAGGGCGGCCAGCACCATGACAACGCTTCCTGGATAGAAGATCAGGACAAAGAGGATCGAACGCAGAAGCGCCACGTGTCAGACGCCTGCCAGGGCAGAAACCCGACGAAGCAGGTATTTATTGTATTCGGCAAAGAGGGTGACGAAGCCGGGCGCGCTGTCCACTGCATCGGGAACGACATGGACGTCGGGCCCAACCGCCCGTTCGAGCTCGAACTGCGCGCGCGGCATATGCCAGTCTGTCGTCACCAGCCGGACTGATCGGAAGTGCCTGTGGCGCAGCCAGCGTGCGGCTTCGGCTGCGTTGGACCGGGTATCGATGGCATCCTTGCCGAGATCGACACAGCAGGCAAACAGCTTCGGGGGCGCTTTCTGGAGCTGCGCAAGCTCATCCAGCCGAACTGACGGATCGACTCCGGAGACCAGCATGCGCCGGGCGTGGCCAAGTGCAAGATGATCCAGTCCTCGCTGGATACGCCCCGCGCCGCCGGTCAGAACGACGATGGCATCGGTGCGCGTGTCGTCAGCCGCCCGCGGCAGGCTGACGACGAACCCCGCCCAGCCAAGCAGCCAGACCGTCACGATCAGGGAGAGAATGCGGCGAATCACAATGTTCTTCTTATGGCAAAGAGAATTGTAAGGCGCGCGGCAATGGTGGCGAGCAGCGCCCCCAAAACAGGCAGCGACAGCACAAGAGCCCAATCGGAAAGGCCAAGCCCGACCGAACCCAGCAAGTCCGATCCGATTCGGGACATGCGTTGGCCGACAAGCGTCATGACCGCGAGGGCAGCTGCTAGGCCAGCAAATCCGCCCATCAAGGCGTCCAGTGCAATCCGGCGCTGGAAGAGTGCGGCGACCTGTCGGTCGGTCGCGCCGAGCAAATGCATCACTTCGATGACTGGCCGATGGGTATTGAGGGCGCCGCGCGCTGCCAGCACCACAATTGTAGCCGTTGCCGCGGCCATCAGCAGGACAAGGGCCGCCGCCAGCCATTTGAGGGATCGCAACAGGCTTTCCAGCGGCGCAAGCCAGCGCGCGTGCGGATCCACGCGCGCAATCGGGGTGACAGCGCGCACAGCGTCACGCACATCCGCCACATCAGCCGGCGTTGCGCGGCGCAACGTCACATCGATCAGGGCCGGGATGGGAAGATCGGCCTCTCTCCCCTGCTCGCCCAGCCAGGGTTCAAGCAGGGCGGAAAGCTCCTCTTCGCTGACCGGCTCGACCTTCTCGACGACACCAAGGCGTCCGAGCCCGGAAATGATGGCCTGCTTTTCCGCCTCTCTCGATACGGGATTGGCTTCCGGAAGCTGGATCGTCAGCCGGCCCGCAAGGTCGGCGCTCAGCGAGAGGGCCGCACCTCCCAGGGCAAGGCCTGACGCAGCCGCGAGCGCGGTGAGGAACATCATGATCGCAA
>ERZ650309.1575-NODE-1575-length-10690-cov-3.333427_pt1 | contig 10690 bp, 9 predicted proteins | sample MGYA00376245_ERZ650309 | MGnify/ENA primary metagenome ERZ650309 (study PRJEB26733, sample SAMN07839294) | wastewater metagenome | biome: urban; feature: wastewater treatment plant; material: waste water | place: USA: North Carolina | collected 2016-04-26 ...
AGCATGTAGCCCGACGTCGCCGCACAGGTGACGACGGTGCCGCCGCGCTTGGCGATGAACACCGAGGCGCCCATGGTCGAGCGGCCCGGGTGCTCGAAGACGATGTCGGGGTCGTCGCCGATGAGCGAGCGGACCTTCTTGCCCAGACGGCGCCATTCGCCTTCATCCTGGGTGTGCTCGTCGGACCAGAACTGGTAGTTCTCGGCGCGGCGGTCGATTGTGTTCTCGCACCCCATCGCCTCGAGCAGCTTGACTCGATGCTCACTCGACACGACGCCGACAGGCGTGCCGCCGCCGTTGAGGATCAGCTGGATGGCGTAGGCGCCGATGCCGCCGGTCGCGCCCCAGACGAAGACGTTGTCGCCCTGCTTCATTCGGGCAGCGTGGCTCCCGACGAGCATGCGGTAGGACGTGGAGGCGCAGAGCGCGTTGACCGCGGCCTCCTCCCAGCTCAGGTGCGCCGGCTTCGGCATGAGCTGGTTGGCCTTCACGATGGAGAGGTCGGCGAGGCCGCCGTAGTTGGTCTCGAACCCCCAGATGCGCTGGTTGCTGGCCAACATGGAGTCGTCGTGGGCCGACGGATCCTGGTCGTCGAGGTAGTTGCAGTGGACCGTGACGTGGTCGCCCGGCTTCCAGTTGCGGACGGCCGAACCGACCCGGAGCACCACGGCCGAGGCGTCGGAGCCGACGACGTGGAAGTCCTGCTTGTGGCGGGCGCCCCACTCGGACTCCTTGCCGAGACGATCGAGGAAATTGAAGGTCGACAGCGGCTCGAAGATCGACGTCCACACCGTGTTGAAGTTGATCGAGGAAGCCATCACCGCGATGTAGACCTCGTCGGGGGCGATCTCGGGCGTGGCGACCTCGCCGACGTGCAGCGACTTGCGGGGATCCTTGTCCTCCGACGCGAACCCGGCCCACATGTCCTGCTCCTCACGGAGCACGTAGGCGGCGCGGAACGACTCCGGCAGAGGGAGGTTGGCGATCTCGTCGCCGCTGGCGCCGGACTGGATCGCTTCGAGGATGTGCTGCATCGACATGGGTCAAGACGGTAGCGACTTCAATGGAGCGATGGCGAGAAGACGCGGCACGGGTGCGACCGTCGCCATCGCTGCCGTGGCGTCGATCGGGCTCGTCGCGGGATGCGGAGACGATCGCCCCACCTCCACCGGGTCCCCGACGACCGTCGTCGATCGGGCTCCGCGAACCCGCCCCACGACGACGCTCCCCGACCTCACCGCCTCCGACGGCCTCGCCGCGTCGATCCGACAGTTCCGCGAGGACGAGGCGGCGGGCGTGATCCAGATCGAGATGGTCCGCGAACCCGGGGGCGAGGGGCTCGTCGCAGTGACGTCGGTCCGGCTCGACTGGCCCGGCTTCGAAGCGGCGCCACCCACGGTCCGCCCCGTGCAGGTCGCCCCGGGCCAGCGGGTCGACCTTCCGACGCCGCTCGGTGCCGTGGCGTGCACGACCGCCGACACCCCCTCGTTCTCACTCGGCGCCGTAGAGGTGACCGTCGACCCCGGCGACGGAACCGCCCGAACGGTCAGGGCCCCGTTGCTCGCCGACGCGCAGACGGCCCTCGACAACGTGTGGCGCAAGGCGTGCGTCCGGCAGCGTCTCCTCGACCGTGTCGGTTTCGAGTACTCCGCCTGGGCACGGTCGGATCCCGACGGAGTTCCTACGGCGGCGGGCTCGTTGGTCGTGACCCGCCGCGACACGTCCGAGGCGATCAGCGTCACCGGAGTCGACGGCAGCGTCCTGCTGTTCGTGGACTGGACGACGCCGCCGCCCACACTGCCGAGCGACGAGCGTCAGCTCGAGGTGCCGATCGTGGTCACGGGGGCCGGACGGTGCGACGGCCACGCGTTGAGCGACTCGAAGAAGACCTACGTGTTCCAGGTGCAGGTCCGAGTTGGCGACGAGGAACCCGTCGGTGTCGACCTGCCCGTCCCCGATGCCGACCGGCCGATCCTCAACCAGATCATCGTCGACACCTGCGGCAGCGATCACCGGCGTTGATGGTCCCCATCTCCCGATGTGATCGGTGTCACCCCCGTCGCCGTTGGCCGACGGCGGTTACCGGCCGGTAACGTCGTCAGATTCCGGGCCACCGGGCCCAACCATCCAAACAAGGGGAAGTGCAATGGCCGGATCGGTGATTCTCAGCGGGGCGCGTACCCCGATCGGCAAGTTGGCGGGCTCGCTCGCCGGATTCAGCGGTACCGATCTCGGCGGTCTCGCCATCAAGGCCGCCCTCGAGCGCGCCGGCCTCTCCGGCGACCAGGTCGACTACGTGTTCATGGGCCAGGTGCTCCTCGCCGGCGCCGGCCAGATGACGGCCCGCCAGGCGGCCGTCAAGGGCGGCATCCCCATGTCGGTCCCGTCGACGACCATCAACAAGGTCTGCCTGTCGGGCATCAACTCGATCATGATGGCCGACCTCCTCATCCAGTCCGGTCAGGCCGACGTCGTCGTCGCCGGCGGTATGGAGTCCATGACCAACGCCCCCTACCTGCTCCCCGACGCCCGCAGCGGTATGCGCATGGGTGACAAGAAGGTCATCGACTCGATGATGTTCGACGGCCTCTTCTGCGCCATCGACCAGGTCCCCATGGGTGGCGGAACCGAGAAGTACGCCGGAGCCGCCGGGCTCACCCGCGACGAGCAGGACCAGGTCGCCTACCTCTCCAACGAGCGCGCGGCCCGTGCCCAGAAGGACGGTCTGTTCGACAACGAGATCGTCAACGTCGAGATCCCCCAGCGCAAGGGCGACCCGGTCGTGTTCTCGTCCGACGAGGGCGTCCGCGGCGACACCACGCTCGACTCGCTCGGCAAGCTCCGCCCCGCCTTCGACAAGGAAGGCAACATCACCGCCGGCAACGCCAGCCAGATCTCCGACGGCGGCGCTGCCGTGGTCGTGACCTCGAAGGCGTTCGCCGAGAAGGCCGGCATCACCCCGCTGGGCGAGATCCTGGGCAACGGCCAGGTGGCCGGTCCCGACGCCTCGCTGCTCACCCAGCCGAGCCGTGCGATCTTCCAGGCGCTCGAGCGCGCCGGCAAGACCGTGTCCGACGTCGACCTGTTCGAGCTCAACGAGGCCTTCGCCGCCGTCGGCGTCGCCTCGATGCGCGACCTCGGCATCACCGACGAGATCGTCAACGTCAACGGTGGTGCCATCGCCCTCGGCCACCCGATCGGCATGTCCGGCACCCGCATCGTGCTCACGGTCCTCAACGAGCTCGCCCGTCGCGGCGGTGGCATCGGCGCCGCCGCACTCTGCGGTGGCGGTGGTCAGGGCGACGCCCTCCTGGTCAAGACCATCTCCTGACCCGAGCTCTGCACGTTCTCCCGACGTGGAACCCGCTGGGTGCGGGTTTCCCGTCGGGAGTTCGTCGTTTTGGGCGTAGGTTGCGTCCATGAGCGAACCCGTCGTCGAGCAGATCTGGCGCTACCCCGCGAAGTCGATGCTGGGCGAGCGATTGCGTGAGGCCGAACTGACGACCGCAGGACTCCTGGGCGACCGGGGATGGGCCGTGCGCGACGAACTCCGCGGTGGCATCCGCGGTGCGAAGAAGATCGGCGAGCTGATGCTGCTGGGGGCCCGCTACCTGGCGCCTCCGTCCGACCGCAACGCGACCCCGCACATCGAGATCACCCTGCCCGACGGCGCCCGCGTCGCCTCATCGGACCCCGATGTCGACGAGCGTGTCTCGGCCGCCCTCGATCACCAGGTCACCCTGTGGCCGCTGCAACCGCCGACCGACCTCGACCACTACCGGCGGGGGTCGGCCGACTCCGACGACTTCCTGCAGGAGCTGCGAGACATCTTCGGCCGGCTGGAGGATGAGCCGCTCCCCGACCTCAGCGTCTTCCCGCCCGAGATCCTCGAGTACGAGTCGCCACCCGGCACCTACCTCGACGCGTTCCCGCTGCTCGTGCTCACGACCGGGTCGATGCAGTCCCTGCAGGATCGACTGCCCGAGTCGGCCATCGATGTGCGACGGTTCCGGCCGAACCTGCTGGTCCGGGCGGACGCCGACGGCGACCAGGCGTGGCCGGAGCTCGACTGGGTCGGCCGACAGGCGACCCTCGGCGGCGCGACCCTCGAGTTCGTCACTCCCTGCCCTCGCTGCGTGATGATCACGCGCCCGGTCGCAGAGTTGCCGAGCGACCGTTCGATCATGCGGACCGTGGTGCGCGACGCCGACCAGAACCTCGGTGTGTACGCCACCGTGGTGACGCCCGGCGAGGTGCACGAGGGTGACGAGTTGACCTTCGTGTGACCCGCAACGGTGGCGTCGGAGAGTCTTACGCATTTCTGACGTAGATCTGGCGGTCGGCTCACGTTGGGGCCCGAAGGTGGAGACAGTTCCGGATCGACCGGGACCGAACCCCACCCAAGGAGACCCACCACATGGGCAAGAAACTCGCCATCATCGGACTCAGCGCCGGCCTGCTCGGCGGCGGCGCCGCCGGACTCGCCTTCACCGGAACCACCGGGATCGCCGGAGCCCAGGACGCCACGTCGACCACGGTCGCCGCCGACACCCCCGCCGACGCATCCACCGGGACGGCCGACGCCGACCGTCCCGACCCGTCGACCAAGCTCGCCGAAGCACTCGCCCCGCTCGTCACCGACGGCACCCTCACTCAGGCGCAGGCCGACAAGGTCGTCGAGACGCTGAAGGCGGCCGGACCGATGGGAGGCGGGCACGGCCCGGGCCGCGACGGCGGCGGTCGCGGTCGCGGTGGCGGCCCCGGTGCCGAGGCGGCGGCGACGGCGCTCGGCATCACGGCCGATGAGCTCCGCACCGAGCTCCAGGGCGGAGCGACCATCGCCGAGCTGGCGACCGAGAAGGGCGTCGAGCTCTCCACGGTCACCGACGCAATGCTCGCCGCCGAGAAGGAGCACCTCGCCGAAGAGGTCACCGCCGGCAAGATCACCCAGGCCCAGGCCGACGAGCGCCTCAGCGGCGCTGCCGACCGCATCACCGCCCGGGTGAACGGCGAGAAGCCGGAGCGTCCCGCCGACGCCCCCGCCGACGCACCGGCCGACGCCCCGACCACCGAGGGCTGACGCCCCGACCACCCGCCGACAGTGCGGGGGCGGTCCTCCGCCCCCGCACCTCGGCACCTCCCGACCACCACTGTTCCAACGAGACGCGAAGGACGAGCCAGAAATGACCAACGACCAGCCCACCGAACCGCAGCCCGAGATCCCCCCGACCAACGAGACGCCCACCTCCGGCGAGGCACCGACTGCGCCGGAGATCACGGCAGCGACCGAGGTTCCGCCGCCGCCGGGAGTGACCCAGGAGGCCGCCGCTGCTGGGACGAACCCGTCCGCACCTCCACCCCCGCCGGGGCCACAGTGGGCGCCGGCCCCCGAACCGACGGCACCGGTGGCCGCCGCGTCCTCGCGACGTCCGTCGCGCAACACGGCGCTCGTCGCCGGCGCCAGCGTCGCTGCGGGTCTGCTGTTGGGCATCGCAGGCAGCCAGCTCGTCGACGACCACGACGGACGCCAGGGCGGGCGTTCCGACCAGTTCCAGGGCAGCGATACCCAGCAGGATTCCCGGCAACCTTCGAGCGGTCAGTCCGGCGACGGAGACGACTGGGGTGCCGGTCCGGGTGGCCAGGACGGCATGGGCCAGCGAGGCATGGGCCCCGGCGGCCAGAACCAGCGAGGCATGGGCCCGGGCGGTTCCGACCAGAGCACCTCTGACCAGAACCGCTCCGGCCAGACCGGTACCGACCAGGGCCGCGGCCAGAGCGGCAACGCCGATGCACGGAGCGGAGGAAGCTGATGGGCACGAACCCGACTCCCCCACCGGCGCGGCGGGTTCACCCCGCCGCCCGGTCACGGGTCGGTGCGGCCGTCGCCAGCGTCGGGGTCTTCGCAACGCTCGGCATCGGCCTCGCGGTCGCTGCCCAGACCGGGACCGCCGCGGCGAGCACCTCGACGACCGACGGTACGACCACCGACGCCGCGTCGACGGCGACGTCGACAGCCGGGGCCAGCTCCGACACCTCGGTCGACTGGAGTGCCACCGAGGCCACCACGGCCAGCACGACCACCGAGGCGACAACCACCACGACCCCGATCCCGACCACCACGACCCCGACCACCTCTGCGGCGTCCCGCCCGACGTCCTCGTCGACCGCCACGGCAGGGACCGCGCGATCGGCCGGCTCGGCGAACGCCACGAGCGGCGGGAGCTGACCGCGATGGGCACCCACGAACGCCTGCTCCCGGCGATGGGCTCGATGGCGCACATCGTGGTCGTCGGCTCCGCCGACACATCGTCCACCCCGAACGAACCGTCGGCCCCGAGGCTCGTCGACCGCGCCGTCACCCGCCTCCGCGAGCTCGAAGGCCGGTGGAGCCGGTTCCTTCCCGGGAGCGAGGTGAGCCGGCTGAACGCCGCGATTGCCTCCGGCGAGGAACCGCCGATGCTGTCCGACGACACCCTGCTCCTGCTCGAACGCGCTGCGGAGGGGTTCCGGGTGACGCACGGCCGGTTCGACGCCACCCGGCTCGACGCCGTCACCGCCGCTGGCTACATCCGCTCGCTCGACCGCTACGGACCGTCGCCCCTCGCCACGACGGGGGCGACGCCCGAGGTGGGATTCGACCCAGGCGGCATCGGCAAGGGCCTGGCGGCCGACATCATCACCGCCGAACTCATGCACGACGGCGCCGCCGGCGCGCTCGTCTCGATCGGGGGCGACCTCCGGGTACGCGGCGTCGCTCCCGGCGGGGGCGCATGGCGGATCGACATCGAGGACCCACGGTCCGACGACGGCGCCGCGCTCGCCACCGTCATGCTCGAGGACGGTGCCGTCGCCACCAGCTCCCAACTGAAGCGACGGTGGTCCGACGAGGAGGGCCGTCCCGTCCACCACCTGATCGACCCAGCCACGGGAACGCCCTCGACCTCGCCGGTCCTCGCCGCGACCGTCATCGCTGCGGAGGCCTGGCAGGCCGAGGTGCTGACCAAGGTGGCCTTCCTCGACGCGCTCGGCGAGGCGGCGCTGTCCGACGACGCCGGCTTCGCCCTCATCGAATCGCTCAACGCCGCGGCGCTCGTCGTCACCGAGGATCTCCTCGCCACCACCGCCCGCTGGGAGCGATTCGCACTCGAGGAGGCGACCCGATGAACGGTCAACTCTGGTGGTACGCCGCCCGGTCCGGCGGGTACGTCGCGTGGGGGCTGCTCAGCGCCTCCGTCATCTGGGGCCTGATGCTGTCGGGCAAGGTTCGGCCGGGCCACGTACGACCCAACTGGATCCTGGACCTGCACCGGTTCCTCGGCGGGCTCGCGACGATCTTCACCGCCGTCCACGTCGGGACGATCATGCTCGACTCCTACACCAGCTTCGGTCTGGCCGACGTGCTGGTGCCCTTCACGTCGTCGTGGCATCCCGGCGCCGTCGCCTGGGGCATCGTCGGCATGTACCTCCTCGCCGCCGTGGAGATCACGTCGCTCCTCAAGAAGCGTCTCGCCCACCGGATCTGGAAGCGGGTCCACGCCCTGTCGCTCCCCCTGTTTGTGACCGCCACCGTCCACCTGCTGACGGCCGGGACGGACGCGACCAACCCCATCTCCCTGGTCGCCGTCGCCGGCGTCAGCGTTGTCGTCACGGCGCTCACGATCTGGCGGGTCGCCGGACTCGTCGGAGGTTCGGGCACCTCGTCGGGTCGGCGGGCCACCGCCCGATCAGCCATGATCCGGGGATGACCGGAACCCTCCGCATCGGCACCACCATCGCCGACTCGACGCCCGAGTTCGCCCCTCGACCGACCCCGCCCGCCGGGGCACCCAACGTCGTCGTGATCGTGCTCGACGATCTCGGCTTCGGGCAGCTCGGCTGCTTCGGCTCGGACCTGTCGACCCCTCACATCGACGACCTCGCCGACCGCGGACTCCGCTACCACCGGTTCCACGTGACCGCGCTGTGCTCGCCGACCCGGGCGGCGCTGCTGACCGGCCGCAACCACCACTCCGTCGGCATGGGGTTCCTCACCGACGTGCCGATCGGGTTCCCCGGCTACGACGGGCGCATCCCGAAGTCCGCGGCGACGCTGCCGCGGATCCTCCGCGACAACGGGTACGCGACGTTCGCCGTCGGCAAGTGGCACCTCGCTCCCCGGTGGGAGCAGAGCGCGGCGGGCCCGTTCGGACAGTGGCCCCTGGGCCTCGGGTTCGAACGCTTCTACGGCTTCCTCGGCGGCGATGCCAACCAGTGGACTCCCGAGCTCGTGTCGGACAACGGCTTCGTCGATCCACCGGCGCGACCCGAGGACGGCTACCACCTCACCGAGGACCTCGTCGATCGTTCCCGCCGATTGATCCTCGACCAGCAGCACGCCCGCCCCGGCGCGCCCTTCCTGCTCTATTTCGCACCCGGCGCGATGCACGCCCCCCACCAGGCGCCCGCCGAGTGGATCGACCGGTACCGGGGCCACTTCGATCAGGGCTGGGACCGGTGGCGCGACGGCGTGTTCGCGAAGCAGGTCGCCGCCGGGATCGTGCCGGCGGCGACCGAACTCACCCCACGACCCCCGTGGGTCGCCGAGTGGGACTCGCTGAGTCACGACCAGCGCCGCCTCTACGCCCGCCAGATGGAGTGCTTCGCCGGCTTCCTCTCCCACACCGACGACCAGATCGGCCGCCTCATGGGCACGCTCCGCGAGCTCGACGTGCTCGACAACACCGTCGTCGTGGTCATCAGTGACAACGGCACCAGCGCGGAGGGCGGACCCATCGGGTCGCACAACGAGCACCGCTTCACCCACGACCGGCTCGACGACTTCGACGATTCGCTGGCCCGCATCGACGACCTCGGTGGCTTCCGCGCCTACAACCACTACGCGTGGGGTTGGGCATGGGCCGGCAACACGCCGATGCGACTGTGGAAGCGGTACACGTGGCTGGGCGGGGTCCGGACCCCGTTGATCGTTTCGTGGCCCGATCGCATCGGGCCGGATTCGGCCGGCTCGATCCGGAGTCAGTTCTGCCACGCGGTGGACATCACGCCAACCCTGCTCGACGCCATCGGGATCACCGCGCCGTCGGAGGTGGACGGTGTTGTCCAACAGCCGATGGCCGGCGTCAGCCTGCTGCCGACGTTCGACGACCCCGATCTGGCGGACCCCCGATCCACCCAGTACTTCGAGATGCTCGGCAGTCGCGCCATCTTCCATGACGGATGGAAGGCGACCACCGACCACATCGGCAACCAGCTCAGCATCGAACGCGAACTGGTCGAGGGAAGCCACGACTTCGACGACGACCACTGGGCGTTGTTCGACCTGCGGTCCGATTTCTCGGAGTCGACCGACGTGTCGGCCGAGCATCCCGACGTGGTCGCCGACCTCGAGCGCCGGTGGTGGGCCGAGGCCGAGGCCCACAACGTGCTGCCGCTCGACGACAGCCTGATCGGACGAACGGTCGCGCTCGAGCCCAACCCCAACCCGATGCGCTGGAAGTCGTACTACCGACCGGGCGGTGGGCCGATCGCCGAGGATGCGCTTCCGGGCATGGGCGGCGGCTTCCGGCTGCACGCCGACATCGATGTCGCCACGGACGCCTCGGGAGTCGTGTGCGCGCTCGGCGACTGGAACAACGGCTGGGCCGCGTATCTGCTCGACGGCCGACCCAATGTCGCGTTCAACCTGTTCGGCGAGGCCCACGTGGCCCGGTCCGGCGACACGTTGCCCGGGGGCGCCGTGCGCCTCACCGTCGGGTTCCGCCGGACCCACCCCGGCGGTGGTCCGGTCACGCTCCTCGTCGACGACGTCGAGGTGGCGAGCGTCGAACTGCCGATCGATCTGCCGTTCCGTTGGCAGATCGGCGGCACGGGGCTGCGGCTCGCCGCCGACCACGGGTTCCCCGTGTGCGACGACTACGCGACACCGTTCCCGCTCGACGGCGAGGTCGCCCTCGTCACCATCGAGATCCCGGCGTTCGCTCCCCGGCCGCGGCCCGACGACCGCTCCACGGTCGCCGAGGCGCTCCACCGCGAATAGCCGCTCCGGTAGCGTCGGTGCCCATGTGGCACCACCTCGCAGGCCAGATCGAGCGATGCGACGAGTGCCGCTTCGACGGCTCCGCGTACACCGTCGACGACGTGTCGGGCACACTCCGGACCCTCGCTGAGTGGGCGGGTCACGCCATGGGAGGCATCGACCCCACCGACCTCAACCGTCGGCCGACACCCACGACCTGGTCGCCGGCAGAGTACCTCCGGCACACCAAGCGGGTCGTGTGGTCGATGGCCGGTCTCGCCGAGATGGCACTGGCCGAGTCGGGTCTCGCCGTCACCGGATCGCCGCCCGACACCGCCGCCGCGGATGACCCGCCGGCGATCGTCGACGTGTACCGCGAGTTCGTCCGGCTCGACGAGGAGGCGCAACGGCTCCATCTGCTCTGGGCCAAGGCGTCGGCCGACGAGCGGGCACGGACGATCGACATCAACGGATCGCCGGCTGACGTCGCCGGTATCGTCCGCCACGCCGTGCATGACGCCACCCACCACCTCGCCGACATCGGACGCGGCATCGTCGCGTTGGGGCTCGGCACACCCGACGCGATCGGCTGCGTCGACCTGATCCACGCATCGGGTGGCGGGGTCCCCAAGCTCACCATGCCCCAGGCGATCGTCGGCTACCGCGGCGTCGACG
>ERZ650309.1576-NODE-1576-length-10685-cov-3.816275_pt1 | contig 10685 bp, 8 predicted proteins | sample MGYA00376245_ERZ650309 | MGnify/ENA primary metagenome ERZ650309 (study PRJEB26733, sample SAMN07839294) | wastewater metagenome | biome: urban; feature: wastewater treatment plant; material: waste water | place: USA: North Carolina | collected 2016-04-26 ...
CAGGCCCGCCAAACCCACCGCCACCAAATCCCGGAGGCCGTGTGCTGGTTGTATTGGCGGTGCTGCCAGCAATTTTCTGCCCAACAATGATGGTTTCGCCTTCCTGCAAATTGCCGTCAAGCATTTCGGTTGCTGTGCCGTCCGAGATTCCCAACTTGATTCTGCGTGGTTGAGGCTTGTTGTCTGGTCCAAGCGCCCAAACCAATCGCCATTGTCCTTCCGCCGGAACGCCCGATCCGCCACCGCCACGACGCCCACCGCCATCACCTGACTGGCCTTGCGGGGCTTGGCCTTGTTGACCTTGTTGTTGCCCCTGCTGGCCCTGTCCTTGTTGTCCTTGGCCCTGACCGCGACGACCTTGTCTATCGCCACCTTCCGCCGGAGCCTGTTGTCCGCCTTGCTGGCCTCCCGCAGGTTGCTGCGCCTGCTGATCCTGTCCTTGTCCCTGCCCGCCGCCACGTTGGCTGCGCATAATTTCCCGAATCTTTTCGGGCGTCATATCTTTCGGGGTAAAGCGCAACGCAGCATTCGGCACTTTCAAGACAGCTTTCCGCTCTGCCACGGCGAAGGTCAGGTTTGCAGTCATTCCGGGCAATAACTTTTGATCCGGATTTTGCACGTTGATAACGACGTTATACGTCACAACGTTTTGCACGTTTTGCGGACTCAGACGAATCTCTTTGATTTCGCCTTCAAACCGACGTCCCGTATATGCGTCCACCGTGAAGGTAACTTTGTTTTCCTGATTGATGGAGCCGATGTCTGCCTGGTCAATGTTGGCGATGACCTGCATCTGCGTCAGGTCATTCGCAATCGTGAAAAGCGTAGGAGCCGAAAGACTGGCCGCAACCGTCTGGCCGACGTCCACCGTGCGCGATACGACAACGCCATCAATCGGCGAAGTGATTGTTGTATGACTCAGGTTTACTTCGGCAAGCTTCAACGACGCTTCGCTCTGTTTGACCTGTGCTTGAGTTTGTTTGACCTGTGCTTCTGCTTGTGCGACTCCGGCGGTCGCCGAAGATTGTTCGCTGGATTTCGCTTGTTCCAACTGCGCCGCAGCCTGTTTATATCTGGCTTCTGCGGCACTGTAGCTTGTCCGTGCCGATTCCAGATCACGATCTGCGATGAGTCCAGCCTGTGCCAAGGCTTGTTGCCGTTTCAATAAACTCGCGGCATCGTCCAGTTGCGCTTTGAGCGCTGCCAGATTTGCGGTCGCCCCTGATACGCCTGCTTGCTGATTTTGCACGTTGGCTTTGGCTGCCAACAGCTTGGCTTGTGCATCGGCGGCGCTGGCGCGCGCCTGCTCCAAATTGGCGCGCTGTGATGCGACCTGCGCCTGCAAAATCGAAGGATCAAGCTGTGCGACAATCTGCCCTTTTCGGACTTTGGTGTTGAAATCTGCCGAAAGCGAAGCAATCGTTCCGGACACTTGGCTGCCGACTTGAACGGTCGTCACCGCTTGCAGCGTTCCGGTGGCAAAAACACTGTTGCGAAGATCGCCACGTTCGATTTTCGCGGTCAGATATTCCTCTGCGCTCGCTTCCCGTTTCCCCCAAAAGTACCATCCTGCCGTTCCCAGAACAGCGAGTGAAACCACGGTTACAATTATTTTTTTTCCAGAGATTTTTAGTTTCATTGTTGTCTCCCTGACAGATAGACTTGGATTTTGCCTAATCGGTTTCGCGGAGTTTTTCAGTTCTTTCTCAGCGCAGCCAGCGATCCAGATTTTCCGTGACAAAGCCGTTGTCATTGAGCTGCGGATAATTGGCACAGACCCGGTCAATTTCTTCCATTTGTCCTGGAGATAAATCTTCTTCTGGGTCAAGACACCAACGCCCTTGCATCAATCCTTGCCGTCGCAAAATTTCGTGCAATCCCGCAATACAGCCTGCAAATTGATTTTTGACATCAAAGAGTGCTGCGTTGGCGTCGGTGACTTCCGCCGATCTCGCCAGCAATTCAAATGCGCCTTCGCCTGCATTGCGCTTGCAGGTGTGAACAGCTTCCAGCAACTCGACGGCACGTTGCGTCCACACGGCCCAATGTCCTAGTAAGCCACCTGCAAAGTGAACTTTTTTCCCGCCATTCACACAAAACTCCGTTAACAGATCCGGCACGATGTTGTCATCATTGCCTGTGTACAACGCGATTTCATGTCGCCGTCCGCTGTCCGCCAATGCCCGAATGACATCCAACGTTTGATAGCGATTGAACGGCGCAATTTTCACCGCGACAACCTGGTCAATTTCAAAAAACGCGCGCCAGAATTCGTATTCCAATAATCGTCCGCCGACAGCCGGTTGCAGGTAAAATCCAAACAGCGGAATCGCTTCAGCTACCCGACGACAATGCGCAATCAACTGCTCTGTCGCCGCTTCGTGCAACGCTGCCAGGCTCAGCAAACCAATGTCATAGCCGGTTTCAGAGGCAAATTCCCCTTCTGCAACAGCCTGTGCAGTTTCCCCACAAACGCCTGCGATTTTGAGGATTCGCCGCCCGTTTTTCTGCTCCCATTCGCACGCGGTTTCCATGGCCAGCTTCAATACCGGCTGAAACAAACCGATTTTCGGGTCCCGAATGGCAAACTGTGTGGTGTGGACGCCAACTGCGATGCCGCCCGCTCCGGCATCGCAGTAATACCGCGTCAACGCGCGCTGATGCCGTTCGTCCAGTTTACGTGATTCAGTCAGTGCCAGCGGATGCGCAGGGATAACAACACCTTCGTGCAGGTTGCGTAAAATTTCAGAGTCAATTTTCTGTGCTGTCATGACTTAAAACTTTCCATCAACGACTTCAAACTTGGTCGGTTTATTTAAACTCTTGCCGCCGACTTCGACCCAATGCGCCACCAACTCCATCAGTTCTTCCAACGTCATCTCAGGTTCTCCCAGCAGTTCGCGACACAACGCAGAATTGTTGAGCAAAGCAAACCCGGAATCTTCGCCCTTGAACATCGCTTGGCGTTGAAAGCGATTCGCAAAGAACGTCGCCGCCTGGTGAACGGAAAAAATTTCACCGCCGGTTACATTCAGCACGCGCGGCGGCGAATCGCAGAGTTCCAAACTGCGCAGAGCATACGAATTGGCATCGCCCTGCCAAATCACGTTAAACCGCGCAACAGTCAGGTCTACCGGTTGGCCGTCAAACACTTTTCGCGCAATGTCCACCAGCACGCCGTATCGTAAATCCACGGCGTAATTCAGCCGGAAGATCAAACAGCGCGTTCCCAGTTCACGCGAAAAGTATTCAAACACTCGTTCGCGTCCCAAACAGGATTGTGCATATTCGCCGCGAGGATCGAGCGCGTCGCTTTCCACAGACCCTGCGCTCTCCAAACCAACAAACGGATAGACGTTGCCGGTTGAAAACGCCACGATGCGCGAAGCGTGGTACCGATGCGCGGCATATGCCGGAGCGACTGTGTTGCTGGCCCAGGTCAAATCGCTTCGATCTGCCGAGCCAAACTTTCTGCCCGCCAGATACAAAACGTTTTCGCAATCCGGCAAGCGTTCCACTTCGTCACGATTGAGCAAATCGCAAGAGACAGTTTCAACGCCCCATGCTTCCAATTCGCGTCTGGCTTCCACGGAGCTAAACCGCGATACGGCAATGACACGTTTTGCAACGCCCGCAACGTCAATCGCGCGTTTGCAGCGTTTGGCCAGCGAAGGCCCCATCTTGCCGCCAGCGCCCAGCACCAGAATGTCGCCAGACAAACGGCGCACCAGTGCAACGTCCCGTTCGTTCGGAGTCGCCAGCTTCTCTTCCAGTTGTTCTTCAGTTTCGATCACTGTGGTTCCTTATCCAAATTCCGGCCCCGGAATCGCAAACTGGTTTTCCGGCACGCCCAAAACAGGCGCTTTCCCGCGAAACATGCGGATAAAAGGTCGCTGCTCTCTGAACCCCCTCGAGTCCAGCCAGCGCAACCATTCCGGATCGTGATGCATGGCGTCCAGAATGAAAGGTTTGCCAATTTGCTTTGCCAGACAAGCCGACACCAACTGTTTTGCCGTTTGCGTGTCTTCGGCAATGACAGGCCCCAACTGTTCAAAATTGAATCCATGACGGCCAAGCGTATAACCAATAATCCGCCCTTCGCGTTCCGCCACCCAAGCGTATTCCGCTGCGCCAAAAAACAACCATTCCAGCAACGCACGGCGATCCGCGCCAAAGACTTTCCGATCCAGCGCGAAGACTTGTGCGAAATCAGCTTCACTCATTCGCCGTGCCCGATTCGTTTCTTCAAAACTCAAATTGGCAACAACCGTTTCCAATCGGCTCAATCGGCAATCATCCGTGAAGCCGAGTTTCAAATACACCTCGCGGCCTGCTGGCGTCGCGTCCAAGCCAACCAGCGGTTGATCTTTCAAGGCGTCTAATGCTTCGTGGAGCAACTTAGAGCCAATGCCTTGCCGTCTCTCATTCGGATCAACCAACACCATGCCAATCCAGTTTACGCAATCCTGATAGCTGACTGTGGTAACGGTTCCGACAACTTGATCAGCTTTGACAGCCGCACGGCAACCCGCCGTCGAAAGTTTCAACAGCAACTCCCAATCGCGCTGCAATTGATTCCAGCGCGCGGTTCGACAAAGCGCCACGCCAACCGGAATATCGGCGAAGGTCAAATCACGAAACTGAAGCAAGTCGTCAGGCATCTACGTGTTTTGCTTTTCTGGGAAGGAAAGAAATTGCCACCGCTCCAAGCAGAGCCAACCCGATCATCACCGCAAAGCCTTTGGTGTAGTTTGGATTTTGGTCGCGCAACCGGCCCACCAGTTTCGGAACCCAGGCTTCGGCCAATCCGTCTACAATAATGATCAATCCCATGACACGGCCCATGATTCTCAAGCCAAACAATTCGGCAGCCATCAGCGGAATGATCATGTAATCGCCACCCATGCCGATGCCGAACACAATGGCGAACAGATAAATCGCTCCGGGTTCCTGGATGAAAAACAGCAGCGGAATGCCGCAAGCCACCAGCAGGTAAATCAAAATCATGACGTACTTTTTGGGGAAACGATCCGCCAGCCAGCCCATCAGGATTCGGCCAACGTTGCTGGTGAACAACACCAGCGCAATCACGTTTGCCGCCGTGTTCTGGTCAAACCCGTTGTCGCGCGTCAGGTAAAGTTTCAAATGTTGATTGGTTGCGCCAACCGCGCCAATCGAACAAAGGCTGCCAATGGCCAACAGATAAAACGAAGGGCTTCGCAGGATTTCGCCCAGCGGAACTATCGGAACATCTTTCCTCTGCTGAAACTCTTCCGATTTGTCATTCACTATCAAGGTCAGTGGCAACGCCACCAACGCCATCAAAACACCCAGACACAGCAGCGCAGTCTGCCAGCCAAACCTCCCTGTCAACCACGAAGCCATTTTGACGGTGATGGCTCCGCCCAAACCAATTCCCAGATAGGCAAAGCCCATCGCTTTGCCGCGCGATTCCTTGAACCAGCGCGAAAGCAAGACCTGATTCGGCAGCGGCCCGGCGCACACATATCCCAGCGCGTTAAAGATAAAGCACGTATAAAACAGCGGCAGCGAATTGACGTGTCCTAGCCCGATGATTGAAATCGCGCCGAATAAAATCCCCACGATCATCAACCGCTTTAGGCCGAATCGGTCAATGATCCATCCGGCGGCAAAACCAAACAGCGGCAGCACCAGCGTTTTGCCAAAGGTATTGCCCGACGTAACCTGTTCGCGCGACCAATTAAATTCTTTGACCAAAAAGTCGTAAAAGAACGGTGGGCCGTAAAACGCGATGCCGACCAGCGCGTACAGGTTCAAAAACGAAGTCAACGCGACAATGCGCTGTTTGCCTTGGGTGAGTTCAGCCATTGATTGAGTTTCCTTGTGTGTGAAGCAGATTGGACCTTTATGCTTCCAACTTATTGCAACTTGCCAGCCGGACGAATGTTTTTGCCTTCGCGCTTGGTCAATGAATCGCCCAAGTCTTCGCGCGCTCGTTCGACAAAAACCATCAATTGTTTAACCACTTCTGGATGTTTGTCGGCCAAGTTCGTCGTTTCGCCGATGTCGGCTTCCAGATCAAACAGCGACAGTTCCAGTTTTGGGTACGTGTCTTTTCCCGGTTTGCCTTCGCCGCCAGCCTGCTCAATGAATCGGTAGGTATGCGGCAAATGTAGTTTCCACTTTCCGGCGCGGACGGCTTGCAGTTCCTTGCCCCAGTAAAAATACAGCGCGTCGTGTGGGCTTTTCGCTTTCTTGCCGGACAGAATCGGCCAGATGTCCAAACCGTCAATGATGTGATCCTGTGGAACGTTTGCGCCAATCAGCTTCGCCAGCGTCGGCAGCAAATCAATAGACATGACAGGTTCGCGGCTGACTGCTCCGGCGGGAATCTTCCCTGGCCACCGAGCAATGAACGACACACGCACGCCGCCTTCCATTTCCGTTCCCTTGCCTTCGCGCAAAGGTTTGGCCGATCCGGCGTGGTTGCCGTAACTCAGCCAGGGGCCGTTGTCCGAAGTGAAAATTACCAGCGTATTGTCGTCGAGCTTCAATCGTTTCAACGTCGCCAGCACTTGCCCAACCGACCAGTCAATTTCTTCGATCACATCGCCGAATAAACCGCGCTTGGTTTTGCCTTTGAACTTGTCGGAAACAAACAGTGGCACATGCGGCATGGTGTGCGGAACATACAGAAAGAACGGGTTGGCTTTGTTTCGCTCGATGAAGCTGACGGCTCGTTCGGTGTATTGCGTCGTCAGTTGCGATTGATCCGGCATCAACTGAATGACTTTGTCGTTTTCGATCAGCGGCAATTCGGGATAGTAGTTTTTGTTGATCGGATGGTTCGGCCACATGTCGTTGGAATACGGCAAACCGAAATATTCATCGAAGCCATTTCGCGTCGGTAAAAACTGCGGATGATGACCAAGATGCCATTTGCCATAAATCGCCGTGGCGTACCCGCGAGACTTGAAGACTTCCCCGAGCGTCGTTTCATTCGCGTTGATCCCGTAATCGGCTTTGTGATCGAGAGCGCCCGAAATCCCAACACGGTTGGAATAACAGCCAGTCATCAATGCCGCACGTGAAGCTGAACAGACAGCCTGGGGAACATAAAAACTGGTTAGCCGGATGCCTTCCGCAGCCATGCGATCCAGATTCGGCGTCGAATATCCCATCGCCGCTTTGTTCGGATTGAAGCTGCCGATGTCCGCATAGCCAAGGTCGTCAATGAAGAAAAGCACGACATTCGGCTGACGCGCGTTACTCGCTTGAATCGCTTCCGCTGGCTTGCCGACGCCCAGCGGCAACACACACAACGCCACAAACATGATCAAAATAACGTTTCTTATCATCTCTCGTGTTCTCTCTTCATCGCATCGGAAACGGCTCCATCAATTCTGCTCGGCTGCCGTCTGGGTCGAACAGATTCAATTGCCAGCGGCGATTGCGGCCAATCTGAGGCGAACGAATCTTCGACGGATCGTCCACGCGCTGGCGCAATGCTTCCAACGCCTTTTGCATGTCTGGAACCAGCAAGGCGACGTGATGGCTGGAACCAAGCTGCTGTCTCGTGGGTTTGCCGGTCGTTAGCATGTATTCGATGTAATCGGTTCCGTCCGGAACGCGCATGTTGATCCAGTTGAGCGTGTTGTCATCACGACCTCCGCGCCAGATTTCAGAAAATCCCAGAATGTCTTTGTAAAACTTGTCTGCGGCGGCTTGATCGGCAATCGTGATTCCCACGTGCAAAATGCGGTCGGAAATTCGCTGCGAAGACATGTATTTACCGCGCGCCTTGGTGTGCTGCGAGCCAGGACGATATTGAATAAACTCAACCGTGTGGCCGTCGGGATCGGTGATAGTGAACTTGAAATTTCCGTCCTGGCCTTGGCTGTGGTGCTCTGGAACATTGATGCCTTTCGACTTCAGAAACAGGCGCAATGCTTCAATGTCCGTCGTTTCAAACGCGATGCGTTTCAGCCGTTCGTCCTGATCCGGCGGCAGCCCCGGAAAGATTTCGATGTACTGCCGGTCATTCACTTTGAAATACGTCTGTGCCAGCGTGTTGTCTGGGTTACGAAGTTGAAACGGTTCTTCGTAACCCAACAATCCACCGTAAAACTCACGCGCTTGCGCCAAGTCGCTAACTTGAAACGCGATGCTGGCGACGCCAATGATCAACGGACGCACCGGAGCCTGTGTTTGCGGTGACACGTTCAAGCTGATCTCTGCCAGCAAAGCGACGATCAAAGCAGCGGTGGTTTTCATTTTTTCAACTCTTGAATGCGGATGTTGCGGAACCGCGCGCGGCTGTTTTCGCCCCACGCGCCTTCGCCGCCATGAACCTGCAACCCGATGTACCCTTCGCGCGGATAGCGGTCTTTGTTGTCTGTGAAATCAATTGTCTTCACGCCATTCAACCACGCTGCAACGTGTGCCGGTTGGCCTTCGACGCGAGCGCGCAGCTTGTTCCAGTCGCCTTTCTTGAAGTATTTCGGCCAGTCTCTGTTCTGCTGAATGAAGCCGCCTTCCGCTGGCGCGTATAAGCTGCCGATGAAGCCATCTTTGCGGTAATCAATTGTTACCTGATACCCCATTCCGTCATCACGCACGCGCAAAAACAGACCTGTGTCCACGGGGTCGTCCACGTTGAATTCCAGTTCGATTTCGTAATCGGAGTATTTTTTATCCGTACCGATCAAACCACCCTTGTGGTCTTTTTCCTGGTTCGCAACCAGCGCACCATTTTCCACAGCCCAGACGCCGCCATTGCCATCGTGAACCGCCATCAAATGCCAGCCGTTCATCGTCTTGCCATCAAACAGTTTCTGCCAGCCCTGCGCGGACAATCCTGAAACCAAAGTTCCCATTCCTGCAACAACCAAAGCCACTGCCAACAGTCTTTTTGACATAAACAACTCCTTGTCAGGAATCCGCGCACATCAAGTTGCGCTGAAGTCCCTGAAAAATCGAAATGTGTTCTTGATAACGAAAGTAAGGAAACTACGAATGCTGGGCGATTATGCAACGGCGTTCGGCCAGCGTCCATAGCCCGACAACCGGCAAGTCATTTGATGCTGACAGTTAACGGATTGGCAATTTTGGTACCGGCAGTCATCACCACCGTGACGGTTCCACGCCCCGCCAGGCTTTGCGGCAAAGGGCCAATGTTGCACTGATCCAATCCCGCAAACCCTTCCACAGCGGCATAACCAAGGACCGGAACAGCGGTTCCGCCGACAGCGACGTTCATTGCGGAAGGAGGCACAAACCCGCGAAACCCGGACCCGTAAAGCAGCAGGTAGACCTGATCCGTTTCAGGGCCAAGTTCAATGGGAACAGCCACTTGATTGCCTGCTTCCGTGCGAGAAACCGGTTCGAAGGTTTGTTGACCATTGCGAATTCGGAGCACAACGGCAGCAGCAACACCTTGGCCGTTTGAATTTGCCGCGAACAAAGCCGGCGCGGAAGTTTCGATGGTGATCGCGCCTTGCGCCACGTCGTTATTGTTACGTCGCACAAAAACTGTGGCGGCTCCGGGAAAAATGCCTTGGGGAATCAAATAGTTAATCTGGCTGGGCGAAACAAAAAACAGCGGTGCGGGCCGTTCGATATTGAAAGCGTCTCGAATCACAACCTGGGATCCGTCAAGCGTCGTTGGCAGAGGAACTGTAGAGGCCAAGGTCACATTCTGCGCAAAGCCAGAGCCGAAAGCCGAGGCGATGGTTTCCGGCGCAAGCGGCCCCGCCGCAAAACTTGCCGCAGAAACACTGGCGACATCCGGCAAAGCAACGCCCGCCTGCATACTGGCGCTGGTAACATAAATAAAATCACCGGTTTGCGCGCCGTTGCCATTTGCCGCGTTGCCGGAAGCATGAAAGGTGACTCGCCCCACGGTTTGCGACGGAGCTTTCCATTTGACCGTCCAACTTCCCTGATTGGTCCCTGTGGGCACAGTTCCCGCAACCGTGTGAAACACGTAATCGCGCGGGCCACTGGCCACAAAGGTTGTGATTTTCTGTGTGCGAATGGTGTCGGTAAGAATCAACTCCCCGGCCTTGCGCCCTCTGTCATCAACTGCTGTCAGTTGAAACCCAAAGCGCGAACGCCCTGGCTGGCTGAGGGTCACTGTCAAATTGATTTCCTGATCCGGGCGATACATTGTCGGCAACCCGCTGATCGTCAAGCTGCCAAGATTGCTATTCAAGTCGTTACCCGTATGGCAACCGCTGGACGCGCAATCGGATTCTCCGGGCGCGCCGGTCAATCCGGGCGCTGGCCCGCTTTGGCTGGCGCGTACCTGACGTCCCTGCCAGCCATAGCACAGGAACAAGCCCGACAAAATTATGATGGAAGTGAGTTTGAATGCAGCAATGTTCATCTCGCCGTTGATCCTGCCTGAAGGTCAATTTTCGACGCGGCATTATCAATCAGCCTGGGCAACAGACCAAATTCGTCCTCTGACAAATTGCTCTTCCGTCGTCAGGAGAGATTCAACGGCTTCTGCATTTAGCGCTTGCTTTGTGGTGAAATCGTCGGCTTGGGAAGTGATGGGGATAAGTCGTCGTCAATAAGAGTAAGAGTGCGGGATTCAGTCACGGGGGCTTCGTCAATTTACATCAGTGTGGGGAGTTAACAACGGCTGTTCACGCCGCGCCATGTTCGCTGAAGTGATCGCGCTCCGGAAAAAGCGGCGA
>ERZ650309.1577-NODE-1577-length-10678-cov-4.606608_pt1 | contig 10678 bp, 5 predicted proteins | sample MGYA00376245_ERZ650309 | MGnify/ENA primary metagenome ERZ650309 (study PRJEB26733, sample SAMN07839294) | wastewater metagenome | biome: urban; feature: wastewater treatment plant; material: waste water | place: USA: North Carolina | collected 2016-04-26 ...
AGTTCAGACGTGTGCTCTCCGATCTGCGGTTGATGACGCGGCGGTAGAGATCGTTGAGATCGGATGTCGCAAACCGGCCGCCATCCAGCGGCACCAGCGGGCGCAATTCCGGCGGAATGACCGGGATCACCTCAAGGATCATCCACTCGGGACGGTTGCCCGATTCAATGAAGCTTTCGACGACTTTCAGCCGCTTGATGATCTTCTTGGGCTTGAGTTCCGACTTGGTCGTTGCCAGCTCTTCAAGCAGCGCTTCCTTTTCGCCCTCGAGGTCAAGTTCCTCAAGCATGCGGCGGACCGCTTCGGCGCCGATTCCGGCCGAAAAGGCATCTTCGCCATATTCGTCCTGCGCGTCGAGGAGTTCGTCCTCGGTCAGAAGCTGGTACTTTTCGAGCGGGGTGAGGCCCGGCTCAATGACGATATAGGCTTCAAAATAAAGGACGCGCTCAAGCTGCTTCAGCTGCATGTCGAGCAGCAGGCCGATGCGGCTTGGCAGCGACTTCAGGAACCAGATATGTGCAACGGGCGCCGCCAGTTCGATATGGCCCATCCGCTCGCGGCGAACCTTCGAGACTGTGACTTCGACACCGCACTTTTCGCAGACGATGCCCTTGTACTTCATGCGCTTGTACTTGCCGCACAGGCATTCGTAATCCTTGATCGGGCCAAAGATGCGGGCGCAGAACAGGCCGTCACGCTCCGGCTTGAACGTACGGTAGTTGATGGTCTCCGGCTTCTTGATCTCGCCGAAGGACCAGCTGCGAATGCGTTCTGGCGACGCGATGCCGATCTGGATCTGGTCAAAGGTTTCCGGCTTCGCGATCGGATTGGCAAAATTGGTCAGTTCGTTCATGTCTTTACTCCGTTCCCCGCCCGTTCGGGGGAGGGGTTTGGGTTAGATTTCAAATTCGCTCAGGTGTCTTTGATCACTCGGCCGCGATGGCCAGGCCGTCACCATCATCATCCTTCTCGGTAATACTCGCCAGATCGACATTGAGGCCGAGCGAGCGCATTTCCTTCACGAGAACGTTGAAGCTTTCAGGAATGCCTGCCTCGAAGGTGTCGTCGCCCTTGACGATCGCTTCATAGACCTTGGTGCGCCCGACGACATCGTCGGACTTCACCGTCAGCATTTCCTGGAGCGTATAGGCAGCACCATAGGCCTGGAGCGCCCAGACCTCCATTTCGCCGAAACGCTGTCCGCCGAACTGCGCCTTTCCGCCCAGCGGCTGCTGGGTGACGAGGCTGTACGGCCCGATCGACCGTGCATGGATCTTGTCGTCGACCAGGTGGTGCAGCTTCAGCATATAGATATAGCCAACGGTCACCTTGCGATCGAACGCATCGCCCGTCCGGCCGTCAAACAGGGTCACCTGCCCTGACGTATCCAGCCCGGCAAGCGTGAGCATATCGGACACGTCCTTTTCGCGTGCACCGTCGAACACTGGCGTTGCCATCGGCACACCATTCTTCAACAGGCCCGCAAGTTCAACGATATCGTCATCGGTGCGCGCTTCGATCTCGGCGGCATATTTTTCGCCATAGACAGCCTTGATCCGCTCACGCACCGCAGTCGGCGGATTGCCGGCAGCAGTGCCACCAGATTCACGCCAGGCCTCGAGCGCTTCGGTGATCTGCTTGCCAAGACCGCGCGCGGCCCAGCCAAGGTGCGTTTCGAAGATCTGTCCGACGTTCATGCGCGAAGGCACGCCCAGCGGATTGAGCACGATATCGACAGGCGTCCCGTCTTCGAGGAACGGCATGTCCTCGACCGGCAGGATGCGGCTGATAACGCCCTTGTTGCCGTGACGGCCGGCCATCTTGTCGCCCGGCTGAAGCTTGCGCTTCACGGCCACAAAGACCTTGACCATCTTCAGCACGCCCGGCGCGAGGTCGTCGCCACGCTCCACCTTTTCGACGCGATCTTCGAACTTCGCGTTGATGAGCTTCACAGAGGCATCATACTGGCCCTTGACGGCTTCGAGATCGGCCTGACGGGCATCGTCCTGCACGGCGATCTTCCACCATTCATGGGGTTCGACTTCGGCCAGCAGGGCCTCGTCGATTGTCGAGCCCTTCTTGATTGCCTTGGGGGCCGCAGTCGCGACCTGGCCAAGAAGCATTTCCCGCAGGCGCGAATAAGTCGCACGGTTGAGGATCGAGCGTTCGTCGTCGCGGTCCTTTGCCAGCCGTTCCTTTTCCTCAGCCTGGATGGCGCGGGTCCGGTCGTCGATGTCAATGCCGTGACGGTTGAAAACACGGACTTCAACCACAGTTCCGGCAACGCCCGGCGGGAGCCGCAGCGAAGTGTCACGCACGTCTGAGGCCTTTTCACCAAAAATGGCGCGGAGAAGTTTCTCTTCCGGCGTCATCGGCGATTCGCCCTTCGGCGTGATCTTGCCGCACAGGATATCGCCCGGCTCAACCTCGGCACCGATATAGACGATGCCCGCTTCGTCGAGGTTGCGAAGTGCTTCCTCACCGACGTTCGGGATGTCGCGCGTGATGTCTTCCGGCCCGAGCTTCGTGTCGCGCGCCATCACTTCGAATTCCTCGATGTGGATCGAGGTGAAGACGTCGTCCTTCACGATGCGTTCGCTGATCAGGATGGAGTCTTCATAGTTGTATCCATTCCAGGGCATGAACGCGACGAGCGTGTTGCGACCCAGTGCCAGTTCGCCGAGCTCGGTCGAGGGACCGTCGGCAATGATCTGGCCCGGCGTGATCACATCGCCCACCTTCACCAGCGGGCGCTGGTTGATGCAGGTGTTCTGGTTCGAACGCTGGAACTTGTGGAGCGTGTAGATGTCGACGCCCGACTGACCGGCTTCCACCGCACCCGTTGCGCGGATGACGATACGGGTCGCGTCGACCTGATCGACGATACCACCACGAGCAGCCGCAATGGCAGCACCGGAGTCGCGCGCGACAGTTTCTTCCATGCCGGTTCCGACAAACGGCGCTTCGGCACGAACCAGCGGCACAGCCTGGCGCTGCATGTTCGATCCCATGAGCGCGCGGTTGGCGTCATCGTTTTCCAGGAACGGAATGAGCGATGCCGCCACCGAAACGAGCTGCTTGGGCGAAACGTCCATCAGGGTGATCTGATCGCGCGGAGCAATCAGGAATTCGCCAGCTTCGCGCGAAGAAATCACCTCTTCTGCAAAGCTGCCGTCCTTGTTCAATTCGGCGTTGGCCTGCGCGATCGTGTGCTTCGCCTCTTCCATGGCGGAGAGATAAACCACATCGTTCGTGACCTTGTGGTCGATGACCTTGCGATACGGCGTTTCGATGAAGCCGTACTTGTTCACCCGGCTGAAGCTCGCCAGCGAGTTGATCAGGCCGATGTTCGGACCTTCCGGCGTTTCAATCGGGCAGATACGGCCATAGTGCGTCGGGTGAACGTCGCGCACTTCGAAGCCTGCGCGTTCACGGGTTAGGCCGCCCGGTCCAAGAGCCGAAACGCGACGCTTGTGCGTCACTTCGGACAGCGGGTTGGTCTGGTCCATGAACTGCGACAGCTGCGACGAACCGAAGAATTCACGAACGGCAGCAACCGCCGGCTTTGCATTGATCATGTCATTCGGCATGACAGTCGAAACATCGACCGAAGACATGCGCTCCTTGACTGCGCGCTCCATGCGCAACAGGCCGACGCGATACTGGTTTTCGAGAAGCTCGCCCACCGAGCGGACGCGGCGATTGCCGAGATTGTCGATATCGTCGATTTCGCCCTTGCCATCCTTCAGATCGACAAGCGTCTTGACGACAGCAAGGATATCCTCGGTGCGCAGGGTCGTGTGATCATCCGGCGCATCAAGCGCGAGGCGCATGTTGATCTTTACGCGGCCCACGGCCGAAAGGTCATAGCGCTCCGGATCGAAGAACAGGCCACCAAAGAGAGCCTCTGCGGTTTCGCGCGTTGGCGGTTCGCCCGGACGCATGACGCGATAGATCGCATCAAGGGCCATGTCGCGGTCTTCCGACTTGTCGACCTTCAGCGTGTTGCGGATCCACGGGCCGGTGTTGATATGATCGATGTCGAGAAGTTCGATGCGATCCACGCCAGCCTTGTCCAGCTTTTCCAGGTTGTCCGCAGAAACTTCTTCACCGGCCTCGATATAAATTTCGCCGGTCGACTCATTGATCAGGTCAAGCGCCGAATAGCGGCCGAAAATTTCCTCGGTCGGAATGAGCAGTTCCTCAAGCCCGTCCTTCTGGGCCTTGTTGGCAGCGCGGGGAGAAACCTTCTGCCCTGCCGCGAACACGACTTCACCCGATTTGCCATCGACAACGTCGAACATCGGCTTTTGGTTGCGCCAATTCTCGGCAACATAGGGAACTTTCCAGCCACCTTCGCCGCGGACATAGATGACCGTGTTGTAGAAATGATGGAGGATTTCCTCGGGCGAAAGGCCGAGCGCGAGCAGCAGCGCCGTAACAGGCAGCTTGCGCTTGCGGTCGATACGGACGTTGACGATATCCTTGGCATCGAATTCGAAGTCGAGCCACGAACCGCGGTATGGAATGACGCGCGCAGCGAAAAGATACTTTCCTGACGCATGGGTCTTGCCGCGGTCATGATCGAACAGCACACCTGGCGAACGGTGCATCTGCGAGACAATGACGCGCTCGGTTCCGTTGATGATGAACGTCCCGTTGTGCGTCATCAACGGCATGTCGCCCATGTAAACGTCCTGCTCCTTGATATCGAGGACCGAGCGGGTTTCCGTCTCGGCATCGACTTCGAACACGATCAGGCGCAGCGTGACCTTCATCGGGGCCGCATAGGTGATCCCGCGCTGGCGGCATTCCTCGGTGTCGAACTTGGGATCCTCAAGCTCGTAATTGACGAAATCAAGTTCGGCGGTGCCGGCAAAATCGCGAATCGGGAAGACGCTGCGCAGCGTCTTTTCGAGGCCCGAGACATAGCCGATCGACGGATCCGAACGCAGGAACTGCTCATAGGATTCGCGCTGGACCTGAATCAGGTCGGGCATCTGCGTGACTTCGTGGATGTTCCCGAAAACCTTGCGGATGCGCTTCTTTGCGACTGCGATCGTCGCGTCGGCCTTCGCTTCTTGCTTCGCCATGTAAAATTCTCGCCTTTGTCATAAAACCGGACGCGCAAAACGACGAAAAGCCGCGCGACTCCGTTCCCGGAACCGGCAGCTTTACGCGTCGTTGTGAAACCTTGCCCTTCAATTCGCTTGATGTACTGCGCGACGGCACACCAATTCCCGAAACGGCCCGGTAGCACTCATATAGATGCTGGCTTGGAGCAAGTCAAACCCGCTTCCGTCCGAGGCGTGCCTTCGCTATGCGCATGGCAAGGCTCGCGTTGGGAGATGAGTAATGGCGGATGAAGGCATTTTTATCGGTACAGGTGGCGGGCAACCGCAGATCCTCAATCTCAAGCGCGCCAACCGACATGGCCTCATCGCCGGAGCGACCGGCACGGGCAAGACCGTCACGCTCCAGGGTATTGTCGAAGGACTATCGGCGGTAGGCGTGCCAACCTTTGTCGCCGACGTGAAGGGCGATCTTTCCGGCCTCTGCATGGCAGGCTCGGCCACGTCAAAGATTCATGAGATCTTCGCCGCACGCGCAGCCGAGATCGGGCAGACCGATTGGGCCTACAAGGACAATCCTGTGCAGTTCTGGGATCTGTTCGGCGAACAGGGGCATCCTATCCGGACAACAGTGTCCGAAATGGGCCCGCTTCTTCTCTCTCGCCTCATGGACCTGAACGAAGTGCAGGAAGGCGTTCTCACAATCGCCTTCCATGTCGCAGACAAGGACGGGCTGCTTCTGCTCGATCTGGACGATCTGCAAGCCATGCTGGTCAACTGCGGCAACCGGGCGGAAGAACTGACGCTCACCTATGGAAACATCTCCAAGCAGAGCGTCGGGACGATTCAACGCTCGTTGCTGCAACTCAGGAGCCAGGGCGGAGATCACTTCTTTGGCGAACCCGCACTCGACCTCGAGGATTTCATCAAGTGCGACGAAACCGGTCGCGGCATTGTGAACATACTCGCGGCAGACAAATTGATGGCCAGCCCGAAACTCTATTCGACCTTCCTGCTCTGGCTCTTGTCCGAACTGTTCGAAACGCTTCCCGAAATTGGCGATCCGGACAAGCCAAAACTCTGCTTCTTCTTCGATGAAGCCCACCTGCTGTTCAACGACGCGCCAAAAGCTCTGCTCGAAAAGATCGAACAGGTCGTCCGCCTGATCCGGTCAAAGGGTGTAGGCGTCTATTTCATCACCCAGAACCCGATCGACATTCCCGACACGGTCGCCGGCCAGCTGGGAAATCGCGTGCAGCACAAACTCAATGCCTTCACTCCGCGTGACCAGGCAGCAGTCAAGTCTGCAGCGGACACATTCCGCGCCAATCCCAAAATCGACGTCGCAACGGCCATCACCGAATTGAAGGTAGGTGAAGCGCTTGTATCGCTGTTGCAGCCTGATGGCGCACCGTCACCGGTCGAGCGCACGTTGATCAAGGCCCCCTCCTCTCGCGTCGGCCCGGCGACCCCGCAGGAGCGTGCGGTGATGATCCAGACCGATGCAGTCGGCTCCAAATACGATACGTTGATCGACCGTGAATCCGCCGAAGAAAGCCTTGCGTCGAAACAGGCTGAGGCTGCTGCCGCTGCCGCTGCCCAATCCGCACAGGTGGAGGCGGACAAACAGGCAGCCATTGCGGCGAAGGAGCAGGCACGCCAGCAAGTCATCCTTGACCGTGAAGCTGCCCGACAGACGAAAGAGGCAGAACGCGCTGCTGCTGCCAAGGCGCGCGAGGACGCAAAGCCCAGTTTCGCGGAAAAGATGATCGAATCGGCCGCCCGTTCAGCAGCAACGTCCGTCGGTCGAAAAGTTGCAGGACAGCTGGGCGGCCAATTGCTCCGCGGCCTGTTGGGCGGATTGTTCAAGGGAAGATGATAATGCCAAAACTGCCAAATGACGTTGCTGCTGCCCTTGTCGACCCGAAGGCCTATGGCGAATGGAACGGCCTGCACGAAAAGTTCACCTGGGCGCGCGCGAACATGCCGCTCGCAATTGCTGAAAATGAGCGGTTCGATCCGTTCTGGGCCGTCACGAAGCACGCCGATATTCTTGAGATCAGCAAGAACAACGCGCTCTTCGCCAGCGCCGTTCGCTCTCCCACTCTGGTCGATCGGGACGCTGAGGCGCTGGTCAAGGCCATTACGCCGAACCATGATGGCCATCTGATCCGCTCGCTTGTCCAGATGGATGCACCGGATCACATGAAATACCGGCTCCTTACGCAAAGCTGGTTCATGCCCAAGAATCTGCGCACAATCGAAGCCCGCATTCGGGAGATCGCCCGCGACACGGTCGAAAAGATGCTGGCAATGGGCGGCGAATGCGATTTCGCCAAGGATGTTGCGGCCTATTATCCGCTTCACGTCGTGATGAACATTCTTGGGGTCCCCCCTGAGGATGAGCCCCGGATGCTGATGCTGACCCAGCAATTGTTCGGCCCGACCGATCCCGAGATCAACCGGGCGCGGGCGGAAATTGTCAGTGCCGAACAGGCAATCCAGATGCTGCAGTTCGTTGTTGCGGACTTCGAGACTTATTTTGCAGCAATCACGGCGGACCGACGCGCCAACCCGAGAGATGACCTTGCCACGGTGATTGCCACAGGCACAATCAACGGAGCGCCTATCCCGGACCGCGAGGCCAATGGCTATTATATGGTCGTCGCCACCGCAGGACATGACACAACATCGGCCTCGACCGCAGGGGCCATCATGGAACTGGCCAAGAATCCGGCCCTGTTCGCGCGGTATCGCGACGGCACGGCCGATACAGCAGGGCTGATCGAAGAGGCCGTACGCTGGACCACGCCCGTGCAGCAGTTCATGCGCACCGCCACCGAGGATTGCGAGTTGGGTGGACAGTGGATTCACAAGGGTGATAGGCTTATGCTTTGCTATCCGAGCGGCAATCGCGACGAGGCTGTGTTTGATGACCCCTTCACTTTCAATCCCGACCGCACACCGAATAACCAGATCGCCTTCGGCTTTGGCGGGCATGTCTGCCTCGGCCAGCATCTCGCGCGCATGGAAATGCGCATCCTGATGGAAGAGTTGTTGCCCCGCCTGAAATCGATTGAGCTTGCCGGCGAGCCGGCGCGGGTCGAGTCGGCCTTGGTCGGCGGACTGAAGCGGCTTCCGATCCGGTTCGAGGTGAACTGATGCGCGAACTGACATTCCGCGGTGTGGTCCTTGGCGGTTTCATCACCTTGCTGTTCACTGCGGCCAATGTCTATCTGGGGCTCAAGGTCGGCCTGACCTTTGCAACCTCGATTCCGGCGGCAGTGATTTCGATGGCCTTGCTGCGTATCGCCGGGAACTCGAACATCCTTGAAAACAATATCGTCCAGACGATTGCTTCTGCTGCCGGGACGCTCGCCGCGATCATCTTTGTGCTACCGGGCCTGGTCATGATCGGCTGGTGGCAGGGCTTCCCGTACTGGATCACCGCTGCGGTCTGCGCGATCGGCGGGACTTTGGGCGTCATGTTTTCGGTGCCGTTGCGGCGCGCACTCGTTACTGGATCCGACCTGCCCTATCCCGAAGGCGTGGCTGCAGCGGAAGTGCTCAGGGTTGGCTTCGGCTCGGCAGACGGTGCGGCGGAGAATGCCAAGGGCCTCAAAATGATTGTCCTCGGGTCAATCACCTCTGCTGGCTTTGCCCTGCTTGCGGCGATGAAACTGGCAGCGGCCGAAGTTGCAACCACATTCCGGGTTGGCGCGGGGGCGAGCGGCGCTTCGACCAGCCTGTCGATGGCCCTGATCGGCGTCGGGCACCTTGTCGGGCTTTCGGTTGGTATTGCAATGGCAGTCGGGATGCTGGTCACCTGGGCGGGGCTGGTGCCGATCCTTACTGCGATGCACGGTGCGAGCGGAGATATCGCCGCGTTGGTGGATGATACATTCCGCAACGACGTGCGCTTTATCGGCGCCGGAACGATCGGCGTTGCCGCCTTGTGGAGCCTGTTGCGAATCCTTGGCCCCATCATTCGCGGCATTCGCGCGGCAATGGCGACGGCTGACGCCCGCAAATCCGGGCAGGCGCTCGCACTGACGGAGCGCGACCTGCCCATCGGCATAGTCGGCGGAACGATCCTCGCGCTGCTTCTCCCAATCGCCGGGTTGTTGTGGGTTTTTGCAGCCGATACCGCCATTGCCGACGGCATTGCGCCTGTGATCCTCGGCACGCTGGTCTATGTGCTGGTCATTGGCGTCGTCATTGCATCGGTGTGCGGTTACATGGCCGGGCTCATCGGGGCATCGAACAGTCCGGTTTCGGGCGTCGGCATCCTTGCCGTTCTGGGTGCCGCGCTGCTGCTGGTTCTGGTCTATGGACGCGGCGGCACGGTCGAGCAGACCCAGGCGCTGATTGCCTATGCCATCTTCACCACCGGCATCGTCTTTTCGATTGCGACGATATCGAATGACAATCTTCAGGATCTGAAAACCGGGCAACTCGTCGGCGCAACGCCCTGGAAGCAGCAGGTCGCGCTCGTGATCGGGGTTATCTTTGGCTCGCTGGTCATTCCCCCGGTGCTGGATCTACTGAATGAAGCGTTCGGCTTCTTTGGCGCGCCCAATGCTGGGCCCAACGCCCTCGCTGCACCACAGGCCGCACTGATCTCGGCTCTCGCCAGAGGCGTATTGGGTGACAGCCTGAATTGGGGCCTTATCGGATTCGGTGCCGTGCTGGGTGCCGTATCGATCATTGTTGACGAAACACTGGGCCGGTTTGGCAAGATGCGATTGCCGCCGCTCTGCGTGGGCATGGGCATCTATCTGCCCATGGCGCTGACACTGTTGATCCCGATCGGCGCCCTGCTGGGACATTTTTATGATCGAAGCGTCAAGACTCATCGCGATCCGGAATTCGCCCGGAGGATGGGCGTACTCGCAGCAACGGGCCTGATCGTGGGGGAAAGCCTGTTCGGCGTTGCCTTTGCCGGGATTGTTGCCAGCGCGGGAGGTGACGCGCCACTGGCCGTCGTGGGAGACAGTTTCAGGACTCCGGGCATTGCAATCGGGCTGGCGCTGTTCATTGGCGCGGTTGGAGCCCTCTATCGGGCGGCCCGCAAGGCAGTGAACGAAGGCTAGTCCTTCTTCGAAAAGAACCGTTCCGCAATATCCGCCGCAATCCGCGCCGGGCGCAGCGTGTCGGCATCGATGCAGCACCAGCTGGATTTGACTTCAGCCAAGACCTCTTCACCGCGCTTGATGAGCGTTTCATAAAAGGATCGCGCGCCCTGAACCTTTTCAAGGATGACGGTGGCGATCACCTCATCATTCAGGAAGGCCGGCTTGCGGTATGTGATTTCGTGTTTCAGCGCGACCCAGAGATATTTTGCAACAGCATCGGGTGGAGCAAGGCTTTTCCAGTGATCGAGCACCGCATCCTGCACCCAGCCAAGATAGCGCGCGTTGTTCACATGGCCCATGAAATCAATGTCGGCAGGCAGGATGCCAATCGGATGATAATGCGGAATCGCTTCGTTCATGCGCTGACAATAGGGATGGAATGTGAACATTGCGATACAAGCGCCGTTCGCTTCATCGCAATTGTGCGAAAGTCAGGCAACCTTTCGTTCGCCAGATGGCGCTTCGGGCTCT
>ERZ650309.1578-NODE-1578-length-10677-cov-4.405856_pt1 | contig 10677 bp, 3 predicted proteins | sample MGYA00376245_ERZ650309 | MGnify/ENA primary metagenome ERZ650309 (study PRJEB26733, sample SAMN07839294) | wastewater metagenome | biome: urban; feature: wastewater treatment plant; material: waste water | place: USA: North Carolina | collected 2016-04-26 ...
TGTTGTGGAAAAAGCGTGGCTTTACGGCGACGGCAATTCTTTCGCTGGCCTTGGGAATCGGCGCGGCGACGGCGATTTTCAGCATCGTGGATGCCGTGTTGCTGCGCGCATTGCCGTATCCGAATGCCGATCGCATCGTGCAAATTCGCGAAGTCAATGAACGGGGAATCCCGATTCGTGTTGCCGAGCCGAACTACCGCGATGTGCGCGAACGGCAACATAACCTGTCCGCCGCTGCCCAGTTTTCGGGCGGTACCGTAGTGGTCACGGGCGGCAAAGAACCTGCTCGCGTGCGCGCGTTTTGGGTGTCGAACGAATTCTTTGACGTGCTGGGCGTCAAACCGTTGATGGGCCGGAGCTTTTCGCCGGACGAAACCAAACCCGGCGCAGGCGCAAACGTCGCCATCGTCAGTCACGGATTTTGGCAGCGCGCCTTGGGCGGGCGCTCCGATTTCAGCGGGGCAACCATCAATGTTGATGGCCCAGCTTTCACCGTCATCGGCGTGATGCCCCCCAACTTCAGTTATCCACAAGACGCGGAAATCTGGGTGCCGCGTGAAGTTGAGCCCGTGCAAACTTCGCGCACAGCGCACAACTGGTCGGTGATTGGGCGGTTGCATGAAAGCTCCTCGCTGGCGCAAGCCCGCGCCGAACTCAGTGCCATCGGAAAACAATTGCGACAGGAACATGGCAAAAAGGTTGACCTGATAGATTTGGCCGTGGTGCCGTTGCAGGAATTCATGACCGCCGACGCGCGTTCCGGGTTGTGGTTGATGTTTGCCGCTGTCGGGTTGTTGTTGCTGGTTGCGTGCGCCAATGTCGCCAATCTGATGCTGGCGCAAGCGACATTGCGTTCGTCGGAATTTGCCGTGCGTGTGGCGTTGGGAGCTTCGCGCTGGCGAATGGCCAGACAGTTCGTCACCGAAAACCTTTTGCTGACGGTGTGCGCGGGAGCCTTGGGCATATTGCTTTCGTTCTGGGGCGTGGATTTTCTGCTCAGCCTCAACCAAAACAATTTGCCGCGCACGGATGAGATTGCCGTCAATTGGCGCGCATTGCTGTTTACTCTGGGATTGGCCGTGACGATTGCCGTCACGCTGGGAGCTTTGCCCGCCGCGCGATTTGCCAATGCGGATTTGCAAAACCAGTTGAAGGAAAGCGGGCGTGGAGCTTCGGCCTCACGCCTGAGTCAGCATCTTCGCCACGGACTGATCGTCGCTCAAATTGCCGTCACGTTGGTCCTGTTGATCGGCGCAGGATTGATCGGGCGCAGCTTTATGCGACTGATGAAAACCGACACGGGCTTTCAACCTGAAAGCGCCGTTGTCATGACTCTGTCGCTGCCAACGACGGTGGATAAACAACAGGAGCAGCAGTTGCAACAATTCCATGAGCAATTGCTGGAAAATCTGGCAAACATGCCGGGCGTTGTGTCAGTAGGCGGCATCAACGCGTTGCCACTTTCCAACCGTGGTGCGAACGGTACGTTTCAAAAAGATGGCAACCCGGCGACGACAGGTGACGCCGATTATCGGCTGGCCAGTGGAGGCTATTTCGCCGCGCTGGGCCTTCCACTGATGCGCGGGCGGGTGTTCAACGACACTGACCGCGGCAGCGCGCCGGATGCGTGTGTTATCAGCCAATCGCTGGCGCAAAAATACTGGCCGGGCGAAGACCCCATCGGGCGCACGATTCAATTCGGCAATATGGATGGCGACAAAGATCTGCTGCATATCGTCGGCATTGTCGGCGATATACGTGACGGCGGGTTGGATCAGGCGGCGAATCCGACGGTGTACGCTCATTCGTTGCAACGCCCGCAATGGTGGCAGGTGTCGAATCAATCTTACGTGGTGCGCTCCAATCTGACTTCGAGCGCGATCATTTCGTCCATGCGTTCGACCACGCAATCGCTCAACCGCGAAGCCTTCCTGCGTTTTCAAACTATGCCTCAAGTCGTCGCAACCTCGCTGGATACGCGCCGGTTCAGTCTGGTGATTTTCGGGGCGTTTGCGGTGACGGCTTTGTTGCTGGCGGCGATGGGCGTATACGGCGTGACATCTTATGCCGTTTCCCAACGTCACCATGAAATTGGCATCCGCATGGCGCTGGGAGCGACCACGGGCGATGTTTTGCGGCTGATGATGAAACAGGGAATGCGGCTGGCATTGCTTGGCATCGTTGTTGGTCTGGCCACCGCCTTCGCTCTCACACGAAGCTTGTCGAAACTGGTTTACGGCATTACGACGACTGACCCGCTGACGTTCGCCGCAATCGCAGCGTTGCTGGTTGCCGTTGCGCTGTTGGCCTGCTGGATTCCAGCGCGGCGAGCGACAAAGGTGGACCCGATGATCGCGCTTCGCTGCGAATAGTTGTTGGCGGACAGATGCCGGATGTTGAAACTCTCTAGCATCTGACATCTGGCATCTTCCCGGAGATTTTTATGCAAACACTCTTACAAGACCTGCGTTACGGCGTGCGAATGTTGATGAAACAGCCCGGCTTCACGTTGATTGCCATTGTCACGTTGGCGCTGGGCATCGGCGCAAACACAGCGATTTTCAGCGTGGTCAATGCCGTACTGTTACGACCGTTGCCATACACTGAACCGGAGCGGCTGGTGGCGATCTGGGAAACCAACAAGAAAAATCCGGCAGGCAAAGGTTCCGTTTCGTATCCGAACTTTTTCGACTGGCGCACACAGAACAAATCTTTTGAGCGGATGGCGGCGTACTACACGAACTCCGTGACGCTGACCGGAGTTGCAACGCCAGTCAATTTGCGCTGCGCGATTGTTTCGGCGGAACTGTTCGCGTTGCTCGGTTCCAGGCCGGAGCAGGGGCGATTGTTTGTGCCAGAAGAAGACAAGCCGAACACTACTGGCCGCGCCATGATCGTCAGTCACGGATTGTGGCAACGGCAGTTCAGCGCCGATCCCAACATGGTTGGAAAAACTCTGACGCTTAACGGCAAACTGTTCAACGTCGTCGGCATTATGCCAGCGGGCTTCCAATACCCCATCGAGGCCGAGCCGGTGGAATTGTGGGTGGCTTCAGGAGTAGATGGCGAAAAAGATAAGCCGGAAGACAAGGCAAACAACGAACAGCGCGGCGCGCATTTTCTGCAAGTGGTCGGGCGGCTGAAACCCAGCGTCAAAATCGAGCAAGCACAAGCCGAACTGGATGTCATCGCTGCCAATCTGGAAAAAGAATACCCGGACACAAACACGCGCGCCGGGGTCAAGGTGATTTCTTATCACACCGATCTGGTGTCGGATTACCGCAGCGCTCTGTGGATTATTCTGGGCGCAGTTGGTTGCGTGTTGCTGATTGCCTGCGCCAACGTCGCCAACCTGCTGTTGGCGCGAGCGACAGCTCGGTACAAGGAAATCGCCGTGCGGTCTGCGCTGGGAGCCAACCGCTGGCGGGTCGTCCGGCAATTGCTGACCGAAAGCATGGCGCTCAGTTTGGTCGGAGGCGGTCTGGGGCTGTTGCTGGCGTGGTGGGGAACTGAAATGCTGATCAAGATGATTCCCGAAGACGTGCCGCGTCTGGCGGAAATCAATCTGGATCGCTGGGTGTTCGGCTTCACATTGTTGGTATCAGCACTGACGGGGATTATCTTCGGACTGGCTCCGGCGTTGCAGGCGTCCAAGGTGGAATTGACCGAAGCGATGAAAGAAGGCGGGCGAGCTTCCGGTTCGAGTGGACGGTCGCGGTTGCGCAACGCGCTGGTGGTGGTCGAAATCGCTGTCGCGATTGTCGTGCTGGTTAGCGCCGGGTTGTTGTTGCAAAGTTTTCGTAAATTGCAGCAAGTGGATTTGGGCTACGACACCAAAAATGTGCTGACCGCGTCGGTCGAAATTCCGGATACGCAATATCCCAAACCGGAAAATGCGGCGGCGTTTTACAAAGGGTTGATGGAAAAGGTCAAAGCCTTGCCCGGCGTGGAATCCGCCAGTGCCATCATGCCGTTGCCTTTGAGCGGAGATTCCTTTTCGATTACCTTCGAAGTTGAAGGCCGCAACATTCCCAAAGGAGAATTGCCGAACGCGCATTTCCGCGTTATCAGTGACGATTACTTTTCCACGATGAGAATTCCATTGCTGGCCGGGCGCGATTTTACCGCCAGCGACAGCGCAACATCCCAGCCTGTTGCCATTGTCAACGAAGCTTTTGCCCAAAAACATTTTCCCGGCGAAACCGTGTTGGGCAAACATCTGAAGCCGGGCATTTCTTTGGGTGGAGAAAAGAAGTGGTACGAGGTCGTCGGCATCGTCAAAAGCGTCAAACATCGCCAATCGCTCGGCCGTGATTACGAACCAGAGTATTACTTTCCGCACGCGCAACTGGCATTCGGGGGGATGAACCTGGTTGTCCGCACCAAAAACGATCCGCGAGTTTTGGTGGGAGCGCTTCAGAACGAAGTCAGTTCCTTGGATAAAAACGTCCCTCTCTATCGTCCCAAAACCCTTGAACAATATCTGGGCGTTGCCGTTTCGCAGCCGAAGTTCAACGCGCTGTTGCTGACCTTGTTTGCCGGACTGGCGCTGTTGCTGACGGCGATTGGCTTATATGGAGTGATGGCCTATTCCGTCGTCCAGCGGACACAGGAAATCGGCGTCCGCATCGCCTTGGGAGCGCAAACTGGCGACGTGCTGAAAATGGTGTTGCGGCAAGGTCTGATGCTGACAGCCATTGGCTTGCTGATTGGCCTGGGGGCCGCTTTTGCCCTGACACGGCTGATGTCCGCAATGCTCTATGGAGTGACTGCCACCGATCCGCTGACCTTTGCCGTGATCTCGTTGCTGCTGGTCGGTGTGACACTGCTTGCTTGTTACCTGCCCGCGCGGCGAGCAACGAAAATTGATCCGATGATTGCGCTCAGATATGAGTGATGACGCGTGAAGTCGGAATGATGAATGGATGGTGGAGAACTCATCCTTCATCATTCCGACTTCATTATTCCGAACCGGCAGCTAGTGTGCCGCTTTGATCTTCAAGGTGGTTCTCAACCACTCAATCATTTTCACCTTGGTGTCTGGAAATTTGGTGATGACGCCCATTCCGTGCGGCCCGCCTGTGACCGTGATCAGGTCGCACACATTGCCCGCCTTTTTCATGCGTTGCTGCATGACGACTGATTGTTGGTAATACACCTGCGTATCTTCGGTGCCGTGAATCAGCAGAAACGGCGGCAAGCCTTTTTTGATGTAGCTTGCGGCTGACACTTCCTTCATTCGTTTGATGGCTTCTGGTGAATTGCCTGCCGGAACGCTGAAAAATTCACGCCAAATACTTGGGCCAACTTTGCCTGCGGCTTCTTCTTCAGCTCGCTGTTGCCAGTCGTGGACGCCGTAAAACGGAACGACCGCAGCCAACTTGATCGCGCTTTTGTTCTGGACGCCGACAAACGAAACCAATGCGCCACCCGCCGATTCGCCCATCAACACCACGCGGCTCAAATCCACTTTGTATTCTTTGGCGTGCGCTTTGACGAAGCGGATTGCGGCTTCAATGTCTTCCACGGGCGCGGGAAATTTGAATTGCGGATGCATCCGGTAATTGATCGTGAACCAGGCGAAGCCTGCCTGACTGAGCGGTTCAAACAATGGTGGCACATACGTTTGCTTATCGCCGCGCGCAAAACCTCCGCCGTGAACGATGATGACAGTGGGAAACGGCCCCGCGCCATCCGGGACGTAAGCGTCCAGTGTCAGGCTAAAGCCTCCGGGTTTGGCGAATTCAATGTCTTTGCGCATTTCGGCTCTGGCTGCGGTGGCCAATATCGCGCAGCAAATCCAGGCCGCCAGCAAAATACCTTGTTTGGTCATAGAGTTTCCTTTTTGTTGAGTCGTTTGAAATGAAGAGACTGATCCTGTTGAAGCGGCGCGCAGTATAAACGCGCTTCACGGACTGCTCAATCCAATTTGCTTCGCTGCATTCCATTCAGTTCCAAATTCAATTTTGGGAACCACCCATCCCAGAAGCGGACGAAACCGGCGGTTGGCTGAAGGCTTTCGGGCATTCTCAAACTCTGTCAACCAAGGGCTTAGAGCATTTTGCAACGCTGGCACGCGGCTTGGTTAGTCGAAAAGGATACTCACGGAAGCTTGCCGCAGGGCGTGCGGCTTCTGGCCTGTACCTGAAACTGAAGGGAGAAAATGGATGAACACTCTTTGGCAAGACCTGCGTTATGGCGTGCGCCTGATGCTGAAAAATCCGGGCTTCAGTTTGATTGCCGCCTTGACTCTGGCTTTGGGCATCGGCGCGAACACGGCGATTTTCAGCATGGTGTACAGCATTTTGATTCGACCGCTGAACTATCCTGACTCCGAACGAATCGTGACGGTTTGGGAAGATCACACGCGGCGCGGAGGCCCGGTGCGCGAATGGACTTCGCCGCCGGGGTATCAGGACTGGCGCGAACAAAGCACAGTGTTTTCACACACGGCAGCGATGACTGGTTGGGGGCCGACGTTGACCGAAGCCGGTGAGCCGGAGCGACTGGTCGGAGCCAATGTTGGACATGAAGCGTTTGCCGTGCTGGGCATCAAACCAATGCTGGGACGCGAATTCACGCCGCAGGAAGACACGCGCGGAGCAGCCAAGGTCGCCATCATCAGCCACAGTTTATGGCAGCGTCATTTCAGCGGCGATGGTTCCATTATCGGCAAAGCCATTCGGCTCAGCGGTGAAAATTACACCGTCGTCGGCGTGATGCCCGCCGGGTTTCAATTTCCGATTCTGGGCAAGGTTGACGTTTGGTCTGCGTGGCAACCGGCGCAAGGGCCAGGTTGCCAGCGCGGTTGTTACACGCAACGAGTGATTGGACGATTGAAGCCGGATGTAAGTTTGGAACAAGCGCGCACGGAATTGACCGCCATCGGCCAGCGCATCGAACAGCAATTTCCCGAAGACAATAAAAACATCGGCGTGACGATCACTCCGTTGCAGGAATTTCTGGTCGGCGGCATGCGCGATGGAATGTTTGCCTTGCTGTTGGCGGTGGGATTGGTGCTGCTGATGGCGTGCGCCAATGTTGCCAACTTGCTGATTGTGAAAGCCGCGGCGCGCACGCGGGAAATCGCTGTCCGAGTCGCGCTCGGCGCCAGCCGCTGGCAAATCATCCGGCAATTGCTGACCGAAAGTTTGTTGCTGGCGCTGATTGGCGGCGCGCTTGGAGTGTTGCTGGGATATTGGCTGGTGGATTGGCTCAAGCGCATTGCCCCTGACGGCACGCCGCGCATCGAAGACATCACCATCAACAGTCGCGTCTTGTTGTTCAGTGTGGCCGCGTCACTGCTGACTGGAGTTTTGTGCGGCCTGGCTCCCGCTGTGCAAGCCACCAAACCGGATTTGAATCAAACCTTGCGCGAATCCGGCGCAGGCAACAAAGGCAGCGCCAACAGTGGTCGAATCCGTTCCGGGCTGGTCGTTGTAGAAATGGCATTGGCCTTGACCTTGTTGGTGGGTGCGGGGTTGTTGCTGCGCAGCTTTGTGAAGTTGCAGCACGTTGATCCCGGCTTCGCCTCGGCCAACGTGTTGACCGCCCGCTTCGCTTTACCGCAAACCGCTTATCCGGATCGTCAACAAGTCGCCGTTTTTCATCAACAACTTCAGGAGCGGCTCAACGCCCTGCCCGGCGTGCAATCCGTCGCTTACAGCACATCCGTTCCAATGACCGGCATAGACACAGACACCAGTTTTGTCGTCGAAGGTCGCCCCATTCCTCCACCGGATCAACGCCCAAGTTCGTGGTTCAGCGTGGTCAGCCCGGAATACTTCGACACGATGAAAATCGCATTGCGACAAGGGCGAAACTTTGCCGCCAGCGATCACGAAAAATCGCCGCGCGTCGTTCTGATCAGCGAAGCCACGGCGCGACGCTATTGGCCGAATGAAAACCCCATCGGCAAACGAGTCGGTTTTGGCATGGAACAACCGGACTGGCGCGAAATCATCGGCGTTGTCAGCGACATTCACCACTTTGGGTTGGATCTGGATGCGCGGCCCACAATGTACTTTTCTTCGTTGCAAGTGTCGCGTGGAGTGACGAATATCGTGATGCGCGTCCAAGGCGATCCGGCGAATTACGTGACGGCGCTGCGCCGCGAAGTGCAGGCATTAGACAAAAATCTGGCGCTTTCGACCGTTCAGTCAATGGATGAAGTCGTGGCGTCCACCATTGCTACGCCGCGATTGCTGACGTGGTTGTTCGGCGGGTTTGCCGTCATTGCGTTGTTGCTGGCGGCGCTGGGCATTTATGGCGTGATGGCGTACGTGGTTTCGCTGCGCACACACGAAGTCGGCATTCGCATTGCGCTTGGCGCTCAGGCGCGAGACGTGTTGTCGCTGATTGTCGGACAGGGAATGAAGCTGGCGCTGATCGGCGTGGCGCTCGGTCTGGTAGCGTCGCTGTTGGTAACTCGGTTGATGAAAACCTTGCTGTTTGGTGTCAACGCAACGGATCCGATGACTTTTGTGACAATTACACTGGTATTGCTGGCAGTGGTGTTTCTGGCTTGTTGGCTGCCCGCGCGCAAGGCGACCAAGGTTGATCCGATGATTGCCTTGCGGTACGAATAAAACATCGCAGAAAAAATCAGGGAAGAAAATCCGAAGTTGCTTCGTCTTATGGACGAACGCAAAAGTTCTCACCACAAATGGGGAGAAGGCACCAAACCTGTATGATCGGTTTTGTGATTTCTACGCCTTTTGTGGTGAACGCATTTTTATAGCGCGATGGTCATTTACGATAAGGGGAAGCGATGCAAACACTCTGGCAAGACTTGCGGTACGGCGTGCGAATGTTGCTGAAGAAGCCAGGCTTTGCCTTGATTGCTGTTTTTACGCTGGCGCTTGGCATCGGCGCGAACACAACGATCTTCAGCGTCATCAATGCGGTGTTGTTGCGCCCGCTGCCGTACGACCAGCCGGATCGTGTAGCGATGTTGTGGGAAAGCGATCCGCGCAGGAACATTGAACAGGAGATGGTTTCGCCGCTGAATTACGCCCAATGGTTGGAACAGAGTCATTCCTTCGAGAAGATCGCTTACTGGACGGGCAACGGCGAATTCAATCTGGTCAACGCGGGAGGCGTCGAGAAAGCAGCCTGCGCGTACGTTTCGTCAGGAGTGTTCAGCGCGTTACGTGTCCGTCCGTATCTGGGGCGTGCGTTCCAGTCTGACGAAGACAAGGAAAAAGGCGAACGCTCCGCCTTGCTCAGTTACGATTACTGGCAACGGCGATTTGCGGCGGACCCGAGCGTGGTGGGACGAACCATTACTGTAGACACCTATGGCCGTCGCGATTACACCATTGTCGGCGTAATGCAGCCGGGATTTCGCTTTCCCAACCAGACGGATGTTTGGTTGCCGGTGGGCTGGGACGGCATTCCCAGACAGAGGAACGGCCACTGGCTGAATGTCATCGCCCGGCTAAGGGACGGCGTAACGCTTATCGAAGCACGAGCGGAGATGAATACAATTCAAGGACGTATCGCCTCGCCGCAGCCGGAAGTACTGATCGGTTCGCACGTTGCCATCATTCCGCTGCTAGAACAAACAGTGGGCGCACGCGTGTCCACAGTGCTGATGTTGTTATGGGGAGTCGTCGTTTGTGTGCTGCTGATCGCCTGCGCCAACGTCGCCAATCTGTTGCTGGCGCGCGCCGCCGACCGGCAGAAAGAAATTGCAGTCCGGCTGGCTTTGGGCGCTGGCCGCTTCCGCATGATTCGGCAGTTGTTGACGGAAAGCCTGCTGCTGGCGATGGCAGGCGCCGTGGTGGGGGTCTTGCTGGCAGTTTGGAGTCTGAAGCTATTGATCGGCTTCAACGCTGATGTCATTCCGCGTTTGAGCGAAACGCGATTGGACGGCCGCTCGCTTGCCTTCACGCTGGTGGTTACGTGCGTTACCAGTCTGCTCTTTGGGCTGGCACCGGCGTGGCAAATGACCAAGCCGGATTTGACCACTGCGTTAAAAGACAGTGGTAAAGGGGCAACCGCCGGTTTGCAGCGCAGCCGGTTGCGGAGTCTGCTGGTTGTGGCGGAGGTCGCGCTTTCGATGATGCTGCTGGTCGGAACGGGGCTGATGATTCGCAGCTTCGCGCAGTTAACGAGCGTGGATCGTGGCTTTGCGCCGGAACATCTGCTGACGGCGAAACTGGATTTTTCGGTTTCGGGCTTCACCTCCTGGGTTCGCGCGACCGAAACGCGCCCGCAAGTGACTTTGCGCGAGTTGGTCGAGCGGTTGAAGGGGCAGCCCGGCGTACAGTCTGTGGGCGCGGTCAGCGACAAAGCTGGCTTTCAGCTCACCGTCGAAAATCACCAGACCGGCGTGGAAAGCGATTACCCGCGCACCAGCTCTCAAGCTGTCACGCCGGATTATTTCCGCGCGATGGGCATGACCTTGCTGCAGGGCCGCACCGTCGCCGAAAGCGACACGTTGGAATCTCCACGCGTCGCCGTTCTCAGCGAATCATTGGCCAAACGTTGTTTTCCCAACCAGGACCCCATCGGCAAACGAATCTATCACGGCAGGTTGAATCCCGGCCAAGTGGGCGAACTGGATCGCTGGACGAACGTGTCGCTGTGGACGGAAGTCGTCGGCGTGGTTTCGGATGTGAAGAGCCTGAACTTGGACCCGAAAGTCGAGCCGAATGTCTACGTTCCGTACTG
>ERZ650309.1579-NODE-1579-length-10669-cov-4.548427_pt1 | contig 10669 bp, 17 predicted proteins | sample MGYA00376245_ERZ650309 | MGnify/ENA primary metagenome ERZ650309 (study PRJEB26733, sample SAMN07839294) | wastewater metagenome | biome: urban; feature: wastewater treatment plant; material: waste water | place: USA: North Carolina | collected 2016-04-26 ...
AAAGATGCACAGATCATTCAAAAGCAAGGATGACTGAAAAAATCAATTTTGAGGTTGAGTGAATCTGACAGTAACTGAAATGAGATGAGCGTGTTCGCGGGCGGACGCATTGTGACTCGCCAACTCCTCCGCTCTTCGAAACCAGGAGTGCGGTCAAGATGGCGTGATGCAAGTATAGATTAAGACTGTTCACTCTTAATTGAGCGCCGAAGTCGTTCTCTATCGGCGGACAAAAAGCAGGGTGAAGTAGTGAATACGAACATCACTGTTTGCCCTCGAATTACCTCTTCACAAAGCCTTGGCTGGTTTTGCGGAGAAATCACAGAGGAGAATCATGGGGCATCTAATCGGTCAGATCATTTTTGGCTTGGTCGTTGGCATCATCGCCAAGTTTCTGATGCCGGGTAAGGATCCCGGCGGCTTTATCGTCACCGCGATCATCGGGATGGTCGGCGCGCTTATCGGTACTTTCGCCGGACGTGCTCTGTGGGGTGGAGTAGGTTATGAATCCGGGTGGATCGCCGCTATTTTCGGCGCAATCATTTTGCTTGCGGGTTATCGGCTTGTTATGAGTCGTGGGACCCTCGCCTCTACCTGAGGCCAGGAATCTGGCCATGCAGTCGAGGGGGGAAGTTGTAGCTACCTACACTCTCGACTGCATGGCACGGAGTCTTTTGTGAACCTCGATTTCATTAGCCACTTGCCCACCCGGTTGTTCAGGCACTCGATGAACGCCGCCTCAAACGGATCAAAGATACTTTCGGCCGCTTTTTCCGTCTTAGAGCAAACACCAACAAGTCCAAACTTCCAACCACCATTCTTTCCAACCTTGTCTAATATTGGACGGCAACTCATTGCAACTTGGCCGATGATGCTGGCACTCCCTTCGTAATAGCTAGCGATTCATAACTGGGAGCGAGCAATCGCCACATATCAAAAGCAAGCGAGCAGGGATACAAATTTCGAAAGAAGGAAAATATGAAAAGTAGATCAATAATCAGCATCGTAACTGCTTTCTGCCTGGTGCTGGCAGTTAGTGTCACGGCACAGGCGCAAAAAAAGAACATCAAGGATGAGATTCAACAGTCTGAAAAAGCCGCCCAAGTCTTCCGCGAGATTATGAACACGCCGGATAAGGGAATCCCCCAGGAGTTATTGGAGAACGCCGAATGTATTGCGGTCTTCCCCTCCGTTATCAAAGCCGGATTCATTTTTGGTGGGCGTGGCGGACGCGGCGTAGCCAGTTGCCGGATGGCAGCAGGTTGGAGCGCGCCGGCTTATTTCAATATGGGCGGTGGCAGCTTCGGATTGCAGATTGGCGCGTCATCAACCGATTTCGTCATGTTGTTTATGAACAAAGATGGACTGAACAGTCTGTTGTCAGATGGATTCACGCTGGGCGGCGACGCTTCAGTGGCAGCCGGGCCAGTTGGACGCCAAGCAGGGGCTTCGACCGATCTGAAACTGACAGCGCAGATTCTTTCTTATTCGCGCAGCAAAGGTTTGTTTGCCGGACTGGAACTGAAAGGTGTGGTCATCAAGCCGGACAAAGACGATATGCGTGACGTGTATGGCGAAGGCGTTACGGCAAAACATGTGCTGAAAGAAAACAAGGGCAATGCTCCTGTTTCGGTGCGTGCTTTTCCGATCGCGCTCGGCGGTTTCTCAACACGCGTTGCTGAGAAGTAAGACGGCAATTGTTGACGCAAAAGATAAAAGCCAGGCATGCCGTCTAACTTCGAGATAATCGGGGTAACGCGGACAGGCTTCAGGTTGGGTGAACTATATGATCCCGGTTCCTTCTTTACAGATAGGCTGGAACCGGGTTTCGAGAGAAGGAGAGCAGATGACCATGACCAGATTTATTACCACCAGCGCGCTGTTCCTGATAACACTCGTTGGCACAGTTTCGGCGCAAAGTCCCCAAGCCACACCTAACTCGCTTGGACAATCTCAATGGCCTACTCAATGGGTGGCGGCCAAGCGTCAGATTCTGGCTGTCAGGTACAACGAAAACAAACAGACGACAGTCAGTATGTCGGGTACGGCCATCGCTCCGCGAGTGATGGGCAAAGCCGATGTGGAATTCAAACAGGGCCGCACCAATGTCAGGCTTGAGATGGAAAGCTTCGGAAACCCTCAAGCTCTCGGCGGCTTTTACACAACTTATGTTCTGTGGGCAGTGGCGCCGGAAGGGCAGACTGAAAACCTGATGGAGTTGCCGATCCAGAAGAATTTTAAGATTGAATCCACAACGAAATTTCAGACCTTCGGCTTGATTATTACTGCCGAACCGCATTCCAGAGTGCAATTGCCGAGTGAAATGATCGTTGCAGTGAATACGTTGCGCAGAGGTACAGAAGGCGCAATCACCACCAGCAATATCGAATACAGCGGCGATCCGGGAACCTTTTACACTGTCTTCGCGCCCAATTCTCCCTCATCAGTTGCCGATTACAACACGCCGCTGATGATCCTGGGCGCACGTCGCGCTGTCGAAATTGCACAGCGAGCCGACGCGAAACAATACGCGGAGCCAGAGTTGCGAGAATCGGAAATGAAGCTGGCCACGCTGGAACAGGCCTGGCCGCGCTCACGCAAGGAATCAGATCTTCGCGATAACGCCAAGAAAAATAGCGGACTGGCGCATGACGTAATGCGTATCGCCGAACAAGCTCGAAAACTGAGCGTCGAGCGCAGCGATCAAGCCAGACTTTCCTCTGAACGCCAACAGGCCGGCAACGACATTGCTCAAGCCAAATCCGACGCAGACAGCGCCCGTAACGACGCGGACCGAGCTTCGAACGATGCAGTGCGCGCTCGAATCGAAGCCGCGCGTGCTAAAGCTTCCGAACGCGATCAAGCAGCGCGCGCAGCCGGTGAAGCTGCGACAGCCAGGGAAAAAATTGATCAGGCGCAGTCTGAAGCGGCGAAAGCCAAAGCGAATGAAGGCGTGGCACGTGACGATGCAGATCGCGCACGGGTTCAAGCTGAAGACGCGAGACGTGAAAGAGACGCTGCACAGCAACGCCTCTATGTTTCGATTTCAGAAGTTCTTGAAACCAGACGCGATGCTCGCGGGCTGATCGTCAATCTTTCGGATGTCTTATTCGATACCGGCAAAACGACTCTTTTGCCCGGCGCGCGAGAAAAACTCAGCAAACTGGCTGGCATTCTTTTGGCCTACCCGGGTGCGTACCAGATGGAAATTGAAGGACACACCGATTCGGTCGGAGCAGAACTTTTTAACCTCAATCTTTCCCGTGGCCGAGCCGAATCCGTTCGCGACTTTATGGTCGAAAACGGAATCAAGTCGGAACGCATCATTTCGGCTCGCGGTTTTGGTGAGTCAAAGCCCGTAGCCGACAACGAAACGGCGGCGGGCCGCCAAGTCAATCGGCGAGTCGAAATCGTCATTGCTGACCTCCCCCAAGTCCAGGCGAAAACTGGTAATCAATAGAGATAGAGTCACTGGCTCGGCTAAGCGTTGAGCCAGTGACTGATCATCAACCGCCTTCCTTGCAATCGTTTACAAGTGTCAGACTTAATCATCATTGAGAATCAGGAGTGAATCATGTCAATCATCACAATCATCATAGTTCTAGTCGTCATCGGTTTAGTGCTTTACCTGATTGAGAATTACATACCGATGGCTGCGCCCGTTAAGACAGTCCTGCGTGTAGTTGTCGTGCTGGGGCTTTGCATTTGGTTACTGAATGTCTTTGGCATTGTGCATATCCCTATGCGAATCAGATAGAAGGGAAATAAGATGAAAACAAAAGTAGTTTCAACGATCTTAACGGGTATCTTGTTGGGAGCTTTCAGCGCAATAGGTATAACTGCACAAGACAAGAAAGCCCCGCCACATTCGGCAACTCACGTCAAGAAAGAGATGTCGCATGACCACATGATGATGGCCAATGAGCCGCATCACGTTCTGGCGATGACCTACCACCAGAACCTGGCTGCTTTCGCCAAGGCTCTACACGAACAAACGGCGCGAGCCAGTTCCGTTAATGTCGAATTCGCCCGCGCCGCTGTGGCAGAGATGCGGCGCAGTTTCGATCAGATGAAACAGCATCATCAAGAGCATATGCAGACGATGAGTGCTGAGATGCATACCAAAATGAACGGGATGATGCAGCAGATGGAGGCGCATCAGACTGAATTGAAGTCTCAGCTTACGGCGCTGGAGCAGGAAGTTCAGGCGACCACGCCCGATGCGAAGAAGGTTGCGGCCCTGGCAGCCAGCGTCAGCTCTCACCTTGACGCCATGTCGAAAATGCATCAAGGCGGTAAAGAGAGCGAAATGAAGATGAAGATGTAACCAAAGGAATAGACGATGAACATGAGCTTGGAAGGTTTAATCATTCTTCTTATCGTTGCTGGTGTAGCGGGCGCGATCGGGCAATGGCTTGCGGGATATTCGCGTGGGGGGATGATCACTTCAATCGCACTCGGATTTGTCGGAGCCTTTCTTGGAATCTGGGTCGCCCAGCAATTCCGTTTACCTGCGCTCTACACATTGCAAATCGGCCGCACGAATTTCCCCGTTGTCTGGGCAATTATCGGCGCAGCGTTATTCGTTGCCATGCTGGGATTGCTGAGAAGGCGACGATATGTTTAAGCAGCAAGCAATTCTTTGAAGGAGATTTATGCCTGATGAAACAAATAGTGTGCTCTTAAACGAAGAACGTCGGCTGGCGTCGCATCAAGAGGTCAAGGCTTCGATTGATGAAGATGTGAGCGCTCGTATCAAAGCCGAGTCAGCACGCGTCGAACCAGGGCAATCATCCGAAATGTCGGGCGAGTTGGCTGGCGTGGCCCACGAATTAAAACAGAAAGCCGTGCATGAGGCGGTTGAGACTGAGCGGGACCTGGGGCGGGGCAGAACAACGGCCCGAATTTCTCAAGTAGTGGATTACTTCTTTTATATTATTTACGGCCTGATCTCGTTACAGTTTGGGCTTGGGTTGATTGGCGCGCGACCAGGCAATGCCTTCGTCCAGTTCATCGGCACCGTTACGCGTCCACTGTTGGCACCGTTCGAGCGCATTGTGGGAACTCCGTCAGTCGGAGCATCTCAAATCCGTTACCCTTACTTGTTTGCGCTTATTGTTTATATTTTGCTTCATCTTGCTATCAATGGAATGTTCCGCTTAATCGTTTATCGAAAGGTAACAGTTTAAGGCTTATGGAATTTACCCATTGCTGAGTTCTCCCAAGGAGGAATAACCATGCGTCGGAGATCGACCGTTCCCGCTGTAATCGTGATTATCATTCTAATCGCTGTTCTCTACTATGCTTATGGTAATCGCTATCAAAATATTCCAGGCGACCTCAGTTCAGTGGGTGAATACACTGGAGACGCTGCCACGACTACCAGAATTAAAGCCGCTATATCACTGAACAAGCAGGTTGCGAATCTCGACATTCACGTTGAGACAAATAACAGCAATGTAACTCTGACCGGTCGAGTGCCAACCGAAAATGACAAACGAGTTGCCGAAGAAATAGTGCGCGGCACCAGAGGAGTTGATGCTCTTACAAGCAACCTTCAGGTCGATCCGGGGATTCAGGCGGCCAGTTCCACAAGGTAGAAAGCACAACATAATTTAGTTAATGCAGATTCGCGCAGTAGCTCACGAAAGAAGGAAAATAGAATGTTGAATAAAGATGAAATCTTCGGCAGAGCCAAGCAGTTCCTTGGCGCCGTCAAAGAGAACCTGGGCTGGCTGACAGACGATCACAAGGCAGAAGGCGAAGGCAAAGCCAATCGCATTCAAGGTAAATCTGAGCAGCGCGACGCCAAAGTAATTCGGGGAAAGGAAGAAGCCGGGAGAGAATCAGCCAAGCTTGAAGCAGATAGTTAAGCAATTAGGCGAGACGGTTGTGGAAGGACGTTTATGTCCAATAAATCAAATGAAAGAAACAGATCTTTTGACGGAAGAGATTGATGAAATGAGTGAGGAAGAAATAGCCACCGAGCAGTGGGAAAACGAAGGCGGACGGACACTTGTTGCGTGAGTGATCGCTTAATCGAAATTGAAAGGCCGCATTCTTATCTCAATTGGCAGGTTTGTCAGTACTCATAAGAGGAAAAATGAAAATAAAGAATTATTCGTTATCGTTGCTGGTTTGTGTAGCCCTGATCGTTTTGTGCGTGCAGCAAGCAACTGTTCAAGGCAAATCAAAAAGCATCGCGTTCAAGGATGTTTACACCGGGAACATGATCTATTTCGATGGAACGTTTGCCCTTTCTACAGGTTTGCATTCCAGCGGTAGCTCAGCCAGCGGCATACAGGTTTTCACGCTGACCGTGAATAGCTATACGCCCGAAAACGACGTTACTCGGCTGATGGGCGAGTTGCGAGAGAATGGTCAGGACGGTCTGTTGAAATTGTTGGGTAAGCAGAAAAGCGGCACGTTGCAAATCGGCACGAGGCTGGCGCGCGAGGTACAGGCGGTTTGGATAACGCAGACCGACGAAGGACGTAAAATATGCGCGCTTTCGGAGCGTTGGCTGGGGTTGGGCGAACTCCGCCGCGGCGCCAGATCAGTGGATTACCCTTTCACCTATATCGAGTTTTTCATTGAGGACGACGGTGGCAAAAGCGAAGGGAGCCTGATCCCGGCGGCGAAAATCCGCTCAAAAGGCAGCAATAACATCGAGATCGAAAACTTTGGCATTTACCCGGCGCGCTTAACGAACATAAAGATTGAGAAAAAATAGCGTACTGCAAATAGAGGAAGAAATAGTTTATGAAGACCGCAGTGGGTTTGTGGATAGATCATAGCAAGGCTGTCATCATATGTGTGACGGGCGAAGAGGAAGAGGTAAAGCTGATCAGTTCAAACCTTGAAAAACCACGACCATCTCCGACAGACGATGTGCGGCAGAGAGGGTGGACGGAACACCTTAACAATTATTATGACGGGGTCATTTCATCTCTGGGGAATGCGAAAATCATTTTGATCATGGGGCCTGGAGAAGCCAAAGGCGAGCTGAAAAAACGACTCGAAAGAAACCATCTCAACGGACGCGAAATAGATATTGAAACAACTGACAAGCTGACTGATCGCCAGATTGTGGCGAAAGTTCGAGATCATTTTCTGAAACGGATTTCGCCAGTAATTGTGAGATAGCGTAATGACTATGCGGGCAGGGGTAGTAAGAACTGTCACAACTAAGTGCGGCAACAACCGCCTGACACCCTCCATATAACCCCATTCTTAATTCTGAATCTTCCTGGGTTGCGGCACCTAACCGCCTATATGAGGTCCCCCCCATCCCCCACTTTTCCAACCTTATCTAAGGAACAGAAGCCCTTTACTTACCTGGCATCAACTGTCGAGCTTCTGGCGACCTTTCATTCCGTCGAGAGTTTGTTTCTGTCGTTGTCTAAAACTGAACTGCGAGAGATTGGCAATCGGCGCATTCTGGTTGAAAAGGAGATTACTAATCATGAATAACACAATAATGATCGTTGCCGTGTTGGTTGCTCTGGCGGCAATCGCAGCGGCGGTTTGGATGTATCTGCAGGGAAAACAGACCAAGAGGCTTCGATCCAAGTTTGGAACTGAGTATGACAGGCTCGCTGAGGCCCAAGGCGGCCGAGGTCACGCTGAAAAGGCTCTTCACGAACGTGAAAAGCGAGTGGAGGGACTCAACCTGATTCCCTTGTCTCAGGAAAACCGCGAGCGATTCGCCGGTGCGTGGCAACAGGAACAGGCCGGATTTGTAGATGATCCGACATCCGCGGTTGCTAATGCCGACAGGCTGGTGACTGAGGTGATGAGAGCTCGTGGCTATCCAATGGGCGACTTCGAGCAACGGGCGGCTGACATCTCAGTGGATCATTCAATAGTCGTGACGAACTATCGTATCGCTCACGACATCGCGCTCCGAAATATAGGCGGTGAGACAAACACGGAGGAGTTGAGAACGGGTTTGCTTCACTACCGCATGCTTTTTGAAGATTTGCTCGATGTACAGGCAGCAAACCCTGAAAAGCAAAAGGTGGTAACCGTAGCGGCCTGAAGCAGGTAGAACGAGCTTTGTCCGGCAGAAATCGATCGCACTTTGAAGAAGGTGCGCACATGTTTTGGGAGGAGATTTGAAATGGGAACAGAACCACTGATTGAGCAAGCAACAAATGGCACCGAGCCACTGATAATCGCGGGTCTGGCAAGCGCCGCCGCCCTTAGACAAGAGCCAATTTCTGGGCAAACGAATATTGAGCTTGAGCGTAGCGCACGTGATCATCCATTCGCTGCCGGCAATCAACTGGAAGAAGACTCGCCTCAATTGTTTGAGCAAGGTGCGCTTGAGAGTTACCGGTTTGACTGGGGAGCAATCCAGACCGGATTCGTTGATAACCCGGGAGAAGCGGTTAGGCATGCGGACGAACTAGTAGCTGCCGTGATGAAACGCCTCGCGGAAGTGTTTGGCGATGCGCGAGTAAATCTGGAACAAGCATGGGCCAAGGGTGATGATGTTTCGACTGAAGAATTACGCGTCGCATTACGTCGTTACCGATCATTCTTTGACCGTCTGCTTTCCGTCTAATTATGGACGAGCGCTTCTAGTAGGAGAGGCAATAATGTCATTCGGAATTTACATAGTCGGTTACATCGTATTGATTGTTGGCCTGGCCATGGGGGCCAGCATGCTGCACGTGCCTCAGAAGTGGATCGTAATAGGCGTTGTCTGTCTGGTTGGCATAGCGATCATCCATGGCGTGACGGCGACTCGACAAAAGGATCAGACGTCTTAGAGGTAAAGCGTCAAATCATAAACCGGAGCCAGTGTCTAGTAAGGGGATTCAGCTATGGAGCGCAAACGCGGTGCCGGGTTAGGTTTAATCCTTGAGCGCTTTTCACTTAAAGCGACGAAAGTCACTGGAACCTCCGGGGCGTTCGTCATGGCGATGGCTGTGCTTGTTGTCTGGGGAATTTCTGGGCCGTTGTTCCACTTTTCGGACACCTGGCAACTGGTGATCAACACAGGCACGACCATTGTCACATTTCTGATGGTGTTTCTGATTCAACGAGCGCAGAACAAGGATGCGCTGGCAATCCATCTGAAGCTCAACGAGATTGTCGCCGCCCTGGAAGGAGCCAGTAATCGGTTGGTTGATGTCGAGGACCTTACTGAAGACGAGATTGAGACGCTTCACAAGCACTACCAAAAGCTGGTTGTCATGGCCAGGCACGACACCAAACTTACTGAGACTCATTCAATTGAGGAAGCCGAATTGCGGCACCAGATCAAGCAGAAAAAGCGTCGTCATGCCTGAAAGGGACCTCGCTTCGGAGTAAGTTCTGATTGCTGCATTGCGCTTCTTTCCGCCTGAGTTGTGTGAGCCAAAGTGAAGCTCATGTCTGTAACGTCTGTTTGGTTTGTGCTCTTACCCCTTAATTCGCATTACCAGGAGATAGCAATGGAAAAGATGCGAGCGACTGTTTTTCACGGAGTAAATGATATTCACATTGAGGAAGTCGCGCGGCCTCGTGCCAGCGTTGGCGAAGCCTTAATTCGCGTCACGCTGACAACGATCTGCGGCACGGATTTGCATATCGTGCGCGGCGAATACCCGGTCAAACCCGGTCTGATCATCGGACACGAACCGGTGGGAGTCATCGCGGAACTCGGTCCGGGAGTCGCGGGCTACAGCATAGGCGACCGCGTGCTGGTTGGTGCGATCACACCCTGCGGCCAATGCCGAGCTTGTCTGTCGGGGCAATGGTCGCAGTGCGGTCATAGCGCCTGCGAAGGCTATTCAGCTGTTGGAGGCTGGCGTTTCGGCAACACGATTCACGGCGCGCAGGCTGAATATTTGCTGGTACCAAACGCGCAGGCGAATCTGGCCAAAATTCCTGAAGAATTAACTGACGAACAAGTCGTGCTGCTTTCCGACATCGCTTCGACCGGTTTCAGCGGAGCGGAATCCGGCGGTGTGCGCATAGGCGATTCGGTCGTTGTCTTTGCGCAAGGACCGATTGGTTTGTGCGCAACGGCGGGAGCGAAGCTGATGGGGGCGGCGCTGGTCATCGGGGTGGACAGTGATGAAACCAGGCTGAAGATGTCGCGCCGACTGGGAGCGGATGTCACTCTCAATTTCAAAGAAGTAGATGTGGTGGCCGAAGTAAAACGCTTGACCGGTGGCGGCGCGGACGTGGCCATCGAATCGTTGGGCACGCAGCAAACATTTGAAAATGCGCTCCGTTCATTGCGGCCCGGCGGCACGCTTTCCAGCCTGGGCGTTTATTCGGGCAAGTTACAGGTTCCCTATGAAGCTTTTGCCGCCGGACTGGGCGATTACCGCATTGTGACGACGCTTTGCCCGGGCGGTAAAGAGCGAATGCGAAGATTGATGGCTGTCGTCAAATCTGGCCGGATTGATTTGACGCCACTACTAACGCACAGCTTTCCACTCGCTGAAATTACAGAAGCGTACCGGGTTTTCGGCGAACGGCTCGATGGAGTGATCAAAGTGGGAATCCGGCCCTGAGCATTGCTTGAGGGCGGGCCAATGGCCTGATGTCACCGTCGCGGCAATCAAGCGCAAATAAGAGAGGAACTATGGAAGCTCAAATAAAGCTGGGACAAATGTTCGGCGTCAAAATCGGATTGCATTACAGTTGGTTATTCATCGCTTTGCTGATT
>ERZ650309.1580-NODE-1580-length-10660-cov-6.833946_pt1 | contig 10660 bp, 8 predicted proteins | sample MGYA00376245_ERZ650309 | MGnify/ENA primary metagenome ERZ650309 (study PRJEB26733, sample SAMN07839294) | wastewater metagenome | biome: urban; feature: wastewater treatment plant; material: waste water | place: USA: North Carolina | collected 2016-04-26 ...
TAATTCATTTAATTTTTTCTTACTGTTTGGCTAAACTGTAAGCCTTTACTATTGGTGATTTTTATCATATACACACCATCAGCCAATCCTTCCATATTGATATCACTTTTGTTGTTGCCTGCTTGTAATTGCATATCTACTGCACGCACTACCCTACCTGTGGCATCCATAATTTTGATGTTTGCTACACTTGCTTTAGGTATGTTGATTTCAACATTCAATTGTGTATTGACAGGATTTGGATACAAGTTGACCACTGTTTCATCACCATGATACACATTCAATACTTTGCTGTAACTGATATTGCCGTCAAGGTCAACCTGTTGTAAACGATAGTAATTATTGCCTACATAAGGTGTTTGATCAGTGTAATCATATGAAAGCGATACAGTACTATTACCATTCGCCGCTTGACTGGCAATAGCTGCTGATAATGACTGGAACGATTTGCCATCCCGGCTATGCTCTACCACAAAATGACTATTGTTTTGTTCACTCGATGTGGTCCATTGCAACAAAGATGAATTGCTTACTTTTTTACCAGTAAAACTCAATAAGCTCACTGGTAATGGCACATTGCCAGGATTGGCAGCATGCGCATAAAAATAAGAGAAGCTATCTACAGGGAAACATACCGTCCATACTGTAGTGCCGGGATCGTAACTTGTGGTAATGTTTGCATTCGGAATGGCAATGGCTGTATGACCAATATCCATGATATCACCATTGTCAACTTTCGAAATCGCCAAGTTGATATTCGGGGTTATCTGAGGCCATCCATTCAACAATGAAAACGAATTGAATTGTGCAAAATCATCTTCTAAGAAATATAAACAAACCGTTGCACTGGTTTGTGCAGAAGGAGTAATTTGATAATGACGATTTACATAAGGCTGTCCATTATGGACTTGTGGACTTGCATCAATCCATTCGCAAACTTGCGTACTACCCAAACTGGTTCCATTGGCCACATCGGTGATATGTACTATTCGTTTGCAGTCGGCTGGGTTGTATAAAGTATCGGTATTACCATCGGTCAATGTAAAGGTATTGCAACCCACAAAACCAGGGATTGAATAATTAAGAATATCCTGATTGGCAATCAGATTTCCTGCGGTCGACAAGGTGATTAAAGCAATCGCAGTATCGCTACAAACCGGTGTTGTATTGGTGGCAATCACAATATATACTGTGTCTGTAACTGTAATATTGTGTGGGTTTGGATGTGGAATTGTACAAGCAGGGTCAGAGAAATATAAGGTATCGCTTCCTGGAGGTACTGTTGTAAATGGATCAATAAGGGTAGCCACATCGATAGAAGCAGGCGCACAAGCATTACCTGTTAAATACAATGCAGGAAACTCAGGTTGACCATTAACCTGAAGCATGAGGGTATCGCTTGAATAACAACCAAAACCATTGCTTACTTCAAAGACAAGCCATTTGCACCTAAAGCGGAGCAATGGGATGCAGCCGTCGCGTATTGGCAGGGCTTAACATCTGATGCTGATGCTCAATTTGATGCGGTGGTTGAATTAGATGGTAATGCCATTGAGCCGCAAGTATCTTGGGGAACTTCACCCGAAATGGTATTGCCAATTAGTGCTAAATTACCGACCTTAGACAGTGCTAACGATGCGGTACAACGTAGTTCATGGCAACGTGCTTATCAATATATGGGCTTAACACCTGAACAAGCGATTACCGATATTAAATTAGACCGTGTATTTATTGGCTCTTGTACCAACTCCCGTATTGAAGATTTGCGTTCTGCGGCGGCAGTGATTAAAGGCCGTAAAGTGGCCAATACCGTCAAACAAGCAATGGTGGTTGCAGGTTCTGGTTTGGTAAAAAAACAAGCCGAGGCCGAAGGTTTAGACAAAATCTTTACCGAAGCAGGTTTTGAATGGCGTGAACCAGGTTGTTCAATGTGTTTGGCGATGAATGCTGACAAATTATTGTCTGGTGAGCATTGTGCTTCAACCTCAAACCGTAACTTTGAAGGTCGTCAAGGCAATGGTGGTCGTACGCATTTAGTCAGCCCAGCGATGGCTGCGGCGGCGGCGATTGCAGGTCATTTTGTTGATGTTCGTGGCTTCTAAGAGGATAAAATTATGCAAGCATTTACCGTATTAACTGGTTTGGTTGCGCCTTTAGACCGCGCAAACGTTGATACAGACCAAATCATTCCTAAGCAGTTCTTAAAGTCTATTAAACGCATTGGTTTTGGTGTTAATTTGTTTGATGAATGGCGTTACTTGGATGAGGGTTATCCTAATCAAGATTGCAGCAAACGTCCTATTAATACTGAGTTTGTGTTAAACCAAGCCCGTTATCAAGGCGCACAAGTGTTATTGGCTCGCCAAAATTTTGGTTGTGGTTCTAGCCGTGAACATGCTCCTTGGGCATTAGATGAATATGGTTTTAGAGCGGTGATTGCCCCGAGTTTTGCGGATATTTTCTTTAACAACTGTTTCAAAAATGGCTTATTACCTGTGGTATTAAGCGAAGAACAAGTTGATATTTTATTTAAAGAATGTGAAGCCAACGAAGGCTATCAGTTAACAGTAGATTTAGCCAAACAACAAGTGATTCGCCCAAATGGCGAAGCATTTAGCTTTGAAGTAGATGCTTTCCGTCGTCATTGCTTGTTAAATGGTTTGGACGATATTGGTTTAACTTTACAAGCAGCCGAAGACATTCGTGCCTTTGAAGAAAAAGCAAAAGTGGCTCGTCCATGGGTATTTAATGCTTTGCGTTAATCAGATTAAAGAGTAAGAAACATGTCCAAACATATTGTTATTTTAGCGGGTGATGGTATTGGCCCAGAAATTATGGCCGAAGCCGTTAAAGTGTTAGATAAAGTCAATCAACAATTTAACTTAGATGTCACATATTCCTATGAGTTATTAGGTGGTTGTGCGATTGATGCGACAGGTGTGCCATTACCTGACCAAACCTTAGAAGCCGCTAAAAAAGCTGATGCTATTTTATTGGGTGCAGTCGGTGGTCCTAAGTGGGATACCATTGAGCGTTCTATTCGTCCAGAGCGTGGCTTGTTAAAGATTCGTTCTGCACTAAACTTATTTGCAAACTTACGCCCAGCGATTTTATATCCACAATTAGCCTCTGCCTCTAGCTTAAAGCCTGAGATTGTTGCTGGTTTGGATATTTTGATTGTGCGTGAATTAACGGGTGGCATTTATTTTGGTCAACCACGTGGTATTCGCACCTTAGAAAGTGGTGAGCGTCAAGGCTATAATACTGATGTATATAGCGAAAGTGAAATCCGTCGTATTGCCCATGTTGCTTTCCAATTAGCGATGCAACGCAACAAAAAAGTGTTGTCAGTGGATAAAGCCAACGTCTTAGAAGTCACTGAATTGTGGAAAGAAATTGCTACCGAAGTGGGTAAAGAATATCCAGAAGTGCAATTAAGCCACATGTATGTGGATAACTGTGCGATGCAATTGGTACGTGCCCCTAAACAATTTGATGTGATTTTCACAGGCAACTTATTTGGTGACATTTTATCTGACGAAGCCGCCATGTTGACGGGTTCGATTGGTATGTTGCCATCGGCTTCTTTAGATGAAAACAAAAAGGGTATGTATGAGCCATGTCATGGTTCTGCCCCTGACATCGCAGGCAAAGGCATTGCTAACCCATTAGCAACGATTTTATCCGTTGCCATGATGTTGCGTTATACCTTTAACCAAGAAGCTGCCGCTAAAGCGATTGAAGATGCGGTTGGTAAGGTGTTAGACCAAGGTTTACGCACCGCCGATATTTGGACTGAAGGTACACAAAAAGTGGGTACTAGCCAAATGGGCGATGCAGTGGTTGCGGCTATTTAAGTTAAGTTTACCCCCTCCCAGCCTCCCCCTAAATTAGGGGGAGGAGCATGTTCCCTCCCTTAATTTAGGGGAGGGTTAGGGTGGGGTTCTACAGATTGCCGCCTTTTAGTCTGCCCCTTAGTAAATGGGGAAAGAGGGCGATGAACGAGGAAAACAAAATGCGTGTAGGTTTAGTGGGTTGGCGTGGCATGGTGGGTTCTGTGCTCATGCAACGTATGGTTGAAGAGAACGATTTTGCTCATTTTGAGCCAGTTTATTTTTCTACCAGTAATGCTGGCGGCAAAGCGCCTAATTTTGGTGGTAAAGAAGCACCTGCATTATTAGATGCTAATGATGTTGATGCCTTAAAAGGCATGGATGTGATTTTGACTTGTCAAGGTGGTGATTACACCAATGACATCTATCCAAAATTACGTGCTGCGGGTTGGAATGGTTACTGGATTGATGCAGCTTCTGCTTTACGCATGGAAGATGACGCAATCATCGTGTTAGATCCCGTTAACTTAAATGTGATTAAAGATGGTTTAGCCAAAGGCATCAAAAACTTCATTGGTGGCAACTGTACTAACTCCATTATGTTAATGGGGATGGGCGGTTTATTCCATGCAGGTTTGGTGGAGTGGGTCAGTTCTATGACTTACCAAGCAGCGTCTGGTGGCGGTGCTAACCATATGCGTGAATTATTAAAAGGCATGGGTGTGATTCACTCAGCGGTTGAAGCAGAGTTAGCCACACCCTCTTCTGCCATTTTAGAAATTGACAAAAAAGTGGCTCAGTCTATTCGTCAAGATGTACCCACAGAGTTTTTTGGTGCACCATTAGCAGGTGGTTTAATTCCTTGGATTGATAAGCAATTAGACAATGGTCAATCTAAAGAGGAATGGAAAGGTCAAGCAGAAGTCAACAAAATCTTAGGCAATACCGATGTTGTGCCTGTTGATGGTTTATGTGTGCGTATTGGTGCAATGCGTTGCCACAGCTTAGCCTTAACCATGAAGCTGAAAAAAGATTTACCTTTGGATGAAATCGAAGCGATCATTAAATCAGGTAATCCATGGGTTAAATGGGTAGCAAATAATCGCGAAATTTCGGTCAAAGAATTAACACCAGCTTCTATTACTGGCAAATTAGATATCGGCGTCGGTCGTGTGCGTAAATTAAACATGGGCGGTGAGTATATTTCTGCTTTTGTTATTGGCGACCAATTATTATGGGGTGCTGCTGAGCCATTACGCCGTATGTTACGTTTGTTAATTGAAGGCTAATTGTCTTAAAATAAAAAAAGGCGCAAATTAATTTGCGCCTTTTTTATTTTCTTAAGCAAATGAATATGGTAAAAAAGCCAGTATTTTTAATAATTATTTAGGAAATAAAATGAAAGCTCTTGTACTAAACTCTAAAGAAGAAGGTATTGTTTTTAATGATAATTATCCACAGCCAGTAGCCAAAACAGGCGAAGTATGCATTAAAGTATTAGCCGCCGCATTAAATCATCGGGATGTTTGGATTACGCAAGGCCAATATGCAGGTATTAAATTTCCAACGATCTTAGGCTCTGATGGTGTAGGCATCGTTGAGTCAGTTGGCGAAGGCGTTGATAGTTCTTGGCTAGGTAAAACAGTGATTATTAATCCCAATAATCACTGGGGAGATAGTCAACGTCATCAATCCAAACAATATCATATTATGGGGTTGCCCAAAGATGGCACATTAGCCGAGTTTGTGGTGGTTGATGCCGATAAAATTCGTTTAGCACCGAGTCATTTAACCATTGAGCAAGCCGCTGCTTTACCTCTAGCAGGCTTAACGGCTTATCGTGCTTTATTTGGCCGTGCACAATTACAAGCAGGTGAAAAAGTCTTAATTAGTGGAATTGGTGGCGGTGTGGCCTTATTTGCCATGCAATTTGCTATTGCAGCAGGTGCTGAAGTGTATGTGACCTCTAGTAGCGAAGAAAAAATTGCCAAAGCAGTGCAGTTAGGTGCAAAAGCAGGGGTGTTATATAACCAAGAAAATTGGCAAAAAGCTTTTGTCAAAACTTATGGTGAAATGGACGTGGTGATTGACAGTGCTTGTGGTAATGGTTTTGCGGCATTAATTGATGTGTTGGGTTTTGGTGGGCGTATTGCTTTTTATGGTGGTGGCCAAGGAGCGATTAATGGTTTAAATCCACAAAAAATCTTTTGGAAGCAAGTTTCAATTCTCGGTTCAACGATGGGCAGTGACCAACAATTTGTGGAAATGGTTGATTTTGTCGAAAAACATCAAATTAAACCGATTGTTGATAGTATTTATGCGCTAGAAGATGGCGTGGCTGCATTTAAACATATGGCAGATGGCGCACAATTTGGTAAGATAGTTGTTCGTACCGTTGCTTAATAACAGAATAAGCAGACAGATTCGCAATAAACTGCTTTAGTTATTGCGAGTCAATGAATGCTTGTGATAAAAAAGACAATAATCCAAACTTACGTCATTAATGTGAAAAAAGAGTAAGTTATTAACCACATCTTATCGTTGTAGCAACATAAGAGTAACGTGAAAAAATAATCAGCAAAGGAAAAATATAATGGTTCTGCGTAAGCTAGCTATGGCACTGTTGAGTATTGGGGTCATATTGCCAGGGTTAACCCATGCTTTAGCCCTACGAGATGTCAAAACAAAATCTGCGTTAGGTGAGCCATTTCGTGCTGAATTAGAATTATCAGACTTAGGTGATTTATCTGATGAAGATATTAAAGTCAGCCTAGCACAACCAGAAGATTTTGAGCGTTTAGGAATTGAACAAACTTTTTTATTGGCAGAATTGCGCTTTGAAGTTGTTGTCAATCGTGAAGGGCGTTCGTTTATTAAAATTTCCAGTCCTAAACGTGTTACTGAACCATTTTTGGATTTCATTATTCGTGTCACTTGGCCAAATAATGCCCGTTTACATCAAGTAACGGCTTTATTAGACCCTCCTGCCAGTAAGTTGACTCGTAAAGCCGAACCTGTCCAAGCTCCTGTCGTTGTACAGGCTGAACCTGTTATTCAGCCAGTTGTTAAAGCAGTTGAGCAAGCAATGCCTGTAGCCTCCGAACCTGTGGCTATGACCGTGACTGAAAAATCATACACAGTACGTAAATTTGATACCTTATGGAAAATTGCTCGTAAAGTTAGACCCAATAATACCGTGCCTGTTGCCCAAATGATGAAAGCATTACATAAAGCCAATCCAGAGGCTTTTATTGCTAATAATATGAATCTGCTAAAAGATGGCGAAGTATTGCGTGTACCTAATTTAAGTGATGTGCAATCAGCAGCACAAGTTGCACAACAACAAGCTAATACGCCTGCTGTAGTTCAAGCACAAACTACTAAAGCTTTAGCACGACAACAAATTGATGCCACTAAAAAAGAAAAAGTGATTGCAAATACACCAACGGTTGCCAAACCACAAATGAAATTGTTGGCGCCAACGGGACAAAAAACGGCTCAAAGTACAGGCTTAACAGAAAAAACTGCTAAAAAAGAGCAAACTGATGCACCAACAGTTGTGACTAGCAAAAAGGTTGCTATTGAAAAAGCGGTGACAAAAAACGAAAGTTACAATCAAAAACTAACACATGAGTTAAGTTCTTTGGAGCAACAACTCAAGTTAAATGATAAGAAGATTGCTATGCAAAATGCCAAATTAGCGCAATTAGAAGCGCAGTTAAAAGCACGTCGTTTAGCGGCTGAACAAGCTAAACACAAAGACAAAACCGATTTAGAGAAAAAAGCTGTTGCGACAATGGCCTGTGCAGTTACGTTGCAGAGTTTTGTCAGTGTCGATGCGCATGCTGCTGATGCACCTAAAGAGGGTGGTGGTAGCTCAATGATGCCAATTATTGGTGGAGTGGTATTATTATTAGTTGTTGCAGCCATTTTTGTCTTAAAAGGTAAAGGCAAAAAAGAAACTCCACCATCTACTAAACCTGTTGCACCAACACCACCTGTTGCAAAACCTACAGCTCCTCAGCCTGTTGCGCCAAAACCAGAGCCTGTAGTGGCTAAACCTGAGCCTGTTAAACCTGTTGAGCCACCAAAACCACAAGACCCCTTAGAAGAAGTGCGTCCTTATTTAGAAATGGAGCGTTTTCCTCAAGCGGTAGGCATTCTCACTAAGGCTTTAGTTCAGCATCCTGATCGTGCTGATATTCATGTTAAATTATTGGAAATTTTTGTTAAGCAAAAAGATCGTCAGGCATTTGATGAGCAATATGCAAAATTAGAAGTATTAGGTGATTTAGACGCAATCGTTGCGGCTGATAAATTAAAAACACAATTACCTGAATTGCCTAAGAAAGAAGAAAAATCAAAATTAAACGAAGATGGACATTTAGAGTTTCAGCCTTCTAAACCAGCAGCTGTGGTTGAAGAAACTCCTTCTATTAGTTTAGATGATTTAGAAAATGACTTTAAATTAAGTTTATCTCAGCCTAATTTAAAAGCGTTAGATATTCCTCTTGCACCAGATCCTATTGAGTTACAGCGTCCAGAAGTTGAATCTGTGCCAGCCGAAGAAGCTAAAATTTCTGAATTAGACTCGCTGTTAGATGGTGGATTAGAGTTTAAGTTTGATAAGCCAGAAGAAGTGGTTGCAACTGAGTTTACGATTGACGAGCCAGTTGTTGAATCTAAAATGGATTTGGATTTTTCTTTTGATACGCCTGCAGCAGAAGAAGCTAAACCAAGTATTGATATTGGCACAGGTTTATCCTTAGATAGTTTAGATGACTTTTTAAGCGAACATAAAGCAGAGCCAGAAGTTGTAACACCAGAGGTTACACCAGCCGCTAATTTAGACTTTGAGCAAGAATTAGCTAAGTTTAAAGAAGAAAAAGAACCAGAGCCAGAAGTTAACTTAACTGAAGGTTTTGAGTTGGAAGAGTTTAAGTTTGATGATAGCTCTGCCAAAGAAAATGACCTTGGTTTTGATGTTGCGGATGCTGACTTCTCGATAGATGAACAGCCTGTTGTTGACGAAACAATGGACTTTAATTTAGATGTTGATGCGCCATCGGTTGATTTAAGCGATATGGTAGCTAACTTCGATAAAGAAGAGTTAGCGCAAGATATTGATTTGCCTGATGATTTAGGTTTTGATGATGTTGATGTATCGGTTTCTAGCGATGATGTCGTAGCGGAGTTAGATAAGGAGTTCTCTTTCTTAGCAACTACCGATGAAAACAGCACACGTTTAGAGCTTGCTCGTGCTTATATGGAAATGGGCGACCGTTTAGGTGCACGTGATTTGTTAGAAGAAGTTGTTGCTGAAGGTAGCGGCGCACAAAAAACCGAAGCGCAAGGTATTTTAATGCGTATTGGCTAAATACAAGTCTTGCCTTTTGATAAAAGCCGCTGTAAAAAGCGGCTTTTTGTTTTTTAATTTGAGACTTAGTAACTATTAGTTAATAGGCAATGCTTAAGTCTTGTTAGATTAGGGTTTTTGTTATGCGTTTTGCGCTTGGTATAGATTATGATGGCTCGCAGTATCGCGGATGGCAAACGCAACAAGAAGGTGTGCCGAGTATTCAGTCCACAATAGAGCAAGCCTTAAGTAAAGTAGCCAATCATCCTGTGATTTTGCATGGTGCAGGGCGCACCGATGCAGGGGTTCATGCTTCGGGTATGGTGGCTCATTTTGATACTGATGCGATTCGAGGTCATAAAAGTTGGTTGTTAGGGACAAACACCTTATTACCTCATGATATTGCTTTACGATGGATTCATCCTGTGAGCAATGACTTTCATGCCCGTTTTAAAGCAGTAGCTCGACGTTATCGTTATGTGATTTTTAATAGCTCACAACGTTCGAGCCAATTAGCAGGCAAAGTCACATGGCATTATCATCCTTTAGATGTAGAACGTATTAAAATAGCAGCCAGTTATTTGGTAGGTACACATAATTTTAATTCGTTTAGAGCAGTGGCTTGCCAGTCACGTAATCCTGTGCGTCATGTGCACTTTTTAAATGTCACGCAAAAAGGCTCATTGATTATTTTGGATATTCAAGCGGATGGTTTTTTGCATCATATGGTGCGTAATATTGCAGGTGTATTGTTAGCAATTGGAGAGGGCAAAGCCGAGCCAGAGTGGGTGCAAGAGTTGTTGAAGGTGCAAGACCGAAAACTCGGAGGAGTCACCGCATCGGGCAGTGGTTTATATTTTGCCGATGCGCTTTATCCCCCAGAGTTTGAACTTCCCAAAGAGCCTTTAGGGCCAATATGGTTAGTAGGTTTGAATTAACTAAGCGACTAAAAAATAATCAGCTCTTTAAGCTTGCCGCCAATGCCGTTGCATTTTGTGCAACTAAGCCATAAATAGATAATTGTGGATTAACCCCCAAACTGGTTGGAAACACCGAACCATCAAAAATCGACAAATTTGCTAATTGATGATGACGGCCTTGGCTATTAACAACTCCCATGGTTTCATCTTCACTCATCATACAACCGCCCATTAAATGCGCGGTAAACAAAGCAGTACGAAACTTTTTGTAGGGCAGGTTGTTAATTTGGGTTTGAGCTTCTTGCCATGTACTTACCCATGTAGAGTCTAAATGTGCCATTTTAACTTTGCTTGCGCCTGCAGCAAATTGCGCCTCTGCCATACTTAAATAAGCACGTTTTGCTCCATCCCAAATAAAGTCACTCACTTCATAATCCAAAACGGGATCACCTTTAGCATCAATAGACACTTCACCGCCTTGGCTATCGTCCACAAAGCCATCACGCATTAACGCTAACATTGCATTAGTGTGTGGCAACATGGCCATTTCG
>ERZ650309.1581-NODE-1581-length-10659-cov-3.821200_pt1 | contig 10659 bp, 13 predicted proteins | sample MGYA00376245_ERZ650309 | MGnify/ENA primary metagenome ERZ650309 (study PRJEB26733, sample SAMN07839294) | wastewater metagenome | biome: urban; feature: wastewater treatment plant; material: waste water | place: USA: North Carolina | collected 2016-04-26 ...
GCACAAGGTGGTGTTGCCGCAGTATTAGATGAAACAGATACCACTGATAGTCATGTGCAAGATACCTTAGTGGCAGGAGCTGGTTTGTGTCATAAAGATACCGTGACTTTTACCGTGGAACATGGCGCACAAGCGATTCAATGGTTGGTTGAACAAGGTGTTCGATTTACCTTAGATGACAGTGAACACTGGCATTTAACCCGTGAAGGTGGCCACTCGCACCGCCGTATTATTCATGCTGCCGATGCAACAGGCGTCGCCATTTCTACCACCTTAGTCAAGCGCGTACAAGAATGTGACCATATTCAATTACTCGAAAATCGGGTAGCGGTTGATTTAATCACCACTCAAAAACTCGGCTTAGATGATGAGCCAAATCGGGTCGTGGGTGCTTATGTGCTAAATAAAGCCACGGGACAAGTGGAGTTATTTAGAGCGCGTTTTGTGGCTTTGGCAACAGGTGGCGCAAGTCGCGCTTATTTTTATACCTGTAACCCTGATATCGCCACAGGTGACGGCATTGCGATGGCATGGCGTGCGGGTTGTAGGGTTGCCAATATGGAATTTAACCAGTTTCACCCGACCAGTTTATATCATCCTCAAGCCAAATCTTTTTTGATTACCGAAGCCATGCGCGGTGAAGGTGCAGTATTACGTCTGCCCGATGGCGAGCGTTTTATGCCGCGTTTTGATGAGCGTGCCGAATTAGCTCCGCGTGATATTGTGGCGCGTGCCATTGATTTTGAAATGAAACGTTTGGGCATTCGTTGTGTGTATTTAGATATTAGCCACAAAGAGCCTGAGTTTGTTAAAAGCCACTTTCCAACGATTTATAAAACCTGTTTGCAATACGGCATTGATATTACCAAAGACTGGATTCCTGTTGTGCCTACGGCTCACTTTACCTGTGGCGGCGTAATGGTCAATTTGCATAGCGAAACCGATATTAGCCATTTATATGCCATTGGTGAAACCTCATTTACGGGACTACATGGGGCAAATCGAATGGCAAGCAATTCGTTATTAGAATGTTTTGTATTTGCCATGTCTGCCGCGCAAGATATCGAAAGCCGTTTACACGACACCGCACCGCCACCTGCTTGTCCTTCTTGGGATGAGTCGCAAGTACGCAACTCCGATGAAGATGTGATTATTTTGCATAATTGGGACGAGTTACGACGCTTTATGTGGGATTATGTAGGTATTGTACGCAGCGATAAACGCCTACAACGCGCTTTACGCCGTATTGAATTGCTTAAGGTAGAAATTACCGAATATTACAGTAACTATAAAGTGTCGCCTAACTTATTGGAACTACGCAATTTAGTATTAATTAGTGAGTTAATTGTGCGCTCGGCTTTGGCACGAAAAGAGTCACGCGGCTTACATTACACACTCGATTATCCACAAATGAATACCGATATTGTAGATACCGTGTTAGTACCACCTGAGTTTGTGGTAGAGCAACACGCAACTATTTAGCGATTATGAACATGCGTAGCCTGTATGCAGCGTAGCGAAATACAGGAAAAAACAAAGAGTTGAAGTCAAAACCCCGTGTTGCGTTGCCCTTCACACGGGCTACCGACCTACGGTTAAACATCCATTAGCCTCAACCTAGCCTGTAACTTTCTGTAGTCACCTGCATTAAGACTATCGGGAAACAACACCAACTGATACGGCATATTTAAGGCTTGGCTACTACAACGTAAAATGACCAAATATCGCCACAACATCACTGAGCTTAGCGTGACTTTAAGGCGTTGACCCGTAGGCAAATAAATAAACCATTCATCTTGATGAGTGCTAAGACGAGTCACTGTTAAGCTATTATGGCGGCGATATTCAAGCAAAAACAGTATTAATACCAAGACGCTCAACACAAGCTCTACCCATACAGGCATATAAGCCACCCAAATGGCAGCTAACGCCAACAAATAAAAAAACACCACACTTCCCTGTTGCCAACGTGAGGCCTTAACGGGACTGTCCAACTCCCACGCGTTCATAAATCACCTTAATAATATGGCTCAACTCGGCATCTTCGGGCTGCTCGTAACCCATAAACCACGCTAATAAATCGGGGTCTTCACATTTAATTAACTTAGCCACCATAGCTTGCTCATCTTCGGGCAATAATAAATAATGGTCACGCATAAATGGCTCAAAAAATACATCTAACTCTTTTAAACCGCGTCTGGCGCGCCAAAACATCGCACGTTCGGCATTGGTTAATTCACGCATTTTTCATCTCGCTGATTTTGTTAATATATTATATGCTTTGCGCAACCAAAAACCTATCGTCTAGGGCTTAGACTGCTTTATTGAGTGTGTATTATGTCTGCGTTACAAATTATTCGACTCACAAACGAGAGTATCTTAAATATTCAAGGTATTGATGCACATAAGTTTTTGCAAGGTCAAACTACCACCGACTTTAAAGAATTAAACGCCGAACAATCACGTTTAGGGGCTTATGCTAATTTAAAAGGTCGCATCGTTTTTAGTTTTAGAGCAGTTGAATGGCCAACACAAAGCCTTAATTTAGTCATGGATGCCGAGTTAATTACTGCGGCAAAAAACACTTTTCAAAAATATATTGTCTTTTCTAAAGCACAAATTAGCACGCCTGATGTAGCTGTAGTGGGTATTTTAGGCGTTGATGCAGCCTCGGTATTAAATACACTTTTTGGCTTTTGTCCTGTAAATATCAATCAAACACAAAGTAACGAGCAAATCAGTATTACACGGCTACATGGTGAGCATCGTTGGATGGTGTTAGTACAAGCTGATGCACTTGAGGAAGTCTGGGCAAAATTAAGCACACAAGCCAATATAGGCACACTTAACGAATGGCGCGCGGCACAAATTGCGGCGGGTGAATCACCTGTTTTAGCTCAAACCAGTGAGTTGTATCAGCCTCAAGAGCTTAACTTTTTGAATTTACAAGCTATTAGCTATAACAAGGGCTGTTATACAGGCCAAGAAATTATTGCGCGTTTATATTTTAGAGGCAAACTCAAACAATGGGTGCATCGCTTTAGTGTTAATAACAGTATATTACCTGCTCTTAATAGCGCAATTTATGATGAAACAGGCCGAAATCAAGGCCACGTGGTATTGGCAGCACATACTAACAATCAAACAGTTGAGTTATTAGCGATTGTGCGCCATGAATATGCTAATACCATATTTTTAGGTGAAGAAAAATTACCGCTCACGTTGTTAGACTTACCATATGAGGTTGAGGTTAAAGAGTAATTAATCCTCTTTTATCTAAACCTATTTATAAGGGCTTCGACTCCGCTCAGCCAACAAGAAATGCTCCCTGAGCGGAGCCGAAGGGATACCAACAAACCCTATGCTTTTTTGGCATTCTTACGTTGTTTGCGGTCTGCTAACCATCTAAAAACCAATCCATCGGGTCGGTCTATGCCATCCATCACATACGTTAACACCTGCTCATCACGCAACGTTAGTTCTAAACGATACTGATTATTTGCTGCACCTGCCATTAACAAACGGTCATGTGGCTTTAACAATAGCGCATCTTCATCGGGCCCTGCCAAAAATTGGCCACCACGTAACAAAGCAACAGCATGTAACTCCATGCGTCTATCTCGGTCACGGTTGTCACGTAATAAATCCCCCAAACAAATATGACGCTCTTTACCTAATAAGGCAAAAACTGCAGGTGCTTCATCAAAGTTTAAGCGTACTTCCCATACATGGGTATCTTCATAAGGCAAATACTCTAACAAACGATGCACCGTTGCAGGCAACATACGGCGTAAATGCTCTTGCATACGCGGCAACATAGGAGATGTCATAGCAGCCAAACATTGGCGCGCCACCATCACACTTGGCACCATAAGCATATCAGGCTTTAATGCCTGAAAGAGCATGGCACTGTGGTCGTCATTTTGACGCAAAATCACATAAATATCGGGGTTAATTTGTCGCGCCAACGCAACTAAAGCAAGGTTGCGCGTGTCATCACCCGTACCGACCACAATCCCTGCCGCATAAGGTAAATGTGCATTTCGTAATTCGTCTAGCTCATCTTGCCAAATACCATCAATATCACTAGGTGAAAGATTAAGTAAAGTGGGGTCAATTGGGGTACAGGGTCGCCCTGTTTCACTTAAAACATCCACTACAAATCGACCAAAACGTCCATAACCACAAATAATCCATTGTCCTTCGGGGCAAGGACGCTCACTTAAACGACCAGTCCCATGTGTTGGCGTTAAACGCATAAATAAGGTATGCGCTTCGGGATTAATGAGTAATAAACGTAACTCTTCGGTAAAAGCCTTAAAAGGATTGATAAGCATATCTGTGCCAAAAGCCAACGCACTTTCGGCAATACTAGGGGTTTCGGAGCGACAATAGACAGGTACATAAGGATTCAACACACGCGCTGCGGCGGCTATCCCCAAATTGGTGGCATCGTCTGAGGTTAAGGCCAAAACACCTGCTAATTGAGGATGCGACAAGCCTGCATCCATCAAAATTTCGGCATTACGCGCGTCGGCTAATAAAGCAGGAATACTTAAACCATGATCATGCAACTCTAGCTCAAAAATTTCTTGTTCACGCTTTTCAAGTACCACAACTCGCTGACCTGCACGAGCCAATCGATCACATAACAAAGCCCCTGTTTGTCCATAACCGCACATTAGCCAAAAAGGCTCACGAATATGCTTTACACGACGGCCAAAACTACCGCGTTTCATGGCTTCCAAAAAAGTTTTATCTTGAGCTAAGGCAATAATTGCGGCAAGTTGCCATGCCCAAACCGTCACTGATAAATAAATACAAAAAGTGACCCACATCCGCTGAGTATTGGTAAAGGCATAAGGTATTTCGCCAAAACCAATGGTCGTCGCGGTATAACTCATAAAATAAAAAGCATGAAACCAGCTCATCGCAACAGGATGACCATTATTATCTACGCCTTCTATGAGTACCAATCCCGTTACGCTAATGGCATAACTTAAAATAACGGCAATAATTGGCAGGCGTAAGCGTCGTAACGCAATAAATAATGCGGTATTCATTAGCGCCTAAACATCACTGTTTCAGAAATCAATAAAATCAGTGACACAAAATTAGCCAACATCGCCCCACCCGCTAAAGAGACAATGCTTGACATCGCACTAGGGGTCATTGCACCAACGACTTGTGTTTGGTATCCCCAATAAATAGAAGCCGCTATTAATTGCAATACAGCCACTAAACTGGTGGCTAATTGCGTTGCCCCCATGTGCGAGCGGTCTCCAAACTTTAACGAGGTGGCAATTAAATTAACAATCAATGCAGCCGAAAACTCGCCCACATGATGCAGGTCGGGACGGTCAATATCCCCAATAAAAAAGCCAAAATTTAGCGTAGCCGCTAACACAATAAAAAATGCAAAAATGACTTTTTCTAAATTCATAATCTGTACTCGTGATACTTTTAAAATTATGCTTTAATGGCAACACCTTGAATAATACTGCCACCCACAGAAATTAACTTAGGATGTTGAAAGCGTTGTATTTGACTAAAACTAAAACCAGCTTGCACCATTGTTGCTTCGGTATCACGATTTAATTGGCAACCACAGGCAAGATGTTTCCATGCAGGATTAATGGCATCTTGACACCGTGCCACCCAAGAGCTTGGTGCGCGTACATGCTCTAAAAACAATAGTTGGCCATCAGGCTTTAAGACACGATAAGCTTCTTTTAAGGCTTGTAGTGGGTCAGGAATGGTACACAATACCAAACACATAATCACCGTATCAAAACTATTATCGGCAAACTCTAGTTGATGTGCATCACCAACGGCTAATTTAACCACTGCATTAGCAGGTGCTTTTTTTGCCATTAATTCGGCTTTTTTAAGCATCGCCATGAAGGGTTCAATACCAATAATTTCTTGAGCTTGTGAGGTATAAAAAGGCAAGTTTGCGCCTGTGCCAATGCCTATTTCTAAGATGCGACCTTGAGCCAAGCTAATGGTTTGTTGACGCTGAGGCTTTAAAGGTTTTGTGGCAATATCTAACACCACAGGAAAGACATAGTCAGCATATAACGACATAATTATTATTCTCCGTGAGTCATTTTAAATCAGCCAAAGGATGTTTGCGCCATAAACGTTTATAATGCTCTTCTACATAAGCCTCTGTTAGCTCCGCAATGGTTGCAGGCTGCCAATGTGGATTTTGGTCTTTATCCACTAACAACGCCCTCACCCCTTCAATAAAATCAGGATGACGCGCACATTGCACCGATAGTGTTAATTCTTGTTTAAAACATTCGGCCAAACTTAAGTCTTTGCCGTGTTGCCATTGCTTATAAACTAATGCTGCACTGGTTGGCGAACCTCGCTTTAAGGTCATCGCTGCTTTATGAAGCCATGCGTTGTCGGATGGCTGAATAAGTTGCTGATATAACTGAAGTAAATCAGTTGCGTTCGTGCGTTGCTCAATATCGGCAGCAGCAATCTCAAGTTGCCCTTGCGCCAAATCGCTTAATTGATAACGCATTAATAATTGGCTAATTTGATGATGATGCGCCTGTGTCTCTTCATCCCAATCCATTTGTGTTAGTGCATTAATCACATCATGCCGTGTTCCACTCGCCAAAGCATGACTAGCTAATTGAGTACTAATAGCATCGGCTGCATTAATTTGTGCGCCTGTCATACCCAAAAATAAACCCACTTTACCTAAACGTGACAACAACCATGAGCCGCCTACATCAGGATACAAACCAATGCTAATTTCGGGCATCGCAAGGCGTGAGGTTTCGGTGACTATACGATGCGACGCTCCAGCCAACAAACCAATACCGCCACCCATTGAAAAGCCAGTTGCCCAAACAATCAAGGGTTTAGGATATTGATGAATCAAATAATCTAAACGATATTCGGCACTAAAAAAATCAATAGCACTGCTATCGTCAATACCATTAGCACGAACCGCTAAACAAATTTGCTTAACGTCACCCCCTGCACAAAAAGCTTTTTCGCCTGCGCCATGTAAAAACACTGCCACAATGCCTTCGTCTTGCGCCCATGCCTGCAATTGTGGGTACAAAAGCTGAATCATGGGTAAATTCAGTGAGTTAAGTGATTTTTCGCTATTTAATTGTGCTATGCCAATACGTTGACCATTCGCACAAGCTAATTCTTGACATAAAACAAGTGCTTGTTGATTCATACGGGTAATTGCCAGTTGATGGGTTGAAGACCATGCTCCATTAAATATGCATTGGTTTGAGAAAAATGCTTGCAGCCAAAAAAGCCACCCCGATTAGCGGCCATAGGCGATGGATGTGTCGCTTTTAATACCAAGTGTTTTTGTGTGTCAATGTGTTGGCCTTTTTTTTGTGCATAACTACCCCACAGCAAAAACACCACATTGCTACATTGCTCATTGACCACCTTAATTACTTCGTCGGTAAATAACTCCCAACCCCGTCCTTGATGAGAGGCAGCCAAACCTGCTTCTACCGTTAATACGCTGTTTAATAATAATACACCTTGTTCTGCCCACGTACTTAAATTGCCATGATTAACAGGCTGTGCATTTACATCTGTATTTAACTCACGATAAATATTGCGTAATGAGGGTGGTACAGCAATGCCTCGGCGAACCGAAAAACATAAGCCATGTGCTTGACCTACGCCGTGATAAGGGTCTTGTCCTAAAATCACGACTTTCACTTGTGACAACGGCGTGGTGTTTAAAGCATTAAAGTATTCGGCCGCAGGCGGATAAATGGTTTTACCTTGTTTTTTTTCGTCGGCTAAAAACTGCCGTAAATTAGTCATATACGGCTTAAAAAAAGTTTCTGTCAGTGCAGCTTTCCAAGAGGTTTCTAACTGTACACGAGCTAGAATTTCTTGTTGTTGGTTATTTATGCTATTAACGGCTGTATTCATATCCTAATTCTTCTTTCCTAATTAAAACAAAGGCTTTACCTCGCCCTATCCTAATTTTTTTATCTAAATACGGCAAATAGAACGTACTTGTAATAATAATAATTGGCGCATAGCCTCACGATCATAATGACCAATAGGCTGCAATAAACCTTGTATTTCGAGGTGACGAATGGTCATTAAAATCAAACGTCCTGCCTCTTGTGGACGCTCGACACCAATCAAAGCTAACATTTGCGAAATATCTTTTAATAGGCTTTGACTATAATCCAAAGCCAAACCATGCAAACGTTCGTCCTGTAGCACGGCATACCAAAAGGCTTGCTCAATCATTAACTTTTCACGGTGATTTTTTAAACGGTCAAGAGCTTCATCCACCGCAACATCAACCATGTGTTCGATAATATTTGGCAATGCTGTGCTTAAATCTGTCCCCGAATACAACGGAAAATTAATCAGCAACCATTCATGGATTTTGACCCAAAACGGATTAACAAAATTTTCCATTACGTCTTTAGCATACAATGTTAAGGCATCGGCTAATAAATCGTGAATATCTTTAAAATAATAAGTCGTGGCGGAAAGCGGCACATCTGCTTCTAAGGCTACTGCACGATGACGCACGCCACGCACTCCATCACGCACCATCACCCGCAAAGCGGCCTGCAAAATAGCTAAACGCCGCTGCTCACTGCTTTGGCGAGCAGGTTTACGACCATGATAGGATGACTTTGACACTTTGGTAGCAGGAGTTACTGACATGAATCTAAAACACTAATAAAAATAAGGAATTACGCATTACACCGCAATTGGCGCGTTTTGCACGGATAAAACGATTAAAACACGGATAAACAAGCAATAACCGCGTAAGTCCTAAAGGCTTCAAACAAAAAGAATCATGCACTTCTTGAATAAAAGTGACTAACTCTCTAATATCGCTAAAAATATAACATATTCGCCGAGGCGCGACATGAAAAACTGGTTTTTAGTTCCTGCTCTGTTAGTTGCATTCACCACCACTCACGCTGCCGACTTGCCCCCACAAGGCATGAGTATGGCCAAAGTACAAAAAAACTATGGCGTGCCCGTTAGCAAGCTCAAAGCTGTAGGCCATCCTCCTATTACTCGTTGGATTTACCCTGACTACACGGTAGTGTTTGAATATAAACATGTGGTTCAAAGTGTACGTATGGTCAAAGAAGATGCTCCTGTCACTACTGCGACAATGCCTCAAGAGACACCTACTTCAACACCAGCATCTAATGAAGCAACACTCAACGTAGAAGTACAACAATAATATCATGCAAATTATTGGCCATCGCGGTGCGCGTGGTGAAGCCCCCGAAAATACCCTCAGTGGTTTTAACCATTTAAAATCTTTAGGGATTCGTGCGGTTGAATTTGATATTCGCGTCTCGCATGATGGTCAGTTAGTAGTGATTCATGATGACTCTGTAGAGAGAACTACTAACGGCATAGGCTTAGTCCATCAAAAGACCATAAATGAGTTGGCTGCCTTAGATGCGTGTAGTCATTTTAACTCTTGGCCACATCATGATGGTGTTCCTAGCTTGGCGGCGGTATTAACCTGTTTAGCAGACTTTGATCATTTACAACTCGAAGTCAAAGTAACTACGCCTCAAGACTGCGCTATTGTGGCGCAACAACTGCCTTTGCTGTGTCAAACTTTTGGCTCACGTGCGGTCACCACGTCTTTTAATCTTGATTATTTACGCTTAATACAACAAACAGCCCCTCATATAACACGTGGCTTGTTGGTTGAAGATGACTTTAAGGGCGATATTATTGACCTAGCACAAAGTTTAGGCTGCAAGCTCATTGCGCCACATCATCAATTATTACATCTTGATTTAGTGCAACAAGCCCATCAACAAGGCTTGGTGGTGTCCACATGGACAGTCAACCAAGCTCAACGCATGATTGATTTACAAAATATGGGTTTAGATAGTTTGATTACTGATTATCCTAGTTTGGCCTTAAAAACCTTAGCCCAAGATGGGTTTCGTTCCTCAACCCATCCTACTAATTAATGCCCACTAGTAAATTTTAATCCCAAAATACCTGCCACAATCAATAAAATGCACAAAATTCGCGCGATGTCGCGTGGCTCATTAAACAATATGATGCCGCAGATAGTTGCACCTACTGCCCCTATACCCGTCCAAATCGCGTAACTTGTACCCAAAGGTAATGTTTTTTGTGCTAAGGCCAAAAAATACACCGAAGCCGCCATACCCAATACACAAATAACCGAAGGCCATAATTTACTAAAGCCCTCGGTATATTTCATCGTTACTGCCCATTGAATTTCTAATAGCCCAGCAATCAACAAATAAACCCATGCCATTTAATTGTCACCTTTCATCGCATCACGGCCTAAATTTGCATCATTTGGGCTATTGCTTTCACATTTAGTCGTATCGCCACCACAAACGGGGCATTCTTTATCGCCTGTAAAACGGTTTAAACCGCCACAAGTCCCTTTTAACGGCTCTTTACCCATTAATACGCCAACCGCCATTAACAATATCATCAAGATAATGGCTATTAACGAAACAAGGAATAAAGTCATTTTGTACTCTCCCCTAAAAATGGTTGAAACATCGGGGTATATCTCTCACTAAAACCCTGTTCTGTTTTCACTAAATAATAGGCTGGAATGTGATTGTCTACCGCAATCGTATAACCAGATCGGAAGAGCACACG
>ERZ650309.1583-NODE-1583-length-10650-cov-5.089476_pt1 | contig 10650 bp, 9 predicted proteins | sample MGYA00376245_ERZ650309 | MGnify/ENA primary metagenome ERZ650309 (study PRJEB26733, sample SAMN07839294) | wastewater metagenome | biome: urban; feature: wastewater treatment plant; material: waste water | place: USA: North Carolina | collected 2016-04-26 ...
CCCAGCGCGTACCACATGGGGGTGCGCAGCACGATCGAGCCCTTATACAGCGTGGCGACCCAGTTGAGGACCTTGATCGCCGTCGGGATGGCGACCAGGAACGTCAGGAACGAGAAGATCATCCCCGCGAGCTCCGACTGGCCCGAGGTGAACATGTGGTGGCCCCAGACGAGGAACCCGATGATGGCGATGCTGATCGACGACATCGCGATCGCCCGATAGCCGAAGATCGCCTTGCGCGCGAAGCAGCTGATGATGTCGCTGACGACGCCGAAGCCGGGCACGATCATGATGTACACGGCGGGGTGGCTGTAGAACCAGAAGAAGTGCTGGAACAGCACCGGGTCGCCGCCGATCGCCGGGTCGAAGATGCCGACGTGCAGCGCCCGCTCGGCGATGAGGAGCAGCAGCGTGATCGCCAGCACCGGCGTCGCCAGCACCTGGATTACGCTCGTCGCATAAAGCGCCCAGACGAACAGCGGCATGCGGAAGAACGTCATGCCCGGGGCGCGCAGCGTGTGCACGGTGGCGATGAAGTTCAGGCCGGTGAAGATCGACGAGAAGCCGAGGATGAACGCGGCGAGCGTCATCGAGATGACGCTGGCGTTGGTGGTGGTGGAGTACGGCGTGTAGAACGTCCAGCCGGTGTCGACCGCGCCCGAGATGATCGAGTAGAGCGCGAAGCCGGCGCCGACCAGGTAGATGTAGAAGCTGGCGAGGTTGAGGCGCGGGAACGCGACGTCCTTGGCCCCGAGCTGCAGCGGCAGGATGATGTTGCCGAGCGACGCCGGCACCGACGGGATGATGACGAGGAAGACCATCACCGCGCCGTGCAGCGTGAACAGGCGGTTGTAGGTCGCGGCGTCGACGATGGTCTTGCCGGGCGAGAGCAGCTCGGTGCGGACCAGCAGCGCGAACACGCCGCCGAGGAGGAACGCCGCCAGCACGAAGCACAGGTACATGACGCCGATGCGCTTGTGATCCAGCGTCAGCAGCCACGACTTGAGGCTCGTCTCAGGCGCCTCGTAGAACGAGGGCGGCTTGGGCCGCGCCTCGTTGGTCATCGAACTTCCGGGGTTGTACTGGGTCATGACGGAACCTCGATTACTTCAGACTCTTGAGATACGCGATGAGGTCGCTGATCTCAGCGTCAGTAAGAACGCCCTTGAACGTCGGCATGGGCGAGGCCTTCTCGTAGCCCGCCACCGTCTTCTTCCGAGGGTACTCGATCGACTCGCGCAGGTAGTTCTCGTCGATCTGCAGAGTCGAACCGTCGGCCAGGTGCTCCTGCCGACCGAAGACCTGCCACAGCTTCGGGCCGATCGCGGGCTGCGCCTGGTCCGCCTTGACCGCGTGGCAGGCGACACAGCCGCCCTTGACCGAGAACAGCTTCTGGCCGCGCTCGACCGGGGTCTTGCCGGTCTCGTTGTGCGCCTTGACCCAGGCCTGGTACTGCGGCTCGTCCATGACCTTGACCTTGGCCAGCATGGCCGAGTGGTCGTCTCCGCAGTACTCGGCACAGAAGACCTGGTGCTCGCCCTTCTGCGTCGCCTGGAACCACAGCGTGGTGTAGCGCTTGGGCACCGCGTCCATCTTGGTGCGGAAGTTGGGGATGAAGAAGCTGTGCAGCACGTCGGTCGACGTGATGACCAGCCGCACCGGCTTGTTCACCGGCACCGCGATCTCGTCGGCCGAGGTCGCGCCGTTCTCGTACTCGAAGCTCCACTTCCACTTCTTGCCGGTGACGCGGATCTCCAGCGCATCCTTGGGCGCGATCAGCATCTCCAGGTAGTCGCGGAAGCCCCAGGCGAAGAGGCCCATCACCACGAACAGCGGGATGACGCTCCACGCCACCTCGAGCACGGTGTTGTGAGTGATCTCGGTCACCTCGTGCTTGCCGCCGCGCCAGCGGTACTTCCAGACGAAGTAGATCCCGGCACCCATGATGGCCACGAAGCAGACCAGGATGAGCAGCGTCAGGGAGTAGAACAGGAGGTCATACTCCGCCGCCATGGTCGAGGCCTGGGGCGGCAACATGATCGAAGGCTTGGTTGGGTCCATCATGCATGCACCGAGGCGCGGCGGTCCCTACGCCACGCGGAAAGAAGGAACACTCCCAAGAAGAGGATCGTCAGGACGCCGCCGATGCGCATCACGCCGAGCGGCGAGATCAGGTAGCGGCGTGACTGCGGGTCGTAGTGGTAGCACCACAGGAGCACGCGCTCGATCGGGTTGCCGATCGCTCCCTGTGACGCCTCGAGCAGCGCCAGCTTGAGGTCGCGCGTCGGGAACAGCGCCCCGTAGAGCGTCTGCGACAGGCGCCCGTCCGGCGTCAGCACGAAGATGCCCGCCGCGTGCGCCCACTGGCTGGTCTTCTGATCCCAGCGGTACTTGAAGCCGACGGCCGAGGCGATCTTCTTGATGTCCTCGGCCTTGCCCGTGAGGAAGGGCCACGAGTCCTGCGGGCTGGCGAGATCGCGGCCGAGCGACTCGAGATACGCCGCGCGCTTGCCGAGCGCCTGGCTCGGCCCCTCCTCCGGATCGATGGAGAGGACGACGACCTCGTACTGCTTGCCCGGCATGAACTCGAGGGTGCGCAGGCCGTCGACGGCCGCGTTCATCACCAGCGAGCACAGGACCGGGCAGCGGAAGTACGACAGCACCAGGATCACCGGCCGGTTGGGCTTGAAGAACTCCGCGAGCCGCGCCGCCTGGCCGTGGTGATCCACGAACGAGGTCTCCAGCGGGAGCTTCGCGCCCAGGCGCTGCTCGATCTCGATGCCCGCGAGCTCAGGCGGCACCGTCTCGTCGGCGTTGGCCGAGCGGACGGAGCCCGCGCAGAGCACGAGCAGCGAGATCGCAAGCGCCTGGGACAGCGTGCTCATCGCTTGGCTTCCTCGATGACCTTCTTCATCCCTTCGGCGACCGGGATGTGCGCAAGGCCCTTCTGCTGATCGACGTAGCCGTAGCTCGTGAGGCGCTTCTCCTCGGCCTCGCGCTGCACCCGCACCACCGGCGCGCGCTCCGCCTGCTCGACGAAGCGCTGGCCCGTGATGTGGTCGATCATCGGGTAGACGAGCGAGGTCACCAGGATCGCGCTGCCGAAGAAGACGATCGCGATGACCACGCCCCAGCCGGCCAGCTGCAGGTTGGGCGGCTGCTGCTCGTCGACCTGGACCGCGGCGTGCGCGTGCCCATGCCCCTCATCGTGAGCGCCGTGCTGATCAGCCATTGTCGTACTCCAGCGAGTCGGCGAGGTGCGGGTCCTTGACCGGGACGAGCGCCGCGCTGCCGAAGTTGCGCGACGCGACCGCGAGGAACAGACCGGTGAGGCCGACCAGCGCCGCCGCGTCCGTCCAGACGAAGCCGAACTCGGGCCGGAACAGCGGCGTGATCACCCAGTACAGGTCGACGTAGTGCATGCCGATGAGCAGCGCCGCCACCGTCGACTCCAGCATCGCATTGCGCTTGGCGAAGCGCGACAGGATGGCGAAGAACGGGATGGCGAAGTGGCCGAACACCAGGGCCCACGTCACGCTCGACCAGCCGCCCTCGTAGTGGCGGCGGTACCAGACCGTCTCCTCGGGGATGTTCGCGTACCAGATCAGGAAGAACTGCGAGAACGCGATGTATGCCCAGAAGACGATGAAGCCGAAGATCAGCTTGCCCAGGTCGTGGAAGTGCTCCTCGTTGAGCACGTTCTTCAGGTAGCCGTTGCTCTGCAACAGGCGCCCGGTCAGCGCGATCAGGGCCAGCGACGACAGCATCGACCCGGCGAAGGTGTAGACGCCGAACATCGTCGAGTACCAGGTCGGCTCCAGCGACATCATCCAGTCGAAGCCGGCGAAGGTCAGCGACAGCGCGAACACCAGCACGCCGAGCGGCGCCATCTTGCGCAGCGCCAGGGTCTGGCTGACGTCGCCGGTCTTGTCCATCGCCACCGAGCGCTTGCGGACCACGAGGCCGAGGAAGGTCCAGCTCGCGAGGTAGATCGCCGCGAAGATCCAGAACCGCGTCGGGTTCAGGTACGCCTCCTTCTCGGGCAGGATGTGCTCGACCGCCTGCTGGTACTCGGCGTTGTTGAACACGTGCCCCGGCCACCACGGGAAGATCTCCTTGGCGAACAGCGCGATCGGGATGAACAGCGGGATCAGCAGCCAGGTCGTGGCGCCGAAGTTCTCGGCGATGCGGCGCACCGCCACGCTCCAGCGCGCGAACACCAGGTGCTGCAACAGCGCGAAGAACATGCCGCCCACGGCCAGCGTGACGACGAACATGAACGCCACGAGGTAGCCGCTGAGCGCCTGCGCCCGGCTCGCCTCACCGAAGATGCCGACGAGGCTGCCGGCCAGGCCGAGGACGCCCAGCGCGCCGAAGATCAGCGAGCGCTGGTTGGCGCGCGCCGCCGGCAGCTGCGTATCCGCAGTAGACAGATCGAGGGGAGAGGCACTCATTTCAAGTTGCTCCTCTGCTCAGGAGTCAGCGCCCCACCGGCAGGTTCTGGCTGCGCTGGAGCGCGCGCACGTACGCCACGATCGCCCAGCGATCCGCGGTCGGGATCTGGTAGGCGTACGAAGGCATGGTCGCCTTGCCGTTGGTGATCGTGTCGAACAGCTCGCCCACCGGCGCGTCGATCAGGCGCTGCTCGGCGTACGAGGGCGGCACCCAGCGGCTGTACTTGTTGGCGCGCTGGATGACGAGGCCGTTGCCCGAGCCGGTGCGGTCGTGACACGGCGCGCAGTAGATGTTGTAGCGCTGCTGGCCGCGCCCGAGGAACGCCTCGTCGACGGTGACCTCGGCCGGGAACTTGGCGACGTGCTTGCCGGCGTCGTCCTTGCCGGTGTGGAACGGCGTCGGGTCGACGGGCGCGGTCACGGCCAGCGTCCCCGCCTCGATCGGCCGCATGGCGCGGTGATCGGCGAAGAAGGTGTTCTCGCGCTGGGGCTTGCCCTTGTCCTGCGTGAACATCTGCCGCTGCCAGTGCAGCGGCGGGTCGTCCGAGGGGTTGCCGCGGCAGCCGCCCAGGAGCGCGCTCGCGCCCAGCACGAGGAGCGCGGCCGCCGGCACATGGAGCGTAGAGAGCGGGTTTCTCTGTTCCGACATGGCTACGTCTCCGAGATGTCCCTGATGACGGTGATGTGCTTGCCGTGCTGCGCACCCAGGACTTCGCGCGCCTTGGCCTCGCTCCAGACCGGGTCCTTCGACTCGATCGAGAGGAAGAAGCCGTCGTCCGAGAAGCGCCCGAACCGCTTGCTGGTGAACAGCGGGTGGTACGGCTGCGGCAAGAAGCACAGCGCCAGCAGCGACAGCACCGTGGTGAACGCCGACAGAAGGACCATCAGCTCGAACATGATGGGCACGTACGCCTGGTACGAGACCACCGGCTTGCCGCCGATGATGAACGGGTAGTCGTAGCCGTTCATCCACCACTGCATGGCGATGGCGCAGGCGACGCCGGTCAGGCCGCCGCCGAGCACCAGCCACGGCAGCTTCGAGGGCGGCAGGCCCATCGCGCGATCCATGCCGTGGACCGGGAACGGCGTGTGCGTGTCGATCTTGGTGAAGCCTGCTGCGCGCACCGCCTTCACCGCCTCAAGGAGGTCGTGGGGGTTGTCAAACTCCGCCACGACTCCCCAGACCAGGTCCTCGATCCGTGCCGAGGAGTAGCTCTGGGCCGTCATCAGTGAGCCTCCTTCCCGGGCGCTCCGTGCATCATCGATCCTTGGCCCTCGGGGTGCCCCGCGTGCCCTGCTTTGTGATGCGGGTCCGCGTGCGGCGACACACCCTTGATCTCGGAGATCGCGATCATCGGCAGGAAGCGCAGGAACAGCAGGAACAGCGTGAAGAACAGACCGAAGGTGCCGACGTACATGCTGACGTCGAACAGCGTCGGCCGGAAGTAACCCCACGAGCTCGGCAGGAAGTCACGGTGCAGCGACGTCACGATGATGACGAAGCGCTCGAACCACATGCCGATGTTCACAAAGATCGAGATCACGAACATCGCCGGGATCGACCGCCGGATCGAGCGGAACCAGAACAGCTGCGGCGAGATGACGTTGCAGCTGATCATGGTCCAGTACGCCCAGGCGTACGGGCCGAACATGCGGTTGGTGAACGTGAAGCGCTCGTACGGGTTGCCGCCGTACCACGAGATGAAAAACTCCATCCCGTACGCGTAGCCGACCATGGTGCCGGTCACGAGCATGATCTTGTTCATGTTCTCGAGGACCCGCATGGTCACCAGGTGCTTCATCCCGTAGAACTGCCGCGCCAGGAGCATCAGCGTCATGACCAGGCCGAAGCCCGAGAACACGGCGCCGGCGACGAAGTACGGCGGGAAGATCGTCGTGTGCCAGCCCGGCAGCACCGAGGTCGCGAAGTCGAAGGACACGATCGAGTGCACCGAGAGCACCAGCGGCGTCGACAGGCCGGCCAGGATCAGGTACGCCTTCTCATAGTGCTGGAAGTGGCGGTTGCTGCCGCGCCAGCCGACGGCCAGGATGCCGTAGACGATCGCCCGCACCCGCGTCTTGGCGCGGTCACGCAGCGTCGCCAGGTCGGGGATGAGGCCGACGTACCAGAACAGCGCCGAGACCAGGAAGTAGGTGCTGACCGCGAACACGTCCCACAGGAGCGGCGAGCGGAAGTTCGGCCACACCGACATCTGGTTCGGCAGCGGGAACAGCCAGTAGATGGCCAGCCACGGACGACCGGTGTGCAGCAGCGGGAACTGCAGCGCGCAGAGCACTGCGAAGATGGTCATCGCCTCGGCGAAGCGGTTGATCGAGGTGCGCCACTTCTGCTTGAACAGGAACAAGATGGCCGAGATCAGGGTGCCGGCGTGGCCGATACCGATCCACCACACGAAGTTGGTGATGTCCCAGGCCCAGCCGACGGGCTGGTTGTTGCCCCAGATACCGATGCCCTTGTAGACCAGGTACCCGACGGTGCCGCCGAAGATGCCGAGCATCCCCAGGGCGATGACGAAGCTGATCGTCCAGCCGATCGGGGTCTTTACGACGTCGGTCTCGACCGGCCGGCAGATCGCCTCGGTGATGTCGGCGAGGCTGGCGTTGTTCTCGATGAGCGGCTCGGGCTCGAGCACGGCCGCTGTCAGGTTCTTCTCTGCGCTCATGGGTGGGTTGCTCCCGCGCCGTGGCCGCCCTCATGACCGGCTTGGTGTTCGACTGGAGGTGCCTGTCCGTGGCCCGCCGGGGCCGCGCCGTGGGCACCGGCCGCCGCACCGTGCTCGGCCTCGGGCTTCTCGGGCTCGATGGCCGGGTTCGGGTTGCGGATGCGCGCCAGGTACGTGGTCCGCGGCTTGGTGTTGATCTCGGCCAGCATCGCGTAGTTGCGCGGGCTGAGCTTGGCCTGCGAGACCTTGGTGCTGGCGTCGGTGATGTCACCGAACAGGATGGCCTCGGCCGGGCAGACCTGCTGGCACGCCGTCAGGATCTTGCCGTCCTCGACGAGCTCGTTGCCGGTGTTGGCGTTCTTGGTCTTGGTCGCCTGCTGCGCGCCGCGGATGCGCTGCACGCAGTAGGTGCACTTCTCCATGACGCCGCGAGAGCGCAGCGTCACGTCGGGGTTGTACTTCAGCTTGGCCACCTCCTCGACGTCGCCGCGCCAGTCGAGGAAGTTGAAGCGCCGCACCTTGTACGGGCAGTTGTTCGAGCAGTACCGGGTCCCGACGCAGCGGTTGTACGCCATGTCGTTCAGGCCGTCCGACGAGTGGATGGTCGCGGCCACCGGGCAGACGTTCTCGCAGGGCGCGTTCTCGCACTGCATGCACGGCACCGGCTGGTGCACGACCTCGGTGTTGTCGTCGGTGATCTCGATCTTCTTGGTGTGGCCCGAGTCGAACGCCACCGGCTGCATCGAGAAGTAGCGGTCGATGCGGATCCAGTGCATCTCGCGGCCCTTGCGGACCTGGGCCTTGCCGACGATCGAGATGTTGTTCTCGGCCTGGCAGGCGACGGTGCAGGCGTTGCAGGCGGTGCACGCCGACAGGTCGATCGTCATGCCCCACTGCTGCTTGCCGACCTTGGCCGGGGTGCCGATCTTCTCGACGTGGTAGACCGGCTCGTCCCACAGCGCCTTGAGCTCGGGGTGGTGCACGGCGTGCTGCGCGAAGTCGGGGCGGTTGCGGAAGCGCGTCAGCGACGCCTCGCGCACCAGCGGCCGGCCCTCCATCGCGAAGTGATCCTGCGTCGAGACCAGGCCCGTGATCTTCACCAGATCGCCGAACCAGTCGTCGCGCGGATCGCTGTACTTGCTGCCGGCCTTGCTGACCTCGACCTCGTCGAAGCCCAGGCGGTCGCTGCGGCGCAGCTTGTAGGCGTTGAAGCCGGCGCCCTTGGCGACGCGGCCCACCGCCTCCCGCTCGCGGCCCCAGCCGAGCGCGATCGAGACCGTGTCGCTCGCCTGACCGGCCTGCACCCAGACCGCGGCCTCGAGCGTCTGGCCACCGACCGACAGGCGGACCATGTCGTCCTTCTCGACGCCCAGGCGCTTGGCCGTCTCGATCGAGAGGATGGCGGCGTTGTCCCAGACCAGCTTGGTCACCGGGTCCGGCAGCTCCTGCAGCCAGCCGTTGTTGGCGAAGCGGCCGTCGTAGAGGTTGCCGACGATGAACTGGATCTCCATGCCCTGCGGCTTGTAGCCGAGGGCCTTGCCGAGCTCCGCGCCGATGCCGCCCGCCTTGTCGGCGGCGACCATGACGTTCTGGCGCTCGAACGCGCTGTCGGCGATGACGCCGTCGTGCAGCGCCTTGCGCCAGGCGTGCTCGAAGAACACGGCCAGGCTCTGCTGCGGCACGCCCGGAGGCGGCGCGGCCTGCACCGCGGCACCCGCTGCCGCCGGGGCCGCGGCAGCACCCGCCACCGGAGCCGCGGCTGCCGGAGCTGCGGCGCCCGGGGCCACGGCCGCCGGGACCACGCCCGCTGCGGCCGCACCGACCACGGCCGCCGGCGCTGCCGCCTTGGCCCCGACCGGCGCCTTGGCCGCCTTGCCCTTCAGGCCCTTGGCCTTCGGATCCACCGGCGGCGCGACCGGCTCGGGAGCCGGCGGCGGCGGCGGCGGCGCCATCTTCTTCTCGGCGACGCCGCGCCAGGTGTCGCGAACCAGCTCGTAGCCGCGGGTGAATGTGCCCTTCACCAGGAAGCCGACCAGCTCGACGTCGCTCCAGCCCTTGTACAGCGGCGCGATGAGCGGCTGGATGATGCCGTGCTGGCGGATCGATTCGACGCCGCCGAGGCACTGCGCCTGGGGATCGTCAACAAGGTCGTGCCGCTGGCCGAGTTGGACGATGCGCTGGCCAAACTGGTCGGTCGCTTCCTGCGCGGCCCGCGGGACACCTACGCGGAGATGAAGCGCCTCCTCGGCCAGTCGCCCGACCAATCCCTCGACGTTCAACTCCAACTTGAGGCGGAGGCTTTCGCCCGCTGTGCGGCGCGGCCGGATTTCGATGAAGGCGTCAATGCCTTCTTCGAAAAGCGCAAGGCCCGGTTCAACGGCTGAGGCGATAGGCCAGAAGACCCAGCCATTCGTGGGCGGCATAGCTGCCCGCGAAGGCGGCGTTCATGCTGGGCAGGCCCGGCAATGCGTCGTCGCGCGGGCCGCGACCGCCAAAGAACGCCGTCGGAGCCGGGATCACTTCGAGTCCGGCGTGCTCGAACGCCTCGACCGAGCGCCGCATGTGAGCCGCATGCGTCACCAGCACAATGCGTCGGACGCCGGCCGGGAGCAGGATTTCGGCTGAAAATGCGGCATTTTCCCGCGTGTCCAGCGAGCGCGACTCGACCCACTTTACCGGCACCCTGAAGTCTTCCTCGAGCACCGTTTTCATGAGTTCTCCTTCGGGCCGGCTGCCGGATGGCGCGCCGCCCGTCACCAGTACCGGCAGGCCCGACTGGTGGGCCAGACGGGCACCGTAACGGAGCCGTTCAAGGGTCAGCCGGTTGACCGTCTGCCCGCCGAATTCCGGTGCATATTTACGGGCCCCGCCACTGAGGATGACGATTGCGTCGGCGTTCTTCAGCTTGGCCGGCTGCACGACGGGAGCATTCTCCAAGTCGTCCAGAAGCCAGCCCACCGAACCCGGACTGACCAGCAGAATGGCAAGGATCAAACCGCTCCACGCCAGCAGTTTTCCGCTGCGAGGACGGTGCTTCATCAACAGCAGACCGAGGCCGATCAGGAGGAGGGGGCCGAAAGGCGGCAGGAGCAGCGGGGAAAGGAGTTTTTTGAGGAGGAACATGACGAAAAGAGGGGTGTGGAGCGGACGCCGCATTGTCGCTGAAGTGGCGCACGGCTATTATCGCAGCGTCAAATCCTGCCGCGACCGGCCGAGTTCGATTCGCGTTCCATTCCGTCATTCCAATTTCTGCTTCGGAGCCGTATCGCAAGCAGTCATCAGGGGAAAAATCATCGTCAGCACAAGGTTTCAGTCTCAGCATCGAAGCGCCGGAGCCGGGGAGCGGGCGCGATGATCGAAGTGGGCATACGGGAAGGTGTCTGGGCTCTGGTCGCCGTGCTCTCCCTCTATCTTGTGGTGATCCTGTTCCGCCTGGCGCTGCCCGGTCGGGTGGCCAAATCCGGCAGTGAGGCGCGTCCGCAGCAGACCGTGGTGTTCGAGCCGCCGTCGCC
>ERZ650309.1584-NODE-1584-length-10650-cov-4.599906_pt1 | contig 10650 bp, 5 predicted proteins | sample MGYA00376245_ERZ650309 | MGnify/ENA primary metagenome ERZ650309 (study PRJEB26733, sample SAMN07839294) | wastewater metagenome | biome: urban; feature: wastewater treatment plant; material: waste water | place: USA: North Carolina | collected 2016-04-26 ...
CTGTACCGACCGCCAGGGGCCCGCGCCGCGGAGTCCGTCGCCGCATCAGTCGAGCCTCTTGTCGAGGTTGGTCAGCACCGTCGCGGTGCCGATGGTCGCGGTGAACATCGGCTGCACGAGGGCCGGGTCGGTGTTGGCCAGGACCACCAGCTTGATCGCGCCGCGCCCGGCCGCCGCGTCGGGCAGCCGCCGCATCAGCATCAGCTTGCGCGCCGTCGGGTCGGTCGGCATCGTCGTCGTGCCGCCGTCCTCGACCAGCACGACGATCTCCTGCAGCGAGTCGAGCGCGAAGGGCACCGAGAAGCTGATGCCCGACAGGTTCTGCGTCGGCAGCGTCGGGTCGGTCATGCTCGGCGCGGTCGCGAACGAGAAGACGCCGAAGAAGAAGCCGGCCAGCGGCTTGGTGTACTGGCGCGGGTTGCCGACATAGAAGTAGGGGTTGGGCTGGTTGTTGCCGCCGATGTCGCGCGCCCGCCGGCACAGCGTCAGCCGCGCCTGCGACGCGCTGATGTCGTCGACGGTCGTCGCGCTCAGCGACGCCGCGAGCATCGGCCGCGGGTCGGAGGGGTACTGCATGTTGTGCTGCACCAGCGCCAGGAGCGGCTGCGACGCGCGGCCGGTCAGCGGCGGGTCGGTGGCCAGGATCGGCGCGGCGCCGGAGTTGGCGACGATCTTGCGCACCTGCTGCACGAGCTGCTGGCGCAGCAGGTCGGCGCGGTCGCGCTGGCCCGGATCGGCCAGCGGGTCGCCGCCGCCCTCCATCGGATCGGCGTGGGCGCGCAGGCCGAGCAGGTGGGCGCCGCAGGCCGCGCGCGAAAGGGAGCTGCTGGTGTCGCTGACGCCCTCGCAGAACTCGTCGTCGCGGTCGAGGCCGCGGATCAGGCACGGGTCGTTGGGGTCGACGGCGTAGACCACCGAGAAGCCGGTGAAGCGCGACTCGTTGTCGGCGCCGACGTCGGCGACGATGCGGCGCAGCTCGCCGCTGCCCAGGCGCGCCCACATCTCGAGCCGCTGCGACGGCGTGAGCGGCACCTGCATGCCGGCCATCGTGCGCACCGGCCACGCCACCGACAGCGCCACCAGCGAGCCGCTGAACGTGTCGCAGCTCGCCGCGCCCAGGAGGGCGGGCAAGAGCAGCGCCGCGGCGACGCCGGACCGGACCGCGCGAGCGGTCGCCAACGGCGCCGGACGAGGCGCCGCGCGGCGGGCCAGGCGGCGGACCACAGACGACACAAGGGTGAGAACTTTGCCTCTCACAGCCGCGAGCGTACCGAGAGCCGGAAGAGCCTGTCAACGCCGTCGTCCGCGCGGTCTGTGCTGGTCGCGGGCCGGGCGCAGGCCGGGCCGCCCGCGCCGGGGACTTCCTGAGGTCGCGCCCCGGAGCCCGAGCCCGTTCGCCGGAGCCCAGCCCCCGATCCCGAGGAACTAATGGAGGACAGGCGCCGGCCGGGGGCGCGCGGGCCGCGGATCGGGCGGGCGCGAGGCGACGGCCCCTGCACGGCGGGCCAACAAACCGCGAACAGTTGCTAAACTGGCGGCAGCCGCGATGGCACAGGCGAGTCCCCCCCCTCCGTCGGAGTCTGCGCAGGCGACCGCCAGCCCGCCGGCCGACGCTCACGCTCAGGCCCAGGGGCACGCCCAGGGGCACACCCAGGCCCAGGCCCAGGCCCGCCCGCGGCAGCCCGGCCCGAGCCCGCAGCAGCTCGAGCGCCAGAGCGCGTTCGCCTCGGCCCGCGCCCGCGAGCACCTGCGCCGCAGCCTCGCCCGCCGCGCCCGCGCCACCGTGCGCTACACCCGGCTCGTCGTCGCCCAGTTCTGGCGGTCGTTCACGCTGATCTTCATCCTGCTGGCGATCGGCATGTTCAGCTTCCACGGCACCGAGATCGGCTCGATCGGCCGCCGCCCCGACTGGACCGAGAGCCTGTTCGCGACCTACAGCCTGTTCGGCTTCGAGGCCGTCTTCCCGATGCCGGCTCACTGGGGCCTGCGCTTGCTGTACTTTGTGTACCCGCTGTTCGGGCTGCTGGTGGTCGCGGACACGGTGGTGCGCGTGACGCTGCTCCTGTTCTCGCGGCAGGAGAACTCAAAGGAGTGGACCAAGGTGCTGGCCTCGACGTACCGCGACCACATCATCCTGTGCGGCATGGGCCACGTCGGCTACCGCATCCTGGAGCGGCTGCTCCAGTGGAAGCTCGACGTGGTGGTCATCGAGAAGAACGCGGACTCGTCGTTCCTGGTGCGGGTGCAGCAGCAGAAGGTGCCGGTGCTGCTGATGGACGCGCGGCAGGAGGAGTCGCTGATCGCGGCGGGCCTTGAGCACGCGCGCACGCTGGTCATCGCCACCAACGACGACCTGGCCAACGTCGAGATCGCGCTGGACGCGCGGCGGCTCAACCCGCACGTGCGCGTGGTGCTGCGCATGTTCGACGAGAACATCGCCAACAAGCTGCGCGACGCGTTCAACCTCGACGTCGCGTTCTCGTCGGCGGCGGCGGCGGCGCCGCTGGTCGCGGCGTCGGTGCTCGACCTGGACATCCTGGGCAGCTTCGTCCTCGACGGGCGCGAGCTGTTCACCGCGAAGCTCCAGGTCGAAGACGGCGCGGCGCTCTGCGGCATGTCGGTCGAGGACCTGGTGCACGAGCACCAGGTCATGGTGCTGTCGCGCAAGTGCGGCCTTGCGCCCAGCCACTTCGGTCCGTCCCCCTCGGAGCGGGTCGTCGGCGGCGACCTCCTGGTCCTGCACGGCGAGCTCGACACGCTGCGCCGCCTGAGCCGCATGGCGCAGCGGCGCTCGCTGCTCAGCACGCCGTCGCAGTGACGCGGCGGCGGCCGGGCGGCCAGTCGGGTCGAGCGGCGCGGCGCGGCGCGGCCGGTCGCTGGTCGTCGCTGCGGGCCGCGGCGTGCGCTCCGGCGGGTGCTCCGCTTCGGCGGGTGCGCTGCGGCTGCGGCCGCGCGGTCCAGCTGCCGCCGCTATAGCGGCAGCCACTATAGGGCTCGCGACTATAGCGCCTGCGACTATAGCGCCCGCCGCTATAGCGGCAGCCACTATACCGGGCAGCGCTATACCACTCGGTGCTATACCGGCTGGCGCTATACCGGACAGCGCTATACCGGAAGAAACTATAGTGGCAGCCGCTATAGCTTCGTGTGCTATAGCTCCGGCATGCGCGCCAAGGCGTCCCGGGCCTCGAATGCAAGAGACAAAGACCGCGACAAGGACGCCAAGGCGGCGCGGCCGAGCCGGCGGCGGGCGGCGCGCATCGCGCTCGATCGCCACATCGTCGAGGGGCTGATGCGCGAGCTGGTCGGCGCCGAGCGGCAGCCCTCGGCCTTCCTGGTGTACCTGGCGCTGGCGGCGCAGGTGGCGGGGCAGCGGGTGCGGCGGGTGGCGGCCAGCTACCAGCAGCTGGCCGACGAGACCGGGCTGTCGCGCAGCGCGGCGCAGGCGGCGGTGCGGCACCTGCTGGAGCGCGGGCTGCTCAGCGTGCAGCGGGCCGCGGCCACGGCGGTGCCGACCTACGTGGTCGAGCGGCCGTGGCTGGTGCGCGACTGAGCGGGGCGGCGAGGTCTTCGCCGGCGCCCGGCGCCTGAAACTGGCGGGCGGGCAGCGGCGGCGATAGGGTGTCGCCGATGACGCTCAAGGTCCTGTGCGCGGCGCTCGGTCTGTCCGCGCTTATGCTCGGTGGGGGGGCGGCCGGCGCGGCCGCGCTCGATGAAGAGGCGGAGGCGGCGCCCGGTCCGGCGGGCACGGGTGCCGGCGGCGGTGCCGGCGGCTCGGGCGGTGCGGCCGGCCAGCCGGCGGCGGGCCCTGGTCCGGCGCCGGCGGCGGGAGCTGCGGCGAGCTTCGACGCGGCGGCGCTCAGCCCCTACTTCGGCGACGGGCCGCTGGCGCTCGCGGTGGCGCGGCTGCGCAGCGGCGACGCGCAGGGCGCCGCGGCCCTCATCGCCTCGGCGGTGACGGCGCCCGGCGCGGCGGGCGGCGGGGGCGACGGCGCGGCGGGCGCGGCGCTGCCGGCGGACGTGCGGGTGCGGTTCCTTCTGGCGGTGGCGCAGCTGCGCACGGCGCAGGCGCTGCGCGAGGGGCCGGAGCGCACGACACTGGGCCGGCGCGCGGCCGAGCACTTCGACGCCTTGGCGACGAGCTACCCGCTGCTCGCGAGCTACCACGCGCTGTACGCGACGCGGGCCTACCTGCTCGCCGAGCAGCCCAAGGCCGCGCTCGAGCGGGCGCAGCGGGTGCCCAGCGACTCGGTGCTCGACTGCGACGCGCGGGCGCTGCGCGGCGACGCCCTGCGCGCCGAGGCCGGCGCCCGCGAGAAGGCCAAGGGCCCGGCGCGCGAGGTGGGCGGGCTGCGCGAGCGTGCGGTCGCCGCCTACCGCGCCTACCTGGCGGGCTGTGAGGCGAGCGGGCGCGGCGCGCGCTGGCAGGCGCAGCACCGCCTGGCCGAGCTCTATGATCAGCTCAAGCGCCCGGCCGAGGCGCTGCTCTTGTGGCGGCGGCTGTACATCGAGGCGCCGACGGAGCTGTACGGCGCGCTGGCGCAGCGGCGGCTGGAGCAGCCGGGGACCCGGGCCGCGGCGTTCTCGCCGGCCGAGCTCCTGACGCGCGCGCAGGTGCTGTTCGACGAGATGCGCAACCCCGAGAGCGAGGCCGCCTACCGCCGCATCCTCGAGGAGCCGGATCTCGACGAGGCGCAGCGCTGCGTGGCGCGCTACCACCTGGCGCAGAGCGTCTTCAAGCAGCGGCAGCGGCCGCGCGCGGCGCCGCTGTTCGACGAGGCGATCGCGGCGTGCGGGCCGGCGGCGGCGAAGAACGACGACCTGCACATGAAGGCGATGTACCAGGCCGCGCGCTGCCACGCCTCGGCGGGCGAGCTGCAGAAGGCCGCGGACCTGTTCGCCCAGGCCGAGGGCGCGCACCCGGGGCACAGCTACGCCGACGACTCGCGGCTGCGCCAGGCCGAGATGTACCAGGACCTCGCGGACAAGCTGGTCAAGGAGGGGCCCAAGGTCGCGTGCCAGGCCGACACCTGCCCGGACTACGAGGCGAAGCTCGTGGCGCTGCTGTCGGACCTGCCCGAGCGCTACCCCGACGGCGACCGCCGGGCCGAGGCGCTGTGGCGGCTGGCGCTGCGGGCGCTGCGGCGCGCCGATCTCGGGGCCGCGCAGAAGTGGCTCGACGAGGGCCTGCGCCGCATCCCGCGCGAGGTCGGCTGGGATCAGGAGGGGCGCAACCTGTACTGGCAGGGCCGCGTCGCCGAGCTGCGCGGCGAGCGGGCGCCGGCGCTCACGAGCTACCGTCGGACCGCGCAGGACTACCCCCTCTCTTTTTATACGCTGCTCGCGCTCAACCGCGTGCGCGCCGGCTTCCCCGAGGACTACGCCAAGCTCGTCGCCGAGCTCGCGGGCGGGCCGGGCGGCGCGGACGCGGCGCCGATGACGTTCCGGCCGCGGGCGCTGTTCGCGCTGCCCGGCTTCCTGCGCGGCATCGAGCTCCTGCGGCTGGGCCTGGGCGCCGAGGCCAAGCGCGAGTTCTCGGCGGTCGGCATCACCGTGCCCGAGAGCAAGTCCTTCCGCATCGGTGCGAGCGCGGGCGCCGGCAACGGCGGGCCCGATCGCGCCGAGCAGGAGGAGCTTCTGTGGCTGGCCTCGGTGCTGTACGACCGCGCCGGCGCCTGGCACCTGTCGCACTTCATCCCGCGGCACCTGCTGACCGACTGGCAGCGCCGCTACCCGGTGGGCGAGGCGCGCAAGCAGTGGCTGCTGGCGTACCCGCGCGGCTACCTCGAGCTGCTCACGCAGGCGGCGCGCGACAACGGCCACCCCGAGGCGCTGCAGCTGGCGATCGTGCGCGAGGAGTCGGCCTTCGACCCGCTGACCGAGTCGTTCGCCAACGCCATCGGCCTGACGCAGATGATCCCGCCCACCGCCAAGCGCTTCTCCGAGGGGCTGCCGTATGACCGCGAGGCGCTGCGCGACCCCAAGATCAACGTCGCGATCGGCGCCCGCTTCCTCGGCTTCTTGTGGCGCACCATGGCCGGCAACCCGGCGCTGACGATCTCGAGCTACAACGCCGGCGAGAACGCGGTGTTCCGCTGGCTGCGCGGCTTCGCCGAGCTGAAGGAGCCCTGGCAGAAGGAGATCGACGTCTTCATCGAGGCGATCCCCTACGACGAGACCCGCGGCTACACCAAGCGCGTGCTGTCGAGCTACCTGACCTACAGCTGGCTGTACGCCGGCAGCCCGGCCGCGCCGGCCGCGCCTGCGACGACTGCGCCTGCGACAACTGCGCCTGCGCCGCTGACCCCGGCCGCGCTCGGCGAGCTGCGTGTGCCGCGGCTGCCGTTCGTGCTGCCGCCGCCGCCGGCTCGGCGCTGAGCGGCCTGGCGCGTCGAGATCGGACGGCGGTCACCGGCCTGCCGCCGACGGGCCCGCCCGGCATGTGCCGAGAGACCGACCGGGCTCGCCGCGGGGCCGGCCGGGACGTAACCGATGAGCCACGCGGCGGTCTGCTGACATGTGTCAGGGAGGCGGACTGCCGGGTCGATCCCGTGCGGCGGATCAGGGATCGGCCGATCGTTCGCATCTTGCCGAAGTTCCTGCATGGCGAAGGTTGACCCGGGTTTTGGCTTTAGTGAAACTTAGGGCCAGCACGGGGCCTAAGCGGCCTCCGCGCGCAGGCTCAGGCTCATGCCAACGAAGTCAGAAGACCCCGACGGCCAGGGCCCCGACGTTCGGGGTCCGTATGCCAAGGGGCCAGAAGATCGGGAAATCGATCAGCAAGGCGATCAGGACGAGGATCCGCTGTCTACCTACGGCGCGGCTCGCTCGTCCCCCTCTGCTGGTGCCGCGGGCGCCGCGCCTGCTCCTCCCGTCGGTGTCATGGCTGGCGTCGCGGCCTCGGCCGCGCCTGGGCCGCGCTCCCTCTCTCCCATGCCTTCGTCCCTTCTGAGGAGGTCTCGGTAGTTCCCTATGAAGATCGCCATCACACACAACCTCCGCCTCACCGACTCGGAGGAGGAAGCCGAGTTCGACCCTCCGTCCACGCTCGAGGCGCTCGAGCAGGCGATCTGCAAGACCGGACACGAGGTCGCGCGGATCGAGGTCTCGGGCCCGGCTTCCCACCTGTGCGCGCGCCTTGAGGCCTTCTCGCCGGACCTCATCTTCAACATCGCCGAGGGGCGCCGCGGCCGCGCGCGCGAGGCCTTCTATCCCGCCCTCTTCGAGGAGCTCGGCTACCCGTACACCGGCTCGGACGCCTACGCGCTGGCGCTGACGCTCGATAAGTCGCTGACCAAGCTGGCGCTGCGCGCGCACGGCATCGAGTCGCCGATCGGCCGCGTCATGACCCCGCGCGAGTACGCGGACATGAGCAAGATCGAGGGCTCGCTGGGCGTGCCCATCCCGGCCATCGTCAAGCCCAACTTCGAGGGCTCGAGCAAGGGCATCTCCGACGAGTCGGTGGCGCGCGACTGGAAGTCGCTGCGGACGATCGTGCAGCGCATGCTCGAGCAGTACCCGCAGGGCGTGCTGATCGAGGAGTTCATCCCCGGGCAGGACGTGACCGTGTCCTACGTCGAGGGGCTGGGCCAGGACGGCCTGCTGACGCCGGCGGGCTACACCTTCCCCGAGGGCGTGCGCTCCAAGTACAACCTGTACGACTACCGCCTGAAGAACAGCGACAGCGCCAAGTCGGTGCAGGTGCGCTGCCCGCCGGATCTGCCGCGCGACGTCCTGCAGCGCGTGCGCACGATGAGCCGGACCGCGGTGCGCGCGCTCGGGCTGCGCGACGTGGCGCGCCTGGACTTCCGCATCGGCGACGACGGCCGCATCTACTTCCTGGAGGTCAACGCGCTGCCGCTGCTGGAGCCGGGCTCCGCGATCTTCCGCGCGGCCGAGCGCGAGGGCCTAAACTACGACGGCACCATCGCCGCGATCCTCTCGAACGCGGCGGTGCGCTGGAAGCTGGTGCCGAGCGAGGTGACGCGCCAGAAGCCCAAGCCGCAGGAGAAGCTGCGCATCGGCTTCACCTTCAACCTCAAGCGGCCGGGCGCCAAGGCGTCGTTCGACGCCGACGCCGAGTACGACTCGCCGCTGACGATCAACGCCATCACCGAGTCGCTCGAGGCGCTGGGTCACGAGGTCGTGCAGCTCGAGGCCAACAGCGACCTGCCGGCGCGGCTCAAGGAGTCCAAGGTCGACCTGGTGTTCAACATCGCGGAGGGCCTGTCCGGCCGCAACCGCGAGGCGCAGGTGCCGGCGCTGTGTGAGCTGTGCGGCATCCCGTACACCGGCTCGGACGCGGCGACGCTGTCGCTGGCGCTGGACAAGGCGCTGGCCAAGAAGCTGCTGAAGCAGGCCGGCGTGCTGACGCCCGAGTTCCAGGTCTTCACGACCGGGCGCGAGAAGCTGGCGCCGCAGCTTCACCGCCGCTTCCCGCTGATCGTCAAGCCGATCGCCGAGGGCTCGAGCAAGGGCATCATCGGCAAGAGCGTGGTCGACAACGAGGCCGAGCTGCGCAAGACGGTCAAGGAGCTGATCGATCGCTACAAGCAGCCGGCGCTCGTCGAGGAGTTCATCTCGGGGCGCGAGTTCACGGTGGGCCTGCTCGGCGATCGCCGGCCGCGCGTGCTGCCGCCGATGGAGATCCTGTTCAAGGCGCCGCCGGATCAGCGGCCGGTCTACGACTACGAGGTCAAGCACAAGCCCGACTGGGAGCAGTACGTCGCGTTCCAGTGCCCGGCCAAGCTGTCGCAGAAGGAGCTGCGGGCCGTCGAGCGCGCGGCGCTGGAGACGTTCCAGGCGCTGGACTGCCGCGACGTCGGCCGCGTCGACCTGCGCATGGACAGCCTGGGCAACGTCTACGTGCTCGAGCTAAACCCGCTGCCGGGCCTGACGCCGGACTTCTCGGATCTGGTGCTGATCGCCAAGGCCGCGGCGGTGGACTACCGCACGCTGATCTCGGAGATCCTGGCCGGGGGCCTCAAGCGGCTGCGCGAGAAGCGCCGCGGTCCGCCGGTCGGGCAGCCGGGGCGCGCCGGCAACGGCCACGGCAACGGCCACCCGATCCGGCCCGGCGCAAGCTCCGAGACGCCGTCGTCCGAGGCCGCACCCAGCTCGCGCTCGGACACCGCGGAGGCCAGCGCGCCCGCTGAAGAGGCGGCCCCGGCCGCCCGGCCGCGCCGCTCGCGCCTGCGGCCGCCGCGCGGTGCCGCGGCCCGCACCTCGTAGCCCCGCCGCCCACGCGCCCGTACCGACGGGCGGGCAAGTCGTCGTACACTGCGACGATGCACTCCCCTCAACCGCTCCTTCCCGGGGGCCGGGTACAGGCCGGCTCCCTCCCTGCACCTCCTCCCGGTCCCGCTAGGCGCGAGCGCTCGCGCGGGCGCTCGCTCGTGCTGCTCGGCGGGCTCGCGCTCCTGGGCGCACTCCCGGCGCGCGGCGAGGCACCGCCCGGCGCAGGGCCCGGTGCGCCCGCGATCGCCGCGCCACCGCCGTCGGGCTGGACGCCGGCGTCGCTGCCGCCGCAGCCGCTGGTCGCCGAGGGCCGCCTGCGCGGCGGCGCGAGCTCGGAGGCGCGCAAGGACTACGTGCGCAGCCACTACACCAAGTACGAGTTCCGCGTCCCGATGCGCGACGGCAAGCGGCTGTTCACGTCGGTCTACGTGCCCAACGACGCCGGGCCGGCGCGGCGCTACCCGGTGCTGATGGTGCGCACGCCGTACTCGGTCGCGCCCTACGGCGCCTCGCGCTACCGCCCGGCCCTCGGCCCGTTCGAGAGCTACGACCGCGAGGGCTTCATCTTCGTCTACCAGGACGCGCGCGGCTGCTACATGAGCGAGGGCGAGTTCGAGAACGTGCGCCCGCACCCGCCGCAGACCGCGCCGCGCATCGCCAGCGAGGCCACGGACACCTACGACACGATCGAGTGGCTGCTGCGCAACGTCGCGCACCACAACGGCCGCGTCGGCATGTGGGGCATCTCGTATCCCGGCTTCTACGCGGCGGCGGGCAGCATCGACTCGCACCCGGCGCTCAAGGCAGTTTCGCCGCAGGCGCCGATCGGCGACTGGTTCCTCGGCGACGACATGCACCGGCACGGCGCCTTCACGCTGGAGATGGCGTTTAACTTCTTCGCCAAGTTCGGCCTGGGGCGCCCGCAGCCGACCGACAACGAGGACCACGAGCCCTTCGACCACGGCACGCCCGACGCCTACCGCTACTTTTTGGACCTGGGTCCGCTGTCGAACGCGCGCGGTCGCTTCGGCGCGCCGATCAAGTTCTGGGACGACTTCGTCGCGCACCCCAACTACGACTCGTTCTGGCAGGAGCGCAGCCTGCCGCCGCGCCTGCGCAACGTGCGCTCCGCGATGCTGGTGGTCGGCGGCTGGTACGACGCCGAGGATCTGTACGGCCCGCTCAGGATCTACGAGGCGCTGCGGCAGAAGAACCCGATGACGCCGACGTCGCTCATCATCGGCCCGTGGATCCACGGCGGCTGGTCGCGCACCGACGGCTCGGCGCTCGGCGACAGCGACTTCGGGATGAAGACCAGCGAGATCTACGCGCAGAAGGAGCTCGGCTTCTTCTTGCACCACCTGAAGGGCGCGCCCGCGCCCGAGCTGCCCGACTGGGACGCGTGGGTCCAGC
>ERZ650309.1586-NODE-1586-length-10641-cov-6.635084_pt1 | contig 10641 bp, 3 predicted proteins | sample MGYA00376245_ERZ650309 | MGnify/ENA primary metagenome ERZ650309 (study PRJEB26733, sample SAMN07839294) | wastewater metagenome | biome: urban; feature: wastewater treatment plant; material: waste water | place: USA: North Carolina | collected 2016-04-26 ...
ATAGCACGTGTGCAGCCAAAGGATTTTGAAGATTTCAGCCTTTGGAGATATTGGGATGGTAGTAACTGGAACCCGGATATAAACAAAGTGGCAGATGTAACTTCAAGACTATCGAATGAAATGAGCATTAGTCCACTGCCAGATGGAAGGTATGCACTTATATTTCAAGTGGATGGTTTAGGACCTTATGTGGGTATGCGGCTTAGCCACACCCCTTATGGCCCTTTTGGCCCTATTATAAGATTATATAAGGTTGGAAAAGATGTGCTCAAAGGCCCTTTATATTTTCCATATAATGCCAAAGGCCATCCTGCCCTGAGTCAGACAGGTGAGCTTCGAATTTCTTACAATGTAAACTCTTTTAATTTTTGGGGAGGGGATATTCAGCATGATGGACATTTATATAGACCACGCTTTTTGAAGCTGAAATGGTATAAGTAGTAGAAAATCATTTTTTTGTGAAATGCATATTCTGTAGCTTCATTTTGTTTCATTTTGAAATAAAATCAATCAGTTTTATAGTCTTTTTTGATTAACAAACCCCAACCTCAAAATCCTTATCTTCGCACACCTTAAAAATCCCTGTATTCGGAATAGGTATCGGCATACAAAGAGGGTTTTTGAAGGAATCAGATTATGAGTGAAGATTTAAATCAGTCTCAACAGCCGCAGAGTGGCTATGGTGCAGACAGCATACAGGTTTTAGAAGGTTTAGAAGCAGTGCGTAAACGTCCTGCCATGTATATTGGCGATATTGGTGTAAAGGGCCTACACCATCTTGTATATGAAGTAGTGGACAATTCAATAGATGAGGCATTGGCCGGCTATTGTAAAAACATAACCGTAACCATCCACACAGATAATAGCATTAGCGTTACAGACGATGGCAGGGGCATACCTACAGCCATGCATACGAAAGAAAAAAGAAGTGCCCTGGAAGTGGTAATGACAGTACTACATGCCGGTGGTAAATTTGATAAAAACACTTACAAAGTTTCCGGTGGTTTACATGGTGTGGGCGTAAGTTGCGTAAATGCATTGAGCCAGCACCTGCATGTAACTGTACAAAGAGAAGGTAAAATATTTGAGCAGGAATATAAAATGGGTATTCCCCAATATTCCGTAAGGGAAGCTGGGGTATCGGACCTTACAGGTACCAAAGTACATTTCTGGCCGGATAGCACTATTTTCCAGTCCCTAATTTACAACAGGGAAATATTGGAAGGCAGACTGAGAGAATTGTCCTTTTTGAACAGACGCATAAAAATAGACCTCACAGATTTGAGAGAGGTAGATGAATCTGGCAATGCCTGGATGAAAACTTTTTATAGTGAAGGTGGTATTGTAGAATTTGTAGAAATGTTAGATAAAAGTGCAAAGAGAAACCCACTGATATCAACAACACTTTATGTAGAAGGATTGGATGAAGCCACCAATGTGGCAGTAGAAGTAGCACTCACTTACAACGATGATTTTAAAGAGCATATTTTTAGCTATGTAAACAATATCAACACCATTGAAGGAGGTACACATGTAAGCGGATTCAGAACAGCGCTTACCCGTACTTTTAAAAGTTATGGAGATAAAGAAAGTCTTTTTGAAAAAGCAAAAGTAGAAGTAGAAGGAGATGATTTTAGAGAAGGACTGAGTGCCATTATATCTGTAAAAGTACCCGAGCCACAGTTTGAAGGGCAAACCAAAACCAAACTGGGTAATAGTGAAGTAAGCGGAATCGTACAAAGCACTGTAAACAGAGCGTTAGAGGCCTATTTAGAGGAAAATCCAAAGGAGGCAAAAAATATTATTAGCAAGGTAATTCTTGCAGCACAAGCAAGGGTGGCAGCTAAAAAAGCCAGAGAATTAGTACAACGCAAAACAGTACTTAGTGGGGGTGGTTTACCCGGCAAACTTGCAGATTGTAGTGAAAGAGACCCAAACAAATGTGAGCTTTATTTAGTAGAAGGAGACAGTGCAGGTGGTACAGCAAAACAAGGCCGTGACAGAAGCTACCAAGCTATTCTTCCACTTCGTGGAAAAATACTCAACGTAGAAAAAGCAATGGAGCATAAAATCTACGAAAACGAAGAAATTAGAAACATATTTACGGCAATGGGTGTAACCATTGGTACACCTGATGATCCAAAGGCACTCAATATTACAAAACTGCGATATCATAAACTCATCATCATGACGGATGCTGATGTGGATGGTAGCCATATAGCCACATTAATCCTAACTTTTATATTCCGATATATGAAAGAATTGGTGCAGGAAGGCTATGTATATATAGCACAACCACCATTGTATTTGGTGAAAAAAGGAAAAGAACAGGAGTATGCCTATAATGAAGAACAACGCAAAATGCTTATAGAAAAAATTGGCGGTGGCAAAGATGACAGTGTTAATACACAGCGATACAAAGGTTTGGGTGAGATGAATGCTGATCAGCTTTGGGAAACTACAATGGATCCTATAAGACGCACATTAAAAAGAGTAACCATAGAAAGTGCAGCAGAAGCAGACCGTGTATTTAGTATGCTCATGGGAGATGAAGTGCCTCCTCGTAGAGAATTTATTGAAACCCATGCTAAGTATGCGAAGATAGATGTGTAATCTGGTTAGTGCTTTTCGAATATGCTATCAAGGTAGTTCAATTTAATGGAGAAGAAGTTTGAAAAAAATATGTTGCAACCTTCTTTGTCAGTTGCTATACTTTTAGAAGGCGTAATCGACACTTAATAAGATGATCCCTTTGTGAGATTTATTGATATGAAAGTATAATCAGTATATGTGGATTGTCCGGAGCTATTACTAATGGTGTTTAAAACTACTTTTCTTATACCTTCATAAGTAGAGTTAGACGTTTTGGATGAACAATAAGTAATAGTACCTCCACCTCCTGATTGTATATTGACTGTGTCATCTTCTACTTCACCATAAATAACAAAGGTGAAATCTCCTCATTCTATCTCTCACAGGGCAATACACACATCAGTAGTCTAAAAATAACATCCAGTATGACCAAAGAAATGTTTGGAAAAGTTTCTAGGGGGTAAAGGATATTTCAATAAAGCATCGGCAGATTTACTTTTTGATGAAGGCATACAATTAATAACTGGTGTAAGAAGAAATATGAAAAAAAACATTGAACAATGAAGAAAATTTATTGCTCCGCAATCGCTTGTTAATTGAAAAAGTAAATGACGAATAAAAAATATTTACCAAGTGGAACATATCATGCACTCAAATACAGCCAGATTGATTTTACACATTGTGGGTGTTATTGTCGTTTACTCTTTCCTCCATCAAAAAACCTTCCATCAAACAAAATATTCAAGAAACAACCACTGCTCTCACCGCTCCATTTAATCAACAAAAATTAATCGGAGCTTAAACCGAAATCAGGTTAGCAAAATACAGATGTTTCCGTCTTATATAGTTAAAACTACTTTACACAAATTCACATGTGGCACTTTGCTTTTGTTTTTTAATACCGGAAGGCAAACCTTCATATACAAGTTGACCACCATCATTGCCTGCACCAGGACCCAATTCTATTAACCATCCTGCAGCTTTAATTACATCAATATTATGCTCTATTACCAATACGCTATGGCCTTTTTGTATCAGTGCTTCAAAAGCCGCTAATAATTTATTGATATCATGAAAATGAAGTCCAGTGGTTGGTTCATCAAAAATAAATAGCACAGGATCTGCTACATTTCCCCTGCCTAAAAATGAAGCCAGCTTTATTCTTTGCGCTTCGCCACCACTGATGGTATCGCTACTTTGCCCCAGCTTCATGTAGCCCAAACCTGTATCTTGAAGTGGTTGCAATGCTTTTGAAATGGATAGCGATTCCCGTTGATAGTTTTGAGCGGCCGCACTAAAAAATGTTATTGCTTCATCCACACTCATATCAAGTACATCATATACATTCTTATCTTTATATTGTACTTCCAGCACTTCTTCCTTAAATCTTTTTCCCTTGCATACATCACAGGTCAGATGCACATCTGCCAAAAACTGCATTTCTATAATTTGTTCGCCTTCTCCCTTGCAGGCATCACAGCGGCCACCATCTACATTAAATGAAAAATGCTTGGGTTGAAAGCCCCTAATTTTTGACAAGGGTAATGAACTGAAAAGGTCTCTTACTCCATCCCATGCCTTTATATAGGTAACTGGATTACTACGGCTACTTCTACCAATTGGATTTTGATCCACCAGCTCCACATGGGTTATTTCTTTCCAATCTCCACCAATTGCTGTATGCAAACCCGGTTTGTCTGTCGCTTCTCCAAGCAACTTCATGAGTGCAGGATATAAAATTTGCTTAACCAAAGTTGTTTTCCCACTACCACTTACCCCACTTACCACACATAGTGTATGTAGTGGAAAATTGACCGTTATATTTTTCAAATTGTTTTGTCTGGCACCTTCCACAGATATCCATTTCTTTAATTTTGTGGGCAGTTCTAATTTTCTAATTACTTTACTGCCATTGAGGTACTGCGCTGTAAGGCTATGTTTTACTTTGCAGATTGCATCATAAGTTCCTGTGGCTACAATTTCACCACCTAAGTGTGAGGCTAATGGGCCCATATCAATTATATGATCTGCCATACGCATCATTAGGTCATCATGTTCTACTACTACAACTGTATTGCCAGCATTGCGCAGTTTATATAATACTTGAATAAGCTTTTTAGTATCCCTTGCGTGCAGTCCTATGGAGGGTTCATCCAAGATATAAAGGGAATCTGTAAGGGTACTACCCAAACTTTTTGTAAGCTGTATGCGCTGGCTTTCGCCACCACTTAGGCTATTGGCCAAACGATCTAAGTTCAGGTATCCCAAACCCACATCTGTCAGGGTTTCTAAGCGTTGATTTATTTCTAACAAAATTCTTTTGGCTATGGCCGCATCCTGTTTTGACAGTTCTAATTTGCTAAACCATTTTTGCAAATCCACTGCCTGCATTCTACAAAGTTCTCCAATGTGTTTGTCGGTAATTTTTACATATAGTGCCTCTTTGCGTAGCCGATATCCACCACATTCCGGACAGGAGGTGCGGCCTCTATATCTACTCAATAAAACCCTATACTGTACTTTATATAACTGTTGTTCTACATCTTTAAAAAATTCATTTATGCCAAGTATTTTACCAGATCCATTCCATAGTGTTTGATATTGTGCCTCAGACAAATCTGCAATTGACTTATGTATTGGAAAGCCAATTTCCTTAGCACCTTTTAAAAATTGATCTTTCCACCATACTAATTTTTCTCCTTTCCATGGAGCCACTGCCCCATCATATAAGCTGAGACTGGCATCTGGTATTACCAAATCTTTATCTATACCAAGCACCTGGCTAAATCCTTCGCAGGTAGGGCATGCCCCATAAGGGTTATTGAATGAAAAAAGATTGGGTACTGGTTCTTCAAATTTAATTCCATCCAATTCAAACCTATTGCTAAAATGAATGAGTTGTTTTTCATTTATTTCCAACATTAAATCACCCTCACCTTCATAAAATGCAAGGCTTGCACTATCGTTCATCCTATGTATATCTTCCTCATCCCATTCTTTTGTTATAAAACGGTCTATTAAAACATAGCATGCCGCACTGTTTTCTTTGTAACCCGTCCATTCATCCATATATGCTTCTTGCTCTTGCAATAGATCTTCAATCAAAACAATGGCAGATTCATGGCCTTTTGTGGCTCTTTTATACAAACGAGTAAGCCCTTTTTGAAGTAAGATTTGCAATTCTTCTTTGGCTCTGCGATGAAGATGTTGTTTGAAAGGAATGAGCAAAAAGACTTTCTTGTTGATGGGTAGTTTTTGAATGGCAGCTACTACATCTGGCACATCATCTTTTTTTACTATATTTCCACTTATTGGCGAAATAGTTTTTCCCACCCTGGCATACAATAAGCGGAGGTAATCATAAATTTCTGTCATACTACCCACCGTGCTACGAGGAGTACGGGTTATCACTTTTTGTTCTATAGCTATGGCTGGGCAAAGCCCTTTGATATAATCTACATCTGGCTTTACCATACGTGCCATAAACTGGCGGGCATAGGCACTAAGGCTTTCCGCATATTTACGCTGTCCTTCTGCAAATAGTGTATCCATACATAAGCTGGATTTACCACTGCCAGATACACCAGTTACTACAATAAATTTATTGCGAGGAAAAACTACATCAATGTTTTTCAAGTTATGAACCCTTGCACCTTTTATTACAATTCCATCTACTTCCGATGGCGCTGCCGCAGATACTTTTGCTTTTTTTACTACTCTACCCATTTTACTGAAGGTTGCTAAACTACAAAGCGAAAATTAATCGCAAATTTTTTCTGATGCCACACCACAGATTTGGTTTTGTCTTTTTCCAAAAACCCCGAAAGGGAAATTAATCCCATAATAAGAATGCTAAACCATTTTTATTATCCCGATTTGAAAAAAAATACTTTTTAAAGAAAAAAAGTTAAAATTATTTTATAGTTGGCACGGTTTATGAAATTTTATATAACGTTTTTTAAGGGTTTAGGGTTGAAAAAAAGGGGCGATTATTCTTAATCAGCCCCAATTTTTTTTATACTTAGTACCCGTATAGTGATGAACCTTTTTCAAAAAGATGCTCCACATTTTTTATCACTTGTTTATCCATTTCCAGTACTGGTGCATGATGTGGTTTAATGCGGGCATCTAAGATCAATGGGCCCTTGCAGCCCCAATGCTTAAAGTTTGTAAAAGCATCTACACCATAGATGTCATGTGATGGATTTGTTCTTGTAAAACTTACCCATAAAAAATTATGTATTGTTGTAGCAGTAAAACAGGCATCATCACATAGCACCATCAATGGAGTTTTGAGCAGCTCATTGGTGTATGGTTGTAGATAAGTGGATAGTTGATCCATTTCCCTTTCAGCCTGATCATAAGTTGTAAAGGTTTTGGTTTGAATACAAACTATGCCGGTCATGGCAAGCGCAGCTTGTTTAATGAGCTGATTATTGATTAATATATCTGGTATGGCCTTCGTTAATTCCCTTATAACCGGGCCATAAGCCGCTAACACCACCTTGCTTCCTTTGTTCAGCCCTGAGCCGGAATAGTCTAACGTGTCAATAGTTGTGTTGGTATAAAAATGGATATCTCTTTCCCAATTTATTCTTTGAAGTATGTAAGTAAGAAACTGCTCACTGTTAGCTGTTGATACGGCTCCCTCAAATGGCGCAGTAATCCATAAAAATTTTGCAAGGCTAAGTTGTCCTGTACCAAGTATATGATTTGCAATGGTAAGTATTTCGCCGGGCTGTTGTGTAGGGCTATAGGGGGTGTATCTTTCACTACCTATGGCAAACAATAAGGGATGTACTCCTGCAGCATCTACGGCATGCACCTCTTTCAATCCGGGTATTTCCTGTTCTATAGCATCACCAGTTAAAGCATGTATTAAGGCACCAAAGCTTGTGTCTTCCTGAGGTGGCCTTCCCACTACTGTAAAAGGCCATATTGCATTTTTACGGGCATATACTTTATGTACCTGCATTACCGGAAAATCATGTTGTAAACTATAATATCCTAAATGATCTCCAAAGGGCCCTTCGGGCAATACTTCATTATTAACAACAGACCCTGTAATTATAAAATCTGCATCCGTACTTAGGCAATAGCCATCTTCATATCTGTACCTAAATCTTCTGCCACCTATAAGGCCAGCAAAACTAAGTTCACTCATCCCTTCGGGCAAAGGCATAACAGCTGCAAGACTATGCGCCGGTGGGCCACCCACAAATACACTCACCTTGAGCGGTATATTTTTTTGGGTAGCAATGGTTTGATGCACACCAATGCCCCTATGTAATTGATAATGCAAACCAATGGTTTTGTTGGTGGTATATGCATTGCCAGTAAGTTGAATTCTGTACATGCCTACATTACTTCCGAAAATGCCAGGCTTATCCGCATTTTCTGTATACACTTGTGGTAGGGTTACAAATGCGCCTCCATCCTGTGGCCAATGTTTTATGAGTGGAATATCTTCTATTTGAACCAAATCAAATGGTGAACGAAATAGTGGATTTTTCAACGGCAGTGCAGCGGCAGCTATCCCCGCTGCATACATGGCTTTTAATGGGTGCTTTAATAGTTCTAATGGGTTTTTTCTATACTGAATCAATTCCTGTACCGCTGTAAATCGGTTTTGGAAAATGAACTTACTCCTGTCTAAAGTGCCAAATAAATTGGACACAGCTCTGTAGGTACAACCTTTAATATTTTCAAAAAAAAGTGCAGGTCCACCTTGTTCAAAAACCCTTAAATGAATAGCAGACATTTCTACATTTGAATCAACGGGTTCTTTAATTCTTATCAAATGCCCATGTTTTTCTAAATGGAGTACACAGTCCTCCATATTTCTATAAATCATACAGCAAAAATATTATTTCCTAATCTATGACTAAATTTTGTATTGTCTGCAGCAAAAGGTTGATATACTGCAGCATACAGTTGTACATAAAACATACAATGACAAGAACAACTATCTATTTTGAATAGTTCATTGATATGGCCTACATCTTCCAGACTTGTCAAATATTCCCCACCCAAACCCTACCATCCTCCCCATCATATATTCAAAAAATCATAGTTCAGACATTTTCCCCCTTCGGGTAATGATTATGCAGGAAAAACCCCACCATCCTTCTAATCATTACATCAAAAAATCTTAGTTCAGACATTTTCCCCCTTCGGGGAATGATTATGCAGGAAAAACCCCACCATCCTTCTAATCATTACATCAAAAAAATCTTAGTTCAGACATTTTCCCCCTTCGGGGAATGACCAACAGCATACCGCAGCAGTTCACCTACTTCAATACCTACGGCAAGGAAGGGTCATATTGGAGTAGTCAATAGCGTGACGAAGCACTATGTGATTTGTGAAAGAGATTGTGAATGATTAATGAATCTAAATTGCAAAATGAATCAGTGAAATAAACGTAATCAAACGAATCAATGGTTCAGACAATGGTGGTAGCAGACAGCGCACCATATATTTGCTTAGGTTATAAATTGATCATTGTGAAAAGAACTATTCTTTATTTGCTTACCGCCTGCTTGCTTGTTTTTATGGTTGACAAAACTTATGGCCAAAGTTGGAATTTTTTAGAAAAAGTTGCTCAAAGCAAAAGAGCAGTTGCCAATGATTTATTTGGCCAGCATGTTTGTATCGATGGAGACTATGCAATGATTGGATGCTGGAGAAATGATTTTAATAAAAATGGAGGAGATTATATTGACGATGCTGGTGCGGCTTACCTTTACCAAAAATCAGAAGCAGGCGTATGGAGTTCCGTAAAAAAGATAGTAGCATCAGATAGAACCCCATTTGATGCATTTGGCTATAGTATAGCCATGGATGGCAACTATGCCGTAATAGGCGCTCCGTTTGAAGGCTTGGGCGATGTAGAAAGTGCAGGCGCTGTTTATGTATTTGAAAACAGAGATGGAGAAATTATAGAAGTCAAAAAACTATTTGCACCAGATCGGGAATATTTGGATGAGTTTGGCAGCCAGATAGCTATATCTGGTGACTGGATAATTGTGGGTTCGCCCCAGGATGGAGAGGATGAGAATGGTGAAAATACTGTTCTGGGTGCAGGCTCTGCCTACCTGTATCGTCGCAACGTAGACGACTGGGCTTTTGTGCAAAAAATATTAGCTTCGGATCGTGGTAATGTGGGGGATAGGTTTGGACGTTCTGTGGCCATTGATGGGGATTATGCGGCTATTGCAGGCAATGGTGATAACGATTCCGGTTCAGTATATATTTTTAAAAATGAGGGGGGTGTATGGACGGAAATACAAAGACTAAAAACTACAGAGCGTGGGCTTGGTGGCGGGCTCGTCATGAAGTCTAACCAATTAATTTCTTCTGGAGGAGGCGCTATTTCTTGGGCTGCCTATATTTTTGAAAACAACGGAGGAATATGGACAGAAGTACAACGCATAGAACCATCAGATGGCAGAGAATTTGACGGCTTTGGTACTTCTATTGATTTTGAAGGAGATTATATTGTAGTAGGCGCACCCGGTAATAGTTATGATGAAAATAATCAAAACTATTGCAAAAGTACTGGCGCTGCTTATATCTATCAAAAAAATGAAGCGGGTATATGGACAGAAATACAAAAGATAACAGCCCCGGACAGAGACCCGGATATATTTGAAGATTTTGAACAACGTTTTGGCGGCTCAGTGGGCATATCCGGTGGCTATATACTCTGCGGCGCCAACTATGAAAGTTTTGATGAAAATGGAGAAAATTATGTTTATCACTCCGGCGCTGCCTATTTTTTCCAGGAGCCATTGTTGCCGCTTGGTTTTAGCGCTTTAACAGGAGAAAGAAAAAATAATATCAATACCCTCTACTGGCAAACCTATACAGAAACTACCCTGCAAAATATGGTGGTGGAGCGGAGTACGGATGGTATCAATTTTAATAAGATTGCTACTGTAATGCCACAGCATAAGGCAGCGGCTTATAGGTATGAAGATGGAACTGCGGCTGCGGGGGTAACCAACTTTTACAGAATCAGTTTTCAGCAGGCAGATGGCCGTGCAG
>ERZ650309.1587-NODE-1587-length-10641-cov-5.141130_pt1 | contig 10641 bp, 5 predicted proteins | sample MGYA00376245_ERZ650309 | MGnify/ENA primary metagenome ERZ650309 (study PRJEB26733, sample SAMN07839294) | wastewater metagenome | biome: urban; feature: wastewater treatment plant; material: waste water | place: USA: North Carolina | collected 2016-04-26 ...
GCCGGACGATTTGGCTTACGAGTTGTGGGCTTGCTGGGTGTTTTGATTGCAGCCAAACAAGCCGCCTTGATCTCTGAAGTAAAACCGTTGCTTGACGCTTTGCTTCAGGTTGGTTTTCGAATCAGTCAGGAGCTTTATGCCCGCGTTCTTCAAACCGCAGGCGAATGAGCGCACCATTGAGAGGAAAATTTATGCTTCATAACGTAATCACTCGGTTTCATTTGTTTCAGAAAATCAATTGTCTGCCGCTGATTGCTTATTTGCTCATTGCTGCGACATCGGTCTATGCACAACAATCGCCTCCGCCAACTTCAGCTCAACCCAAATCGCTCAGCCCGCCGGAAAGTCTTTCCGCCGCCGAATTCGCCAAACTAAGCCGTGAAATGTCGGAAGACGGCGGCTATTTCCTTTCTGACAACTTCACGTCGAATGAAACTTCGTACCTGCACATCGTGGACAAGTTGAAACAGATGGGCGCGAGCGGCGGAGCGTACATTGGCGTCGGGCCGGAACAAAACTTCACCTACATCGCCAAGATTCGTCCGCGCATCGCCTTTCTGATAGACATTCGCCGCCAAGCCGTGATTCAGCATTTGATGTACAAGGCGATTTTCCATTTGTCGCCGACACGCACGGAATTTCTTTCCCGATTGATGAGCAAGCCCCTGCCCAGCGACAAACCAACGGAAGCTGAAAAAGACAAACCCGTTGCGCCCAAGCTGACGATGCCCAAAGCCGACGCTCCGATTGAAGAATTGCTGGCGTTCTTCAACAAGATTCAGGCGACGGATGCGGCTTATACGGCGAACCTGGCCGAGATCATCAAAACCATCGAAACCGAGTTCCAGTTTTCGCTGTCCAAAGACGACAAAGCCAGTCTGGAATACGTGTACAAAAACTTTCGCTCGGAAGGCGTGGACATCGCGTTTCGGTTGGATGGCGGCGGAGGCTGGGGCAATTACTTCCCTTCGATGCGGGAATTGATTGTGCAAACGGATTTGAACGGCAAGCAGGGAAACTTTTTGGCCGTGGTGGACGATTACAACTTCGTCCGCGACATGCACCGCAAGAACCTGATCATTCCGATTGTCGGCGATTTCGGCGGAGCAAAAGCGCTGGTCGCCATTGGCGATTACCTGCGCAAAACCGGATTGACCGTGACAGCTTATTACCTGTCGAACGTCGAACAATATCTGTTCGATGGTTCTTCGTTTGAAGCCTTTGCCAAAAACGTCAAACGATTGCCGCTAACAGACAAAAGCCTGTTCATTCGCGCCGTGTTCAACATGCGCTTTTCGCATCCGGCGGCTGTGCCGGGTCATATCTCGACGACACTGATGCAATTGATGACAGGGTTCGTGAAAGATTTCGACGCGGGCAAATATCGCAATTACGGCGACGTGATTTTCAACGATTACATCTCCGCTCAAAAGCCGTAACCTTTCCCACGAAGGCACACGAAGGTTCACGAAGAAAAACAAATCAGTCAATTCTGCTTCGTGTTTTCTTCGCGTGGCTTCGTGGGAGAAAAAAAATCTGCCTCACTTATAAGACACAATCAGCCGCTGAGTCGGTGGCAACTCATGCATTTCGTTTTTCGTGAATCCGGCGTGCGCAAACATCTGTTCATACTCCGCAAAAGTGTAGGCGTCACCCGCCGCAGTGGAACCCAACATCGTCAACGCAAAAGACGCCATCATTGTCGGAGTCACACGTTCATCGTCCGGGATGAATTCCAGCGTCAATGCTCGACCGCCTTCGGCCAACGCGTCGTGGACTTTCTTCAACAGCTTCTCGTTCGTCGCCACGTCGAAATGGTGCAGAAAGTTGGTCAGCAAAATCAGGTCGTAGCCTGTGCCAAAATCCACCTCAAACGCGCTGCCCGGCAACAAATGATGACGGTCCGCCACGCCGAACCTGGCGGCGTTCTCTGAAGCCACGGTCAGCACCGATGCCCAATCCAGCGCAGTGACTTCGACGTTGGGATAGGCTTGCGCGAAGGCGATGCCAAAAATTCCATGGCCAGCAGCGATGTCCAGCACGCGGATTTTGCGACCGGGATCAACGCTGACAAGCTTCGCCATAGCCATTGCCCCAGGCATCATCATCGGCATCATTGCTCGCGCGAATTTCACCCAGACAGGATTTTCCGGCGAAACGGTTCCTTCGTCACCAATCGTAGTGCCGCCTTTGCGAACTGCGCCTGTGACATCGCTCAGGCCCGCAACCATCATGGGATCAAGCAAGAATTCCACCACGCCGCCCAAATATGCAGGCGAACGCTTATCCAGAAAGAGCGCCGAATCCTGAGTCAACCCGTACTGCCCGGCTTGTTTGGTCAGAAATCCATTGATGACCAAAGTGTCGCAAAGAATTCGCGTGCCGCGTTCGCTGGCCTGGCAACGCGCAGCAATCGCCGCCGGAGTCGTGCTGCCTTCGGCAATGGCGCTGAACACATCCAATTCGACAGCGGCTTTGATAACAGCCGTGCGTTGATACGCATTCACAGTTGAAAAGAAAAGCTCTGGGGATGGTTGATGATTCATTTGGCAAACTCCTGTTGATGATTTTGGCGAACGTTATTTGAGCAACGCGGACAGTAGCCGCAATTTTCGCGGCTTGCAATCTGGCCGGTTTCAATGGGAGACTCCCGCCCTCGAAAATACAGAAATGAACAGAACCGTTGCCCAACAGGCTTTCGCCAACGATGCGTCAAAGCCTCTGAGAGAAACTATGCCCGACGATTTCGACCTGTTGTTGAACAAATACGACGAAAACATTCGTGTGCTGGCCGCTGAAGCTCGCGCATTAATCGCCAAACTGATTCCTAAAGCCGAGGAAAAAATTTACTTCGGTTGGCGCGTCGCGCGGTTCAGTTTGGATGGCACAATGACCGGCCAGTTCATTGCCATTGGGCCGCATAAAAAACACGTCAACTTGTATTTTATGAACGGCATTGAGCTGGAAGATCCCAAAGAACTGATGACTGGCGATGGCAAAAAGATGCGACACGTGTCCATTACAGAAGCCAAGCAACTGAAAAGCGCGGCGTTGAAGGCGTTGATCAAAGCCTCCGCCAAGCTGCAACAAACGAAATTGCCTTGAAGGTAGACGAAACAGCGGCGACGGTTTAGCCGTCTTGGTTTTTCAATGGAATGAATTCCAAATTTCTGATTGAACCTCGCCGCGCGCGAGTTCGTTTGTTTCGCTTCAATCAGAATCAAAACGCTTGTAGAGCAGGTTTTCCAACCTGCTCAGTTTTCAATCACCATAATTTTGTTGGCAAGAAAAGCTTAGTTTCGAAGTAGGCGCAGGCTGGAAATCCTGCTCCACAAGTTCAGCCAACATCAGGAGAAAGGTTTATCCGTGAAAGTCAGATTTGTATTCGGAATTGTTTTTAGTTTGCTTGCCTTGAGTTCCGCCGCCGTGGCGCAAAACTATCGAGGCTCGGTTCGCGGAAGAGTGGCTGATCAGAATGGCGCCGCCGTCAAAGGCGCCAAACTGAGCATCGTGTATCAAGACACCAACGAAACCAGATCAACAGTCAGCGACGAACGTGGAGAGTATGTGTTTTCGCTGCTCAGGCCGGGCGCTTATCGCCTGCTGGTTGAACAGACTGGTTTCCAAAAATCTTCCGACGAATTGATTATCAGAGTTAATCAGGAAGCCCGGCGGGATGTCGCTTTATACGTTGCGGGCACACAGGTTGACCCGATCATCGTTTCCGATTCGGCCAGCCCGTTGAAACAAGATGGCGCGTCGCTCGGCGCGGTGATTGATAACAACCAAGTCACTGGCTTACCGCTCGATGGTCGCAACTTCCTGGAACTGGCGCTGCTCGCACCCGGAACGACGCCATCTGCGCAAGGTTCCGCCGGTTCGGCGCGCGGAGATTTCGCGTTCAGCATCAACGGCGCGCGCGAAGACGCCAACAACTTTTTGCTGGACGGCGTGTACAACGTTGATCCGAAGCTGAACACGTTTGGCGTCAAACCGCCTGTAGATGGCATTCGCGAATTTGAGGTGCTGTCGAGCGTGTACGACGCATCGTTTGGCCGCAGCGCCGGAGCGCAGGTCAACGTCGTCATGAAATCCGGCACCAACAGCTTTCACGGAACGGCGTATGAATTTTTGCGCAATCAATCGCTGGACGCGCGCAACTATTTCGCGCCCGCCGATCAACCCGACCCGACCTATCGCCGCAATCAATTTGGCTTCAGTTTTGGCGGCCCGGTGATCAAAGATCGCACATTCTTTTTTGGCGATTACGAAGGGCTTCGTTCCCGCGAAGGCATCACGCGATTGGCCAACGTGCCGACCGCCAAAGAACGCATCGGTGACTTTTCGCAGCTTCCCGCACAATTCTGGCCGCTGATCCCCGGCACACAAACGCCGTTTCCCGGCGGAATCATTCCGCAACAAGCATTGAACCCAATCGGATTGAAAATCGCCGCGCTGTATCCGCTGCCGAACCGCAATGTGCCCGGGCAGAATTACGTGGCTTCGCCGGTGCAGCGCGACCGCAACGATTTGTTCGACGTTCGTGTGGATCACAAGATCAACGACGCTTCGCAGTTTTCGGCGCGTTACAGTTTCGCCGACCGCAATTTGTTCGAACCGTATTCCGGCGCAACGCAAGTGTTCGTGCCCGGTTACGGCAATACAGTGTACCGGCGTGGCCAGAATTTGATGCTGAACGAAAACCACATCTTTTCGCCGCGCTTCATCAATGATGCACGCGTCGCGTTCAGCCGCGTAGGCAATCAAGTCCAGATCGAAAACGCAGGAACCAGCGTCAACAAACAAGTTGGTTTGCCGGAACTGTCGCTGAACTCGCGCGATTTCGGGCTGAGTTTCATTCGCGTCACGGGCTATTCGCCGCTCGGCCACGAATACAACAACCCGCAAGATTCAGCGACGAACGTTTACCAGTTTCTGGACACAGCAAGTTACGCGATTAACAACCATGTGCTGAAATTCGGCTTCGATTTCCGTCACACTCGGCAAAATGCTTTCCGCGATGTGCAATCGCGCGGCTTGATGACATTTCCCGGTTATGTGTCCATCACGTTGCCCGACGGAACTCCGGCGGCGTTTCCGTACATCACCGGAAACCCGTTGGCGAATTTGCTGTTCGGATTGCCGCTGGTCACCGGCGGAGCGCGATTGGATAACCAGCAACATCTGCGAACTGAAAGCTACAATCTATTCGTCAATGACAGTTACCGCATCACGCCTCGCCTGACGCTGTCAGCAGGCTTGCGGTACGAATACAACTCGCCGCCGGTGGACACCGAAGACCGCGCGAACATTTACGATCCGGCAACGCGCAAACTGGTCAAAGTCGGCACGGGCGGAATTCCCCGCGCCGGGTACGAAGCAGACAAAAATAACTTCGCGCCGCGCGTTGGGCTGGCGTGGTCGTTGGACAAAGACAGCAAAACCGTCGTTCGCGCCGGATATGGAGTTTATTTCGATCAATCGCCGCTGGCTCCGGGCGAAGGCTTGTTTTTCAACTCGCCTTACTTCGATTTCCGGTTCTACTACCAGTCCGAACAAGCGCCGCTGACGCTTTACAACCCATTCCCGTTCAACGTGCCAAGTTACGCACCGCCGTCGGCGTTCGCTTTCGACAAAAACTTGCGGACTTCATACACGCAGCATTGGAACCTGAACCTGCAACAACAACTCGGCAGCAAAACTGTCGCCGAACTGGCGTACGTCGGATCGAAAGGAACCAAGCTGCTGGCTTCGCGCGACATCAACCAACCTGCCGCCAGCCCGCAACAACCCAATTTGCCGCGCAATCCCCTGTTCGGAGAAATCACGCAGCAGGAAAGCAGCGCCGCGTCGAATTACCAGAGCTTGCAAGCGCGATTACAACAACGGCTGACCGCCGGACTGTCGCTGTTGGGTTCGTACACCTTCGGCAAATCCATTGATAACGCGTCGGGAATTTTTTCCAGCACGGGCGATCCGAACTATCCGCAAAACAGTTTCAATCTGACGGCGGAACGCGGACGATCCGGTTTCGATATTCGTCATCGCTTTTCGCTAAGCTATTCGTATGACCTGCCGTTCGGCAAAGAGAAAACCGGCATCGAAAAGGCTTTGTTGAGTGGCTGGCAAACCTACGGAGTGATTACGCTGCAAACAGGACGGCCGTTCACCGTCGCGCTGTTGCCGGAATTCGACAACAGCAACACGGGCATTTCCAATCTGGGTTTTTTGGGCAACGACCGCCCGAATCTGGTGGGCCAAGCCAGGCTGAGCAATCCAACGGTGGAAAAATGGTTTAACACGACTGCGTTTGTGGTTCCGCGTTTCGGCAGCTTCGGCAATGCAGGACGCAATATCCTGGACGGCGACGGTTACCAGAACGTGAACTTTTCGCTGCTGAAAAACACCGCGATCAAGGAAAAAGTCACCGTGCAATTCCGCGCCGAATTTTTCAACCTGTTCAACCATCCGAACTTTGGCTTGCCGGATAACTTCGTCGGCTCTTCATCGTTTGGCCGTGTGCTTTCCGCGGAAAGTCCGCGACGAATTCAGTTCGGCGTGAAGTTGCTGTACTAACCGTGAAGTGCTGCGGCTCGCGCAGCGTTTCATTCTCATCCACAACCTTACAAAGCCCGGAGCGTTCTGAAGAAATTGCTCCGGGCTTTTTCTTTTTCTCACCCAGTTCCCCGGCAACATCGGCCTGGAAAAACATTTGATGCTATAGTTTTGGCGAAAGACGAATTCTCGTTTGATCCAACAACAACATCAGGAGAGCAAAATGCGTCGCTTTCGCTCGCGTCTGTTCAAGCTCCTTTGTCTGGTCATCATTGCCGGGAGCAGTTTGTTCCTGCGCCTGCAATTCAGTGCAGTTGCCGCTCGTCAAAGTAACGCAGTGAATTTCGAGCGCGACATTCGCCCATTGCTGCACGCGCGTTGCATCGAATGCCACGGGCCGGAAAAACAAAAAGGCGGTTTGCGGCTGGATACCAAAACCGCCGCAATGAAAGGCGGCGCAAGCGGTCCTGCCATTGTCCCCAACAAAAGCGCCGACAGCGAATTGATCCGCCGCGTCGTCAGCAGTGATTCCGCCGACCGCATGCCTGCCAAAGGCGAACCGCTCAGCCCGCGCGAAATCGCGTTGCTGCGCGCGTGGATTGATGCCGGAGCCACGTGGCCGGAAACAGAAACGTCAGCCAGCGGCGAAGCCAAACGCGCCGACAAAGCTTCGTGGTGGTCGTTACAACCGCTGGCCAACGTTATGCCGCCCGCGCCTGCGAACCTTCCCGCCGAATGGGCAAGCTCGCCGATTGACCGATTCATTTTTGCCAAGCTGGCCGAACGCGGTTTGAAACCGAATCCTCCGGCGGATCGGCGTTCGATGATTCGCCGCGTGACGTATGACCTGACGGGCTTGCCGCCTTCGCCCGAAGAAGTCGAAGCCTTCGTCAACGATGCTGACCCGCAGGCGTATGAAAAACTGGTGGATCGTTTGCTGGCCAGTCCGCGTTACGGCGAACAATGGGGACGGCACTGGCTGGACGTGGTGCGGTTCGGCGAAAGCAACGGCTTTGAACGCAACGTGCTGATCAACAATGTCTGGCCGTATCGCGATTACGTCATTCGCAGTTTCAACGACGACAAGCCGTTCAATCGTTTTTTTGTCGAGCAACTCGCGGGCGATGTTGTAGGAAAAGGCGATCCTGAGGTGGAAGTCGGCACGGCGTTTCTGGTCTGCGGCCCGTACGACGACGTAGGCAATCAGGACGAAGCGCAGCGAAAAGTGATTCGCGCCAACACGCTGGACGATTTGATCGCCGCCACCAGCAACACCTTTCTCGGCCTGACAGTGAATTGCGCGCGCTGCCACAATCACAAATTCGATCCGATTCCAACCGAAGACTATTACCGGTTGCGCGCCGCGTTTGAAGGCGTGACGCACGCCGAGCGCGTCTTGGCCAGCGATGAACAGCGAAAGGCCTATGCCGAAAAAGCCGGGCCGCTGGAAAAACGCCGCACCGAATTGACGCGCGAAAAAGACGCGATTGAAAAAGCCATCGCCGCGCGCGCCTTGCAACGCGCTGCCGAACACGCGAATTATCCGCTGCCTGCCGCGACGCGGCAGTTCAACGAACACCGCTTCGCGCCGGTCAGCGCGCGGTATCTGAAATTCAAAATCCTGGGCACATCCGACCGCCCGCAATCCGGCAGAAGCGCGCGTATTGACGAATTTGAAGCGTGGACGGCAACCGAAAACGTTGCGCTGGCCAGCCACGGAACCAAAGCCGAAGGCGCAACGTCCGCGCGCGCCGAAGACATTGCCGGAGGCAGCACCTACGGCGTGGATTTGGTCAACGACGGCAGATTCGGCGAACGCTGGTTTGTCGGCAATCCGCCGGAATTGACGCTGACCTTTCCGCGCGCTGAAACCATCCAGCGCATTGTCTTTTCGCAAGACCGCACGGCTGCACCGGATAATCCCGGCGTGGGAATTGGCCCGTTTGTCACCGAGTACCAGGCGTTAATTTCCAACGATGGCAAACAGTGGCAAGTCATTGCCGATTCGCGCGACCGCAAACCATTCAACGAAGCGCATACCATTGCGCGCTTTTCGCCCGAAGTCGCCAGCGAAGACGAAAAGCTGCGGTTGCAAACGCTGACGGCGGAACTCGCGCAGCTCAATCAACAGATCAGCGCCATTCCGCCGTTGCCGCTGGTCTGGGCGGGCAAATTCGAGCAGCCGAAAGAAACCACCTACGTGCACAAAGGCGGCGATCCGCAACGCCACGGAGCCGATGTCGTTCCCGCCAGTCTGGCCGTGCTGGATCAAGTGACGAAACCGTATGCGCTGAGCGCCGATGCGGCCGATACCGAACGCCGTTTGTCGCTGGCCAACTGGATTGTCAGCGATGCCAACCCGTTGACGGCGCGCGTGCTGGCCAATCGCGTCTGGCATTACCATTTCGGAACCGGCATCGTGGATACGCCCAGCGATTTCGGCTATTTGGGCGGAAAACCGTCGCACCCCGAATTGCTGGACTGGCTTGCGCGACGATTGCAGCAACTCGGCTGGCGATTGAAGCCGCTGCATCGCGAAATTCTGTTGTCGCAAACCTACCGGCAAAGCAGCGATGCGCGCGAAGACGCCGCCAAACTGGACGCGGGCGCGCGGCTGTTGTGGCGCTTCCCTGCGCGGCGATTGAGCGCCGAAGAAATTCGCGATTCTATTCTGGCCGTCACCGGCAAGCTGGATTTGAAAATGGGCGGGCCAGGATTTCGGCTCTATCGGTATTTGCAAGACAACGTCGCCACGTACATCCCGCTGGATCAACACGGGCCGGAAACCTATCGCCGCGCTGTGTATCACCAAAACGCGCGCGCTTCGCTGCTGGACGGGCTGACGGATTTTGATTTGCCGGACAGCGCCTATTCCGCGCCCAGCCGCATCAGCACAACTTCGCCGTTGCAGGCGCTGACACTGCTCAATCACCGCTTCACGCTGGATATGAGCACCGCGCTGGCCGAACGCGTCCAGCGTGAAGTTCCAAACGATCAAGCCGCACAGGTGCGCCGCGCATTTGCGCTGGCCTTTCAACGGCAATCGACCGTCGAAGAGCAACAAGCCGCATTGAAGTTGATTGCCTCGCACGGCTGGCGCGCTTTCTGCCGCGCGCTGTTGAACGCCAACGAATTGATCTACTTGAATTGAAAATCTCTCTGCTGATTTTAGCGGCTCTGCCGCCCGATGTGCGGAAAGGCTCTGCCTTTCCGCTTGAGTGCTTTTGGGTTTTGGGCTAAGCCCGAACGTCTGGGGCACAGCCTCAAATAAAGAGGCATTACAGGAATTTGCTTAGGTGGTTAGCTCCGTAGAAGCGGCCTGTTTATAGATTGAAGCCGATGATTTTTTTCAAGTTCCGTAGGAACGCCCTGTGCCAGTCCAACACAGGGCGCTCCTACGGAGCTCGAGAAATTGCATTTGCCAGAGCTATAAACAGGCCGCTCCTACGGAGCTAATCCTCAACCATTTTTGCCCCACACTAATTCCTGTAGTGCCCCGAAAAGAAGGGCGCTTTATCGGCAAGTCGGACATTTGCCGCACATCAGGCGGCGAGCCGCAATTGATTGCGTAACAAACAAACTACTCTGTAAAACCAGCTATGAATGACAGAACTTCCATCGCACTAACTCGCCGATTGTTTCTGGAACACGCTGCCACCGGCATTGCGGGCGTAGCGCTGACGGATTTGCTCAGTCGCGACGCGCTGGCGCAACGCATCCAACATCACGCGCCCAAAGCCAAACAGGTGCTACATATTTTCTGTCCCGGCGCGGCGTCGCACATTGATTTGTGGGATTACAAACCGGCGCTGGAAAAGTTTCATGACACGCCGTTGCCCGGCGCGGAAAAAGAAGTCACCTTTCAAGGCAAAAACGGTCCGCTGATGAAATCGCCCTGGCCGTTTGCGCCTGCCGGACAAAGCGGCAAGATGTTGACGACCTTGCTGCCCAACGTAGCCAAACATGCCGACGACATTGCCTTCATTCATTCGATGACTTCGCGCAGCAATACGCATGGCCCGGCGACCGTGTTTATGAACACCGGCTTTGTGCGCGAAGGCTTCCCGTCCGCCGGAGCGTGGGCGA
>ERZ650309.1588-NODE-1588-length-10640-cov-3.219650_pt1 | contig 10640 bp, 13 predicted proteins | sample MGYA00376245_ERZ650309 | MGnify/ENA primary metagenome ERZ650309 (study PRJEB26733, sample SAMN07839294) | wastewater metagenome | biome: urban; feature: wastewater treatment plant; material: waste water | place: USA: North Carolina | collected 2016-04-26 ...
GAAGAACGCAATCTGCCTGCGGATAAACAGCAGGATTCCATAGTCGCCGTCGACATGCTGCTAGAATTTTATAAATACAGCAACGAATACAACATGGAAAACTGGCGCAAAGAGGACCTCGTGCATTACCAGAGCCTGCTTTCGTGGCGTGCAGAAGCCCCGGCAGATTCAGGCCTCGAACAGTATATTAAACTCGATCCGGACAAAAATCCGCTGAACGGGTTTAAATCCACGCAGGTGCACGCGGGTTATTACCAGTCGTCGCTCTCGGGGGCGGTGGTAATCGGCCTGCGCCCGGCACTGCGAGAGCTGCACGATGCGTCGCGCGGATTTTCTCCATGGTCGCAGATACAGATCATGGGGTTTTCGGCTTCGTATCTCGAAGCAAAGAATCTGTTCCGTCTTGAAGAATGGAATATTGTGGATATATTTGCGCTGGCACCATGGCAGGCACAGGTGCATAAGTTCTCTTACCGCCTGCGCACCGGGCTTTACCGGCATGATGTACTCAGCACTTACGGCATATCCACACTGTCATGGGATTCAACGGCAGGCGGCGGCATTACCCTGCTCCCATTCAGGTTTTTAGGCTGGTTTGTGATGGCAGAAGCCTCGGCACAGGTCGGGTCTCTGTGGGAAAAATCCATCCGTATTACGCCGGGACTGCTCAGCGGGTTCAAAATTAACTGGAGCACGCGGCTGGCGACATACGTCGCCTACGGTGTCGAATACGGGCTCGTCTCTAATGCTTTCCTGACGCAAAAAATAGACCTGCGCAATGCATGGGCATTTTTCGACAGCTGGGCGCTTGAAATCAACGCCTACTTTGCCCGCGCAGAGGTGCCAGGCTCCCCGCAGGAATTTACGCGCGTGGCGGGAGCGGTAAAGACTTACTTCTGACATGAAACACGTGGCATTTATTATTCTGGTTGTATGCTCCGCCGGGTGCAATTCGCTATTCTACCAGGGAGACCATTTGCCATGGCGGCAACCGGAATCCATCAACATCCAATGCGAGCGGACACGCATCGCTTCAGCCGACGGTACCAATTTGCAGACCATGTATTGCCCGGCAAAGGCGAAGAAGCCTGCCACCGAAGCGGTGATTATCCAGTTTCATGGCAATGCGCAGAACATGTACGCACACTACCAGTTTCTCGCCTGGCTTCTACCTGAAGGTTATTCGCTTGCGACTTTTGATTATCGGGGTTATGGTGAATCCGAAGGCGAGGCAGACCGCGAAGGCATTTATGAAGATGCACGCGCCTATATTCGCCATACCCGGCAGCGGTTCGCAAATGCTGCCCGGGTTTTTTATGGCCAGAGCCTCGGCGGTGCGATCATGATGCAGGCGCTCATCGATGAGGGGCTTAGGCAAGATGAAGTCTATATCTTCGAGGGCACGTTCGCTTCGTACCGCAGCGTATCGCGGAAAGTGCTCGCGCGCAAATGGTTCCTCTGGCCATTCCAATGGCTGGCCTATGTGCTGGTCACCGACGGCTATTCGGCAAAGGATGATCTGCTGAAGTTTTCCGATCAGCAGGTATTGGTAATCCACGGCGACGCCGACCCGGTCGTGGCGTTCAGCGAAGGTGAAAATCTGGCTGAAGCCATGCACAAACCTCTATGGCGCATCGAGGGCGGCAGGCATCTCGATACCTGGCACAAAGACTATGGCAAGCTGCGGCCTGAATTACTCAAAAGGCTTGCGGCTATTCCCGCCACTCACCGGCACCAATAAGAATATAGCGCACTTTTGTCGCAAGTTCTTCCGTATCGCCGTTCAGGCAATAGCCTACCCAGTTACCGTAACGAAACACCGGTGATTTATATTCGGCCATCTCTGCAGCCAGACGGTCTGCGAGCTCGTCTTCATCATAGCGCTTGAGCCAACAGGCCGTGCGCGCCTTGCCCGAATGGTATGCATGCGTCGTTTCGTTATGGTAAGCCTCACGGAACTCATATTGCGGAAAGGCATTGAGCTTGGCAATAGTCGCCACAAAGGTTTTTTCGCTGTGCGTGCCCGAACCCAAAATCTTGCGGATGAGGGGCACATCGGCCATCAAAGCCTGCCCCGCAATGGCAAAGCCGCAGAGACAAAAGAATTGCTTTAGCAAGCGACGACTCAGCGCGAGCCGGATTTCTCCGGGCGATTGAGATGGACTTTGAGCTCGGTGCCTTTTTCTTTTTTGCTGTTAAAATCCACCATCTGGTCATAACGCGCGCCCGAAGCGATCATCGGATAAACTTTTTCCGCTTCGGGAATTGTTACCTCGAGCAACGCCGCCGTTTTGCTGTTCACCAGAAAGTCCATGCCGCCATTGAGCTCTGATTGTTTTTCCACGCGCCTGGCGGGAATGTCGTAGCCCGAGCAGATTTTCACGAAGTCCGGGTTATAGTTCATAGTCGAATGCGCGAAGCGGTTTTCGTAGAATAGCTCCTGCCATTGGCGTACCATGCCGAGAAAGCCGTTGTTGAAGAGCAGAATCTTCACCGGTATCTGGTACATCGCAATCGTCGCGAGTTCCTGGATGCACATCTGGAAACTGCCGTCACCCGAGATCACGTAGACGTCTTTGTCCGGGCGCCCCAGCTTGGCACCGATAGCAGCCGGGAAGCCGAAGCCCATCGTGCCGAGGCCACCGGATGAGAGCCACTGGCGGGGTTCGTTAAAAGTATAATACTGTGCCGCCCACATCTGGTGCTGGCCGACATCGGTCGCGATAATTGCCTTGCCGCGTGTCTTTTTCCACAGCTCATGGATTGCCTGCTGTGGCTTAATCGCACCGGGTTCGACGTTGAAGCGCAACGGATTTTCTTCTTTGAGTTTTGTGATGCGTTCAACCCATGCGCGGCGCGTGGTCTTTTTAATGCGCTTGTTGAGTTCTGTCAGCACATCCGCCAGGTCGCCGACGATGTGAATATCTACCGGCACACGCTTGTTGATTTCAGCCTCGTCGATATCGACCATTGCTTTGACTGCACGGCGGCCATAGTCTTCGACATTGAGCGCCACGCGGTCGTCGAAGCGCGCACCTAATGCAAACATAAAGTCGCATTCCTGGATCGCGCGGTTCGCATACGCTGTACCGTGCATGCCCGCCATACCAAGTGAAAGTTTGTGCTCGGCCGGAAATGCCCCAAGACCCATCAGGGTCATGTAAACGGGAATATCCGCCTTTTCTGCGAGTTCGCGAATCTGTTTATATGCATTGCCTGTGATCGCACCGCCGCCGACATAAAGCAGCGGTTTTTCGGCGCGCGCAATCGCCGCGATCAGGCGGTCAAAGTCGCCCCTGATTTTGGGTTTGGTATAATGCCGCTCAGAAACGCGCATGGGCTGCTTCAGAATTTTTGTCTTCGCGACCTGGATATCTTTCGGAAAATCGATGAGTGCCGGGCCCGGGCGCAGAGCAGTTGCCACGGTGATCGCCTCTTGCGTCACGCGCGCGACGTCGTCGGCTGAGCGCAGCAGAGAATTATATTTCGTGATCGGAATAGACATACCATACGTGTCGCATTCCTGGAAAGCATCGCTGCCGATGACCGAAGTTGCCACCTGTCCGGTGAGGGCGAGAAGCGGCACGCTGTCCATCTTCGCGTCGGTAATGCCCGTGATGAGGTTCGTCGCACCGGGGCCCGATGTCGCGATGCACATGCCGATCTTGCCGGTAGCTTTTGCAAAACCTTCGGCGGCATGCACTGCACCCTGTTCATGGCGCGTGAGAATATGTTTCAGCTTCGACTGATGCAACTCGTCGTAAAAGGGCAGAATCGCTCCGCCGGGATAGCCGAAGCACAGATTGACGTCGTTTTTCAGCAGCACATCGATCATCACCTGCGAACCTGTTTTTTCCGCGGTTTTACTGTCTGCTTTCATCTTTGCCCCGTCTGCCATAGCTCCCTCTATCATCGGAAAGACAAGCCGTCAATCTAAGGGAGATTTACTATTACCCAAAGCCTCAGTCACGCAGGTACGGCAGGGAGTAGAGTTCTTCGTGCGCATTGAGCGATTCGCGGTTGGTGCTGAGTTCGGTTTTATCCAGCGCGCTGATCCTCGTAAGCTCACCGTCTATTCGTTCTGCCAGCCGCTGCAACGCAGTAATATCGAGCCGACCAGGCGCATTCTGCTCCCCCTCGGTGAGTTCATATTGCACAAATTCACGGTGTCTTTTAAGCCAGCCTATCCACTGTTCACGGTCTTCTTCACGGTGCAGCAGGTGCAAACGCCGCTCTTGCTCCAGCGCAGTCTTTATGCGCCCTGGGTAGGATTGATCGCCCTTAAGCAACAGGACACACAACCGCGTCCGCAGCTCGCAGAGTGCGGTCTCGAGCTCTTTGACACGGTCGCGGTATTGGCGTTCCAGTTCATACTGTGCTGTGGCATCGGCATAAGGTTCATATTCACTGGGCGCCACATCGGTGCGGCTCTGGAACACCTGCGGCTCAGAATGATCGTGCAGCCGCTCTGCGCCCATATCCAGGGCGAGTGCCAGTTCGCGCGCACCCCGGTATTCGCCGAGAAGCCGGTATAGCGCGCATTCAATTCCTGTATCCGCTCTGCCGAGCGGGCAATGGTCACTTCAACCGGATCAGGCGGGCACCCCACGGTAGATAACCGGCAGTGCCCTCACCGACGCCAACAAATTTTCTGCAAGAGCCGGGTAATTCAGGGGTTTTTTCGCTGGCCGGGGCATGACAAATTGCAGATTAGTTAATAAATGGCAGACTACCTGACCTTTTTGCCTGAGAAATCGCCTTCCCGCAATATCTTCGTGCAGATTATCTTTGAAATCCTTTACGCTTTGCGTTTTTTACTGATGTATATTCCCGGCCTGCTTAAGCGCCCCGGCGACATTACCGAGGGGGATAAGCGCGCAGTGGTGCTGGTTTCGGGCTTTTTCGGCTCTCCGCTGACATGGAGCGGCGTGCGCACCGCACTTGCTGCGCAGGGACATCCTGTTTACGTGGTGCGCCTTGGTTTCCAGATCGGCAACCTGCGAAAATACAGCGAAAAGCTGCAGCATTTTCTCGAAGAGAATAACCTGTCCGATTGTTATCTCGTCTGCCATTCGATGGGCGGTCTGGTTGCCGCGCACATGGGCTACCGTGGCCGCGACCGCACACGCAAGATTTTCACACTGGGGACGCCGTTTAAGGGCCACCCGCTGACGTTCTTGTTTCCCTTCACGTTTGCGACGCTGCAAATGAACCCGCTATCGCCCTTCATGCGCGAAACGGCTGCCAAATACCGCACGCTATCAAGCGTACAGGCCGTGTTTGCAAAGTTCGATGAGGTAAACTTTTTACCGGCGCTCAATATTCCTGGTCGCTTTGACGACGTGAAACTCGCTCAGATCGGCCACTGTAACCTGTTCATGGGCCCGGCAGGCATTGAATGCATCACCGAACTCATTGCAGCAGAAGAGGCGAAAGACCCTAAGCCGGTGATCAAGCGCGACGAAAAAGGCAATCCGATTGTTGAAGTCAGCGCCAAACGCCCGGCGAAAAAAACCAAGGGTGCACGGCCGACGCGCACCGCCACCAAAAAAAAGCGCAAATAGCATTTTACCCATGAATTAACGGTTCGGCCTGCTCACCGCAGGCTCATGGGTAAAATGCTATGAATATATTTTCTTCAGGTATGCCGCAATCGTGCGCCAATACGTGTCGTGCTCAGCTTTCAAAATGCGGCGGCTAAGTGTTTCTTCCGTGTCGTTCTTTTGCACGGGTACCACTGCCTGCGCGAGAATTTTTCCCGTGTCGACCCCCGAATCCACGAGGTGAATCGTGCAGCCGGTATATTTCACCCCATAATCGAGCGCCTGCTTTTGTGCCCTGAGGCCGGGAAAAGCAGGTAAGAGCGAAGGATGTATATTGAGAATCCGTTGCGGAAACGCTGATAACAGAGGCTGTGTGATAATTTTCAGGTAACCCGCGCACACGACGAGATCGGGTTTTTCGGCTTTGAGCCGCGCAGCGAGCCGCGCGTCAAACTGCTCGCGCGTTTCTTCTTTGCGCTTGGGAAACAGCTCTGCAGGAATGCCAAAACTTTTTGCGACTTCGAGCCCCTTGGCTTCTCGGTCGCTCAAGACCAGCGTGCAACGGGCCTGCAACTTACGTTCGCGGATTTTGGTTAAAATCGCGCGCATGTTGCTGCCCTTACTCGAGATCAGGATAACGATGCGCGGCGCGGCGGCGCTCTGCGGCGACAAAGCGGATTTCAGCCACCCCAACATTATTCGACAACGACGAGCGCGTCGCCTTCGATCTGGCGCGCCAGGCGGATAAAATCAGGATGCACGCGCGTCGGCCGCATTTTTTCCTTGCCCACAGAAACCTGCGTCGAGTTTCCTTTGGCCAAAAGCTGGCCGGTCGTTTTGACAAAAATACCGTATTCGGCTTCCATAAAGATTTTGCGGATCGCGGTGTAGCGAATGCCGATAACCAGCGTTTCATGCAACTTGCCCTGCCCTTTGAACTCCACGTCTGTTTTCGCGAGCACGGTGGCAAAGCCGTCGAAAATCTCCTGGTTGTCCGGTGATACCCCGGCGAGTTCGGCGACCTTGTAATAATAGGCCATGCGGCCTTCTTCAAAGTAATTCAGGTACACGCTGTTGTTCACACGGTTATATGCGTCGAGATCGCGCCAGCGCACTACAGTTTCCACCGTTACCGAAAACTTGTTCCACGGCTGGGATTTATCCCGGGCATCGGCGGCGCTGCCTGCAGGTTTAGCCACTGTCTTTGCCATTTAAGCCCCTGCCCTGACTTCGGCTTCAAAATATTTGTACGTCCGCGCTAATCCTTCTTTTAAATTAACTTTTGGTTTCCAGCCGAGCAAACGTTCGGCTCGGTCGATGACAGGTCGCCGCATCCTGGGGTCGTCTGACGGTAGCGGGTGGTTCTGCGTTTTGAGTTTTTTTCCCGTCAGTTCTTCGAGCACGCCGACGAGTTCTTTGATCGTGAACTCGCCCGGGTTACCGAGATTCACCGGTCCGTCGTATTTTTCACGCGGCAATTTTGCCAGCAAAAGAATACCCGCAATCAGGTCAGAGGCATAACAGAAAGAGCGTGTCTGCGAGCCGTCGCCATAGATCGGCACATCGGCGCCCTTGATCGCGGCGACGCAGAAGTTTGAAATCACGCGCCCGTCGTCGGGGTGCATGAATTCGCCATAGGTGTTGAATATACGGAACAGGCGCGCATCCACATTTTTGAAACGCGCATAGTCGGCGCACAGCGTCTCTGCCGCCCGCTTGCCTTCGTCATAGCAGCTGCGCACGCCGATCGTGTTGACATTGCCCCAATAGCTTTCAGGCTGAGGATGCACATGCGGGTCACCATAAATTTCAGAGGTCGAAGCATGCAACAGAGTCGCTCCATGCGCTTCGGCGATATGGAGCATGTTGCGAATGCCCAGTACCGAAGTTTCCCAGGTATAGACCGGGTCTTTCTGGTAGTGCGGCGGCGACGCCGGGCAGGCGAGGTTGAAGATATAATTGAATTTGTCATAGCCCGCCGTCGCGAGGCTCGCGGTGCGGATATCCAGTTCCTGGAATTTGATCTGCGAGCGGATTTCTTCGAGGTTCTTCAGCCGGCCGGTATGCAGGTTATCCCACACGGTGACCTTTGCCCCACGGGCAATGAGTTCACGCACCAGGTGAGCCCCCAAAAAGCCCGCCCCCCCGGTGACAAGCACGCGCGTACCGGAAAAATCCAACTCTGCCATAGGTTTATTTTAGCCGCCGAGACAGGTGAACAATCGAATTGAAGATAATGGCCGAATCCTATTCGCCTTGACATGCCAGGCGGAGCGTTATGCCCTCACCCATGAGCGCCCGATTTGACCGACTGATGCGCATGTATGAAAAGATGCTGCTGATTCGTCGCTTCGAAGAGGCGACTGCGAAGGCATATGCTTCGGGTAAAATCAAAGGTTTCTGCCACCTGTATATCGGCGAAGAGCCGGTAGCGGTCGGGGCTATAGAAAACCTCGACGAGCGCGATTATGTGATCTGCACCTACCGCGAACACGGGCATGCGCTTGCGCGCGGCATGAGCCCGCGTGCGATTATGGCCGAACTCTTCGGCAAAGCAACCGGCTGCTCGAAGGGGCTCGGCGGCTCGATGCACCTGTTTTCACGCGAACTCAATTTTATGGGCGGCCACGGCATCGTCGGCGGCCACGTCGCGGTTGCCAGCGGGCATGCATTCGCTTCCAAATACCGCCGCAACCACGGTGTCACGGTGTGCTTCATCGGCGAAGGCGGCACCAACATCGGCGGATTTTTTGAGGGCATGACCTATGCCTCACTGTGGAACCTGCCCGTCATTTTTATCATTGAAAATAACCTGTATGCAATGGGCACCCCACTCTACCGCGCGCAGCCGACCCGCGACCTGACCGCGAAAGCAAAGGCGTTCAACATGGCATCGCACCGCATCGACGCGCTCGACGTCGAGCTGGTCTATGATACCGTCAACAAAGCCGTGGTACACGCGCGCTCAGGCCAAGGCCCGACACTGATTGAAATGATTACCTACCGTTTTCGCGGGCATTCGATGTCAGACCCGGCGAAGTACCGTCCTGCGGGTGAGCTCGAAGAAATGAAAGAAAAAGATCCGCTCGACACGACGAAACAACGGCTGATCGACCAGGGTGTATCACAGGCACAGATGGACGAACTCGAGCAGCGCATTGCCACGACGGTTGAAGACGCAGTGCAGTTTGCCGAGGCCTCTCCCGAACTCAGTTATGAAGAAATGCAGAAAATGGTGTTCGCCTGATGCCATTGAGGTGGACTATAGGCCTGCTGCTACTTGCCGGCGGGGCTCTGCATGCATCGTATTATTTTGAATGCGAAGCAGACGTTCGGCTCGAAGCGTTCGAAGGGGAAAAGGCGACCTATTCTGTCGAAGCCGTCAAAGACTGCGGCACTCACCTGCAGGCCGGCGAAAAGAAAACCACGAACTTCAAACCCAACCTGGCTTCGCGCATTCCGCCGCAGAAGAATAAAAAATACCGCGTGCGCTACCGCTATATTGCGCCCGAATGTATGCAGAAAGACGGCAAGCCGGTGGATTGCCACCGTGAAGTGATAGAAATCATCCGATAGCAAACGCCGCCAGCCCGGCCAGAATGCTGCTCCAGCCTTCGGTATGCGCCTGGACTATTGCCTTATCATCTGGCAGCTGCTCGTGTATCAGCGTGATGCGTGTGCCTTCGCCTTCCGCAGTAAATAAGACTGTGACCAGCGTATCGCGGTCTTGCGTCATGAACGAGCGCCAGGTAAATACCAGCTTTTTTGGCTCTTCGATAAGCCGGTATTCTCCCTCGTGTGGCCGCACGATACCGTCTACGAGCATGTCGATGCGGAAACGCCCGCCCGGCCGCGCATCGATCGCCACCGCCCCCAGGCTGACCGGCGTGCCGGGCAAAAACCAGCGCGAAAAATCTTCGGCCTTGAGCCAGGCCTTAAACAACCTACCCGGTTGTGCCTTAATGCTTTTTTCGATCTTCAGTACTTCTTTTTTCATGATTTTCCTCCTCTATGAAAGCTTCAAGATTATCGAGTTTGTTGAGCCAGAATTTCCGGTGGTATTCAAGCCATTGCGAAGCGGCGTTCAGCGTGCTGTTCTGCAACTCAAGCCGGTAACTGCGCCCGTCTTCGGGTGCTCGCACCTTGCGCACGAGCCCCGCCGAGGCCAGCACATCGATGTGCTTCGCGACCCCGGCAAACGACATCGAAAACGGCTGTGCGAGTTCTGAAATGGTGAGCGGCCGCTTGCGCAAGCGTTCGAGCATTTGCCGTCTTGACGTATCTGCGAGCGCAGCAAAGACCCGGTCGAGATTTTGGTTACTGCGTCTTAATTCAACCATAAGGTTGAATATGTAAGGAGCCACGGCAGGTCAACTATTAAACTGTTTAGTATAGTATCGCCGAAGACCGTGTGGAACAAGCGGCTTACAGATTAAATGCTTTCCGCTGCCGTCTATGTCAGGCTCAGTGGCCAGATGATCACTCAGGACACCCTGGATTTTTTTGCGACACCGACGATGGCTGCAGTTTCGAGTGCAGCTGCAGGTGTCCCTCATTTTACCCGCGCATTCCTCGTAGAAGCTAACGTCGGAACCAACTCTATGGCAGTCTATGTACCCGAGGGTATGTCTGCAGATTTGCTGTCCGATCTGAAATCCAACAACCGGCTCGCGCTGGTGGTTGTGGATGTAACCACTTTCAAATCAAGGCAATACAAGGGACTCGTCACTGCAACCGCCGCTGCAAGCGCAGCTGAAAACGAGCGCGTGCAGACTGAATTGCAGAAAACCATACCAGTCATGGCTGGTTTCTTCGGTCCCGGAGCGGGAGATGGCTGGAGCCGTTACAATATTGTCCCCGCTGTGCGTCTCACTTTAGAAATCCAGGATATATTTAATCAGACACCCGGTCCGGGAACCGGTGCGAGGATCAACTAATGTTACCAGAAGCAATCCGCGCCAGCCTTAACGGAGTCGTTCCGTCGCAGATGGCGACCGTGAGCAAAGATGGCTGGCCGAACCAGACTATCATCTCGCAGGTATTTTATGTCGACGCGAACCACGTCGCAATTTCACACCAGTTTTTTTCGAAAGATCG
>ERZ650309.1589-NODE-1589-length-10639-cov-6.254441_pt1 | contig 10639 bp, 8 predicted proteins | sample MGYA00376245_ERZ650309 | MGnify/ENA primary metagenome ERZ650309 (study PRJEB26733, sample SAMN07839294) | wastewater metagenome | biome: urban; feature: wastewater treatment plant; material: waste water | place: USA: North Carolina | collected 2016-04-26 ...
GTTCGTATTCAAATACAGCCGTGGCATGATGTGCCGCACCCAGTTCTCCTCCTTCTATTTCTGTATTGCTTATTTTTAATTCAGATGCTTTGTTATCAAAACCTATTAAACGATATCGCTTTACATATTGTGGGTTAAAATCAACGGTAGCATACACATCATTAGCTACTGTAAACAATGATTTTGTAAATTCGGCAACAAATATTTTTTCTGCCTCCGGCAATGCATCTATGTAGGCAAAATTTCCATTCCCTTTTCTTGCCAGCCCTTCGAGTTTGCTGTTTTTATAATTACCCATTCCAACACCAATACAGCTGAGATAAATACCTGTATTGCGATATTGTTGTACCAAATCTTCCAAATCCATATCATTTACAAGGCCCACATTAAAATCACCATCTGTAGTTAATATGATTCTGTTTTGTGCTGATGGATGATACATTCGTTTTGCCACATTATAAGCCAGTCGCAGGGCAGATTCCCCAGGTGTATCACCATTGGCATTCAATTGGTCAATAGCATTATTGATATGCTCTTTATCCGAGCCACTTGTGGGCTGAAGTAGTATGGCTGTAATGCCACCATATACCACAATTGCAATTGTGTCCTGCGTTCTTAAATTTTTTGAAAGCATTTTCAAACCTTGCTGTATTAAGGGCAGCCTATTTGGTTGATCCATTGACCCGGATACATCCACAAGAAAAATTAGATTAGTGGGTGGCAAACTATCCAACTTCAAGCTTGGGGCTTCTATGTTTACAAAGAACAATTTATTTCCATTTTTCCAGGGTGCTTTGGTACTCATGGTTTCGCAGTGAAATCCGTCCGTAGAAATCGTATCTTTTTGTAAGGAAATATCAAAATAGTTGAGCATTTCTTCTATACGAACTGCATCCGGAGGTACCGTCATTTCATTATGGATAAACCTGCGAATATTACTATAGCTTGCTCTGTCTATATGCAATGCAAAACCCGTTTGTGGATAGCCGGAAGTTTCTAAAAAATCATTTTCAACAATAGCGGCATAGCTTTCGGCACCATGATAATACACTACATTTTGCTGCTGCAATGAATCTTTGGAAAATGATATTATTTTATGTCTGCCACTGAGTAGCCCTTCGGGCAATATTTGTAAATGATAAATATTGAATCTATTGGCATAGGCAATGGTATGCATGGTGTCAAAACCATCGGCATAAATTATTATGCTATCTACTGATATGCGGGATGGTAAACCAAAAGAACCCGTATTACCAGTTTCAAAAACAATACTGGATCTATTTTTCAGTATCATTTTTGCACCATACAATCCACGTCCTTTATCATCATTTACAATGCCCCGTATGTAAAACTGAGCAGCCACACTTGTTGGCACCAAAAAATATAAAACTAAAAGATATTTAAAGATTGATTTTATGATAGCAGATTTATCAAACAAAAATAAAGTTTCAGATTTAACCCATTACTCAAATGCGTTTGCTTTGTCTTATAGGAGTATGCTTATACTCTTTCTCAATCGCAAATATATTTTATGCCAATTGATAAATGGCATCCAGATTTCGACCTTGCCCATCGTAATCAAGCCCATATCCCACCACAAATTTATTAGGAATAGAAAAGCAACAATAATCGATAGGAATATTGAAAACAGTGGCTTCTGGCTTATGAAGCAGCACTGCAATTTTTAATGAAGCAGGTTGCATATTCATAATCTGTGGCAAAAACTGATGCATGGTTTTGCCTGTATCAATAATATCTTCGAGTATGATAATATGTCTGTCTGTAATGTCTGCATCTAAACCAATAGATGTAATAACATGGCCGGTAGAGGTAGTACCTTTGTATGAGGCCAATTTTATAAATGATATTTCTGCGGGTATGCTCAGTTGTTTGAAAAGGTCAGCGGCAAAAATGAATGAACCATTCAATATTGCAATAAACAAAGGTGTTTTATCTTGATAATCTTGCTCTATATTTCTAGCAAGTGCCTGTACACTTTCTTGTATGATTTCCCTTGTGAGGTATGGAACAAATGTTTTATCGTGTACCTGTACCATAATTATTTTTTTGAAAACAAAGATTTTTTTACTGCCGGTTGTAGCCTTATTTTTTGATTGGCATGTAAAGAGGTGGCGGCAGAAAAGTTATTGCACTGCCAGAGATTTTCTAATCTAATACCTTCAGATTGTGCAATATCATACAAGGTTTCTCCGGGGTGTACAAAATAAAATTCTGATGCGCCTGTTTTTGATTTTCGTTCTAAAAATATCAACTGATTTTGTGCTAAAATATCCAGACCATTGCCAAGATCATTATAACTGAGCAGTTGTGCATAGCTGAGTTGATGCTGTGCAGCCACCGAAAGTAATGAAGTTCCCTTTTCTATCATCAAAACCTTGCTATGATTGATTTCAAATACACCATCTGGATAATCCTTTGCAATAATTTCTTTTCCTAAGGCAGCATCAGCATAAGGTGTAGATATGGTGGTAGTGTCAACAGTGTCCACATCTATCCTTTCTTGATTATTACTAATGACAACAGTAGAGTCTGTTTCCTTTTGAAAGGCAGATACATCAATGTATTCGATACTTTGGAGTTCATAATTTTCAATGAGCCGAATCAACCTTTGCGCATAAGAAGGGCTTGTGGCATAGCCAGCTTTCTTTAATCCATAGCACCATGCTTTATAATCGTCTGTATGTATATCAAATAGGAAAGCATAATTAGGTCTGCTGCGCAAAAAGTCTGAATGATCTTTATAAGAATCAAGCACAGTTGCATAGCTGCGAAAGCACTCTTGGCGTTCATCGTCATCCGAATAGGTTACACTTCCCATCCAATCACTCTTACATTTAATACCAAAATGATTGTTGCTATATACTGCCAGTTTACTTTTTCCTGCCTGAGATTCTAAAATGCCCTGTGCCAGTGTAATGCAAGCGGGTACACCAGTACGTTGCATTTCCTCAAATGCTATTTGCTTGTATGTAGATATATAGGAAAGGATGAATGTATTATCCTGAGCCTTCAATCCATTTGCAATGGTAATTAGGCAAATGCATATTATTTTTTGTATTGCTTGCATTATGATACCATGCAAATAAATTATATAATACAAGATTACATCAGATGTGCAAGAAAACTTTAGCTGTTAAAATTCATCCACAATTACAATTTTCTAATCAACATAAGCCCATCACGTACCGTTAGCATTACTTGCTCAGTGCTTGGGTCAGCGGCAACCATTTTATTAAATGCATCGATGGCTATTGCATTTTTTCCTTTAATATTTTCGCCCAGCACTTGCCCATGAAACAGTGTATTGTCTGCCAGCATTACACCTTGCTTACTCAGCTGTGGCAGCAGTAATTTATAATAAGTGGAATACGCAGTTTTATCTGCATCAATAAAAATAAGATCCCATTCTAACTGTAATTGCGGAATGATTGTTTTTGCATCTCCTCTGTGCAAAATAATTTGATCTTTATAAATAGAGCGATGGAAAAAAGATTGGGCTATGTCTGCATCGTCCTGTCTGAATTCGATTGTATGTAATTGACCATTTTGTTGTAATCCAGCAGCCAGACACAAAGCGCTAAAACCTGTAAACGTTCCTATTTCTAAAATATGCATGGGTCTTTGCATTTTCGAAATCATTGTCAAAAGTTGACCTTGTAATGGGCCGCTAATCATGTGGGCTTCTTTATGATGGGTTATGGTATAATCATACACCTCCTGTAAGAGTGAAGGTAAAGTTGTACTATGGTTGGCTGCATATTGCTCCGCAAGATGATCAATAAGCATTTGCCAATCCTTTTTTTGAAATCATAAATAACCCTGCAAAAGTGAGTAATGCGTTAATCAATAACAACTCAATACCAAAATGGTAAGTGCCAAATAATGCAGTGGCAGCAGCTTGTAAACTGTCTATCCAAGCTCCTGAAAGCCTTAACTGCTTTGCATACCAGGTATTATTATTAAAAAAATCAAGTAGTAAAATAACCAAGGGTGCCACTATACAAACTGTTCTACTATAAGCATCATTAATGATTCTTTTTGTCAATATTCCAAACATGAATAAACCCAGTAATGGGCCATAAGTAAAACCTGCCACTTTCAATATTACATCAATGATAGATTTATTGTCCATCCATTTAAAAAATAAGACACATAAAAAGAATATTACTGCAAAGCAGAAATGAACAATAAGTCTTTTTTTCTTCTTTTCCTGTTCATTAAGATTTGTATTTCTATTAAGGCCCAATATATCAATACAGAAAGAAGAAGTTAATGCAGTAAGTGCACCATCCGCACTGGGAAATAAAGCTGATATTAATCCAATAATAAAGATAATACTGATTACCGGAGATAAGTGTTGCAGGGCTACAGTAGGAAACAAATCATCCCCTTTTAGTGCTAAATTATTTTGCGCAGCAAACAAATACAAAAGCCCTCCAAGCAATAAAAATAAAAAGTTCACAATAACCAATACCACACTAAAACTTATCATATTTTTTTGCGAATCGCCCAATGTTTTTACACTAATATTTTTTTGCATCATTTCTTGATCGAGGCCTGTCATGCCAATGGTGATGAATGCTCCTCCAATAATTTGTTTAAGAAAAAATCCTGAACTGGAAGCATCTGTATTGAAAATATGTATAAAGCCTTTGTCCGATAAGGCAGACATACTTTCAGCAAAATTCAAATGGAGTGCATGCATAATACTCACCACACATACCACAAGCCCAAGCAGCATAAAGGTGGTTTGGAGTGTATCTGTAAAGACAATAGTTTTTACGCCACCTTCAAAAGTGTACAACAAGATCATTAACAGAATAACGAAGGTGCTGAGCCAAAATGGAACCTGCAATCCGTTGAGTATAAAAAGTTGAAGCACATTGATGACTAAGTAAAGTCTGGCTGTGGCACCCAGCACACGGGATATGATAAAAAAAGCTGCTCCTGTTTTATAAGCTTTTGTACCAAACCGAGTTTGAAGATAATTATATATAGAAGTGAGTTGTAAACGATAATACAAGGGTAACAGAATATAGGCTACGGCAAAGTATCCAATGAAGTATCCTATTACAACCTGAAAGTATCCAAAATTGTTGGTGCCAACTGTGCCGGGCACACTCACAAAAGTAACCCCGCTAAGCGATGTGCCTATCATTCCGAAGGAAACCAACATCCAATTACTATTTCTGTTTCCAATAAAAAATGAATCATTGTTACTGTTTCGGCTGGTGTACCAAGCCACAGCTAAAAGCAATAAAAAATACGCAATTACAATACTGAAAAGTAATACTGATGACATGGATGCAAATAAAGGTTTTATGTCTTATAAATATTGTACTAAGGTTTGTATGAGCTGCCAATCTATTATTGCAAAAAACTATTGAAGTGATTGATGCTGTAGCAGTATTTTGCGGCTCACTATCTGGCCGCAACGAAATTTTTGAAAAGGCCGCTGTGCATATAGGAAGTCAACTGGCTTTGTATAAAAAGAAAATTGTATATGGTGGTGGCAATAAAGGCTTGATGGGTGCATTAGCTAATGCATCACTACAATACAATGGCCGCATATTGGGGGTAATGCCTGAACTGCTGCGCAATAAGGAACACATGCATACAGGTATTACGGATATGCAGATAGTGCCCGATATGCATACCCGCAAACGCATGATGTATGAGGCTTGTGATTTAGCCCTGATACTGCCGGGTGGCTTTGGTACAATGGATGAATTGTTTGAAATGATAACCTGGAATCAATTACACATTCATGATAAAAAAATTATCCTTTTGAATATTTCGGGTTACTATGATGCGTTGATCAAACACTTGCATATCATGCAGCAGGAAAAATTTTTACACAACAGTTGGCAAGATATGATTATAATGTGTTATACAGCAGATGAGGCTATTGCATGGATTTTGGAAAATGAAAATGGTATGTAGAATTATCTCTTAAAAGAAGAGTTGCTCAATAATTTTTGCTGCTACCTATCAATCATTTGGCGAAGCCTAAACAAATAATTTTATCAGGGAATAAATTCCTGCTGCTACTAATCCACTTACAGGAATAGTAAGCACCCATGCCCAAATGAGGTTTACCGTAACGCCCCACCTTACAGCACTCAATCTTTTTGTGGCACCTACACCAATAATGGAACCTGTAATGGTATGTGTAGTACTAACCGGTGCACCGAGATTTGCAGCTGTAAACAGTGTAATGGCTCCTGCTGTTTCTGCACATACACCTTCTAATGGAGTTACTTTTGTGATTTTTGTACCCATTGTTTTTACAATCTTCCAGCCACCACTCATGGTGCCTACACCTATTGCAGTGTAACAGGCCATTGGAACCCATGCTGGTATTGCGCCAAGGTCGGGAATAACATGCTCAGCCACCATAGCTGCACCAATAATACCCATTGCTTTTTGTGCATCACTACCTCCATGTCCAATGCTAAAGGCGGCAGAAGATACTAATTGTAGTTTCTTATACATATTAGCTGTACGGTATGCATTTTCTCCTTTAAAATGACTGTATGCGTAGGATGCTGTAAATATGATGCCGAGTGCAAGCAATGCCCAAAATTCGAAAGGTTTCTTAAACTCGATTAGAGTAAGACATGCAATGATTACTCCTGCAATAATTCCGATTTTAAGCCAGAAATTTTTTTGTATCGTAACGAGAGTGATAAAGATAGAAATCAGCATACCAATAAGTGGCGCCAATATGATAAATAACAATGTAAGACTAATACCACCGTCTAATGAAAGGTTGATAGCACCCCAACCACTGTGGGCTACTGCCGCACCTGCAAATCCACCAATCAAAGTATGTGATGATGATGAGGGAATACCATACCACCAAGTAAGTAAATTCCAGGCTATAGCTGCCAATACACCAGCCAATACAACATATAAATCATAACTGTCTTGATTTACCGTTTTGGCCACAGTGTTGGCTACACCATGGTCGCTAAAAATAAAGAATGCTAAAAAATTGAAAAAAGCAGCCCATACAACAGCCTGAAATGGGGTAAGCACTTTTGTAGATACAATAGTTGCTATAGAGTTGGCCGCATCATGAAAGCCATTTATAAAATCGAAGGCAATGGCTAATAATATAATAACAATGAGTAAAGTTGAATACATAAAATTTGGTTGTACTTAGTACCTAATAATTGTAAAGCTTTTAATTTACTAAGCGTACTTTACGATGATGGATTCAATCACATTAACCACATCTTCACATTTATCAGTTGCGGTTTCTAAAGCGTGGTATATTTCTCTTTTTTTAATCAGCACTTTTACATCGGGTTCCATTTCAAAAAGTCTTTCAATACTCATATCAAATACATCATCTGCTTGATTTTCTATACTGTTTACTTTTACGAGAGAACCTGTCATTTGCTGCAGATTTTTCATATTTTTCAATCCTTCAATCACAACTTTTATTTCTAAAGCAGCCTGCTCTATGAGTTCAGCTAATTTTTTTATACCACTATCGTCCGGGTTTACATTATAGAAATTTATTTTTTTAGCCGAGGCATAAATATAATCAGCTACATCATCCAAAGCAGTGGCAAGGTAGTGAATATCTTCTCTATCAAAAGGGGTTATAAAATTTAGACCCAATTCCATAAAAATGCGGTGTGTGGTTTCATCATTTTTATGTTCAAGATTTTCCAATTCTGAAACTAGCGCAGATCTTTTTTCTTTTTCAGGTTCATTTACCATTTGTTTTAAAACCTTTGACATGGTAAGTACAGTATCGGCCACATTTTCAAATAAAGCATAAAATACTTTATCCTTTGGCATAAACAGTTTCATAATATTAAGTGCCATCTACAAAAAATTTTTACAAAAATAACAGTGACTATCTCTTCATTTAAATGATAATAAAATGATAACAATTTGATAACATTAAAGTAATATTAAATTATTATTGCTTTGCATCGCTATGAAATTTAAGTATCAAATTATTCCATTTCTTTTTGTATTTATAAGTTTCCAAGGACATACACAATTCCTCATGGATATGGTGGATACAACCAAAGATATGGGCCGTGGTATGGTTGATATTTATAAAAACCTTAACCACATCAGAATTGGTGGGTATATACAACCTCAGTATCAAGTGGCATCGGAGCCTGGAAGTCCTTCCTACATTGGTGGCGATTTTCCAAAAAATACCGATAGTAGGTTTATGTTGAGGAGAGGGCGGCTTCGATTTGACTATGTACGGTACACTGAGTATAATAGACCAAGCTTGCAATTTGTTTTTCAATTTGATGGTACAGAACGTGGGGTTTTTATTCGTGATTTCTGGGGCAGATGTTTTGATACCAAATATAACCTTTTTAGCTTTACTGCTGGCATGTTTGCCAGGCCTTTTGGATATGAAGTAAATCTTTCCTCCCAAGATAGAGAAAGTCCTGAAAGAGGTAGAATGAGTCAAATATTAATGCGTACTGAAAGAGATTTAGGTGCTATGGTCAGCTTTGAGCCTCGCTCTAAGCAAAATTTTCTAAAGTATGTAAAAATAGATGCAGGATATTTTAATGGTCAAGGGCTTACTGCCACCACAGATTTTGATAGTTTTAAAGATTTTATTGGTAGGGCTTCCCTTAGAAATATACCAGTAGCATCTAACATATCTTTGTCTGGGGGCATATCCTATTTTCAAGGAGGTATGCGGCAAAATAACGCCTCATTATATACAACCGAAATAAGTAACAACACAAAAGTAAACAAGGCTGATACATCTCATTTGGGCCAGCATCTTTCCAGGCACTATAGAGGGGCAGATTTTCAGATTAAGTTTTTAGAAAAAAATAATATGCAAACTGAACTGAGAGCAGAATATTGGTATGGTAAACAGCCCGGTACTGCAAGTACCTCTGAAACACCTGCACAATTATTGAATGAACCTTACTATCTCCGCAATTTTAACGGTGCATATTTTTATGCACTTCAACATATCTTCAATAATCAAAACCAGCTTGGATTTAAACTGGATTGGTATGATGCTAATACTAAAGTTAAAGAATCGGAAATAAAACCTGAGAATGGATTTAGTAGTGCGGACATAAAATATACTACCTTAGGTTTTGGGTATATTCATACCTTCAATCCTAATTTAAAAGTGATAGCTTGGTATGATAGGGTATGGAATGAGAAAACAGGATTGACCGGTTATGAATCCGATGCCAAAGACAATGTATTTACAATGAGAATGCAGTTTAGGTTTTAAGAAATTAATAATTTCATAATACAAATGTTGTTTAAAGAGCAAAGTATCATACCATTTTTGCATCAATTCATAGCAGAACGAGCAGATTTACAATTCGGCCTCTTTTTTTAAGGAGGCTTTTTGATTATTTTGATTTAAGTTATCATTGCGCCTGTTTACTGAAATCTTCCGATTATATCATTCTATACTAAAATAATTAATAAATCAACCGTAAACTTGGATTCTGCAACAATAATAAATTCAAAATTATTTTTATGAAATTATATACTATCAATACAGGGTATTTTAAGTTAGATGGAGGTGCCATGTTTGGAGTAGTGCCAAAATCTATCTGGAACAAGCTCAACCCGGCGGATGATGCAAATCTTTGCAACTGGGCTATGCGGTGTTTACTGATTGTAGAAGGCGACAAAAAAATATTAATTGATACGGGTATTGGAGATAAGCAGGATGAAAAATTTTTTAGTCACTATTATCTCAATGGCAATGATAGTTTAGAGCAATCTCTTGCTGCTTATGGATTTTCAAAAGATGATATAACTGATGTTGTTCACACACATTTACATTTTGATCATTGTGGAGGAAGTATCGTACGAAATGAAGCTGGCAAATTGATTCCAGCATTCAGCAATGCCACTTACTGGTCAAATAAAACACACTGGAAATGGGCAACTGAACCCAACGACAGAGAGAAAGCATCTTTTCTAAAAGAAAATATTTTACCGATAGAATCATCTGGTAAATTGCAATGGATTAATGGTGGTGCTCTGCCACCCATAACCAATGGCACAATGCCGCTGGAGTATGTGGCCTCTGGCATTATACCTGGTCTTTCCTTTCTTTTTGTACATGGCCATACAGCAGCCATGATGCTGCCGATTATTGAGTATAATCCTAATACTTTTTTAGTGTATATGGCAGATTTATTGCCAGCGGCAGCTCATATTCCTTTACCTTATGTTATGGGGTACGATATGTTTCCGCTTACTACATTAAACGAAAAGAAACAAGCCATTAAAGATTTCCAGGCTAATATTAAAAAATACGAACAACAACAAGGTAAAGTTCGTAATAACCGTGAGTACGATGCGATCACTAAAGAAATTGAATTTCAAAATTTAGAAATTCAATTAGCTGAAAAAAGAATGAAAGAAGCATCTGCTAACCTTGTTTTAAAAAACGAATTGTTAGAAAAAAGTAGTGTTGAATTTGAAGAAAGAAGCAAAGATTTAAAAGTTAAAAAAGCTGAACTTGACGAAATTATAGCCGAAACAGAAAAAGAAGAAAAAGAATTATTAGTTGAAAGTAATAATGCTGCTGCGGGCATTGAAGATAGATTATTAAATGCGTATAAACGTATTCGTTCAA
>ERZ650309.1591-NODE-1591-length-10630-cov-6.051820_pt1 | contig 10630 bp, 13 predicted proteins | sample MGYA00376245_ERZ650309 | MGnify/ENA primary metagenome ERZ650309 (study PRJEB26733, sample SAMN07839294) | wastewater metagenome | biome: urban; feature: wastewater treatment plant; material: waste water | place: USA: North Carolina | collected 2016-04-26 ...
CGCGTCGCCGGTCGCCGCGCCACGCCGCGACCCGCAGCCCGTCGCCGACCGGCCCCGCGAGCTCGCCGAGCACCTGTCCCGCCGCAGTCGTCGCCGCCGTCTCGCCCCCGACGTCGACCCAGCGTATCGCCAGTTGCGGCAGCTCCTGCGCCGCCGAGTACGACGAGGGCACCGAAGTGACCCTGACCGCGGCGGCCGCGCCCGGCTCGCGCTTCGACGGCTGGGTCGACGGCGGCGCCGCCGACCGCTACTACCACCCCTTCACGCTGCCGCAGGGCTTCGGCGAGGCCGACCTGCCCGGCGCCTGGCAGCACACCGAGCCCGGCCGCCCCTTCGCCGAAACTCATGCCGCTGCGCGCGGCGTCAAATGGCCGGCAACCTTGTGCATCCACCAGTAACAAGGAATGAAATCCTGCCCAGGTTGTGTGCGAAAGTGAGTCGGTGCCGCCCGCGAGCATCACGTCGGCCTGGCCCGATTGGATCAGCTCTGCTGCGGTCGCGATGGCGAGTGCTCCGGAAGAGCAAGCTGTGGAGATCGCGAAGCTCGGGCCGAGCAGGCCAAAGGAATCGGCCACCAGATCCACCGGGGACATCTGCAGGCTGGAGGCTTTGCGTTTGGCGGCAGTCAGGTTTGCAGCCTGGACCGTTTCACCCTTGCGGCTGGATTGGGCGTTTTGCAGTTCGGCGATGATGTAGGTGGTCATTTTGTTTCTCCTTCAGTTGGTTGTTTGCTCAAACGGAAGCCCCGCACGCGGGGCTGCGATTTGGACAATCAGGGGGCGTCAATCCAATCTTCGTACCCGTGCTTCACGGCAACTTTTTCGACGCGGAAGGTTTCTTCGTGGCCGACCGTCACGCCGATTTCAATTTTCCCGCCAACGCACTGCTGAAACGTCTTGCTGGCAATGGTTTTTGCGCCACGCAACGTCTTGGCCTTCGTGCGCTCCCATGTGTCGCCACCGGAAATGCAGTAGGTGCCTTCGGGGGTTTGGTTGAATGCGGTCATGATCTTCTCCTGAGTGAGTGGAACTACTTAACCTATGACTTCATTCTAGCACGCCACAATGACGAGTCAAGATATATTTACAGGGAAATGCCCCGTTATGAGCACATCATTTTATACGGGTGATAGTCTCGCTCTCGCATAAGAACAATAAACCGCGTCAATGAGCGCAAGCCTTCCCCCGCAGGCTCAAGGACGGGGGACGTTAGCGCCGTCTGCCGCCCTCAAATATTGAAACGCCCGCCCTTCCGCATGGATCGGCGGGCGTTGTCGCATCTGGACCACGCTATGCAATCACCCCAAACCGAAGCCCGCATTGCCGCGCTCGAAGAGGCCGTCAAGGACATTCGGGACGCTGTTGTAACCATCGCACGCTTGGAAGAGCGCCACGCAGAGACACGCGAGGCCATCAATCGCTGCTTTCAGGTGAGCGAGAAGAACGCCGAGGCCATCGTCGCAACCAACGCGGCAATCCTCGTAGCAAAAGAATCGTCCCGTGAGCGTGATACGGCTCTGCGCACCGAGTACGAAGACATGCGGCTGCAGATGGAGCGCATCGAGGGCAGGATGAAGCCGCTCGAAGAACTGCGCGGGTTTGTCGTCACGGCGATGGTCGGCACTGCGGGTGTGATTGGTCTGGCCCTGCTGGGGCTGGTGGTCAAGGCTGGCTGATCGTGGCACGGCGTAGCGACATCGACTGGGAGAAGATTGAACGGCTCTATCTCGCCGGCCAACTCACCATTCGCCAGATTGCCGACGAAGGCGGAGTAGCACCTTCGGCAATCACACGCAAAGCCAAGAAGGACGGGTGGTCCCGCGACCTGTCGGAAGCGATAAGGGCGAGGACGAAAGCCAAGGTCGCAGAGATCGATGTTGCCGAGCTGATTGAGCAAAGCGCACGGGATGGCGCACATCAAAGCGCACAGGTCATAAAAAAGGCCATTGAGGATGCGTCGGATGTTGCCGCAGGCGTTTTTGTGCGCCATCGGGCCGATGTCCGGCTGGGGTTTGAACGCGCACAGAGCATTGAGGTGTTGCTCGATGAGCACATGGGGAAGGCAGAGAGCCTAGCCGACGTGGTTCGGGCGGCTCAGGCGTTCAAGGCGCTGGTTGATGCGCGCGCCAAGCTGATCGACAAAGAGCGCGAGGCGTTCGGGATTTCCAGTGGTGACAAGTCGGGCGGTGACTCCGACTCGATGAGCCTCGAAGTCAAGTTCGTCTAGTGGCCATTGAAATCCCCAAGAAGCTGCAGTTCCTGTTCGAGCCGGCCCGTTACAAGGTTGCTCGCGGCGGACGAGGCAGCGGCAAGTCATGGAGCTTTGCCCAGGCGATCCTGATTCTCGGGGCCAAGCAGAAGCTGCGGGTGCTCTGCACGCGTGAAGTGCAGAAGTCCATCAAGGACTCGGTGCATAAGCTCCTGAGCGATCAGGTCAAGCGGCTGGTCCTGTCGTCGTTCTACCAAGTGCTGAATACCGAGATCCGCGGCAAGAACGGGACCGAGATTCTTTTCTCCGGCCTGTCGGATCAAACCGCCACCTCGATCAAGTCATTCGAGGGCGTAGATATTTGCTGGGTCGAGGAAGCGCAGAGCGTCACGAAGAACTCGTGGGAGATCCTGCGCCCGACGATCCGGAAGGCCGGATCTGAAATCTGGGTGACGTACAACCCGGAGCTGGAGACGGACGCAACGCACGAAATGTTCGTGACGAACCCGCCGGATGGTGCGGTGGTCGTCGAGGTGAATTGGCAGGACAACCCATGGTTTGGCGAAGAGCTTGAAAAGGAACGCCAAGACTGCCTGAAGAACCGGCCCAAGGATTACGACAACGTCTGGGAAGGCAAGACGAAGCCCGCCGTGGCCGGTGCCATCTACTACGACGAGATCGTGGAGATGGAGAAGGAATGCCGCATCCGCAGCGTGCCGCGCAATCCGAACATCCCGGTTCATCGGATCTGGGACCTGGGCTTTAACGACTTGATGGCCGTGATCCTCGTTCAGCGGATCGTGTCCGAGCTGGCAATCGTCGGTTACGTGACGGGCTCACGCCGGACGCTCTCTGACTACATTGCCGAGTTCAAGAACGACGAGAAGTACAGCCGCTGGGTGTGGGGCACGGATTACCTGCCGCACGATGGGTTCGCCAAGCGGCACCAGACCGGCAAGAGCGATGCGATGGTGCTGGAAGGCTTGGGCTGTACTGTCGCCGAAACGCCCAGCTTCTCGGTCGAGCAAGGCATCCGCACCGCCCGCGCCATTTTCCCGCGCGTCTATATCGACAAGAACAGCACGTCGAGCGAAGACCCGGATTTCCCCGGCCTGGTGGAGTGCCTGAAGCGGTATCGCCGGCACATCAATCAGCAAACCAAGACAGCGGGCGCCCCGCTGCACGACAAGCACTCGAACGGCGCCGATGCCTTCCGGTATCTGGCCCTGAACGCCGACACGCTTCCTGCGACGGCAACGAACACGCAAATCTTCAACGACCCGCGCTTCATGGGTCGCGCCCCGATTTCCCGAGTCGGGTACTAGCAGGACTCCCCTATGGACCAACAACTATCCGAATACTCGGAGGCCGCTGCACGCATGTTCGCAGACGACTCCATCACGCCGGACGACCAGGGCAATCCCCTGTTTCGCATCGGAGTGGATCTGCTGGGGGAGTTCGCGGAAGCCGAGCGCCTGCGCCGAGAGTCGGAGCTTCGTTGGTTGAATGACCTGCGCCAGTACAAGGGCTTGTACGAGCCGGAAGAGGAAGACGCGATGCAGGGCGGCAGCCGGGCCTTCATGCGCAAGACGCGCGTCAAGGTCGAGAGCGTCGATGCCCGCCTGATGGACCTGCTGTTCCCGGCCAACCGTGAGCGCAACTTCGATGTGGGCGCGACGCCCGAGCCGAGCATCCCCGATCCGATGCAGGAGCAGATCACTCGCCTGCTGACGGAGCAGAATCAAGGACAAGTCCCGGACAAGGCCACGCTGAAAGCTGCGTTCAAAGCTGCCGCCGACACTGCCGCCGCGAAGATGGCGACGCGCATCGACGATCAGCTCGCCGAGTGCAAATACCGTGACGTGGCGCGTGCCGTCCTGCACTCGGGCAACCTCTACGGGACGGGCATCCTCAAGGGGCCGCTGGTTGAGCGCCGCGAGCGTGTCTGCTACGCGTGGGACAGCAAGGCCAAGAAGTACGGCCAGACGAGTAAGAGCTTTGCCGCGCCGTTCCTCGCTGCCGTGCCGCTGTGGCGCTTCTACCCGGACATGGCCGTCACGAAGCTGGAGGACGCCCGCTACACGTGGGAGCACCACCGGCTTTCCCGTAACGGACTTGCCGAGCTTGCGAACCGCAAGACCTTCAACGGCAAGGCGATCAAGGCTCACATCAACACCAACCCGTTCGGCGAAACGCGCCTCCGGACCTACGAGCAGCAGCTTCGTGCGCTGGGCGAACAGAAGTACCTGCTGACCAACGCACACACCGGGCAGTACGACGTGTTCGAGCGGTGGGGCTGGATTGAGGCCGAGAAGCTGTCCGCGTGCGGCGTGGATGTTCCCGAAGACCGGATGCACGAATCGTTCTTCTCGAATATCTGGTGCCTGCCCGATGGAACGGTCATCAAGGCTGTGCTCTCGCCGATTGAGGGCGTCCGCTGGCCGTATCACCTGTACTACCTGGATCACGACGAGACGAGCATCTTCGGCGAAGGTCTGGCCGCGATCATGCGCGACGATCAGAAGATGCTCAACGCCGGCCTTCGGATGCTGCTGGATAACGGCGCTGTGACTGCCGGCCCCCAGTTCGAGGTCTATGTCCCGGCCTTCCCACCGACTGCGGACCTGACGACGATCCACCCGCTCAAGATTTGGCCGCGCACAGGCGGAGACATGCAGTACCCGGCCGTCCGGCAGCTCGACTTCAATTCGCACATGCCGGAGCTGGTGCAGATCATGCAGCTCTTCGATCAGAACGCGGACGAGGTGACGGCCATCCCGAAGTTCACCTACGGCGACAACCCGACTCGGGGCGCTGCGGGGACGATGGGCGGGCTGTCGATGCTGCTGGCACAGGCGAACATCGCCCTGAAAGACTTCGTGGTGTCGTGGGACGAGGGCATCACCAAGCCCTTTATCACCGGGCTCTATCACTGGAACATGCGCTTCAGCGACGACGACACGATCAAGGGCGATTACGACGTTGTGGCGAAGGGCGCCAGTTCTCTCGTTGCCAAGGAAGTGCGCGGCGCGGCCCTGAACCAGTTCGCTTCGACGCTGCAGCCGGAGGAACGCATCCTCATCAAGTGGGATGAAGTCGTCCGCCAGAAGGCCGACACGCAAGATCTCTCGAACGTGGTGATGAGCAAGGAAGAGGCGATCCAGCAGCAACAGTCTCCCGAGTTCCAGCGCCAGCAGCAGATGCAGCAGATGCAGCTTCAGCTTCAGCTTGCACTCGCCCAAGCCCAGGTCGCCAAGGCTCAGGCCGAGACGGAAAAGCTCAAGGCCGCAGCGATGTCCGAAAATGTCCGATCGGTCTATGCCGCGATGCAGGCCGGTGGTGTTGCCGCACAGCAGCCGGGCGTAGCAGCCGCCGGGGATTCCATCCTTCGCTCGTCGGGATGGCAGGACGCCACGCCGCAGCAGCCGGGTAGCGGGGCAGATCAAGCGCAGGGCCAGCCGGTTCAGCCGCAGCAACAGCCGGAGTCCGCGTTTCAGGGTGAGCACGCCGGCATCGAGACGAAGGAGATTGCACTGTGATCGACCGCCTGCCCATCTCCGCCGATGGCAGCGCCGCGAACATGCGACTGTCCGGCGCATACCTTGAAGTCAAGCTGCACGCCAACACCGACGCCTACGCCGCGACCGTGGATTGGTTCGACGCGCTGATCTCTGCCCAGCAGGCGCACATGACTTCCTGCCACCCGGACAAGTTGCCGGCTTGTCAGACCCGGCTCAAGCAGCTGATTGCCCTGCGTAACGCGCTGGGTGCCCCCGGTGGCGCATCTACCGGCCACGTTTTCGACTGACATGATCCAGGGCGAAGAACTCGCCTTTGACCTTGAGTCCATCAAGGTTGCCGACACCGATTTCGTCTGCCTGCACATCGTCGGCCCCACTGCACAAGTCTGGTGCCGCTGGGAAACCGACGCGAACCGCTACCAAGTCGCAGCCGCCCTTGAACGGATGGCCGAGCGACTGAGAAGCGCACCCGTTTGAACCGACCCGCTCCGGCGGGTTTTTTTACGTCCGGCCCATGCCGGTGATCCCGAGCCCTCCGCGTGAGGGCTTTTTTCATTGGCCGACAGGAGCGCCACAAACCATGAATCCCGAAGAACAAGACGAGTACAGCAAAGCATTCAACGACCCCGAAGCAGAGCCGACCAAAGACGCCCCCGAAGGCGAGGGATCCGACGTGTCCGCCGCCGTGAAGCTGGGCAACGAAGACGCCGGCAAGATCGGCGAGGGCGACACCTCTGCCGAGCAGTTCCCGGAGAAGGTTCCGGAAGCTGACAGCTCCGTGCAGGAAGAAGACGGCCCGACATCCCCCGAGGACGTGCAGCGCCAGAAGTCGTGGGAAGGCCGGCTGGCGAAGCGCGAAGCCGAGCTGAAGGCCCGCGAAGAAGCCATGGCCCAACCGCAAGCCCTCGCTGCCGGCGGTGAAGTCGAGCCGGTGGAAGTTGGCCTTGGTGACGAGGTGACCCCGGAAGCTGACACCTCCGGCGATGACATCGACTCCATCAAGAAGGAAGCGATGGACCTCGCTGGCGACCCGGCCAAGCTGTCTCAAGTGCTCGCCACGATGATCGCCGACTACGGCCGCGAGTTCGTCGTCGGCACCGTGGCCCTTGCCGGCCCGCTGATCGACGCAAAAGCCGAGTCCTACGCTTCCGACTTCAACGGCAACCTGGACGACTTGATCTCCGAGATTCAGGGCGCGTTCAGTTCCATGCACAAGCAGACCATCGCCGACGCGCATGAGGACTTCGAGGCGCTGGTGGATAGCCCCGAGTTTCAGGCTTACCTCTCCGCTCTCCCCGAAGACCAGAAGGCCAAGGCCGACGCCACCGTCGAATCCGGTTCTGCCGGCGCGGTTATCAAGCTGCTGCAAGCCTTCAAGGATGCGCAGAAAGCCGCCGAGGCCCCGCCCGAGCAGACCCCGGATGACGTGTGGGCCGAGGACGCCGCCACCAGCGTGCGCAGCTCTGCCCCGCTGAAGCTGCCGACCCGTGCGCCGGCTTCCGACGAGGACGAATACAAAAACGCCTGGAACGACATGTGATGAGCGAACTTCTCCCGCATCAGCAGCGCGTCGTCGATGAGCACGCCGATCTGTCCGAGAAGATCGACAAGCTCGCCGCCTTCTTCGGCACGGAAACCTACAAGGGCATGCGGCTTGCCGAAAAGGTTCTGCTGTCACGGCAGCTTTCCGCAATGACGGATTACCGGGGAATCCTCGCCGAGCGCATTTCCCTGTTCTGACCCCCGAGGGCTGACCGATGCGCCGGCCTTTTTCTGTTTCACCGCGCACTTCGCGCACAACCCAACGCTGACACCCGCCCTACCAAGGGACGCACAGAACATCCGCGCTTGACCGGAGGGACACGCCTAGGCGCCCCGCAAGGAATAGAGCACACGGAGACGGCTGGCGGCACCCGAGGAAAAGCAGCAGCGAGCGCCCACCAGGGCAATCCCTTCTCCCTTTTCTAAGGACACCAAAATGCCCACATCTGCAAATCCGACTGCCTACGGCAGCATTACACCCACTCAGGCCGCGTATTCCAGCAAGGAATTGCTGAAGCGCGCCCTCCCGTACCTCGTGTTGGAGCAGTTCGGCAACATGAAGCCGCTGCCCGCGAACAACACCCGCAGCATCGACTTCCGTCGCCACAAGCTGCCCGTGCCGACCAGCGCCGCCGGCTTCGTTCTGACCGAAGGCACCACGCCCGCCGATCAGGTCGCGACGATGGAGAGCTACACGCTCCAACTGACCCAGTACGGCGCGGTCCTCTCCACCACCGACGTGGTGCAGGAAACCCACATCGACGACGTGCTCAAGGAGTACATGGGCATCCTCGGCGAAAACGCCGGCCAGGTCATCGAGCTGATGCGCTGGGCTGCCCTGACCTCCGAGGTGTCGATCAACGTTATTTTCGCGAACGGCGTGGCGAGCGAAGCCCTCATCACCACGGCCCTGAGCAAAAAAGAACTGCGCAACGCCCTGCGCTCGGTCCGTGCGAACTTCGGTCGCCCGATCAGCCAGATCGTGAAGTCGGACGTGCGCTTCGGCACCCAGTCCTGCGAACCGTCCTACGTGGCGATTGTGAACTCCGACCTGGAAGGCACGATCCGCGAGCAACTGGGCGCCAACTTCACCCCGGTGGCTGACTACGGTTCGTCCGCTTCCCCGCTGCAAGGCGAGTTCGGCAACTTCGAGAACATCCGCTTCATCTCGACCGCTCTGCTGGGCAAGCGCCCGAACGCCGGTATCGCTGTCGGCAGCGCCCCCACCCTCCTGTCCGACAACGCCACCAACGTCAACCTGTACGACGTGCTGGTGATGGCGTCCGACGCGTGGGTCGGTGTCGCGCTCAAGGGCGAGTTCGCCGTGCATCCGACCATGGTCAATGCCACCCCGTCCGATTCCGACCCGCTGGGTCAGCGCCGGAAGTGCGGTTACAAGACCATGCAGGGCGCCAAGGTCACTCAGCCCGCCCACATCAAGAAGATCGTCTGCGGCGCCCTCAAGGAAGCCTGATCTCTAAACCCGTAACACCCCACCCCGCCGAGGGCATCCCCGGCGGGGTTTTTACGTTTACACAGGAGCAACACCATGGCCCGTACCTCTGCCGATACCACCGAAGTTCCCGAAGTCGCCGCCGGCCCCGTCCTCAAGCGCGTCATCATCAACAAGCCGCAGGGCGTCACCGACTCGCACCTGTTCATCGGCTTCAACGAATTTGAAGGCCAGTTCGCCTTCGACACGCCGGTCAATCTGCCGGCCCACGTCGTCAAGCACCTGCGCAGCATCAAGCACGTCCAGTATCGCCCGGACGAATCCGGCAAGCCGGTACGCAGCGAGTACGCCGCTTACTCCATCGTCGAAGCCGACGAGTAAGCCATGGCGACGCATGACGCCCTGTATCCGCTGATTTTGCCGGACGTGCCGCAGTGCGCGTTCCCGACAGTGGATACGGCCATCAACCGGGCCGCGCAAGAGTTCTGCCGGGATTCGCTGTGCTGGGCCGACACCCAGACGGTGAGTCTGCTGCCGAACGTGCGGGAATACGCGATCACCGTTCCGGACGATGCGGATCTGGTCGTCGTGCGGCGTGCCTCCATCGACAAACGCATGATGCGGGGCGAGTCGAACGCTCAGGAAATCATCGACCGCCGGGAAGGCTTCGGTGAGCCGGCCATCTATGCGGTGCTGGGCTCGACGCTCTACGTGACGCCGACGCCGAACGAAGCCGGGAAGGTTGCCACGCTGCTGTGCGCTTTCGCCCCGCGCTTCACGGCATCGGTGCTGCCTGAAGTGCTGGTCGGGCGCTACGCCGAGGCCATCGCGTCCGGTGCGCTCGCCATCCTCAAGCGGATGCCGGGCAACGCATGGACCGACCCGCAAGGCGCCGTCACCGCCTACCAACTGTTTCAACTCCGCAAAGCCGAAGCGCGCATCGAGTACGAATCCGGGCGGGTTGCCGGGTCGTTGCGCGTCACGCCTCGCAGATTCGGGGGATGGTAATGGCTGCGCTCGTCACCACCCCGATTGTCAGCCGCGTGTCCGGGCTCCTGCAGGATGCCGGGAATGTCCGATGGACCCTGCCGGAGCTGCTGTCCTACATCACCGATGCCGCCCGCGAGGTGTGCATCTACAAGCCCGAAGCCTGCGCCAAGACAGCCACGGTAACGCTCGTTGCCGGCACGAAGCAATCCCTGCCGGCCGATGGGTCTGTGCTGCTGGACGTGGTGCGAAACATGGGTGTCGGCGGCGCAACGCCGGGCCGCGTCCCCAGATTGGTAAGCCGTGACCTGCTGGACGCCCAAAACCCCAACTGGCACGCCAGCACGCCGGCTGCAGAAGCCAAGCACTACACGTTCGACCCGCAGAGCCAGAAGGTCTTCTACGTCTATCCCCCGCAGCCAGCCACGCCAGGATCGCTTGAGCTGGTCTATGCCGCGGCGCCCGTGGAGCTGACGGACGGCGGAACCCTGCCGCTGGATGACACGTGGCTCCCGGCCATCGTGAATTACGTCCTCTACCGCTGCTACGCCAAAGACGCCGAGCACGCCGGCAATTCGGCGCTGGCCGTCACCTACTACCAAGCCTTTAACGCGATGTTGGCCGGCAAGACGGGCTCCGAATCCCTCTCCGACCCAGCCAGAAATTCGCGCTCCATGAACCCGCTCAACCGCAACGCACAAGGATAAAGCCATGAAAGAGCTTCTTAACAAATTCAAACTCGGGAATGACGCCGAACTGCTGCTTGAAAAGCGCGGCGGCGGATACGAGAAGGTCGCCACTGTGCCCATCGGGTCGCAGGCGCTGGGGGCAACGACCTCGTCAGGGGGGGTTGTATTTGACCAGCCGACCACCGATGCAATCTCTGTAATTGCATCCAGATCGGAAGAGCGTCGTGTAG
>ERZ650309.1592-NODE-1592-length-10625-cov-3.549574_pt1 | contig 10625 bp, 7 predicted proteins | sample MGYA00376245_ERZ650309 | MGnify/ENA primary metagenome ERZ650309 (study PRJEB26733, sample SAMN07839294) | wastewater metagenome | biome: urban; feature: wastewater treatment plant; material: waste water | place: USA: North Carolina | collected 2016-04-26 ...
GACGACACCATCGCGCGCGCCGTCATCGAGAGCGCCGCGGCCAAGAGCAGCGTCTTCGCGGCGCTCTTGACCACGCGCACCTGGCGCCTGCCCTCGGATCAGATCGACACCAACGGGCAGGCCTGCAATACAAACGCGGACTGCACCGCAGCCGGATTCGGCTCGTGCACCACGCTGAAGCTGTGCGGCAACTCGATCTCGGGCAGCACCGCGGCGACCGGCCGCGCCTACAACGTCGAGAACATCCCGGCGACGGCGGCCGGCCGCTGGGTGACGATGAGCCCCACCGAGCGCAGCGGCGTGCTCACGCACCCGGCGTGGCTGACCGCGCACGGCAATAACTTCGAGGACGACGCCAGCCTCGTGCACCGCGGCAAGTGGGTGCGCGAGAAGCTGTTCTGCCAGACCGTGCCCGGCCTGGAGAACGTCATGGTGCAGGCCAAGCTCGGGGCGCAGGGACCCTCTGCGCGCGAGCGCGTGGACGCGGCGACGACGATGGGCGCCAACGCCTCGACGTGCCTGGGCTGCCACGGCCAGATGAACACGCTGGGCTATCCGTTCGAGATCTACAACCACGCCGGCTTCCTGCGCGCCACCGATCACGGCCACGCGCCCGACGGCAGCACCGCGATCAGCAACGCGCCCGATCCCGCGCTCAACACGTCGTTCAAGAGCGCCATCGAGTTCTCGCAGGCCGTCGCCAGCTCGCCCTACGCCAAGCGCTGCTTCATCCGCCAGGCCTTCCGCTACTTCACCGGCCGCGACGAGACGATCGAGGACGCCTGCACGCTCGCCGCGATGGAGAGCGCGCTCGACAAGGGCTCGTTCTTCGACATGCTCAACACCCTGGTTGTAAGCGACACGTTCCTCTACCGGACCCTGAATCAGGGCGGAGGTGCCAAATGAGCTCTCTCTCTCGTCGGGCTCTGCTCCGGAGGCTGGCGGCGGGGGCCGGCAGCACCTTCCTGCTGCCGCTGATGTCGCGGCTCGCGCACGCCGCACCGACCCGGACGCCGCGCTTCGTCTTCATCCTGGAGGGCAACTGCTACGAGCCGGTCACGGTCCTGGATCCGTCGACGCTCGCGGCCCTCAACGCTACGGCGATGCCGCAGGTGCAGGCCACGGACCGCTGGTGGTACTCGAGCTACCGCCACAAGGCGCCGCTCATCACCCAATCGACGCAGTTTGCCAGCACCAAGGCGCTCGGCGCCATCGCCACGAGCGGCCTGGCTGCGCAGACCGCGGTCCTGTTCGGGCTCTCCTCGCGCATCACCGGCGGCGGCCACTCGGCCTCGCACGGCGTGCTGAGCTCGACCCGCACCGTCGGCGGCCAGCCCGGCGGGCCGACGATCGACACGGCGCTGGCCACGACGCCCGGCGTGCGCGGCACGACGCCGTATGACGTCATCCGGCTCGGCGTCTCGTACGACCTGAAGCAGCGCCTGAACTACGACACCTGCGCCTACGATCGCGGCCGCGCGGCGCCGCTCATCGTCGATCCGTACGCGGCGTACAGCACGCTGTTCGGGCTCGTCGGCACGGCGGCGGATCAGGCGGCGTTCGATCAGCGCGCCAACCTGCTCGCGTTCGCGCAGCAGGACGTCACCGCGGCGCTGTCGACCTTCGGCGGCAACAGCACCGAGCGGGCCAAGCTCGAGGCGTACCTGACGACGCTGCAGGCGAGCGCGATGCGCCAGAGCCAGCTCGTGGCCATCCGCTCGAAGCTGGCCGGCGTGGCGCCGACCGCGCCCGCGACCAACCCGCTTTACAACCAGAACCTGCCGCTGAACAACAACCCCATCAAGCGCTTCGCCGGGCAGCTCGAGCTGGCGACGGCGGCGCTGCAGGGCGAGCTGACGCACGTCGCGGTCATCGGCTGCGCCACCGGCGGCGCCTTCAACCTCACATACCCCACCGCCAGCCCGGCCGCGAACAGCGGCGTCACCCGCCACGATCTGCACCACGGCTCCGCGGTGAACGCCAGCTACCTGCAGACCATCCACGACATCACCAAGCAGCAGATCGACGCCATCGTGCAGTACATGGCGCTGCCGCTCCGGAACACGCCCGATCCGGCCGGCGGCACGCTCCTGGACAGCACGGTGATCGTGTACATCGGCGACAACGGCGAGCAGCACCACTCGACGGCATCCGAGTTCCCGGTGGTGCTCATCGGCGGCGGCGCGCTGGGCCTCAAGACCAGCGGCCGCACGATCGTGTACCCGGGCGTCGACACCGGCGGCACCGGGCACCGGCAGGTGTCCAACCTGTGGGCGACGCTCGGGCAGCTCGCGGGCGCGACGCCGCTGACGGTCGGAGTGACCAAGGTCGACTTCAACGTGTTCGGCGGCGAGGGGCCGGGACGGATCGCCGCGGGCGCGCTGACCGAGCTCACGGCCTGAGCCGAGGGCGGCGCACCGGCCGCGCTGCATCGCGCTGCTGATTCCAGAGCGCGAACAGCGCTGGTGCGCCGCCCGATCCCTCGTCGATACTGCGGCGAGGAGACAGCCATGCACAGCGCCTTCCGCCGCCAGACGATCTCCGACCTGCTGCGCCGCACCGCGCAGCGTCTCCCGGACAAGCCAGGCCTGATCTGCGGGACCCACCGCTGGACGTTCGCGGGGCGCGACAGCCGGGTCGATCGCCTGACGTCCGGGCTCGTGACGCGGCGGCTCGCCGTGCGCGCTGCGCTGGGGGCGCTCCTGTGGACCTCTGCGCACGCAGGAAGTCTGCAGGCCGCGGGCCCGGATGCAGTTGCGCCGAGCCTCGGGGCGCCGCTCGCGCTGGATGAGCGCATCCGCACCAGCCAGGTCGGGTTCCGGCCGCAGCAGGTCAAGCGCGTGACCGTCGCGTGGGGCCGGCCCGGAGCGCCGCCGCCGTCGCTGCCGTTCGAGATCGTGCGCGCCGGCAGCGGCGACGTGGTCCGGTCCGCGGCGCTCGTGGATCGCGGCCGCGACGCGGACTCCGGCGAGCGCGTGCTCGAGGGCGAGTTCTCGGCGCTCGCCGCGCCGGGCACCTACCAGGTGCGGCTGCCGGGGCGCGGGCTGTCGGCGCCTTTCGTCGTCGCCGAGGACGCGCTGCGCACGCCGCTGCGCCTGGCCGCGCGCTGGTTCTACCTGCAGCGCTCCGGGGCCCCCAAGGACGACCCGGTGACCGGCCTGCGCCACGGGGCCGACTATGTCGCGCCCGCGCCGCCGCGCCGCCCGACCCCGGGGGCCGCGCCCGTCGACGTAAGCGGCGGCTGGTGGGACGCCGGCGACTTCGGCCGCTACGTCCCGCCCGCGGCCACGACCGTGATGTCGCTGCTGTACGCCTACCGCCTCAACCCGCACGCCTTCGCCGACGGCAGCCTCGGAATTCCCGAGAGCGGCAACGGCGTCCCGGACCTGCTCGACGAGCTGCGCTGGGAGCTCACCTGGCTGCTCAAGATGCAGCGCGCCGACGGCGCCGTACACCACAAGGTGGCGACGCGCCGCTACGCCGCGGGCATGGCGGACGCGGATCCGCAGCCGGCCCTGCTCTACGAGATCAGCACGCAGGCCACGGCGCAGCTCGCAGGGGCGCTGGCCGCGGCCTCGATCACCTTCCGCTCCGTCGATGCGCAGCTGGCCGCGGCGATGCGCGCGGCGGCCGAGCGGGCCTTCCGCTTCCTGGTCGCGCACCCGCGGATCCTGCCGCCCGGCGGGTTCAAGAACCCCGACGATCCCAACGGCGGCGACTACAGCCTCAAGGGCAAGGACGAGTCCGAGCTGCGCATGTGGGCCGCCGCGTCGCTGTTCGCGGCCACGTCTGACAAGCAGTACGACGAGGCGTTCCGCCGGCTGTTCGCCGCGCGCGATCGCGGCGTCGAGGTCTACGGCCTGGGCTGGCCGAGCGGCGCCGTGTTCGCGCTGCAGGCCTACCTCGACAGCCCGGCCGGGGATCCCGCGCTCAAGGCCGAGGTGCGCAGCGTGATGCTGCAGCAGGCGCAGCGCATCCTGCGCGTGGTGGAGGAGTCGCCCTACCGGGTCGCGCTGCGCGGCGTCGATCCGACGTTCGGCTACTCCTGGGGCTCGATCGGCGTGCTCCTGAACCACGCGACGTACCTGTTGCTGGCCGACCGGCTGCAGCCGGACCCGCGCCTGCGCGACGCCGCGTCGGCGCAGCTCGAGTGGGTGCTGGGGCGCAACCCGCTGGCCAAGTGCTTCCTGACCGGGGTCGGCCACAACCCGATCCGCGCGCCGCACCACCGGCCGAGCTTCCACCTGGGCGCGCCGATCCCGGGCGCGGTCGGCGAGGGGCCCAACGCCATGAACCTGGGCGGCGACCCGGTGCTCAAGAAGCTGTTCGCGGAGCAGCGGCCGCCGGCCCTGCGCTACCTCGACGATCCGGAGTCGTACGCCACGAACGAGCCGACGATCTACTACAACGCGGCCTTCGTCGCCGTCGCGGCGGCGCTGTCCGAGGGCGCGCAGCCCTGAGCCGGCCGGCCGGCGCGGCAGGCAGTCGACGTTCCTATCGTCCGTTCGGGAATCGGGTTCGGGAGTCCGGCGCGCCCGTGCGCGTGACCTCATCCGTGCGTTGGGAATGCAACAACCCAGCCGGTCCTTGGCAATCCGGGTTGCTGCCTGCGCAATGGCTGACAGGCTAGGCACAGCGGCAAGTCCGCGCCCGGACTCGTGACTCCCAAACTCGTGACGCCATGACCACGCCCCCCGCCCCTGCCGTCTGCGCGGTCTCGACCGCCCTGCCCCCCCACTACGCCTCGCAGATCGAGCTCGCCGGAGCGCTCAAGCGGCTGTGGTCGACCCAGCACTACAACGTCGAGCGTTTCGAGCAGCTGCTGCAGGCCGTCCAGGTCGACGGCCGCTACCTGGCGCTGCCGACCGATGCCTACTTCGAACTCGATACGTTCGCGCGCTGCAACGACCAGTGGATCGAGTGCGCGCAGGCGCTGGGCGAGCGCGCGTGCCGTGACGTGCTGGCGCAGGCGCAGCTTCAGCCCGAGCAGATCGATCACATCTTCTTCACCACGGTGACCGGCATCGCCACGCCGAGCATCGACGCGCGCCTGGTCAACCGCATCGGCCTGCGCAGCGACATCAAGCGCACGCCCCTGTTCGGGCTCGGCTGCGTCGCGGGCGCGGCCGGTCTCGCCCGCGTCAGCGACTACCTGCGCGCCTTCCCGCGGCAGCGCAGCCTGCTCGTGTCGGTCGAGCTCTGCTCGCTGACCCTGCAGCGGCAGGATCTCTCGGTCGCCAACGTCATCGCCTCCGGCCTGTTCGGAGACGGCGCCGCGGCGGTGCTGGTGTGCGGCGCCGAGCTCGCGGCAACAGACGCGCCGCGCGTCGTCGACTCGCACGCGGTGCTGTACCCGGACACCGAGCGGGTGATGGGCTGGGATCTGGTCGACACCGGCTTCAAGATCGTGCTGTCGGCGCAGGTCCCGGAGCTGGTCCGCGCGCATGTCCGCAAGGACGTGGATGCGTTCTTGCAGCGCCACGGTCTGCAGCGCGGCGACATCAAACACTGGATCGTGCACAGCGGCGGGCCCAAGGTGCTCGAGGCGCTCAGCGACGCGCTGGAGCTCGAGGCGGGGGCGCTCGATCGCTCGTGGCGCTCGCTGCGCGAGGTCGGCAACCTGTCCTCGGCCTCCGTCCTGTTCGTGCTGCGCTCCTTCTTGCAAGAGGCGCAGGCGCGGCCCGGCGATCTGGGCGTGGTGATGGCGATGGGGCCGGCGTTCTGCGCCGAGATGGTGCTGCTGCGATGGTGACCTCGCAGCTGTTATACGGCGGGTTCCTCCTGGCGCTCGGCGGCGAGCGGCTGGCCGAGCTCCTGTTGTCGCGCCGCAACGCCCGGCGCGCCCTCGCCCGCGGCGCCGTCGAGCTCGGGCGCCCGCACTTCGTCGCCATGGCGATCCTGCACGCCGCGTTCCTGCCGGCGTGCCTGCTCGAGGTCGTGCTGCTCTCGCGCGCCTTCCCGGGCGCCCTCGGCTACGCGGCGCTCGCCGTCGCGCTGCTCGCGCAGGGGATGCGGTACTGGGCCATCGCCACGCTGGGCGAGCGCTGGAACGTCCGCATCATCGTCCTTCCCGACGCGCCGCCGGTCACCTCCGGACCCTACCGCTTCATCCGCCACCCCAACTACGTCGCGGTCGTCGCCGAGATGCTGGCGGTCCCGCTGATCCACGGCGCCTGGCTGACCGCGGCCGTGTTCAGCGCGCTGAACGCGATCGTCCTGACCGTGCGCATCCGCGCCGAGGAGGCGGCCCTGGGCACACGCTACGCCGAGCTGCTCGGGCGCCTGCCGCGCTTCGTGCCGGGCGGGCGCGCGCGCCCCCGCCGCCCTCCCGAACCCGCCGCGCCCCTCGCCGAGCAGACCGGCGAGCCGCTCGGCTAACCCCGCAGGAGCCCGCCGTGCCCGACCGCCCGCAAGTGGATGAAGCCGAAGTCCTGGAGCAGATCCGCCGCATCGTCGCGACCGACCTGGGCGTGCGGACCGCCGTCACGCCCGAGACCTCGCTGACCGGCGGGCTCAAGCTCGACTCGCTGAGCGCCATCACCCTGGCGGTGGCGCTGGAAGATCGCTACCGCATCCAGCTCGGCGAGCAGGACGCGGGCACGCTCACCACCGTGCGCGATCTGGTGGCGCTGGTGCGCCGCCGCATCGCCGAGCGCGGCGCGGAGTCGCCGTGCTGAGCGGGCCGCCGCTGCCGGAGCTCCGCGCTGCGACGATCGGCGCGGCGCTGCGGGCCGCCGCTGCGGACACGGCGCGCGCCGACCGCGCCGGTTTGGTGTTCGTCGGGCTCGACGAGAGCGAGACCTATTTCAGCTGGGCCGAGATCCTCGTGCGGGCAGAGCGCGCGGCGGCGGTGCTGCGCGCCCGCGGCCTGCGCCCCGGCGAGCGCGTAGCCCTGGGGCTGCCGACCGGACCGCCGTTCTGCGACGCGCTGTTCGGCGCGCTGCTGCTCGGCGCGGTCCCGGTGCCGCTCTATCCGCCGGTGCGCCTCGGCCGCCTCGACGAGTACCTGCAGGCCACCGGCCGCATGCTCGCGGTCTGCGGCGCCCGGCTCCTCGTCAGCGACGCGCGCCTGCTCCGCCTGCTCGGCCGCGCCGTGGCGATCGCCGCGCCGCCGCTCGGGTGCCTGGACGCCGCGCAGCTCCAGAGCCCGGCGACGGTCGCGCCTGCGCCCACGGACTTGGCCACGGATCTGCGCCCGGACCTGGCCGATCCGGAGGTCGCGGCCGACGCGCTCGCGCTCATCCAGTTCTCTTCGGGCTCCACGGTCGCGCCGAAGCCGGTGGCGCTGTCGCACCGCAGCCTGCTGGCGCAGTGCGCCGCCCTGGCCGCGGCCCTGCCCGAGCGCCCTGGCGAGATCCAGACCGGCGTCTCGTGGCTGCCGCTCTACCACGACATGGGCCTCATCGGCTGCCTGCTCAGCGCGGTGTACTACTGCGGGCGGCTGGTGCTGCTTTCTCCCGAGCACTTCCTGGCGCGGCCGGCGCTGTGGCTGCGCGCGATCGCGCGGCACCGGGCCGTCATCTCGCCGGCGCCGAACTTCGCCTACTCGCTGGCGGCGCAGCGCATCCGCGACGCCGAGCTGGAAGGCGTGCGGCTCGACAGCTGGCGCTACGCCCTCAACGGCGCCGAGCCGGTCTCCGCCGCCACCGTCGAGGCCTTCGCCGCGCGCTTCGCCCCCTTCGGCTTCTCGGCGTCAGCGCTCGTGCCGGTCTACGGCCTGTCGGAGGCGTCGCTGGCGGTGACCTTCAGCGCGCCCGGTCGCGGCGCCCGCTGCGTCTCGATCGACCCGGCGGTGCTGGCCGCGCGCGGCGAGCGCGTGCCCGGTGAGCGCCGCCTGGTCTCGGTCGGGACCCCGGTGCCCGGGTTCCAGGTCGAGGTCTGCGACGACCGCGGGCGCGCCTGCCCCGAGGGCCGCGTCGGCCGCATCCGCGTGCAGGGCCCGTCGGTGATGCAGGGCTACTTCGGCGATCCGGCGGCCACGCGCCGCGCGCTCCGGCAGGGCTGGCTCGACACCGGCGACCTCGGCTTCTTCTGGGAGGGAGAGCTCTTCATCTCGGGCCGCGCCAAGGACGTGATCATCCTGCGCGGCGCCAACTACATGCCGCAGCTCTTCGAAGAGTCCGTGCACGGCGTGCGCGGCGTCCGCACCGGCTGCGTAGCGGCGCTCGGCAGCGTCACGCCCGAGGGCAGCGAGGCGCTGCTGCTGCTGGCCGAGCGCGCCGCCGCGGCCGATCCGGCGCAGGACGACCGGCTCGCTGACGAGATCGCAGACACCGTCGCCGCCGCGACCGGGATCCGGCCGCACCGGGTGCTGCTGCTGGCGCCGGGGACGCTGCCGCGCACCTCGAGCGGCAAGCTGCGCCGCGGCGAGGCGCTGCGCCGGCTGCAGCTCGGGGCGCTGCGGCCGCCGCGTCGGGTCGGTCCGCTGCTCCTGCTCGGCGAGGCGCTGCGCTCGCTCTGGGCCTATGCGCGGCTGCCGCGACGGACCGCGGGCCCCATCGGGAGCGCCCCCGAGCAGCCGGGCGCGCCAGGGAGCCCATGAGCGGCTCGAGCCGCGCGCTATACGACGTCGCGGTGGTCGGCGGCGGTCCCGCCGGGCTCGCGGTCGCCATCGGCTGCGCCGGCCGCGGCCTCTCCGTCGTGCTCTTCGAGCGGGGCCGCGGCCCCATCGACAAGGCGTGCGGCGAAGGGATCATGCCGGCGGGCCGCCGCGAGCTCGAGCGGCTCGGCGTGCTGCCGCTGCTCGGTCCCGCCGACAGCGCGTGCATCGAGGGCATCCGCTACATCCAGGAAGACGGTGCGAGCGTCGCGGCGCCGCTGCCTGCGCCGCTCGGGCTGGGCGTGCGCCGCACCGCGCTGTCGGCGGCGCTGCTCGCGCGGGCGCGGGCGGTCGGGGTGCAGCTGCGCCTGGGGCAGAAGGTGCGGGCGCTGCGTCCGCAGGCGGGAGGCTCGCTCCTGTGCGGCAGCGAGCCGGAGGTCAGCGCCCGCTTCGTCGTCGCAGCGGACGGGCTGCACTCGCCGCTGCGGCAGCAGGAGGGCTGGACCGTGCCGGTGCGCGGGCCGCGCCGGTTCGGCCTGCGCCAGCACTTCCGCTGCCCGCCCTGGTCCTCATATGTCGAGGTGTACTTCGGCAGCGGCGTCGAGGCCTACGTGACGCCGGTCGGCGCCGAGCGGATCGGGGTCGCCTTCCTGTGGGACGCCGCGCGCGGCAGCGACGGCCCGTTCGACCCGCGCATCCACGCGCTGCGCGGCCAGCCCGGCCAGATCGACGTGGCGCAGTACTACCGCCAGCTGCTCGCCGGCAGCCGGATCCGCCTGAGCCACCTCGAGGGCGACGACCGCGTGCAGGACCCGTACTGCCTGCGCTGCCAGCCGCAGGTGGTGGGCGCCTGCCTGGACCAGCTCCGTCATTCTGCACGGGTGCTGTTGTGCGAGGCCAATGCCGTCACCGACAACCCGCTGGTGTTGGGCAGCGGCGAGCGGGGCGAGCGCGTACCCGTACCGGACCTTCTTGGGCTCACGAGCACCGATGTACGTATGGTGCTGAACATGGCTTCTCTGAACCTGGGCATCGTGGTCGTGGGCCCGACGGCCGCAGCCGACCACCAGGAGCGCGACGCCCGCCATGCACACCACCCGCGACCGATCGATGTCGAACAGCCACGCCTTGTCGTCCGGGTGCTTGGCGTAGGCGGTCGCGCGGCTGCCGAGGAAATAGAAGCCGAAGCCGCCCCAGCCCTTCTGCGGGTCGAGGAAGCCATAGGCATCGAGCCCGGTCAGCGGATCCTTCTGGCCCTTCAGCTTGCGGCTGAAGTCGTTGACCTGTTCCCAGGTCGAGGGCGGCTCGGTCATGCCGGTCGCGCCGGTGATCGAGACGTCCTCGAGCAGGGGGGAGGAGATCGCCTGCTGCGCCGCCTCGATGGCGCGCCGCTCGCCGGCCGCGCGGCCCGTGCCCATCAGCGCCCGACCCATGTTCGACATGATGGTCTTCACGTCGGCGAAGTCGACGTTGATGAGGCCGGGGATGGTGATGAGGTCGGAGATGCCCTGCACCGCGTTGAGCAGCACGTCGTCGGCCTTGCGGAAGGCGTCGAGCATATCGAACACCGGCGTCGGCACGTTGGCGCGGATCAGCATCAACCCGCCGTGCGAGTTGACCTGATTGGCCTCGAACAGATAGCGCCGCAGTTCGGTGGCCGACAGCGTCGGCGTCACGCGCAGCACCGGTCGCACCAGCGCGTCGAGATTGGCCAGGGGCTCGCAGATCTTCAGGTCGATGCGACGGACCCACATGCGGGTCATCGCCCGCTCCTCGGCGTTCACGCCCACCAGCGGCGGATTGTGGTCCACCTCTTCCAGGTATTCGCAGATGGCGGTGATCTCGGTGAGGTGGGCGCCGTCGTCCAGCTCCAGCGCCGGGGTCTGGCCCGCAGGGTTGACCGCCAGGAACGGCCCGCGCCGGTTCTCGCCGCCGCGCAGGTCGATCTCGATCATGTCGAGCTTCAGACCCTTCTCCGCCATGAACATCTTCACGACCCGCGGATTGGGTCCGACCGAGGTGTACAGCTTCATCGTGGGTTCCCTTCCCTCATCCCTTGAACGTCATCTGCTCTACCACCCGGGGC
>ERZ650309.1593-NODE-1593-length-10623-cov-4.797691_pt1 | contig 10623 bp, 8 predicted proteins | sample MGYA00376245_ERZ650309 | MGnify/ENA primary metagenome ERZ650309 (study PRJEB26733, sample SAMN07839294) | wastewater metagenome | biome: urban; feature: wastewater treatment plant; material: waste water | place: USA: North Carolina | collected 2016-04-26 ...
ACGCTCATCACCGCAATAAACACCGTTGCCCACACCATCGACGCAAGAATCGCCGCAGCAAGAACACCATCCGGGCTATCCAGTCGCCCGCGAATCTCCCAGCGAACCAAGGACATATCCACTAACAGCAGCGCCACACCGAGCAGCAGCCAGGGCCGTTGCGAAAGCGAGGCCGGTAAGCCTTTGGGCTTGGCTGGGGCAAGCGCCTTGGGCTCACTTTCGTTCAGCGCTTCGGGCGTTTGGTCGCGTCGGGAGCGCCACGCCCTGACCGCATGGACAACCTGCCAGCCTCCAGCACCGAGCAAGAGTAAGGTCGCCAGATAGAAACCGGCGCTAAACGAACCCGGCTCAAGGCCGTGTGCAAAATGCAGCGACTTGGCCCCAGCGGCGAACGCCAGCAGCGCCATGGCTGCCAGCGTCACCAACGCCAGATACCGCGTGAAGCCTTCCCAAAACCAGTCGAAATTTTCCCGAATCAAGAAAGCGTTTGGCAGATAAAAGTGAAACATCTCGTGCGCCAGATGGCGGCGGAAATGTTTTACCGTTTGTGCGGAATCATTGTTCGGATTCAGCATCAAAACGACTGTGCGGCCAAGCGTCACAGCACTGGAACGTAACCCGGTCAACGGTTGCGGAAAAGGGGCAATCGTTACCAGAAAATCGCCTTGTTCTCGACTGCCGATCATCGCCGCTTGCTGGCGAGCAATTGCGGCAGCCACAGGAAAAACGTCTTCGTCCCGAAAATTCCATTCGCCCGCAACGGCAACCCGCAAGTTCATGTCACCAATCTTTGTGGTTTGTTCTCGAAACCTGGCCAGGAAGAAAACTGCGCGTGAACTGTCAGAAATCTCAAAAACGCCTTCGCGTTCGTGGGGCACTGTTGCAAGTTGCCAATCTGGTGGAACTGTAATTTTGACTCGCGCTGGATTGTTGGTTTCGCAAGCTTGGTTGCCACGGCAAATGCGCGGCAACAAGTCCGCCAGCATCAAAACGGCGGCATCCGATCCGACGCTTGAACAAAGCGCGAATTGCGAAGGATCAAGCGCGCGCGCCAGCTTCATTTCGTAACTGATCTTGACGCCGCCGGGGTTGGCAGAAAACAAGTGCAACCCGTTTCCGCGAATTTCCAAAGGGATGGCTTCGCCGCTGGCGGCGGTGAGTTTGAACCCGTGAACGCGCTCGCTCAACCGATCCACGCCCGCAAATTGGTCAACGAAACTGATTGCAGTTTTGCCGGAAGAATCAAGGGAATCAGCATCAAGCGAGCAGGTGATGTCAACGGAATGGTTCGGCTGCGAAATTCGATTGATCTGGCAATTGAGTACCGGCGGCTGTGCGGACTGCCCCAAAACTGGGAGCCAAAGAAAAGCGAGAAGAAAAGGAACGTGCCAGAAGTTTGGTTTCACAAGTCTTCAAAGTGCAAATTGATTCTGTACATCGTATCAACGACCAACACGGCGATAGGAGGGTAGACCAGCGCGACAAACAACGCATCCTCAATTGTCCAGCCAGCGTTTGTCTGGGAAGGGGAATCGGTCAGCACGCCAATCAACATGCCCGCCAGCAGCGAAAGCAGATAGCCACAGATGACAAAGGTCCAGGCGACACTGCGTTTGAATCGTTTATCGTCTTTTTTGCGGCGGCGGGACATGGAAATTCGTTCCGGGCCGTAGGTGTAATGATCGAAATGCTCTTTCAGACTTTTGAACAAATGCCAGATGCCGATGGCGAACAACGCGACAACGATGATTCTCCAGACCAGATGCTTGGGATCGAAAATGGAAGGATTCATTGCCACAAAGAACGTGGAAACAAACAGTGTTACCGTCGTGTACACGGCTTTGCCGCGCGCGCGGGTTTCTTCGCGTTCCCGTTCCAGCCATTCGTTGACCACCTGATTGGCGCGTTCCTGATAGTACGCTTGACGTTCCGCCCTGTGAGCTGGCGTGGAAGATGGACGGCTGGCAGTGGATTGTGTTCGTCCTGTACGGTCGTAAGAAAGTCGGCGTTCGGGGTCAATCAGGGTGTGATACGCCTCGTTGATCTGCGCAAAGCGCGTTGCCGCCGAAGGATCGGAATTCACGTCAGGGTGATACTGGCGCGCCAATCGGCGGTAAGCGGTTTTGATCTCAGTGGCTTTAGCCGCGCGGGTGAGACCCAGCACAGCGTACAAATCAGTCATTGTTTGTCACCCGAGGCATCTTTGGGAGGGTTCAACGAAGATTGCCAAAACGCAGTCGTATTTTACGTAGCGAAACTTCAGTTTCAAGCCGGATGATTTCATGCCTCGAAGTTTTTCTCCGTATTGACGGCGTTTACTCTGCTCTTGTGCGACATCTATAACCCGTCAGCCAATTTACCGTTGCTTCTTTGTCAAAAGACTTCCCGACTTCCATACAACTTTCCAAATCAATTACCTGGTTCCGCCAAACCTTCTCGCTGGAGACGTGCAAGTTGTTGTCACGTCGGCATGTCCGGCTGCCTGATTCCAGCGCCGATTGACGTGGGAATTGCGGAGCGCCCGGCGTTTTTGATTTTGTACGCTACTGGACTCCGAAACGTGGCTGCGGGTTCCGTTCAGGCTGTGATTGGCGGCCTGGAAATTTCTGACTGACGACCGGCGCGCAATTGACTTCGATTTTTCCCGCGGGATTGGCCGCAGGGGAGGCGTAAATCACCATCATCACCTTCGATCTGGTAACCGGGTATTTGAGCAATGAAAGCAACACCGCTAATTTCCAGATCACCGTCGGCAGTTTGCGCCACATCAATGAAGACGAACCGAACGATTCGGTCGAGGCGGCGACGGAATTGAACCCAATCATTGTGGATGGCGATGCGGGGCTGAACGACCCGGCGGAACTGGTGATTCAGTTCAAGGATGGTTCGACGGAAAAGCTGCACGATTGGTCTTATTTGAACGTGCTGTCTTCCTTGTCTCAATCACTCTATCTGATTTAGCGGACGACTCCGCTCAACGGGCTGCTGGCGCTGGCGTATAACCGTTTGGGCATTCGTCCGGCCAGATAGGCCAAGCGTCCGGCTTGCACGGCCAGCTTCATCGCGTCGGCCATCGAACCCGGATCTTCGGATTCGGCGATGGCGGTATTCATCAGCAATCCATCCACGCCGAGTTCCATCGCCAGGCAAGCGTCCGAAGCTGTGCCGACTCCGGCGTCCACAATGATCGGGACGGCGGTGATCTCTTCGCGCATGATGCGCAGATTGTTCGGATTTTGAATGCCCAAACCCGAACCAATCGGCGCAGCCAGCGGCATCACCGCTGCCGCTCCGGCGTCAATCAGTTTCTTGGCCATAATCAAATCGTCGGTGAAATACGGCAGCACGGTGAAGCCTTCCTTGACCAGGATTTTGGTCGCTTCCAGCGTGGCTTCGTTGTCAGGGAAAAGGGTTTTCTGATCGCCGATGACTTCGATTTTGACCCAATCGGAAAGGCCGACTTCGCGCGCCAGCCGCGCGGTGCGCACGGCTTCTTCGGTGGTGTAGCAGCCTGCCGTATTCGGCAAGATGGCGAAACGCTTCAGGTCAATGAAATCCAGCAGCGAAGGTTGACTACGGTCCGTGATGTTCACGCGGCGAACGGCGACGGTAATCATGTCCGCGCCGCTGCGGGTAAACGCATCAACCATCTGTTCGTTGCTGCGATATTTTCCAGTGCCGATGATCAAGCGTGAATTGAATTCGCGCCCGGCGATGATGAGTTTGTCGTTCATAGAATTGCTCGATTTGAATGTTATTTGTTGACGGAGATGAAACTATAGCGGCTGAGTTTCCGGCGGGCAAACTTGCAAGGCCAGGGAATGGATCGCCGACAACGACAAACGCCAGGAAGGGCCAAAACAAACAATTGTCACTGTGGAAGTTTGTTCATTTTTCAAGGGAGCTCATTGAATCAGGCAGACAGCTTGAAGCGGCTGGATGGAAGCTGGTATTGTTCACAGGCCTGCACACCTCGAATTTGATTTGCACGTGGCAAGACCGACCGGTTGAAGCCGCCTTTTCCAAAGTGGAAACAAGAGTTTTTATGACCAATCTGAAATGCCGTCTGTTTTTATTCGCTGTTTTGATCGCTGCTTTTTCGGCTGTCACTGCGCAAGCCCAATTGACCTTTGATCGTCCGAAAACCGAACCGCCGCTCGACAATCCGTACAACATCAGTTTGCCGCGAGAAAAAATCCTGGAAGGTGTGCGCGAGGTGCTGAAAACCTGTGCGCTGCAAATTGACGAAAATTTGAGCAAGCCGAATGAAGGCAAAATTGTGACGAAGCCCATACTCTTTTCCAAAGGTGTGACGACACAAACCGATCTGGAATATCTTTCGGTTTTGCCTGCCGGAGACGTGCGGAACTGGGTGCAGGGACGATATTCGTTGGAAATTACGGCGTTGCCGCTGGACCAGAAAAAGTCCCAATTGCTGATTTCCGCCAACATTCAAGGGCGAGTCCAGGATGTGCTCAACCCCAACAAATGGATTGATTGCCGGTCAAACGGCAGATTGGAAGATGAAGTGCTGCGCGGAATGGCGGGCAAAATCCTCGGCATTGATCTAAGCCAGAAAAACAGCAGTGGTCGCAGCACGCGGCGAATTTTGACTTGCGAGTATTGACGCGATGGTTTTGAGAGTTCTGCTTGTGATCGGTTGTCTGTTTTTCATTGCTCCGGCGGTGCAGGGGCAGACTACCGGCATGGGCCAAATCCCGCCGCCTGAGGAGCAGAACGAAACCATGCTGGACACGCTGAGGAAGATGAAGATCAAGCGTGAGGAGGAAGAACACAAAAAAACGCTCAGCAAAGGGTTTCAGATCAAACAGAACATACAAGTTCTGCTGAAAGACGCCTCCGGCGGACGGTTGCCGCATTCGGCGGAAAAGCGATTGAAAGAGATTGAAAAATCCGCCAAGCAAATTCGTTCGGATTTCGGCGGTTCCGGAGACGACGATTTGGAATCGCCGCCCAACTCTCTGGATGATGCGCTGAAGCGTCTGGATGAAACCGGAACCCAGTTGAACGACCGTTTGGCAAAAACTTCGCGCCAGATCATTTCCGTCTCGGTCGTGGAAAGCGCCACGGACATCATTCAATTGGTCAAGATTCTTCGCACGTTTCTGAATTAAGATTTGCCTGCCTGGCTTTGGTCTCAATGCTAAAAAGTCCCCGATAGGAGAAGATGTTTATGTCCCGCAGAATTGCTCTTTTGCTGCTGGCGATGGCTTTTACGCTGACCCAGGTTGGCGCGCGGCAGCAAGACCCACCCAAACAAGACCCGCAAAAAAACGAAGCGACAGACACCTTAAAGTTCGAGACCAAACTGGTGGTTTTGAATGTGGCCATTACCGATACCAATGGCCGTTACGTTAATGGACTGAAAGAGCAAAACTTCAGCATTTTCGAAGACAAAAAGCCGCAACAAATCATTGACTTCATTTCCGATGAACGCCCCTTTTCGGTTGCCATCCTGCTCGACACCAGTTTGAGCATGGAAAGCAAGCTGACGCTGGCGCGTGCGGCTTGCGCCAAATTTGTCGAAGGCTTGCGCGAAGGCGACACGTTCGCCATTTACAGTTTTGGCGGATTCAAAGTGAAGCTGCACCAGGATTTCACGGAAATTCACGACGTGCCGGATTCAGTTTGGGATATGAAAGTCGAAGGCGAAACGCCGCTTTACGACGCGATTGTCAAAGCAGCGGATGGGCTGGCCCAACGGCCAGAACGCCGCCGGGCAATTCTGGTTGTTTCAGACGGCGCGGATACGAAAAGCAAAGCGACGATGGATCAGGCATTGCGAAAAACACTGGACGCATCGGCTTCGATTTATGCTGTGGATTTGAGCGACGCGGCTGTGTACAAATCGCTTTCGCGCGACAACGGCGCGGAAATTATGAAGGATCTGACAGCCAAAACCGGCGGCAGATTTTTTGCGGCAGCCGGAGGCGGCAAGTTGCGAGACGCTTTCGCCGATACTGTGGATGAATTGCGGCAACAGTACACGCTGACGTATGAATCGGCCAACGAACGTTATGACGGCAAGTGGCGGGCAGTGGAAGTTCGCATAGATAAACCGACACTTAGCGTCCGCACGCGGCAAGGGTATTACGCTCGCAAACAGAAGGGATAAAAACAAAAGAGAGGCAATTTCGCCTCTCTTTTGTTTTGCTCTCTGGGTTGGCTACAGCCGGATGATTTTGCTTTCCAGATGGTCGTTATTCAGTCCGCGAGTCGTGTTTCGGGTATCAATCACCAGCTTGGCATTTTCCACCAACCAGGGGTAATCAATCTTGCGATGATCCGTCACGATGATGACGCAGTCCGATTCTGTCACCAATGCTTGCGTCAACTCAACGCCTTTCAGCCGGGAACCGTTTCCTTCCAAGTGAACTTCCGCCACAAACGGATCGTGGAAACAGACTTCCGCGCCCAGTTCCTGCAACTGTTCGATAATCGCCAGCGCAGGGCTTTCCCGCATGTCGTCAATGTCGCGTTTATACGCCACGCCCATAATCAACACTTTGGAACCGTTGACGGGTTTGCGGTGATTGTTCAAACCTTTGGTGACCAATTCGACAACGTGTTCCGGCATACGTGAATTGACCTCTTCGGCCAGGGAGATGAATCGCGCTTCAAAACCGTGCATGCGCGCTTTCCAGGACAGATAGTGCGGGTCCAGCGGAATGCAATGTCCGCCGATTCCCGGTCCGGGATAAAACGCCATGAATCCGAATGGTTTGGTGGCCGCCGCCGCAATGACTTCCCAGGTGTCAATATTGAGCGTGTGGCAAAGCTGCGCCAGTTCATTGACCAGGCCGATGTTCACCGCGCGGAACGTGTTTTCCAGCAATTTACAGGTTTCAGCGACACGCGCCGAACTGACAGGATGCACATGATCCACAATTGCGCCATAAGCCGCCGCAGCCACTTCTGCGCTAGTGGCGGTGACGCCGCCAACGACTTTGGTGATGTTTTTCGTGTTGTATTTCTCGTTGCCAGGATCAACGCGTTCGGGCGAAAAGGCCAAAAAGTAATCTTCGTCCAGTTTATGGCCGGTTTCGTCGAACATCGGTTTCAGGACTTCGTCGGTAGTGCCGGGGTAGGTGGTGGATTCCAGAATGATCAATTGTCCCGGGCGCATCCCTGCCTGAATCTTTTCCGATGCCGCCAGGATGTAGGAAACATCCGGGTCTTTGGTTTTTCTGAGTGGCGTAGGAACGCAGATAATGATGATGTCTTGTTCTTTCAGCAGGGCAAAATCGGTGGTGGCGCTCAGTTTTTTCGCGGCGACAAGTTCTGCTACGTGCGAGGTCGGAACATCCGGAATGTATGATTCACCACGATTGATGGCGTCAGCCTTTCGCGCATCAACTTCAAACCCTTTCGAGTCAAATCCGCTACCTGCAAATTCGACCACCAACGGCAACCCGACATATCCCAATCCGATAACGCCAACGCGCGCTGTGCGCGAAGCAATTTTTTCCAAAAGTACGTGTTTGTTGTTATTCACCTGATATTCCTTTTCCGATATTTTTGCAGACAGTCTCATTCGCGGGGAGCCGAATGGAAGTATAACTGGGTTGAGCAGAGAATGTTTGCGGGTGACCAGAATCAGTGTCGGGTAATTTTCTGGGGATCACCTGAAACGCAGAGTCTATGTGGGGGTCAGAAGGACGGATTTTTACAATGGTTAGTGGGCGAAGCTCAAGCCTTTTTTTAATTTTTTTGCCGCGTTGACGTTTTTCCGAAGTGCGTGTTAGGGTGAGATTTCAAGTTGGTAAGTTCTTTTCATAACGTTCAGGTGCTCGCTGATCGCTTTGCGGACGCGAGAGAATAGGGAAGCGGGTGAAAATCCCGCGTGGTCACCGCCACTGTAAGGCCGTTAATTGCCGACAAGATGCAGGAATGCCATTGCGCTGTTTGCGCGAGAAGGTTGCTTGTCATTGCTAGGGCCAAGCCAGGAGACCTGCCTGAATGTTTTTCGACGACTCTTCGGCTGAAAGAGTGCGGCGGCTGGTTTTCCAGGCAAAAAGTCTACTGTTGATTTTCTAGTCTTTAAGCCTCAGACGCGCGCTTTTAAGGCCGTTGCGTCTGAGGCTTTTTGCTTTTGGGACGTATGGAAACTCCGCGGAAACAAATCTGGAAACTCTGGCTGCTTGGATTTGCGGCGGCAATATTCAGTTTGGGGATGGCCGCATGCGCACAGCGCAAGCCTGAATCGGATGCCGCAAACGTTCGCCTGATTACGGACAATCTGGGACGACAGATCAACGTTCCGTACCCGCCTCAACGCATTATTTCGCTGGCTCCGAGCGTCACGGAAATGCTGTTTGCGCTTGGGCTGAACGATCAAATCGTGGGCGTCACCAGTTATTGTGACTTTCCCGAAGAAGCCAAAACCAAAGAAAAAGTCGGCGATACGCTCAATCCAAACCTGGAGCGATTGATTGCGCTCAAACCCGATTTGGTGGTGATTACCACGGCCAGCCAGTTGGAACGGCTTTCCAAACAACTCAGCCAGCAGAATATTCCGGTATATGTGGTTGATCCAAAAACCGTCAGGGATGTTGCTGCATCTATTGAAGCCTTGGGAACGGCAACAGGCAAAATCGAAGAAGGAAAGAAGCTTCAAGCTGAAATGATGGCTCGTATAAATGCTGTTGAATCACGGGTTGGCGAATTGCCCAAACCGAAAGTTTTGTATGTGTTGCAAGCCGCTCCATTGATTACGGTTGGGCGAAACACATTCATCACCGATTTGATCCGGCTGGCTGGTGGGGAATCCATTACGGGCGATCTGGAAACGAATTATCCGCAACTGTCTCGTGAAACAGCGATTGCGCGCGCGCCGGAAGTGATCATTGCTCCGGCCAGTCATGGCACGGAATTGGTGAAAGAAGAAGACTTGCGAAAAGACTTTGCCATCACGCCCGCGCTGAAAACAAATCGAATTGTTCGCATCAACCCGGATTGGGCAGATCGTCCGGGGCCGCGCATTGTGGATGGCCTGGAACAACTGGCAGCAGGTCTGCATCCGGCAAAACCGTGAAATCACAAACGTTGACAGAACCCAACTTGAATCCCGCATTGGCGGCGATAGCCAAAAGCTATCTGACAAAACGCCGAGCCGCAATGGTGATGATAGCGCTTGGCGCGGCGTTGATCGTTTGTGCAATGGGGTCGCTGGCGATTGGTCCAGAACACGTTGGCGTCTGGCAAATTTTGTCGGCAGTTGCCGCAAAGTTGACTGGAACAGCGGGAAGCCTGTCGTTGGAACAGGATGTCATCGTGTTCAGCCTGCGCTTGCCGCGTATTGGGTTGGCAATTGGCGTTGGCGCAGCCCTTGCGATGGCCGGAGCGGCGTTTCAGGCATTGCTTAGGAATCCGCTGGCCGATCCGTACGTGCTGGGTGTTTCCGGCGGAGCCGCAGTCGGTTCGATTCTGGCAATTCTGCTTGCGGCGGAACTGGCATTTGCACAACCGATTTTCAGCTTTGCGGGCGCGATGATGGCGACGCTGATTGTGTACAGGCTGGGCCGCCGCGACGACGATCCGGCGCGCATGGTGTTGGCCGGAGTTGTGCTTTCAACGTTTTTGGCGTCAATGATCGCGCTGATGACTTCTGTGGCCACGAACGTCAAGCTGCGGCAAATCACGTTGTGGTTGTTGGGCGATCTTTCCAGCGGCAGTTACGAAGGCTTGGTGTTTGTGCTGGGTTCGGTTGTCGTTTGCCTGGCTGCGCTGATGACGCAGTCCCGCGCGCTGAACTTGATGATGATCGGCGAACGCGACGCATTCGCGCTGGGAGTAGAAACTTCGCGCGTGCGCTGGATCGTTCATTTGACGGCTTCACTGGTGACAGGCGCAGCGGTGGCCGCAGGCGGAGCCATTGGGTATGTCGGTTTGGTTGTGCCGCATCTGGTTCGGCTGGCTGTCGGTGCCGACAATCGGTTGGTGATCCCCGCCAGCGCATTGGCCGGTTCGCTGTTGGTGTTGCTGGCAGACACGGCTGCGCGAACGGTCATCGCGCCGCGCGAATTGCCGACCGGTGCGATTACGGCGTTGGTTGGCGCGCCGGTATTCATTTATCTGTTGGTTAGAAGCCGGAGCAACCGTTGATGCTGTCGCTACGGAACGTACAGTTTGGATATCGCAGTCGCCAGGTATTAAGTGGCGTTTCGCTGGAAGTCCACCCCGGAGAAGTCGTTGCATTGCTGGGGCCGAATGGCACAGGCAAATCCACCTTGCTGGGCGTGGCCTACGGCGCGTTGCAGCCGCCAACCGGCGACGTCCTGTTGAACGGCAAATCGGTCGGCGATTTTTCCAGGCGTGAACTGGCGCATCATATTGCTGTGGTCGCGCAATCTGCAGAGCTTCGATTTCCACTGACTGCGCTGGAATATGTTTTGACCGGGCGATTTGCGCACGCCAGCGCCATTGGCTTCGACGCGCCGGGCGATGTCGAACTGGCGTTAAGCGCGTTGGCGGATACAGATGCCGCGCAATTTGCCAGCCGGCATTTCAACGAACTGTCCAGCGGAGAACGGCAAAGAGTTGTACTGGCTCGTGCTTTGGCGCAGCAGGCGAAACTGCTGTTGCTGGACGAGCCGACGGCCA
>ERZ650309.1594-NODE-1594-length-10621-cov-3.631933_pt1 | contig 10621 bp, 11 predicted proteins | sample MGYA00376245_ERZ650309 | MGnify/ENA primary metagenome ERZ650309 (study PRJEB26733, sample SAMN07839294) | wastewater metagenome | biome: urban; feature: wastewater treatment plant; material: waste water | place: USA: North Carolina | collected 2016-04-26 ...
GGACGAGATGGTCAAGGGGCTGTCCAGCCTGATGGAGCCCTTCATCATCGTGATCCTGGGCGTGCTGATCGGCGGCATCGTGGTGTCGATGTACCTGCCGATCTTCAAGCTCGGCGCCGTCGTCTGACGCCCGCCGCCACTGCCGTCGCGTGACCGCGCTGCCGCTGGACGTGCTGCTGTCGCTGCCGGTGCTGGCCCTGCTGGGGCTGGCGATCGGCAGCTTCCTCAATGTCGTGATCCATCGCCTGCCGCTGATGCCGGAGCGCCAGTGGTGGCGCGACGTCGCGCACCAGCTCGACGATGCCGAGTCCTACCGCCGCGTCTTCGCTGCGGCCGCCCCCGCCGCCATCGGCCAGACTGGCAGTGCACTGGCGAAGTCGATCGACGGCCTGGCGCCCCTCGGCCTGGCACGACCGGCCTCGCGTTGCCCGAGCTGCGGCCACCGCATCCGCTGGTACGAGAACATTCCCGTGCTGAGCTGGCTGCTGCTGCGCGGGCGGTGTTCCGCGTGCAAGACGCCGATCCCGCTGCGATACCCGGCCGTCGAGATCGGGACCGCGCTGCTCTTCGCCGCCGTGGCCTGGCGCTTCGGCGCGCAGCCCGTAGCGCTGCTGTGGTGCGGCGTCGTGGCGGTGCTGCTGGCGCTGTCGCTGATCGACTGGGACACGACGGTGCTGCCCGATGCGATGACGCTACCGCTGCTGTGGGCCGGGCTCGGTGCCGCCGCGCTCGGGCTGGCGGACGAGTGCGCGCTCTCCCAGGCGCCGCGCCGCGGCTCCACGCCCGTCACGATCACCGGCCGCGCCCCCTTGTCCCGCACAATCGCGCTGGTCTCACGCGTCACCGGACGCAGTGACTTCGTCACCACGGCGAGCACCCGGCGGCTTCCCTCACCTCTGAGGCGAACTGTTCCAACTGTCGCGCGATGCGCGCCGCGTCGTCCGCCCCGATGTGCAGGGCTGCCCCACGCACACGCGCCAGTGCGGCCGCAGCCTCGAAGTCGAGCGCCTCGAGGTCCGCCGAGGACAGGTCGGGGCGGGCCGGGAGGGACGCGAGCTCGGCGGCGGTCGGGGGTGGTTGCACGACCAGGGCGTGGCCGATGCGGCCGGGGTCCTCGACGACCACGACGGTGCCGGCGACCATGTCGCCGAGGCGGCGGAAGCGGGGGTCGAGGCCCATGACGACGAGGCCGACGCTGTAGGCGACCGGCAGGAAGTCGGCGGCGCGGAGCAGGTTACGCAGGGCGATGTCGAGGAAGCCGGTGGGGTAGCCGCCCTCTTTGAGGACGCGCAGGTGCATCGAGCGCTTGCCGGGGGTGCGGCCGCTCCACAGCGACTCCCACAGGACGTAGTAGCCCCACTCGACGGCGAACAGGACGAGGAGGAGGGCGCCGGTGGAGAAGCCGTCGCCGCCGAGGCCGAGCGACGACAGCTGGAGGATGACGAAGAGCAGGGTGACGAAGATGGCGCGGATCGTCAGGTCGATCAGGTAGGCCATCATGCGTCGACCGGGGCCGGCGAGCTGGTAGCGGAAGCGGATGTGCTCCGGCGTCTCGATCTCGGCGACGGTGTCGAGCGGCGGAGGTGCGGCGCCCCGGGGCTCGCGGGGGCGGCTCATGCCTTGGGGGCCACGATGACGCGGGTGCCGGCGATCTGGTCGTGCAGGCAGCGGCGCTCTTCACCGAAGATCATCAGCGGATTGACCAGGGAGACCAGGGGTCCGACGATCGGGATGTTGCCGAGCAGGCCGAGGACCCAGCTGCGGAGGATCACGCCGTTGACGAAGCCCAGCGGGGTGCCGTCGACGCGGACGATCTTGATGCCGAGCCAGCGCTTGGCCAGGGTCTGGCCGGTGGTCGCGATCAGGTACCACTGGTAGCCCATGAACGCGAGGACCATCAGGACCATCAGGGCGGCGACGCCGATGACGCCGTAGCTCATCATCTCCGCGTCGCCGAGCCGCATGCTGCTGGTCGCGCTGAACACCATGAACGCGAGGATGATGCCGGCCGGGCGCCGCCGTGGCATCCGCCGCTGCGCCGCGCTCGCCGCGGCATGAAACGGGGTCGGCGAAGCCTCGATGAACGATAAAAGATCCGCGCTGGTCTGAAACTCCGCTCCGGGCCCCGGAGACTCGCTCTGCGTCAACATACCCCGCATCATACGGTAACTTCGCCCCGCCTGGCCCCTGCCTTGCGCTGGCGGCCCGCGCCAAAATGCCCCCGTCCTGCGCTAACCAAGCGGTTCCCTAAAAAAAACCTTGACCCGCAAGGCAGCTTAGATAGACTGCCAGGGCATTCGCGGGAGTAACTCAGTGGTAGAGTGCCACCTTGCCAAGGTGGACGTCGAGGGTTCAAGTCCCTTCTCCCGCTCTTAAAATCTCGGAAGTTCTCGACGAAAACGGCCAGCCCTCAGGTTGGCCGTTTTTGTTTTTGGGGCCGTAGAGCGGCCGATGCTCGGGGCGGGCGGCGCCGCAAGTGCGCGTTCAGACACCTCTTGTCAGAGGGGGGTGTTATGAGTCAGATGTTCAGGTCATCGCGGGCTCATCCGCATTTTCACCTGGGATCACCATGACTCGTGACAACTCACCTTTGGCGGTGCCTCTGGCAGTCTCTCTGTCGGTCCCCTCGGCACTTACCTCGTTCGCGATGTACCGCTGGGCCAACCCGGACACGACCTCGGATTACCCCTTTTTGGCGGTGGCGGAGGATCGCTCGGCGGTCTTGTCCATCGGCAACTATGGAGTCGGCTTCGACTGGGGGATTCCGGACGAGGCCGCCGCCTGGCTGGCCCAGGACTTCGCCCCTACCGGAGAGCGCATCGTGCTCGATCTGGCGACGGTGCAGTACCTACTGGACACGACCTTCGTCGGCGGCACCGAGTTTGGCCTGATGACCTTCGATCGGCGGCTCACGCCAAACGGCCTGCAGCTGTCGCTGGCCGACCGGTGCGCGGCAGGCGAGGGACCCGAGTACCTCATCCAGGGCTTCGGCAGCTACCAGCGCTTCTACCGCGAGGAAGAGCTCATCGGGCCGGTGGTGCTCAGCGAGCGCGCCATGCTCGATGTCTGCGTCTCGACGTTCGCCGAGCTGGCGGCGCAGTGCGCCCGCAACGTGACCGAGCCGCCGCCGCCCCGCTACCGCCCTTCGGGCCCGCGCAAGCCAGTCAATTAACGGCCGCCAGCGACCGAGCTCCGCGCCGCCTCAGTGCGCCGCCGCCGGGGCGCCGACCTCCGCCGGCGTAAAGCGCGTCTTGAGCCATGCCTCCACCTCCTCGGGGTGGAAGCCGAACGGGCCGGTCTTGCCTTTGTAGGCGATGAGGCCGTCCGCGGTGACGATGTAGAAGCGCTCCGGCCAGCCGGCGTAGAGGCGGTCGGCGGGATTGTCGATGGCGTCGACGACCAGCGGCAGCTCGTAGGCGAAGCGGCGGCGGAAGTCGTTGGCGATCGCGACCCGTGCCGCGGTGGTGTGCGGCTGGCGGTAGCAGACGCTCTCGGTCTCGTTGGCGGTCATCTGCCACTCATCGGTCGGGTGCGCCTCGCGGATGTAGACGGTCAAAAAGTCCGCCTGGCCGCTGTAGCGCCGGTAAAGCTCGTGCAGGCGCTCGACCGAGCGCCGGAACGGGGGTCAAGTAAAGCTGCCGAAGATGAGCACGAGCGGCCGCCCGCGAAGCTGCTCGCCGAGCTTCACCCGCGTCGTTCCATCAAGAGCAACGAGCTCCACCGGTGGCGCGCGCTCACCGACCTTCAGGTCCCCGTCGCGGCGGGTGTCGTAGCGCAGTAGGCCAATGACGTTGCGCGGACCGACCCAGGCGAGCACGCCCCCCGCAGCGAGGAGCACGGCCAGGCCGAGGCCCCCAAGGACCGTCTTTTTCGTCATGCCCAACCAATAACACGGAAGCCGCCCGCGCAAGTCGCCGCGGCCCGGCAAAAGCGCGAGGGTGGCTGCGGCTCGCAGAGCTTGCTGAAGACGACAAAGTGCGATATGAACGCGCACTCTATGGCTACTGAAAACCCTGCGTCTACCCCTCCTCCGCCTGCGGCCCTGGCTCCCGCCGCTGCGGGCGGTGAGCCCCCCTCGGCCATCCAGGTCCACCAGATCCACGAAGAGATGCGGTCTTCGTTCATGGACTACGCCATGAGCGTCATCATCGCGCGCGCCCTCCCCGACGCCCGCGACGGCCTGAAGCCGGTGCACCGCCGCATCCTCTACGCGATGCACGAGTCGAACAACGTCCACAACCGCCCCTACGTAAAGTGCGCGCGCGTGGTCGGTGAGGTGCTGGGCAAGTTCCACCCGCACGGCGACGCCTCGGTGTACGACGCCTTGGTCCGGCTGGCCCAGGACTGGAACATGCGCTACCCGCTGGTCGACGGGCAGGGCAACTTCGGCTCGATCGAGGGCGATCCGGCCGCGGCCTACCGATACACCGAGTGCCGCCTGCAGAAGGTCGCGGCCTCGATGCTGCAGGACCTGGACAAGGACACCGTCGACTTCGTCCCCAACTTCGACGACAAGGAGAAGGAGCCGACGGTCCTGCCGACGCTGCTGCCGAACCTCCTGGTCAACGGCGCGGCCGGCATCGCCGTCGGCATGGCCACCAACATCCCGCCGCACAACATCGGCGAGGTGCTCGACGGCGCGCTGGCGCTCCTTGGGAACCAGGCGCTGACCAACGCCGACCTCATGAAGTTCATCCCGGGCCCGGACTTCCCGACGGCGGGCCTGATCTACGGGCGCGCCGGCATCCGCCAGGCCTACGAGACCGGCCGCGGCCACGTCGTGCTGCGCGCGCGCACCGAGTTCGAAGAGTTCAAGAACGGCCGCACCAGCATCGTCGTCACCGAGGTCCCCTACCAGGTCAACCCGAACCGCGTCATCGAGCGCCTGGCCGAGCAGGTCCACGAGAAGAAGATCGAGGGCATCTCGGACCTGCGCAATGAGTCATCGCGCGAGGGCATGCGCCTGGTCATCGAGCTCAAGCGCGACGCGGTGCCGACGGTGGTGCTCAACCACCTGTTCGCGCAGACGAGCCTGCAGGTCACCTTCGGCGTGATCATGCTGGCGATCGTCGAGGGGCGGCCGCGCATCCTCAGCCTGCGCGAAGCGCTCCTGCACTACCTGGAGCACCGACGGCAGGTGGTGACGCGGCGCTCGCTGTTCCTGCTCCGGCAGGCGCGGGCGCGGCGAGAGATCGTCGAGGGCCTGGGCCTGGCGATCGACCAGATCGACCGCATCATCGCCATCATCCGCGCCGCGCGCGATCCGAACGAGGCGCGCGATCACCTGATGAAGGAGCCGCTGCGCGGCCTCGGCGAGTTCCTGCGCCGCGCCGGCCGCTCCGAGGCCGAGATCGCACAGCGCACCAAGCAGGCGGTGACGTTCTTCACCGAGCCGCAGGCCAAGGCGATCCTCGAGATGCGGCTGCAGCGCCTGACCGGCCTTGAGCGCGACAAGCTCGCCGAGGAGTACCGCGAGCTGTGCGCCACCATCGATCACCTCGAGTCGGTGCTCTCCGACGAGGGCAAGCTCAAGGAGGTGATCGCCGGGGAGCTCAACGAGCTGCGCGCGCAGTTTACCGACAAGCGCCTGACCGAGATCGTCGAGCACGCCGGCGAGATCTCGATGGAGGAGCTGATCGCCGAGGAGCCGATGGTGGTGACGCTGTCGCGCGAGGGCTACGTGCGGCGCGTCTCGCTGTCCGAGTACCGCGCGCAGCACCGCGGCGGCCGCGGCGTGCTCGGCGCGACGACCAAGGAAGAGGACCTGGTCTCGCGCGTGTTCGTCGCCTCGACGCACGCGCACGTGCTCATGTTCACCAACACCGGCCGCGCCTACACCAAGCGCGTCTTCGACCTGCCCGAGGCGGCCTCGCGCACGGCCAAGGGCAAGGCGCTGGTCAACTTCCTGGAGCTGCAGCCGGGCGAGCGCGTCGTCGAGATGCTGCCGCTGCAGGCGTTCGACGCCGGCAAGTTCGTGGTCTTCGCGACGCGCAAGGGCATCGTCAAGAAGACCGAGCTCGAGGCGTTCTCGAACATCCGCTCGACCGGCATCATCGCCATCGACATCGACGAGGGCGACGGCCTGGTCGGCGCCGGCATCACCGACGGCAAGAGCGACCTTGCGCTGTGCACCCGCGAGGGCTACGTCATCCGCTTCCGCGAGGAGCAGGCGCGCGCCATGGGCCGCACCGCGCGCGGCGTCAAGGGCGTGCGCTTCAAGAGCTCGGACGACCACGTGGTGGCGCTGCAGATCCTCGATCGCGACATCCCGACGACGCTGCTCACCGTCTGCGAGCGCGGCTACGGCAAGCGCACGCCGGCGACCGACTACCCGGTCAAGGGCCGCGGCACCAAGGGCGTCATCACCATCAAGACCGACGAGCGCAACGGCAAGGTCGTCAGCGTGCTCGACGTCGTCGACGCCGACGACCTGCTGCTGGTGACCAACACCGGCCGCGTCATCCGCATCCGCGTGCGCGACATCCGCGTGCAGGGCCGCAACACCAAGGGCGTGCGCCTCATCCGCCTCGACATCGAGAGCGGCGAGCGCGTGGTCGCGGTCGAGGCGCTGTCGGATCCCGGCAAGGACGGCGAGGGCGCCGAGGGCACCGAGGACGACGCCGCGCTGGCCAGCCCCGTCGAGGTGCCCGAGGATGACGACAGCGGCGACGGCGGCGACGAGACCGAGCTCGAGGACCACGACGACGGCGATGACGACGACGGCGGCGACGAGGCCTAGGCCGGCGCCGCACGAGCCGCACCGACACGACGAGACCGCGCATGGAGCCCCCCGCCCCCGCACCTGCCCCCGCACCGGAAGACAGCCAGGCCGCCGCCACGACGGCGCCGCGGCCGGGCGCGGTCACGGGTCCGCTCAGCATCGCCGAGATCTACCGCCGCAGCCTCAAGCCGCAGGACCTGCGCTTCAACAACTGGGTGTGCCGGCCGCCGGCCGCGGTGCTCGTGTACCTCTTGCGATCGACGCGGGTCACGCCGAACCAGGTCACCTTCTTCTCGCTGTTCGTCCACCTGGGCGGCTGCGCGGCGCTCCTGTTCTTGCGCCAGCCGGCCGGGCTGTGGGCCGCGGCCCTCATCGGCTACCTGGCGTTCGTGCTCGACTGCGTCGACGGCCAGCTCGCGCGCATCACCGGCAAGACCTCGACCGTCGGCAGCTACCTCGACTTCCTGGTCGACGAGCTCAAGGCCTTCACGCTGATCGCGGCCGTGGCCGGGCGCCTGGCCTGGATCGGCGCGCCGCTGCCGGCCCCCCTGAGCATCCTCGTGGACTCCGCGGGCGGGACGCTGTCCCCGACGGTGTTCTGGCTGGCGATCGGGCTGTGCGGCGTGGTCGTCGCGGCCAGCGGCATCTCGATCACCACGTTCACCCGCCGCCCCGAGTACTTCGAGGCCGTGCACGGCGTAAAGGGCGAGCGCGTGCCCGGCTTCACGCGCTTCAAAGAGCCGGTGAAGGACGCGCCGCCGCCGTCGCTGATCGGGAGCCTGGTGCGGCTGCCGGTGCGGGTGCTCGAGGGCCTGGGCAAGACGGCGCTGCACTACCCGGCGTGGTTCTACATCCCGGCGCTGCTCGACCGCATCGAGTGGTTCCTCGTGCCCTACCTGCTGGCGCACGCGCTGTACCTGGCGCGCGCCGGGCTCGTGGTGCTGATCAAGCTCGGGCGCTGACGTGCCGCACCGGAGCATCAGCCGCCGCGCCGCGCTCGGAGCCCTGGGCTCGTCGGCGGCCGTGTCGCTGCTGGGGCTTGAGGGCGCGGCGCGGGCCGAGGCCGACAAGCCGGCGCCGCCGCTGCAGCGCGGCGTGCAGCTCGGCCTGTTCCACGAGGACCCGCTGTGGTCGTACGCGGGCCTCTTGCGCGAGCTGCGCGAGCTCGGCACCAGCCACGTCGGCCTCACCGTCGCGTACTACCAGGACCACGCGGCCAGCACCGAGATCTACGAGCACCCGCGCTTCACCGCCCCGGACGCGGCGCTCGTGCGCACGATCGACGAGGCGCACGGCCTCGGGCTCAAGGTCATGGTGTTCCCGATCGTGCGCCTGCTCAAGCCGCGCTCGTCGTCGGAGTGGCGGGGCACGCTGCGGCCCGCGGACCCGGCGGCGTGGTGGCAGAGCTACGAGCAGCGGCTCTTGCGCGTCGGCCGCCTGTGCCAGCGCGCGCACGTCGCCCAGCTCTCGGTCGGCAGCGAGCTGTCGACGCTGGACGTCGCCAAGGAGCGGCCGCGCTGGCAGGCGCTGATCGAGAAGGTCCGCAAGGGCTTCCGCGGCCTGCTCACCTACTCGGGCAACTGGGATCACTTCGAGCAGGTCGGCCTCTACGACCTGCTCGACACCGCCGGGCTGTGCGCGTACTTCCCGCTGGCCGAGGCGCCGGTGCTCGGGCCGGCGCCGACGCCGGAGCTGCCGGCGCTCGTTACGGCGTGGCGGCGCAAGCGCGACGAGCTCGAGAAGTTCGCCGCGCGGGTCGGGCGGCCGCTGGTGCTGACCGAGGTCGGCTACCTCAGCCAGCGCGGCTGCGCGCGCAAGCCCCTGGTGCATCCGCTCGCCGAGCGCGCGCTGGCCCGGCGAGAGCTTCCGCCCGACCCACACCTCGAGCGTCGGGTAGCCGAAGCGCAGCCCGAGCAGGAGCGACGCCACGCCCGCGGCCAGAAAGCCCAGGTACACCGTCGGCGCGATGCGGATGAAGCCGAGGTAGGCGAGCATCTCGAGCACGGTCCACAGGCCGCTTATCACCGCGCCGACGCCGAGCAGCCCGGACAGCGGGCTGAGCGCCTGCAGCCAGAAGCGCAGGCTCGGGCGCAGGCGACCGATCCGGTCCTCGTTGGCCAGCGCACCGAGCAGGATGAGGACGACACTACCGAGCGTTCCCAACGGACCCTCCTTGGCCTGGAGCCGGCGCGCGACCTTATGCGGGCCAGCCCGGTCACGACCGATTATTCCTGCGTCATCCCGCCGCTGCCAACCCGAACCGACGGGCGGCGCCGGAGCGCTCGTCGCACCTCGTCGGCGCCGGTTGACAGCGAGCACACCGGCCGTCGAAAATGAGGCCGTCTTCCCGGCCCAGCTCGTCGCGACGACGCCCGGGGGCACCGAAGTCCATGAACCGAGCCAGAGCATGACCGCGCGGCCCAGCGCAGAGCAGACCGGACGCAGGCTGACCCTCAAGGACATGATCACGGGCGCCGGCACGACCGCCCGCGCCGTGCGCTTCTACGAGGCCGAGAAGCTCATCACCGCGGCGGCCCGCTCGCCCGGCGGCCACCGCCTGTTCGACGAGGCCGAGCTCGATCGGCTGCGGCTGGTCATCGACCTGCGCACCTGCGGCTTCTCCATCGAGGAGATCCGCGAGATCCTGCGCGCCCGGGGCCGCACCGAGCCGGTGCGCGACGCCGCGCTCAAGGTGCAGAAGCTCCTCGTCTCGCACCTGACCGAGCTGCGGCACCGGATCCAGGTCATCGAGCGCCTCAGCCGCGAGCTCGGCGCGTCGGCCAAGCTCCTCGATCACTGCGTCGAGTGCACGGACCCGCGCGGCCCCGACGCCTGCTCGAGCTGCGAGGTGCCCGCGGCGGTGACGACGCCGCCGTGCTTCAGCCACGTCTGGCCGATCCAGCGCCCGCCCAAGACCTGACGCCGGCGGGCGGCCGAGCCGGCCCGTCCGGTTCGGCGGCTCAGTCGAAGAGCTCGGTGATCCGCACGCCGATCTCGCCCTCGACGTCGACCAGCTCGCCGCGCGCGATGACGCGGCCGCCGGCGGTGAGATCGACGGGGCCGGCCAGCGGGCGGCCGACGGGCAGCACGGCGCCGGGCCGCAGCTCCAGCACCTCGCGGGCAGGCAGCGTCAGCCGGCCGATCTCGCACGTCAGCTGCACCGGCAGCTCACCGAGCAGCTGATCGCTGGGCAGCGCCTCGGGCGGTTCGGTCGGGGGGCTCGCGGGCTCGCCGCGGGGCGGTCGGGTCTCGGGGTTCTCGTCGGCCATCGCCTCTGCTCGCAGGTGAAAGGGGCTCATCACGGTCACGCCGCCTCCGTCGAGGTACGCGGGGAAGACGCCCGCGCCCAGGCGCAGCGCCACAAGCCCGCCGGTGACCGGCTTGGGTCCGAAGTGATCCAGGACGACGATGTCGCCGGGGCGCAGCGTCAGAAGCGCGCTCGCCGGCAGGAAGCCGTAGCCGGCCTCGATGCGCAGCGTCACCTGGCTCTGGCTCAGCCGCTCGCGCCGCTGCCAGCGCCGGACCATCGCGCGCGGCGACGGCGGTGGCGCGGCCAGCAGGCGCAGGTCGGCGCCCAGGACGAGCCGCGCCCAGCCCCGGTCGCGCGGCGTCTTCACGTCGAGGTCGAGCGCCAGGCCGACATCTTCCACAACGGCGCCAAGTCGACCTTCTACACCACCTCGAACCATTCGCTCCAGGTGTCGGGCATGCGCGGCGTGCAGATGCTCACGGGCGAAGTGAGCGTCCAGCGCATCCCCCAGCAGGGCTACGCGAACGCCCGCATGGACATGACGCGCAACGACTCCACGCTCGGGAGCGTGCGGTACGAGGCACTGCCGGCGTGGGGCAAGGTGGACGCCCGTGGCTACGTCGAGCAGACCAGCCACGAGATGAACATCC